>Ga0310913_10000019_pt1 | contig 54154 bp, 54 predicted proteins | sample GREbulkMGOX082_FD_203447 | JGI IMG/M metagenome (GOLD analysis project Ga0310913, IMG submission 203447) | Lab enrichment of tropical soil microbial communities from Luquillo Experimental Forest, Puerto Rico - GRE.bulkMG.OX082 | ecosystem: Environmental > Terrestrial > Soil > Tropical forest >...
GGGATAGCGACATTTGATGAAGGCCGAGGCATAGACCAGAAGCGCAAAACTCGCGGCGTGACTTTCGGGAAAGCCATATTCGCCGAAACCTTCGATCTGGTCGAAGCAACGTTCGGCGAAATCGCGATCGTAGCCGCGCTGGACCATGCCGTTGATGAATTTGTCGCGAAACAAATGAACGTTGCCGGTGTGGCGGAACGTTGCCATGGCGCGGCGCAGTCCATCGGCTTCGTCGGGCGTGAACTTCGCCGCCGTAATCGCGATCTGCATCGCCTGTTCTTGAAATAGCGGCACGCCGAGCGTGCGTTTGAGAACGTCTTTTAATTCGTTCGGCGCGCCATGAGCGGGGGACGGGGAGAGGTAGTATTCCTTCTCGATACCGTCGCGGCGCCGCAAATAGGGGTGCACCATGTCGCCCTGGATCGGTCCCGGCCGCACGATCGCGACCTCGATGACGAGGTCGTAAAAGCACTGCGGCTTCAATCGCGGCAGCATCGACATCTGCGCGCGGCTTTCGACCTGGAACACGCCGACCGAATCCGCGCGCGACAACATCTGGTAGACCGCGGCATCGTCCTGCGGCAGCGTGGCGAGCGAATAGTCCAGCCCATAATGAGCTTTGAGAAGATCGAGCCCGCGCCGCAGGCAGCTCAGCATGCCGAGCGCCAGCACATCGACCTTCATCAGTCCGAGCGTGTCGATGTCGTCCTTGTCCCATTCGATGAAAGTGCGATCGTCCATGGCAGCATTGCCGATCGGCACGGTTTCATCGAGCGGCGCGCGCGTGAGCACGAAGCCGCCGACATGCTGCGACAGATGGCGCGGAAAACCGATAAGCTCGTCGGCGAGTGCAACGGCCTGCCGGATTGCCGGATTTGTCGGATCGAGGCCGGCTTGGCGGATATGGTCGTCGGGATAGCCGTCGCCGTAACCCCATACGGTCTTGGCAAGCGCGGCGGTCACGTCTTCAGTCAAGCCTAAAGCTTTGCCGACCTCGCGGATGGCGCGGCGGGAGCGGTAGTGCACCACCGTGGCGCAGATCGCCGCGCGATGGCGGCCGTAACGCCGATAAATATATTGGATGACCTCCTCGCGCCGCTCATGTTCGAAATCGACATCGATATCGGGCGGCTCGCCGCGATTTTCCGAAATGAAGCGGGCGAACAAGAGATCGCTCTTGTCTGGATTTACAGAAGTGATGCCGAGGCAATAGCAGACCACGCTATTGGCCGCCGAACCGCGGCCTTGGCACAGAATTTCCTTCGCTTGGGCTCGCGCGAAGGCAACCACGTCGTGCACGGTGAGGAAGTAACGCGCATAATCGAGTTTGCCGATCAGCACGAGTTCGTCATCGAGCCGCTTTCGGACATCCTCGGGAATGCCATTGGGATATTTGTCTTTCGGGTAGCGCTCCCGCGCTCCCGCCCAAGTCAGGTCTGCCAGATGCTGCTGGGCGGTCTTGCCTGGCGGCACCGGTTCATCGGGATATTCGTATTTGAGTTCGCCAAGCGAGAAGCTGCAGGATCGAGCAATGGTGGTGCTGCGGGCGATGGCGTCGGGAAAAGCGGCGAACAGCCGCGCCATTTCCGCAGGCGCCTTGAGATGCCGCTCGGCATTGATAGCGAGTCGCAAGCCGGCTTTAGCGATAGTGCACTTTTCCCGAATGCAGGTAAGCACATCGAGGAGCGGCCGGCGCTCCGGCGCGTGATAGAACACGTCATTGACCGCAACCAGCGGGGCGCCGCATCGGGCACCGAGCTCGGCCAACAGACCAAGCCGGCGCGGCTCGTCGCCGCGATGATAATGCACGCCGGCAAGAAACGTGCGACCCGGCGCGGCGTCGGCCAGGGCGGCGAGGCGGGAGACGAACTCTTCCGACCCTCCCCTGGAGAGGGAGGGTCGGCCGCGAAGCGGCCGGGGTGGGGTGACCAGCGACACCGCTACATCACCCCCACCCGCCGCGCTGAGCTTGTCATCGGGCCGGCCACTTCCGGCCGGACCCGTTGGCGCGTCGACCTCCCCCCTCCAGGGGGAGGTAATTTTTTGTTCATCGATAGCAGCAGAATGAGAAAATAAGTTCACCGGCGGCAGAGCGATGAAAATCTGGCCTGCAGCGGCATTCAGAATCTCCTCGAAGGTCAGATGGCATTCGCTTTTCTTTGCTTTGAGATTGCCAGCGGTGATCAAACGGCAGAGCCGGCCATAGGCGGCGCGGTCGGTCGGATAGGCAAGCACTTCGAGGCCATCGATCGTCACCAGCCGCGTGCCGACAACGAGTTTTATTTTTCGTTTTTTCGCTTCGTCATGAGCGCGCACCACGCCGGCAAAGGAGTTGCGGTCGGCGATGCCGATAGCGGCGAGCCCAAGCTCGTCGGCGCGCGCCACCATTTCCTGCGGATGCGAAGCGCCACGAAGGAAGGAAAAATTAGTGGTTACAGCAAGCTCGGCAAACGCGCTCATTTACATTCTCACGCGAACTCACGCGAAAAAACTCACGCAAACAGGCCGTGCACGAACCAGCGCGGCGCTGCAGTTTCCCGGCCGTAGAGACCTTCGCGGTAAAGCCAGAAGCGATGACCTTCGCCGTCTTCGACGAGGTAGTAATCGCGGGTGAGCCCTCCTCCTTTTTCCTCCCCCGCTTGCGGGGGAGAGTAGGGTGGGAGCGCGTGCCACCATTCATCGGCGATCCGTTCCGGGCCTTGCGCGCCGGTGATGTCGTAAGTCACCCCGCGCCAGCGGAAGCGCCGTGGCGGTCCTTCGGGAATGAGCGCCGTGACTTCGGTCGGCTCGGCTTTCGGCAACAGCAACAGTGGCCGTGTTTGCTGTTCTTTAAGTGGCCAATTCTGCAGTGTTTCGTCATTGATCGCGATGAGCGTTTCGGCGTGTTCGGGAATATGACGGGGAACGGCTTCGAACTGCCGTACCCGATCGGGACCGAGCCGTTGCTGCAGAGTATCGATCAAGACCGCGTGACGTTCGGCATCATCCTGGAACGACTGCGAACCCTCCGGCGCGACATTCAGTTCGTTCTGTCGCCCCGGCATGGGTTCGGCGCGCGTAACGGCAAGGCCGATGGCCTCGAAGCCGAAGCCGAAATCCTGCGTGGCCGCGAATGCATCGAGTTTGAGTTCGATCAGCCGCGCCACATGCGGCACGTTGCGCGTCGGCGACGTCAGTCCGATATCGATCGTTTCGACCGCGCCATCGATACCATAGAGGCTCAGTTTAAGCGCACGTGCGCCAACCTCGTCGCGCGCAAGCACATGCACCAGGTTCCGCATGAGACGACAAGCGCGCGCGAGGATCGCCTGTTGGCTTGCAATCGGCTCCAGCAAATAATTCAAGCTGTGATAGACCGGCGGTGCAGTGACCGGAATGAGCGGCTCGTCGCTGCGGCCGAGCGCTTGATCCAGTCGGCGAAGCAATTTGTCGGAAAAACGTGCGGCAAACGGCGCGCGCGGCTTGTCCAAAAGCGCGCCCACGGATTTGAAACCGAGCCGGCGCAACAGCGCGCGGGTGTCCGGCGCTAACCGCAGTGCTTCGATCGGCATTGCCGAAAGCGCTGCCGCTTCATCGCCCGAGGGCAGGATCGATCGGGGCGCCGCCGCAAAGTGTGACAAAGCCCAGGCCATGCCCGGCGTCGCGGCAACGGCAAGCCGCGCCGGCAAACCGAACCGGTCAAGCCGGCCGGCGAGATCGGCAAGCAGGCTTTCCTCGCCGCCGAATAGATGTGCAGCGCCTTCGATATCGAGAAAAAAACCGTCGGCGCCGTTCGCCTCGTTCCAAGGCGAAGCGGTCGACGTGTAGCGTGTCGCCCATAAAGCGAGGCGGCGTAATGCGGCATCATCGGCGCTGCTGTCCGCAGCGCGTACTTGCAGGCTGTCCGCTTTGGCGCGCGCATCGGCCACCGGATCGCCGATGACGATTCCAGCAATCTCCGCCGCTTCGTTCATGGCGGCGATGCGCAGGCCGCCGGTTGCGGGAATGGCAAGGACGAATGGCCGCTCAGGATCGACTGGCTTGCCGGCGGAACTGATCGTCTGCGCCGCGAGAAAACGATAGATGGGCCAGCGCGGCAACCAGACTGAAACGATGCGCGACATGATCGTACTCCACTACCCATTCACCCGGCCGTCCGTTACGGCAGCGTTCAAGTTGCAAGCGCCATCGCGGCTGCGTGTAGCTGCCGAAACGGTCGCGCGCGGCAAGTGCCGCGCCGAGGCGCCAGCGCGTCGCCGCGGCGCTTGATTCCAGCGTTTGTGCTGGCCGCAACAGCAGCAGCGGCAAACCGGCATCGACGGCGGCGAGATGCAATTTTTGGCTGGTCTTCAGATCGAGCCTATCGACCATGCCGGCGACGGCTTGCGGCGCTCCCGAACGCAGCGCTTCAAGAAGCGTCCACAAAGTGTCGTTGAGGTTCGCCGTCTCCACCAGGATGGCGCGAGCTGGATCGAATCCGAGATGATTGAGGCCATGCCCGGACAAGCGGCCGCATCGGCGCAATCCGTAGCTCGGCATCACGAAGACGATTTTTTTGGCTGGGTGGTGGCGAGGCGATGCGCGGACATTGGCGCTTGTCCATCGCCTCTCTTTCCCCTCCCCAACAAGCATGCACTCGGGCGCGCGTAAGCGCGGCCCGGGTGATGGAGGGAAAATGAAACGGGCCAGAATGGCGACGACAAAACCCAAAGCGGCGGGCAACGCAGCTTGCGTCGCCGGGACAATCTCATGGAGGGCATCGCCGGCGAGACCGCGATTCGGCAAGTGGTCATCGAGTGCGGCAAGCCCGAAAGGCAGCCGCGCATGCGAGGTCTGGGACGACCCAGAATGCCGCGACAGCAAAAGGCGCAATTTGCCTAAGGCGGCGGCCCGGCTTTGAACCGGAGACGGAAATGCTTCAGAAACAAGCATTTAATGACCCTTCCGCCTGGCAAAATGGGTGAGTATTCCGGGTATGTTCTTAAACCTGATACTAGAACAAATAGAGAACATTGCAAGGGGCAAGAGGTTCGATCAAAAGCCAATGAGAGCGCCTTTCGGCCGCAGGATTTGTTGACCCCTTATTCCCCATTAAGGGGTCACACGCAGGCATTGAATTGGGATTGCGAATACGACACTGTCAAAAACTGCACACCGCCGTGATCACCGGTATACGCGGCCTCTGCGCGATAAATTCTTATTGGCGCGCGGCAGCGGATCAAAATTGACGCCGGAAGAGTTCGCTTTAAAGCGAAATGACTTTATGTTGAATCGGCATTTCGCTTTAGCTTATTGTTGGAGCATGATCTTTTCGGAAAACCGGCTCCCACTTTTCCGGATCATGCTTTAGCCAAAACGAAAAAGCCATGCCCGAAGCCGATCAAGAAGGTCAACGCTACGCCACCACTCAGCGCCAAGAGACGCCGGGGTTTTATCTGAAAGGTTCGCATCAGCTCGACTGGGGCATGAAAAACCGCCTGGCGCGGGTGTTCGATCCTGCATCCGGACGCACTGTGATGCTCGCCGTCGACCACGGTTACTTCCAAGGACCGACCAGCGGGCTCGAACGCATTGATCTGTCGATCGTGCCGCTGTTGCCGTCCTGCGATGCCTTGTTCTGCACGCGCGGCATCTTGCGTTCGCTGATCCCGGCGCAGTGTCAGAAACCGATGGTGCTGCGCGCAAGCGGCGGGCCGAGCATCCTGCGCGACGAACTTTCCGACGAGCAGATTGCGATGGATATGGACGATGCGGTGCGATTGAACGCCGCCGGCGTCGGCATTCAGGTCTTCATCGGTGGCGAGCACGAGACGCGCTCGGTGCACAACATGACAAGGTTGGTCGATGCCGGGCTGCGCGCCGGCGTACCGGTCATGGGCATCACCGCGGTCGGCAAGACTATGACGCGCGACGCCAAATATTTCCGGCTGGCTTGCCGCATCATCGCCGAGCTCGGCGCACAATATGTCAAAACCTATTTTGTCGAGGATGGCTTTGAGACCGTGACCGCGACTTGTCCGGTGCCGATCGTCATGGCCGGCGGCAAGAAACTTCCCGAACTCGAAGCGCTGACAATGGCCTATAATGCCGTGCAGCAGGGGGCGGCCGGCGTCGATATGGGCCGCAACATCTTCCAGTCCGAAGCGCCACAAGCCATGATCGCGGCCGTTGCCGCCGTCGTGCATAAAAACATGAAACCGAAAGAGGCGTTCGAACTGTTCAACACGCTCAAGCGCCGCGCCGCGAGCGTCGGCGAAGTCGTGCGCATGGCCAATACCGAGTAGCGCCGCTGCCGCGCGGCCGTCCGCTTATCGGCCCGGTGGGCAACGCGCGTATCGCAAGCGCATGCGGGTAACAGCGAACGCTTAAATCCGATTGGCTTTGATTGTCCTTGCGCCAAAGCCGAACATCACAAATGCGACGATGCAGGCGGCGATTGCGCCTGCGAGCGTGGCTGCCATCTGTGCGGTCGAAGAGCCGGCGCGCGCCGGCGCCTGATCACTATGCGGCGCGGTCACGGGCGCCTGGTCTGGTGCCGGTGCGACAACGGGCATCTGGTTTGGCGCGGGTGCTACGGGCACATCGGGCGCTTCGATGCGTTCGGTCTGCACAAGCCGGCTCGCTGTCGACGGCGTAGCGTTGGTGAGCGAATCGACACTAATACTCGGGTCGACAGTGCGGCTTTCGTTTATCGCAGGAGCTTTGGCCGCTGTCGTGGGCGGCGTCACGTTGCTCGTCGGACGGGTCGGTGCTGCCGATTTCGAATCGGTATCTTCGGTTACGAACTGCAACGCGGTTTGCGGCACGGTCTGCTCTTCCGGCGCGGCGGGCTCGACGCTGGGCCAGGACACGCGTGAATTTATGGTGTCGGCAAGATGCTTGCGGCCGTGAGCAGCTGAACTATGAGCAGCTGAACCATGAGCAGCCGAGCCATGAGCAGCTGAACCATGAGCAGCTGAACCATGAGCAGCCGAACCATGAGCAGCCGAACTATTAGCAGCCGAACCATGAGCAGTCGAACCGTGAACTGCCGAATCATGCCCCGTCGTATCGGCGGTAACGATGGGCCGGTGCTTTTTTGTCGGCTGCGCGACCTTCGTCGTTGCCGTATGTTCGGCGCTGGCTTGGCTCGTTTTCAGATGCCCCGGGCCGTGATGCATGCGCGGCGGCTTTAATCCAGCGAGATATGGTTTGCCGGATTGATCGACTGCCGCCATGCTTTGCGCGAGCGCAACATCGGTAATGAATATGAGCGCCGGGCTCGCCAACGCCGCGATGCGAATAAGTCGAAAGCTCGACACAATGTTCACCGCTTGGTTCTCCGCTTGCTCCGGACAGCCGGGCTTCGCGCGCCGGCGAACGCAATCCGCTTCGAATCGATACCGAACGGGCGCATAGGCCACAGAGCCGATTCGGTATGTGGCGCGATTGCGGATTTTTTAGCGCTAAGCCGCGACTAAAATCGGTATTAACGTAAATTTCTACTACCGCCGAGGCGCGGTTCCAATAAAGAAGTCCGGTTCCAACAAAGACCCCGGTTCCAATGAAATTGACTCGCGTCAGCCTAACTCGGTGATCACTTCAGGGAACCGGTGCAGGCGTTCGCCGGGGCCGTTGGCACCAATCAAGTAATTGTCGCAGACCCAGGACAGCACATGGCCGCGAATATAGGTTGGGTGCACGACTATATTCATATTCGGCTCGATGTTCATGGGCTCGTCGTCGCGGATGAGCGGCCGCTCAACCAGATCGTAGCCCTGGCCGTGGCAGTGCAGGCGCTTTTCTTCCGGCCGACCGTTCTTGCGCATGAACGCGTTGTATTCTTCGAAAATCTCTTTGCACGACGCGTCCGGCTTTATCAGCGACAGGTTGTATTTGCGCGCCTCAAGCGCAAACGCGAATTCGTCCTTCAGTTCGGACGACGCTTTGCCAACGACGCAGGAGCGGCCGAGTTCGGTATACATGCCGCCGGGACCGGAATCTTCGACGAGGAGTGCGACCGTGTCGCCTTCTTGAATGACGCGGTTCTGGTAATGGCGCTGGCTGAACTGGACGGCTTTGTCCGGCGGCATTGACGCGCAAAGATAGATGCCGTTCTCGCTACCATGGCGCTGGCTGTAACACTGCGCGATTGCGGCGATGTCGCGATCGCGCATTCCCGGCTCGACCGCGGCAAATGCCGCGCGCATGGCGCCGTCTTGCATCGCGGCGGCGCGGCGGATGAGGCTTTGTTCTTCGGCGCTCTTGATCGCCTTGATCTTGTCAACGAGATCGGAGGCTTCGACAAAGCCCGTATTGGAAAAGCGGCCTTTCTGCAGATAGTCGACCAGCGCGAACGACATTTGCGAAGTGCCAACGAGCCCGATGGTGCCGCCGGCATAAGCCGAAAGCGCTTTGGCCGCGAGCTCCGGATCGTAAGGCGCGGTGTAGTTGCAAGACGCAAAACTCGGCGTCGTCAGCCATTGTTTGACGCCGCGCCGCATCCCGTCGCCGTTCGCTGCCGGATGAGCGACGCCGCCGAATGGCCCCTGGCTCACCATGGTCATGAGATCGTCGCGTGGAAAGACGACGGTGAGCGGGTAGCCGTTAGTCGCCGGCAGATCGGTAAAATATTTGACGTAACCGCCCATGTGATCGTTGTTGTTCTGCATCAATAGAACGTCGATCCGCTCGTGCTCCATTCCGGCGCGGACCGCCGCCCAGCGCCGTTGCAGTTCGGCGGTTGAGATCGGCGTCTGCAGGCGTTCGGAAAGCTGCTCCATTCTTTGCTCCGCTAGTCATTCCGGCGCCGAGCGAGGCGAGGCGCCCGGAATCCATATTTCCCGGTCTGTGATCATGGTTTCCGGGTTCGCCGGTTCGCGGCGCCCCGAAATGACGGATATCGACTAATGCGCGACGACATTGATCATGCCGTTGAAGTCGCCGCGAAGAAAGCGCTCCATGTTCGTTTCGACTGTCGGCAAAGCATAATCGATATAAACGTCGCAGAACCCGCCCTGGTGCGCGGTGATGATGACATTGGGCATCGACCAGAACGGATGATCGGCCGGCAGCGGCTCCTGATTGAATACGTCGAGCGCCGCCCCGGCAATACGATTGCTGGCAAGCGCCGCGATCAGGGCCGGCTCGTCGACCACGCCGCCGCGCGCGAGGTTGATGAGATAGCTTGTCGGCTTCATCGCCGCAAATATGCCGGCGTTGATGCTGTTGCGGGTGGCGGCGGAAAGCGGCGTCAGCAGGACCAAGAAGTCGAAATCGCCCACCACCTCCGCAAGCTTCTCGCGGCGGTGCATGAGGTCGAATCCGGGCACTTGTCGCGGCGCCGAAGTCACGCCGACGACGCGCATGCCCAAGACCTTGCATTTCGGCGCCAAGGCTTCGGCGATCTGCCCGACGCCGAATACGCCGACAGTCTTGTCGTGCAGCAATTGTGCCGGAAAACGCTGCCATTGCCGCTCGTTTTGGGCGCGGAGCGCGCGCGGCAGGCCGCGCGCCAGCGCCAGCATTCCGGCGAGCGCCGCCTCCGCGACCGGCGCGCCGTGGATGCCGCGCATATTGGTGACGATGACGTCTTCGCGTAATGTGGGCTGATCGATCAGGTTGTCGACGCCGGTTCCGAGCGCCTGCACCCATTTCAGCCGCGTTGCCGATGCCAGCACGTGGGCGGACAACATCGGCGCAAAAGTGACGAGCGCATCGGTCGTGGCGATGTAAGGGCCGACTTTGGAATGGTGATCGACTAGGTCGATCGCGACTTCCGGAAAGCGCTTGCGCAAGCGATCGCGGTATTGACTTCGAATAGGCTCAGGCAATGTCAAAAGAACGAGAATATTGACCATTCATGTTTTTCCGACACAGCGCCCGCGTTGCGACGGCGTTATAGCGCCCCAAGCGACTTACTGCCAAACGACGGGCTGGGGTCAAGCGCGTGACCAGTCGTGTGATCAGCCGTGTGACGAAGCTATGAATAGGTACGCGGGCACGATTTTTGATCTCGCACCCAGCCGCGGGGTCGGATAAACTCAATCGCGTTATTTGTTGAGCTCTGCCAATCAGGAGCAATCAATGCCGATCGACTTATCGACCGTGAATTGGCTCTACGTAGCGATAATGGCGGTTTTTGCATTTGTCGCCTCGTTAATCGGCGGACTTATTTCATTTCGCAACCGGATCGGCGGCGCACTGCTCGCGGCCATCCTGTTTGCCGCGATGTACGTCGTCTGGAATTATTATCCGCATCCGCAAATCCAGCTTCCGATCGTCTCCGGCTACTCCAATCCGCCCGGTGGTTGACCTTTCCGTCCGTCCGGTTATGCCTATGGTAAGGGCATCACTGGAAATGGAGCGGACATGAACAAGGTCTATGCGGACGCGCGGTCCGCGTTGGCCGGGTTGCTCAAGGATGGCATGACGATCATGGCCGGCGGTTTCGGCCTGTGCGGCATCCCCGAAACGTTGATTATGGCGATCCGCGATTCCGGAGTGAAAAACCTCACCGTTGTCTCCAACAATTGCGGGACTGACGGCAGGGGTCTCGGAATTCTGCTCGACACGCGCCAGATCAGGAAAATGATCTCCTCCTATGTCGGGGAGAATAAAACCTTCATGCAGCAATATCTCGCGGGCGAGCTTGAAATCGAATTCAATCCGCAGGGCACGCTGGCGGAACGCATTCGCGCCGGCGGCGCCGGCATTCCCGCGTTCTTCACGCGGACCGGAGTGGGCACGCAGATCGCCGAAGGCAAGGAGGTGCGCGAATTCGATGGTCGCCGCTACGTCATGGAGCGTGGTCTCGTCGCCGATCTCGCCATCGTTCACGCCTATCGCGCCGATACCGAGGGCAACCTCGTCTATCGCAAGACGGCGCGCAATTTCAATCCGCCGATGGCGACGGCTGCCAAGATAACCGTCGCAGAGGTCGAGCAATTGGTGAAGCCGGGCGACATCAACCCCGACCACATCGTCACGCCCGGAATTTACGTCCAACGCATCGTGCACGTCCCGAATGCGGTCAAACACATCGAGCAGCGCACCGTGCGCAAACGCCAGACCGCCGATTTACCGGCTGGTACCGGCGTGGAAGTTTAAAGAGGAGCCAAATTCCAATGGCTTGGACCCGCGAGCAGATGGCGGCACGCGCCGCCGAGGAGCTGCAGGACGGCTTCTATGTGAACCTCGGCATTGGAATTCCGACGCTGGTATCGAACTACATCCCATCGGGAATGAGCGTGCAGCTGCAATCTGAGAATGGGATGCTCGGCACCGGTCCGTTTCCGTTCGAAGGCGAAGAGGATCCCGATCTCATCAACGCCGGCAAGCAGACGGTCACCGAACTGCCGACCACGAGTTATTTCAATTCGTCGGATTCTTTTGCCATGATCCGCGGCGGCCATATCGACATCGCCATTCTCGGCGCGATGCAGGTGGCCGAAAACGGCGACCTCGCCAATTGGATGATCCCCGGCAAGATGGTCAAAGGCATGGGCGGCGCCATGGATCTCGTCGGCGGCGTCAAGAAAGTCGTCGTGGTGATGGAGCATTCCGCCAAGGACGATTCGAAGCTCAAGCATCACTGCACGCTGCCGCTCACCGGCGCCGGCGTGGTCGACATGGTGATCACCGATCTCGGCGTGTTTACGCTCGATAGGAACGGCGGCGGGCTGACGCTGATCGAGCTCGCACCCGAGGTGACGCTTGATGACATTCGGTCCAAGACCGAAGCGAGCTTCAAGGTCGCCAACACGCTCAAGCAATAGCTGGCCGTCGACGTTCCTCTACTGATGTCATTGAAGCTGTGTTTACCCGCCCCTAGATAGGGAGGGTCGCGCCCCAAGGGCGCGATTCGCTTCATTCGCGGCTGATCGCCAGGCCGACGCTGTTGGCTTCGATGCCGCTGAACTGCACCGTAAATGGCGTCGCAGCGAGTTCGAACTTCACGCTTTTGCGGACTCCGGCGCACCCGGTCGCGCCGGTTGCGGCGATCGATTTAACCGGATGACCGTCCTGGACGACGTCAATCCAACCTGCCGACGACAATGTGATCTTATAGGTGCCGGCTTTCGCCGGCGCGGGCACCTCGATGAATCCGGCAAATGTGTTGTCCGATTTCGGTGCGCGCTCCGGCGCGACCGGCAGTTTGGCGTCGGCAATTGGCACGAGCGTTAACGTGGTCCCGAACGGCAGCGGCCAGGTGATGCGGTTGCCCGAGGCGAGTTTCGGCAGATCCGAGCCGGTCAGCGTCGCGCGCTCCTTGTCGAGCGGCCACTTGAACTTGTCGCAGCCGGCCGGCTCTTGCGCCAGCGTGGGCACGGCGGCCGTTGCGCAAAAGGCAAGGACGACGAGCAAGGCTCTTATCAAAACTCTCATCAACGCTCTCATGGCGTGTCCTTTACATTGATTGAGCATGATCTTTTTCGGAAAACCGGTTTCCACTTTTCCGGATCATGCTCTAATCAATCGCGATCATGACGTCTGAGGCTTTGACGATCGCTATCGCGGCGGCGCCGGATTTGAGTCCGAGTTCTTCGACGGCCTCATTAGTGATCGACGCCGTGACGATCTGGCCGGGCGCGATTTCGAGGCGAACATGCGCCGTCGTGGCGCCCTTCTTCACCTCGAGGATCTTGCCTTTGAGCTTATTGCGTGCGCTGATTTTCATAAGTGTTCCTTGTTGAATAGATTGCCGGCGCGATCGCCGTACGAGCAATTAAGTTCCTGCGGGTATAACACACCCATCGGCAGTCGCGGAGCTGTCATGCATCGGCACAGGTCTGCAGTTCTGATCACATAAATGACAGAAGCTCACTTTGCCGCTATTGATTGCTGATCGCTTCGCTGGAACGCCGCGGGTAGACGGAAAAGATTGTGCACCAAGGTCACGCGGCGCGGATTACTTGATGAATGACGAGCGCAGCGGCAGCGCCGCAAGACCGAGTGAGGCGCTAGCCGCCGATAGCGAGCTTGCAGGTTTTGCTGCGCCCGCGGCTGCCACCAAACGGGCCGCGCCCGCCGATCCGCAGGCGCTGACGCATCGCGAGAAGCGGCTCATTGCCATCAGCATGATGCTGCCGGTGTTTCTCGGCTCGGTGGATCAATCGGTATTGGCGAGCGCGCTGCCGACCATCGGCCGCGACCTCGGCGACGTGCACAATCTGCCATGGCTGATCACCGCTTTTCTGATCGCCTCGACCGCGCTGACGCCGCTCTACGGCAAGTTCGCCGACATTCACGGCCGGCGGGCCGCCATGCTTGTCGGCATCACCGTTTACATGGTGGGCTCGCTAATCAGCGCCGCATCGCGGGATATATTGATGCTCATTGGCGGCCGCGTGGTCCAGGGCTGCGGCGCCGCCGGGCTCATCGTCACCGCCAACATGGTTCTCGGTGATATCGCCACGCCGAAAGAGCGCGGGCGCTATTACACCTATTTCTCGCTCGCCTTCATGACCGCCGGCGGCAGCGGGCCCGCGCTTGGCGGCTGGATCGCCGAGCATCTGCGTTGGCCGGTCATCTTTTTGTGGAATTTTCCATTATGCGTGATCGCGCTCGCCATCGCATTGACCGTGCTGCGGCGCCTGCCGCGCCGCGAACGGCAGCACCGGCTCGATGTCATCGGCGCAACCTTGGTGATCGCGGCGAGCTCGTCGTTCATGCTCGCGCTCAATTTGGGCGGCATACGTTATCCGTGGCTATCGACTCCGATCGTGGCTCTGCTTGTCTGCGCGCTAGTTCTCGGCGCGGGCTTCGTGGTGCGGCTGCGCACCGCGATCGAGCCGCTCATCCCAATCGCGATCCTGGCCGATCCGGCCGCCCGGCTGACCATCGCCGCGCACTCGTTCGGCTGGGGCGCGATCATGAGTCTCAACGTCTTCCTGCCGATGTATTTGCAGAGCGCATTGGGCTGGTCGCCGACTTCGGCCGGATTGAGCCTCATCATTCTGATGCTGACGCTCAATTCGACCGCGGGTTTGTCGAGCCAACTCCTTGGCCGGGTCCAGCGCTACAAGCTTTTGCCGCTGTGTTTTTTGTGCGTCGGGCTTGGCGCCGTTGTCGCGCTGGCAGTCTCGGCCGACAATATGACGTCGTTCCGTTTTCGAGATCATCTTGCTGCTGATCGGCATCGGCTGGGGACCAACGGCGCCGTTGACACAGGTCGCGCTGCAAAACACCGTGCCGGTGCATGATCTCGGCGCCGCGCTCGGCGCTATGAATTTCGTGCGCACACTGGTGGCCACGATCATGATCGCGATCTTCGGCGCTATCGTGCTGGCGGATGCGCCGGTCGGCGCCCGCGCCGGCACGCTCAGCCAGAGCTTTCTTGGCGGCGCGGCGGTTACGACTTTCAGCACCGTCTTCTTCGCCATTACCGCCACGCTGGCGGCGTCGTTCCTTGCCCTGTTTCTGCTCGAGGAAAAGCCGCTGGAGGACACGCAACCGAAGGCGCGCGATCTAACAACAACAAATTCGCGCGCGGCCTTTCACGACCGGGCGCGCGATTGTTAAAAATGCAAGAATCGCCCGGCTGGGGGGCTCTTTCGTGGCTTCATAATTCGAAATTTTCCTCCGGGATAGTCGCGACGAAAGATACCCGCCGATCCCCATGTAACCCGCCTCAGACCGCTGGTTACGCCGCGCCAACATCAATGAGCTACCAAAGCTCTTCAACGTCCTAAAGGGTGATACATCGCTGGTCAGGTCGCGGGTGAGGTCCTCGGTGGCAGCACCGAGTTGGACGATGAGATTGCCGGAGAGGTCTTTCGGCTCGACTCGCCACGCTTCTTGTGCTGGTTGCCGGATCTGCCGCTGCACATCGGTAAGCACTTGGCCAGTATGACCTCATTCCAGCGGCCGCGCATCGCAGCTCCGATCGTCCGAAACGTCAAAAGCGATCTGAGAGACACTAGGCACGGTCAGCAGCCCCGTCAGCCCATTGTCGGAACCAAGTCATTGTGAGTTGGGCGCTTTCTCAATTGGCCTCGTTTCGTCATTTGAAGGCTATGACTGGGGTGATCGAGTCGATGTCAGCGGCGGAGTTGCGATAACGCTCGTTGCCGCTCGACATTGGTCGGCGCGCAAACTTGTCGGACCGAATGGGCGTCACTCGTCATCGAAACGCTGGACGAATTTATTTTGTCGCTGACTCTGGCTACGGTGAGGGACAGTATTGGGAAAGTTTCGCCAATGGAGACCTGATGTCGCCAGTCACGCAGCATGTATGAGTATCCCGGGTGTTCAATTGCATCGCCGGCTGTCCTCTTGCGGCCCCGCTTAAAGCCGCCGAAAATGTCCGCCGTTGGGGGGACATAGTGGGTAGCGACACGGTTCTGGAGACGGAAAATCTATCCAAGGATTTTGCCGGCTTTGTCGCCGTGCGCGGCGTCAATTTGCGCGTCGCGCGCGGCAGCATCCACGCCATGATCGGCCCCAACGGCGCTGGCAAAACCACCTGCTTCAATCTCTTGAGCAAGTTCTTAACCCCGAGCCGCGGCCGCATCGTTTTTGACGGTCGCGACATCACCGCGCTTCGCCCGGCCGACGTGGCGCGGCTTGGCATGGTGCGGTCGTTCCAAATCTCGGCGGTGTTCCCGCATCTGACCGTCATCGAGAATGTGCGCGTCGCATTGCAGCGGCGGCGTGGCGGCTCGTTCGATTTCTGGCGCTCCAAAGCAGCGCTGCATGCGCTCGACGAACGCGCACTGGCGCTGATCGCCGATGTTGGGCTCTCGCCCTATCCCAATGTCTTGGCAGTTGAGCTTCCTTATGGCTACAAGCGGGCGCTCGAAATTGCCACCACGTTGGCGCTCGATCCGCAACTTTTATTGTTGGACGAGCCGACCGCCGGGATGGGGCGCGAAGATATCGGCCGCATCAGCGCACTGATCAAATCCGTCGCCGCGAGCCGCACCGTGTTGCTGGTCGAGCACAATCTGTCGGTCGTCGCCGATCTGTGCGACCGCATCACCGTGCTGGCCCGCGGCCAGGTTCTCGCCGAAGGCGACTATGAGACCGTCTCCGCCGATCCGGCGGTGCGCGAAGCCTATCTCGGGGTCGGCCATGCTTGAGCGAAAGACCGGCCCGACGCCGCCGATGCTGGCGGTGAAAGACCTCGAAGCCTGGTACGGCGAGTCGCACATTCTTCATGGCGTGAATTTCGAAGTGCGCGCCGGCGAAGTGGTCACGCTGTTAGGACGCAACGGCGTCGGCAAGACCACGACGCTCAAAGCGATCATGGGAATCGTAGGAGAGCGCAAGGGCTCCGTGCGTTTCGAGAGCCGGGAGCTCGTGGGGCAATCCTCGGATGCGATCGCGCGCGCCGGCATTGCGTTCTGCCCGGAAGAGCGCGGAATATTCGCTAGCCTCGACGTGCGTGAAAATCTGTTCCTGCCGCCGCAAGTGCGCCCCGGCGGACTCGAGGTCGACCGCATCTTCGCGTTGTTTCCCAATTTGCGCGAGCGGCTGAAAAGCCAGGGCACCAAATTGTCGGGTGGCGAACAACAGATGCTGGCGATTGCGCGCATCCTGCGCACTGGAGCGCGGCTGCTCTTGTTGGATGAGCCGACCGAAGGGCTCGCGCCGGTCATTATTCAACAGATCCGCCAGACCGTCGCTATGCTCAAGGCGCGGGGCTTCACCGTACTGCTGGTCGAGCAGAACTTTCAGTTCGCCGCCACGGTCGCTGACCGGCATTACATTATGGAACATGGCCGGGTCATCGACCAATTCTCGACCCCTGAATTAAATTCAAACATGGAAAAACTGCATGCCTATCTCGGAGTTTGATATAGGCTGAAGCCAGGGCCGCAAGGTCATAAAGGGAACGTCATTAAAGTTAGGGAGGAACTTATGAGATTGGCAGCAAGTCTAGCTTTCGCGGCCGCCGCCTTGATCGGCACCGCCGCGCAGGCCGAGGACATTAACGTCAAGCTTGGCGTACTTAGCGACATGTCGAGTCTATACGCCGATATCGGCGGGCCGGGCTCGGTCGTCGCCGCCAAGATGGCGGTGGAGGATTTCAATCCGGCGGCGCACGGCATCAAAGTCGAAATCGTCAGCGCCGACCACCAGAACAAGCCGGATGTCGGTTCGAGCATCGCGCGGCAATGGTTCGATGTCGATCACGTCGACGCCATTCTCGACGTGCCGACGTCAAGCGTGGCGCTGGCGGTGAGCGATGTCGCGCGGGAAAAGAATAAAGTATTCCTGATCTCCGGCGCCGCGAGCTCGGATCTGACTGGCCCCAAATGCTCGCCGAACAGCGTGCACTGGACCTACGACACCTGGATGCTCGCGCATGGCACCGGCGGCGCGCTGGTGAAAACCGGCGGCGACAGGTGGTTCTTTCTCACTGCCGATTACGCTTTCGGCCACGCGCTCGAACGCGACACGACATCCGTCGTTCAGGCCGCGGGCGGCAAGGTGCTCGGCGCGGTCGACCATCCGCTGAACACGCAAGACTTCTCCTCATTCTTGCTTCAGGCGCAGGCGTCGAAGGCGAAGGTCATCGGGCTTGCTAATGCCGGCGGCGACACCATCAACTCCATCAAGCAGGGTGCCGAATTCGGCATCACCGCTGGCGGTCAGCAATTTGCCGGCCTCCTGGTCTTCGTCACCGACGTTCAGGCGCTCGGATTGAAGACCGCGCAGGGCCTTGTCCTCACCGAGACCTGGTATTGGGACATGAATGACGCTAATCGCGCCTGGACCAAGCGCTGGCAAGCAGAGCGGCAGGGCAAATTCCCGTCCATGGTCCAAGCCGGCGTCTATTCGGCGACCTTGCACTATCTGAAAGCGGTCGCCGCGCTCAAAAGCGCCGCCGATGGCAAAGCGGTGGTCAATCAGATGAAAGCAATCCCGACCGACGATCCGTTATTCGGCAAGGGCTACATCCGCACCGACGGCCGCAAGATCCATCCAGCCTACCTCTTCCAGGTGAAGAAGCCTGAAGAGTCGAAATATCCCGGCGACAATTACACCCTTCGTGCCACCATTCCGGCGGAAGAGGCTTTCCGCCCGATAAAAGACGACAATTGCCCAATGGTCACGAACTAACGTCTCTTGCCTCTCCGCGCCGCGTGCGGGGAGAGGCCTTCTTCATCGTCCCCGATGTTTGAAGTCTTCGGTATTCCGTCGCAGGCGCTGTTCGGCCAGCTATTGCTCGGCCTCATCAACGGCTCGTTTTACGCGCTATTGAGCCTCGGCCTGGCCGTCATTTTCGGCATGCTCAACATCATCAATTTCACCCATGGCGCGCAGTACATGATGGGCGCCTTCGCCGCCTTTCTGCTGCTGCGCTATGCAGGCATCGGCTACTGGCCGGCGCTCGTCATCGTGCCGATCATTGTCGGCGCCACCGGCGTCGTCGTCGAGCGGTTGTTTCTCAGGCGCATACAGAAGCTCGATCACCTTTACGGTCTTATTCTCACGTTCGGTTTGGCACTGATCATCGAAGGTCTGTTCCGTAACTATTACGGCTCGTCGGGGCAGCCTTACGGCGTTCCCGAATCGCTGCAAGGTGGCCGCAATCTCGGCTTCATGTTTCTTCCCAATTACCGCGCCTGGGTCATCGCCTTTTCGCTTGTCGTTTGTTTCGCCACCTGGTTCGCGATCGAGCGCACGCGGCTCGGCTCGTATTTGCGCGCGGCAACCGAAAATCCGGCGCTGGTGCGTGCCTTCGGCATAAATGTGCCGCGCATGGTGACACTCACCTATGGTTTCGGCGTCGGGCTTGCGGGGCTCGCCGGCGTGATGGCGGCGCCGATCTATAATGTCTCACCGCAGATGGGCTCCGACATCATCATCGTCGTGTTCGCGGTGGTGGTGATCGGCGGCATGGGTTCGATCATGGGCGCGATCATCACCGGTTTCGCGCTCGGCATCGTCGAAGGCCTGACCAAGGTTTTCTTCCCCGAGGCGTCGAACACGGTGATCTTCGTCATCATGATCATCGTGCTGCTCATTCGCCCGGCGGGGCTGTTCGGACGGAGTGCGTGATGGCAACGCTTGCCAATGCCGCAACGACGCCGGCCCGGCGCGAGACGGCGTGGAGCCTCGCGATCGCTGGCGCGGCGCTGGTCATATTCCTGATCGCGGCGCCGTTCGTGCTTTATCCGGTCTTCATCATGAAGGCGTTGTGCTTTGCGCTGTTCGCCTGCGCCTTCAATCTTTTGATCGGCTATGTCGGCCTGGTATCGTTCGGCCACGCTCTGTATTTCGGCTGGGCCGGTTATCTGGCCGCCCATGCCGCCAAGGTCTGGGGCGTGGCCCCGGAATTCGCCGTGCTCATCGGCACGGTTACGGGAATGGGGCTCGGTTTGATCGCCGGCGTCGTCGCCATCCGCCGTCAGGGCATCTACTTTGCGATGATCACGCTGGCGCTGGCGCAGATGATGTATCTCGTGGCGCTGCGGGTCAAAATGACCGGCGGCGAGGACGGCATCCAAGGCGTGCCGCGCGGCCGCTTGTTCGGGGCGTTCGATCTGGGCAACGAAATGACAATGTATGCGTTTGTCGCTGTAGTTGCACTTGCTGCGTTTTTTCTGATCTACCGGATCATCAATTCGCCGTTCGGCGAAGTGCTCAAGGCAATCCGTGAGAACGAACAGCGCGCCGTTTCGCTTGGTTACAAGACCGACGATTACAAGCTGGTCGCGTTTGTGCTCTCGGCGACGTTGGCCGGTCTCGCCGGATCGGTGAAGGCGCTGGTTTTCCAGCTTGCCTCGCTGACCGACGTGCACTGGACCATGTCAGGCGAAGTCGTTCTGATGACGTTGGTCGGCGGGCTCGGCACGATTTTCGGCCCGATCGTCGGCGCCTTCTTAATTGTTGCGATGGAGAATTATCTCGCGCCGTTCGGCCAATGGGTACTGGTCATTCAGGGCGCGGTCTTCGTGATTTGCGTGCTGTCGTTCCGGCGCGGCATCATCGGCGAATTGGCGGCACGCTTGCGCGTGCGCCTCTGAGCGTGATTGCTCAAGGTTGAATCTATTGTCTCTCTGGGTTTTTGGTGGAGCATGATCTTTTCGGAAGACCGGTACCCACTTTTCCGGATCATGCTCTAGGTTCGTTCGGAATTTTTCTCATCAGGAGGACATCATGAGTGCGGAAGCGCGCCTGAAGGAACTCGGCATCGTGCTGCCGGAATTGGGCAAGCCGGTTGCCAACTATCTGCCCTATCGGCTCGCCGGTAATATTCTGTTTCTCGCCGGCCAGGGTCCGCGTGACGCCAACGGCAGGCAGCTCACCGGCAAGCTCGGCGTTGATATCAGTGTCGAGGAGGGTTACCGACGCGCGCGGCTTGTCGGTCTCGGCCTTCTCGCCGCGATGCGCGATGCGCTCGGCTCGCTCGACCGCGTCGATTTCATCGTCAAGCTTCTTGGCATGGTCAATGCCGCGCCGGACTTCAACGACTCGCCGAAAGTCATCAACGGCTGTTCCGATCTGTTCGTCGAAGTGTTCGGCGACGCCGGCCGTCACGCCCGCTCGGCGGTGGGCAATGTCATGCTGCCGAACCAGATCTCGGTCGAGATCGAGGGTATTGTGGCGGTTAGGGCATAGCAAAGCTGTGTTGATCGTCATGCCCGCATAGATGGCCGGAACAAGTCCGGCCGTCACGAGCTGATCGAATCAATCAACGCACCTTTACCAACAAACAAAAAGTCAACAAATAGTCGTTTCGGCACGGCATTGATTTTTGTTGCTCGAATCATCGCCGCACGCTGATTATCCAAGAGCGCCGACTCCACGGCGCTCTTGGCTTCCTTCATGTCGGGACGGCAACACAGCCCGTACGACAGTATCGCCCTCCGGTGGCTCGCTTTGGTCGAGCGTCGGCAACAGAATTTCGTCGAACTCCACAACACCGGGCGCTGGCGGCACTACTATACGCACGCCGAATTTCTCGACGAAATGCATAAAATACTCGATCTTCGCAATCGATGGGCGCGTTTGGCCGGCGTACCAATAGAGGATCAACCCGGCGCCCAGCACGTGAGCAAAGAAAGCGAGCAGCGAGGCGCGGAGCTTGGCGAGCGGCAGCCTGACCTGACGCGCCGGCCAGCGCCAACCCGACACCAGTCGGCTTCGGCGATCCTGGCCGCTGTAGCCGGGCGCCTGTGACGCGCTGGACTTAATGCCGCCAACCGCTTATCCACAAACCTTGCCATTGAAAAGTGCGCAACTCGCGCTTGAGTTTTTTCACCTCCAACCACATGTGACCGACCGATGCCGAGCGCCTTGTTCTCGCCGATCAAACTTGCCGACCTGACCCTGCCGAACCGCATCGTTGTTTCGCCGATGTGCCAGTACAGCGCCAATGATGGCGTCCCCAATGACTGGCACCTCACGCATCTCGGCATGCTGGCGAATTCCGGCGCCGGACTGCTTGTGGTCGAAGCTACTCATGTCGAGCGGCATGGCCGCATCACTCATGGCTGCCTCGGCCTTTATTCGGACGCATCAGAGGATGCGCTCGCGCATATTGTCGCGCATTGTCGGCGGATCGGCACGGCGAAGCTCGCCATTCAGCTGGCGCATGCCGGACGCAAAGCGTCCGCGCAGCGTCCCTGGGAAGGCGGCAAGCCGCTACCGCCGGGCGAAGATCCCTGGTCGACGATTGCGCCCTCGGCGCTGCCATTCGGGCCGGGTTGGCACACGCCGCGCGCGATGAATGAGGAGGACATGGCGCGGGTGCGCGCCGCCTTCGCCGATTCCGCCAAGCGCGCCATGCGGCTCGGCTTCGACGCCATCGAGCTTCACTTTGCGCACGGTTATTTGCTGCACAGTTTCGTTTCGCCGCTTGCCAATAAACGCAATGACGAGTTCGGCGGCTCATTCGAGGGCCGCATGCGTTTTCCGCTGGACGTTGTGCGCGATACGCGCGCAGTGGTGCCGGGCGGCATTCCGCTTGGCGCCCGCATCACCGGCACCGATTGGGTCGACGGCGGATTGACGCCGGACGATGCGGTCAAAATGGCCAAGGCGCTGAAAGCCGCCGGCATCGATTACGTGGATATCTCCTCGGCCAACATCACGCCGGAGAGCCGCTGGCCGAACGATCCAGGCTTCAATGTTCCGATCGCCGAGCGCGTGCGGCGAGAATGCGGTCTGCCGGTTCGCGTCGTCGGCATGATCGTCAATGCCAAACAGGCCGAAGCGATCATCGCCGAGGGCAAGGCGGATATGATCGCGATGGCACGTGCGTTCCTCGATGACCCGCACTGGGCTTGGCACGCCGCGCAAGTACTCGGCGCCGACGTTCCGCGGCCGCCGCAATATCAGCGAGTCGGGCCGTCGCTATGGCCCGGCGCTGCTCTGCGCGGGTGACGGTGGAACGCGGCCGTAGGAGAGCGCAAGCTGTGCCGGCGCCACGCCGAAATAATAGGCAAGCCGCAACCGCCACATCAGCAGTATCGTGCGCCATACGCCGTGATAGTCCCAGCGCCGGCCCGAAGTGACGACCGGCGTGGCGATGCAGAGCGGCCGCGACCGGCGTTTAAGATTTTGCGACAGCGCGATGTCTTCCATCAGCGGCAAATCTGGAAAGCCGCCAACTGACCAAAACGCCTCGGGGCTGACAAAAATCGCCTGATCGCCGGTAGCGATGCCCGTGAGCCGCGAGCGCCAATTGATCATCCGGGCGATGAGCGCGAGGAGGGGATGCCGTCCGGCAATGCGCAGGTCGAAACGGCCCCAAGCTTGGTCGGAAGCCCTGTTGGAAGCACCGCGTGAAAGCGCGGCAGCGATGAGGCGGTCGGCGTTATCTGGCAGCGTCGTGTCGGCATGCAGGAAAACGAACGCATCACCCGTGCCGACCGCCGCTCCGACGTTCAGTGCCGCACCCCGGTTGCGCGGCCCGATGATGACGCGATCGGCCAAGGGGCGCGCCAGGGCAGCAGTGCCGTCGCGGCTGCCGCCATCGACCACGATCACTTCGGCGCCGCGGGCACGCAGCGGCGCCAGTGATTGCAGTGTCGTGACGATGATCGCCCGCTCGTCGAGCGCCGGAATGACGATGCTGAGCTGCCGCATATTGCCAACATTGCCGAGAAACCCGCGGTGGGGCAACGTCGCCTAAAGCGAAATGATTTTAGGTTGATTTCGGTATTTCGCTTTAGCTTGTTGTTTCAGCATGATCTTTTCGGAAAACCGGTACCCACTTTTCCGGATCATGCTCCAAAACTGGAAGACGATGCCTATGACGAACCCGGTTCTGGTCGAGGTGATGCGCGGACGCCTGGTCGAGAGCCGCCACCGCGGCGCGCTCGCGGTGGTCGATGCCGAAGGCGAAACGGTGTTTGCGATCGGCGATGTGACGACGCCGATTTTCCCGCGCTCGGCGGTCAAAGCGCTGCAGGCTTTGCCGCTTGTCGAGCAAGGCGCGGCCGATCGTTTCGGCTTAAGCGACGAGGAACTCGCACTCGCTTGCGCCTCGCATAGCGGCGAAACGGCGCATGTCGCCGGCGTCGAGCGGATGTTGGCGAAGGCCGGGCTTGATGCTTCGGCCTTGCGCTGCGGCGCGCATTGGCCGATTGCTCAAGTCGCGGCGGCAGAAGTGGCGCGGTCCGGCGCGCCGATGCCGTTGCACAACAATTGCTCCGGTAAGCATGCCGGATTTTTATGCGTCGCCCGCGCGATCGGAGTCGATCACGCCGACTATTGGCGGCCGGATCATCCGGTGCAGTATCTGGTTCGCGACGTTCTGGAGAATTTTACCGGCGAGGCGCTCGGCGAGGAGCGCTGCGCCATCGATGGCTGTTCGGTGCCGACCTGGGCGGTGCCGCTGCGCAATCTCGCGCATGGCTTCGCCAAATTCGGCGCCGGCTATGGCATTTCGCCGGAACGCGCGCGGGCGGCGGCGCGGCTGCGCCAGGCCTCCACTAAGAAGCCGTGGTATGTCGCCGGCACCGGCCGCTTCTGCACCGATATTATGCAGTCGTTCGGCGAACGCGTATTTGTGAAAACCGGCGCCGAGGGCGTCTATTGCGCCGCGCTGCCGCATGAGCGGCTTGGCATCGCCATTAAATGCGACGACGGCGGCAGTCGCGCCGCGCAGGCGATCGTGGCGGCCATCATCGCGCGATTTTTGCCGCTTGCCGCGAGCGAACGTTCAGCGCTTTGGCGTTTCGCCGAGCCGGTTTTGCGTAATTGGAATGGATTCGAGGTCGGGCAGGTCCGGATAACTGAGCCGCTTCGATAATACGCGAACAGGAACGACGATCGGCGGCGAGCAATGCGATCAGCAGATTCTCGCCTGCTGTCGCCAGTCGATGCAGCATTGGCGCGCGACGCCTGAATGCTCCGCGGCGAGATTTCAGATCGATTACCGGGATGTGAACGAACTGCACGAGCGGTTTCCCGTTATCACTGTGCTGCAACGCGCGCCAATAGGTGTAATTGCAAAGGTACGCACCCGCATCGCGGGATAAACGGGCGGGCAGAGCGGTTCGGCGCAGCGCGTTGAGAAGGTGCGGGAAGGGTGCATTTCCTCTTAGCGCGCTCGTTTCGCCAGATTCGATCGCTGGGTGCGTCGGGCGATAGCCGGCAACGTCGGGAAACAAAATCGAGTGGGCATTGCGTGCGCGCGTTTCGATGCAAATCTGCCAGCGGCGCGCGGCGAGACCAAAGATCAGCATGACGTCCGGTTTGTGCGCCAGCAATTTTGACAGGTCGCGGTCAATCGCGGCGTAAGAGGTCGCAAAGACGTGGCTCGTCATCTCGATTTCATCGAGCGCTGGGCGCCGGCGGCGCGCCAGCGCGACGGCCAAGCGGCCGCTCGGATTTGACGGCGCGCCGGGGAACGGCCCGAAGCCTGCGATCACGATGCGCATGTTGCTTTTGCGCATGATCTATTCCGAAAACCGGCTTCCACTTTTCGGGATCATGCGTCGAGCATCGCGGCGATCTTTTCCACCGCCGAAGCCGGCGCCAGCCGGCCAGCGGCGACGTCGGCCTCGATCCGAGGCAAAGCAGTCTTCAAAGCGCGGTCGGAGCGCAACGGCTCGAATAGCCGCTCTTCTAGCATCGTCCACATCCATTTAACCTGCTGCTCGCCGCGCCGCGCGGCGAGCTCGCCGGATGCCGTGAGCCGCTGGCGGTGTTCGAGTATATGCGACCACAGCGTCTGCATGCCGTCGCCGGTCAATGCCGAACAGGTGAGGACCGGCGGCGACCAGTTCACCGAACGCGGCGACAGGATGTGCAGCGCCGCAGCGAATTGCGACGCGGCAAGCTTGGCGCGCGCAATATTGTCGCCGTCGGCCTTGTTGACGGCGATCATATCGGCGAGTTCGACCACGCCTTTTTTCAGGGCCTGCAGCTCATCGCCGGCGCCTGGCAGAGCCAAGACCAGGAAAAAGTCAGTCATGTCCGCGACAGCGATTTCGGATTGGCCGACGCCGACGGTCTCGACCAGAACCACGTCGTAACCCGCGGCCTCGCACAACAGCATGGTCTCGCGTGTTTTCGCGGCAACGCCGCCCAGCGTGCCGGAGGATGGCGAGGGCCGAATGAACGCGCTCGGATGGCTAGCAAGCCGGGCCATGCGTGTCTTATCAGCCAGGATCGATCCGCCGGTGCGACGCGACGATGGATCGACGGCCAACACCGCAACCTTACATACCTGTGCAGTCAGCATGCTGCCGAGCGCGTCGATCAGCGTCGATTTGCCGACGCCGGGCGCGCCAGTGATGCCGACGCGCACAGCGTTGCCGGTATCGGGCAAGAGCGCCTGCATCAAGGCGGCGGCAGAACGGCGATGATCGGCGCGCTTGCTCTCGATCAAAGTGATGGCGCGAGACAGAACGGTTCGATCGCCGGCGCGCACTCCGCGCGCGAGCCGCTCGAGATCCTGGGATGGAGAAGGCGCAGCTGTGCGGTCTGCGGGCGTCACCACGTTTCCTCGTCGCTTTTCGGTCGCTCACCGCTGAAGATCGCCACTCCCTCGGGCGACAAATATTGCTGAAATTTCGTCCACGGCACAAAGACTGTGTAAGGGCCCTCCACATAGGGCCCAACGCCGTAGGGCGAATAGTGAAAGGTCAAACCGGAGCTCTTGTCGGTTTCGGTGGAAGGGGCGAGCGTCACCGGGCCAACTCCAAGAATTGTCGGCTTGATGCCGTCGTTGATGAAGGTGTCGCGCTGCAACTCCTGTTCGGGAGTCATCTGGTCCACGGGCGGCCCGTCATCGTCACCATAGCCATTAATGCCTTTCGTAAGCTTGGCGGCGGCAACAGCGAGCTTGGCAAGCTGCGTCATCGTGACCATAGCCGGACCGTTCTCGGTCGTTTCAGTAAAGAAGGCGCGAATATTGGTGCGTTTTTGCGCGGCGTTATTCCAAAGAATCGTATCGACATGGTGGTTCGGATGGGCGCCACCGTCGAACCAATCGTCGCTGCGCACGACGCTAATGTAGTGGCCAACAACCGAGCGCAATACATAATCGCGATCGTAAGACCATTGCAGGCCGCGAAACGCTTTAGGGTGTTCACGCCATTCAATCGCGGCATCGCGGGCTTTTTTTGCGACCCATGCTTTGCCTTCGGACAGGCAGTTGGTGAGCAATTCGGCGAACGGTTTGAGTGCTTCATCGACCGCTAGAGAAATCTTGGCGAAGCTGTTCTCGACCGACATTTTCAGCTTCTGCGCCTCGCTTTTTGCCGCGAGCGCCTGCAGGCATAGGCCGTGCCAGGCCGAAATCACCGCTACGCCAATGAGAACGTCCCTGCGCGCGATGAAATCAGTCATCGGATGACCTGCCTTGGTTTTGTACTGCGGGGCCGCGCCGCTACGGAAGAATGGCGAAGGCTCGCGCCGGGAAACCGAGCCCGTTTTGCACCTTCGGCCAGGTCACGACAAGAAGCGCGCCGGTCGCGGGCACTTTATCGAGGTTGGCCATCACCTCGATCTGAAAATGGCCGTGCGTAAGAATGTAGGTTTCCGAATCCATCTTATCGGTGGTGTCGGTGTCCATCGACTCATGGCCGGTCGCGGCGACGCCGCGTTGCTCATAGAGATATTTGATCGTCTTGAAGTCCCAAGCAGGAAACGGGCTGCGCTTGAAGCGCTCTGCATTGGTATCCCAATCCTTGTACATATCGGTGCGCAGTGCGGCGAAGGCGCCGGCCGGCACGCGGCCGTGCTTGCGCTCCCAGCGCCTGAGATCGTCGACGGAGAAGGCGTGGTTCGGATCCTTGGCGAGGTATGGCGTGTCGTCGAGCACGACCAGGCGCAAGATCATCCGTTTAAGCGGGATTTGATCCATGGTGATGCCGTTTTCGGCGAAATGCGCCGGCGGATCGACATGCGTGCCGTATTGCCCGACCATTTCGTAATATGTTGCGCGGAATCCATCCTTGGCGATGGTGTAAGGCTCGTGCGTCTTAGGATCGGCGGCGGGCGAGGATTTGGCTTGGCCAAATCCGGACCAGACCGGCGTGCCCGGCCCGAAAGAGTGGGTCAGATCGACAAATTTTTTTGCAGCGATGACACGATAGACCCGTTCAAGGTCGGATTCCGCTCTGACCGGTGCCGCCGCAATAATGAGGCAAACCGCAACGAAGACCAGCACCGCGGGACGACGATGAGCAGCAGCAGTCATTCGAGCGCTCCGTTTTTCAGTCTCGGCGAGGAACAGCCTAGCGCGGGCGGGTTGCCGGTGGAACTTGGCTAAGGAGCTGCTCCAGCCGCCGCCAATGGGATTGGACAGCGTCCTCGCGATCTGGCGCGCGAGCGCATCAAAGCTGCGATTGGAATTTAACTTCCTTCCGGCAGCGGAATGAACTCTGTGCTGTCGCCGGGGACGAGAGCGAAGCGGCCCGACTTCCAGTCAGCCTTGGCGCCCTCGATGCGGTCTTGGCGCGAGGAGACGAAATTCCACCAGATGTAGCGCGGGCCATCCATGGCTGCGCCGCCGACCACGACGAAGTGGGAGTCCGCGACGGCTTTTATTTCGACGTAGTCGCCTGGCTTGAGCACCAGAAGCTGTTCCGGCGGATGACGGCCGCCGCCGATCTCGATCTCGCCCGAGATCACATAGAGCGCCCGTTCCTCAAAGTCATTGCCGAGCGGTAGGACACTGCCGGCCGTCAGCCGCACCTCGGCAAAGATCGTCTCCCATGATGTCGCGACCGGCGAGCGCAGCCCATGCATGGCACCGGCGATGACGCGCAGCGTCAAGCCGTTCTCGCGCAATTGCGGAATATCGGCAGACGGGGTGTGGGCGAAAGCCGGCGTAGTCTCCTCGTCCTTCATCGACAGCGCGACCCACAATTGCAAACCATGCAGCGGCTCGCCGCCATCACGATGATCGGGAGCAGTGCGCTCGGAATGGACGATGCCGCGTCCGGCGGTCATCCAATTGACGGCGCCAGGTCGGATCGGCATCGCGCTGCCGAGGCTGTCGCGGTGCACGATCTCGCCGTCGAACAAATAGGTGACGGTCGCGAGTCCGATATGCGGATGCGGCCGCACATCGATGCCTTGGCCGGCGCGAAAGATTGCGGGACCGAAATGATCGAAGAAAATGAATGGGCCGACCATGCGGGAACGCGCCGACGGCAGCGCTCGGCGAACCTGCAGGCCGCCGAGATCGACGGTGCGCGGCACGACAATCTGCGCGATTGCGTCGCTCGATTGGGCGTCTGCGAAAGTCGGGTCCTTGGCTGGAAAGAAACTCATAGGAACAGAGCCGGCTGACGATCGTGCGCAACGGCCCTTACCCTACACCAGGCGCGGAGCCTCGTCTGCCCGATTGCTGCCTTAGGGCCCAGCTCCTTTGGCGACAAGTTCGGCGATGAAACGCGGCTGGGCGAAGGCGGCGACATGAACCTCCGGCGTCCAATATCCGGTCTTGAAGCTTCCGGCCTTGCGGTACCGTTGCGCAATTGTTTTTACCGAATGCCGTCGGACCTTCTTATTGTCGCTGGCAATGCCCATAGCCATGTGGCCGCCGACATAAACCGGGATGGCAGCGACATAGCAGCTTGCGTCTGCGAACAGGCGACGGAACTTGCGCATGGTCGCGGCAAGCTCATTGTTCTGAAAGAACGGGACCCCATTCTGAGTGACCAGCACGCCGTGCGGCTTCATGCAGCGCCGGCAGCCGGCATAGAATTTGCCGCCAAACAGGATTTTTCCCGGGCCGATCGGATCGGTGGAATCGACGATGATCACGTCGAAGCGGCGCTCGGTCTTGGCGACATATTTGGCGCCGTCGTCAATGACGGATTCAAAGCGCCTGTCGGCAAAAACCGGTTTAGTGAATTCGGGAAAATGTTCCTTGGCGAATTCGATGACGGTTGGGTCGATCTCCACTTGGGTGAGCCGCTTGACGCTTCGGTGCTTGAGCACCTCCTCGGCAATGCCGCAGTCGCCGCCACCGATGATCAGCACGTCCTCGGCCTTGCCATGGGCGAACAGCGGCACATGCGACATCATTTCCTGGTAGATGAACTCGTCTTTTTTCGAGATTTGTGTCGCGCCGTCGAGCATTAGCATTTTGCCGAAGAACCGGTGCTCGAACAGGACGAGGTGCTGGTGCTCGGTCTGCAGCTCATAAACCACCTTGTCGACCTCATAGGTCATGCGAAATCCAAGATCGTCAAACAGCGTCTCGGGAATCCACCGTTTCTCGGGCGAAGGTTTCGCCGATTGGTTCTTTGATTTTGTCTCTGGACTTGTCATCGCACTTGTCGTGGCACTGTTATGGCAGCTCCGCGGCATCGGGTCGCCAAATGGTCCCCCATTTTCCACCGCCAACGCAAACCCGGTCCAATACGCCGCCGGTAAAAGAAAGGCCGGGCCCAGGCCCGGCGGTGTCCACGTCCGACTTGACCTCTGGTCAGGCGTCCTGCCCTCGCAGGAGCTCGTTAACGTCGATCCGATTAGCTGCAAAGGCGTCGCGCAGCACGGGGATGCAATTGTCCGGTTCGGCGGAGCCGCACATGAAGATGTCGAGTGCGGCGTAGCCGGCCTCCGGCCAAGTATGGATGGAGATATGGCTTTCCGCCAGCACGGCGACGCCCGACACGCCGCTTGGCTGGAAATGATGCAAATGGATGTGCAACAGCGTTGCTCGAGAGGCTTCAATGCAGCGCCGCAGCGTCGCTTCGATATGATCGATATCATTGAGGCGCTTGGCGCCGTGCAGATCGACGATCAGATGCACGCCGGCGCAGCGGACGCCATTGCGAACAGCGAAGTGGTCCTTGCACGGGTGGTCCTGCCGGCTTTCCGCCGCCGTCGAAACCGCCACTTTCAATTTGGCCTTGCGGTCTTCCTTGCGAGCGGTGCCTGGAGTGTCCAAGCCTTTCACCGATCGCAAGAGGGCGTTTCGGCTCATGCCGTCCTCCCCAATCAGGGACAACAACCCGAGATGCCGGCACGCCGGCGCCGCGGCAAGCGAAAGCCGCTCGATCAGTCCACGCGAACCGACCAACAGCGGCTGAATCCCCACATAAATGCAATAAGCGGGGAGTCAAGAAGATTCTGCAACCAAACCTTTAACGCTTTGTCACGATCGTTGGTTCGCGACGTGAGCCAAGCGGAGTTGAGACGGTATTTGGAACGGCGATATGCATTGCCTGGATGATGTCGGCAGCTATCGCGCCTGCTGCGATCCGGTGAGCGCGAGCCCGTCGATCATCATCACTGAAGCGGCCGAAAAAGCCCGTTTCCGTATCGTGTTTGGTGCGGCGGGCCGCCTCCGTTTCGGCAATATTCCAGTCGAACTTCGCCCCTGAGACGTCCTATGATGCGTCTGGATTCAGACCTCGGCGATAGAGACTTAGCCGACCTGAATGGAGTTTGAGGAACGAAGAGGGAGAGGGATAATGAAGCGAACAATGGCGGCGGTGCTCTTGAGCGCAGCGGCGTTGGTGTCTGTACAGCCGGCGTCGGCGCAGGATCCGGTTGGCGGGGCGATTGTCGGCGGCGCGGTCGGCGGCATTCTCGGCGGGGCCATCGGACGTGGGGCCGGCGGCGCTGTTGCCGGCGCCGTGATCGGCGCCACCACAGGCGCAGTGATCGCGTCCGAGGCGCAGCGTCGACGCAGCGGTTACTACTGGTGGCGCGGCGGCTGCTATTACCGCTACCCGAATGGCTCGTGGCTGCAGGTGCAACCGGGCTATTGCTAGTAAGGCCGAAGATCCACGCCAAAGTGGCCCGGTCGCCACTTGCCGGCTAAGGGGTGATGCGCAGTTCCGGCGGCACCATCGCTGCCGCCGGCTTTTCCAGCCGGATACGGAAGAAGTTCAATACGCGCCGCGCGCTGTCGCGCGGCATGCGGTTGAATTTGGTCAGCGCCCGTGCCACGTCGTCACCCGACATGCCGCGATCGGCTGCGTGCAAGCGCAGCAGCGCTTCGGTGGTGATGGACGACAATCCTGCGGCTTTCGCGATGACGAGCAGGGCCTCCGCGCGTGGATTGAGGAGCGCGCGCTCAACCGCATCGCCGGACATGCCGGACATAACCGATAACGCGGAGGCGGTCTCAGCGAGCTTGCCTTTCCGCGCATAACAATAGACCTCGGTTTCGCCGCCGGTGCGAGACCGATCGTGTTGCTCTGCGTCGGGTCGCCGAGCCAGTTGCGCCGCGAGCGCCGCATCGCCGCGTGTTCGCTCGCGCAGGCGGCGCCAGGCCGCAGTCGAAAATCGCGCGCTATTGTTTCGAACGATGGCGCCTAGAACGTCGCGATCGCCGCGCGCGATCAGTACATCGATCACGCGTGCGCTTAACTCTGCTCGCTGTGCCAACGCCAACAGGTGAGGTTGGGTCTTGCTGCCGGCAATCAGCAGAAGATCGCGCTCGGTCAGTCGTTGGGATCGAGCCAGTACCGAACGCGCCACGGTCGCGTCGTGGTCGAGCGCAAGTAGCTGGATAAGATTGGCGGGTGCATTGGCAACCGGCGCCAGCCGCTCGGCCAATTTAGCGCGCGCTTCCCTTCGCATACCGCGCATAAGCCGAGCCATGACGTCGCCAAACAATAGAATCTGATCTGCCGAATAGCGCTCGGCGCCGTAAATAAAGAGATCGGTGATGCGGTTGAGGATATCGGTGCGCCGCGCGGTGCTGCCGGAGGCGACTACTGCCTCTAACTCCTCGGCGAGCGGGATCGTACGCATGGTGAACGGAACGCGCGGCTACTGCATTGAACCAGGGTCAAAACACATGATTTCCGCGAGCTGCGTTGCAGCCAAAATCGCTCGCCGGGCAAGTTAATGAGTTTTGACCCTGGCTTCGAGAATGCATCGCAAATGGTGAACAAAATATTGCCGCGCGCGTCCGCACGCGCGCCGTGAAGGTTACTAATCCGCTAATAACCAACCGTACCGTCGGACTAGCGCGAGCGCGCCGCAGTCAACGCACCGAACGGTTAGAAGGCCGATAGATTCCCATGCGGTTTTGCACCTCTGGGGGTATCCGATAGTCGCGCATCACCGGTCGCGGATCGCGTAAGCCGCAGCATTCCCGCTGCACGATGAAACGCCAAAGCGCGTCGCCTGCGTCTTGCACGAGTTTCCTTCTAGCCTCGCCGGCGGTTGCCGCAGTGCGGTCGTATTCGAATAGCGCCGCCAGTGCCGCTTCAAGCGCGTGGCCGGCGCGCCCGAGCGCGGCAGCCTGTTCCTGTGCGATCTCGTAATCGAGCGCGTCGGTTACGGAAGCTGAGCGGGGGCGCAAGCGTCCCATTTCCGGTCAATCACAATCATTGCGTTCGCGTCTAGGTCCCCAAGGACAGTCAAATACCAGCCAAGTACCACATTGGGGATCAGCGCTGCCAGGTCACGACTGAAACGCCGGCAGTCGGATCGAGTTCGCAGCGCGGGCCGGGCTTAAGGCCATGACGGGCGAGTACACCATCCGGCGTGGCATTTGGGCCAACCTCTGTAAAAACCGGCAGCCCCCCCGGAATCCTGGCATTCGACGCCCTGGAAAGGTGGAATACGTCGTATAGCGGGAGAAACAGGCTGAACACTTCGCGCCCGCCAATGACCGCAATGGTGCCGTCGCCGACCCCGAGCTGCGCTAGCGCCGCGTCCAGACTGGCGCCGGTCGGATTCCAAAGCAAAGTGTTGGAATGCGCGGGGTCCGGCGCGGTGGCGGCGACCCGACGCGTTACAACCAAGCGCTTGCGCCGCGCGGCTCGCGGGCCACCCTCGTGGGAATGCCGGCCGTGAAGGACCACTGCGGCGTGATCGAGAGCGTCCTGGAAGAAGCGCTGATCGGCCTCATTCTTGATCGAGGGTGGCATTTCGCCTTTGGCGTCCGCGATCATGCCGTCGGCGGAGACGATCACATAGCCATCGATACGGCGCACGGCTCCCATGCCAGTTTCAGAAGTTCACGATATAGCCGAGCAGCGACAGCACGCCGATAATGATGATGATTACGCGCACGATCTGTTTGGCGCGGCCGTCAATCGGCAGCATATTGACCAGATAAAGCACCAGGAGGACGACAACAAAGGTGATGAGCACTCGGATCAGGATATACATGCAAGGCTCGATCTGAATTTGAGGGAATCGTCTTTGTCATGGGAACGAAAGATAAGCTTAGCATCATAGAAGCGGCGGGGCTGCATCCGAAAGTATTCGGCCCTATATTGGCGGGAGCAGGGAGATGGCGATGTCCGACTCTGCAAGCCTGATCATGATCCAATTCTTGTCTTGGCTGGCGGACCGGCCGCGCAGCTATACGGAGACCATGGATGCTTGGCGCACCAGTTGTCCGCGGCTTTCGGTCTGGGAAGATGCCATTATCGCCGATCTGGTGCGGATCGAGAATGACCGCGGGCGCGCGGTGAGGTTGACCGAACGTGGTGTCGGGCTTTTGCGCCAGGCGCAACATCAGGCCGCCGCCGCCGGGTCGGCACATTCCGAGCGGGCAGGGGAATTGGCTCTGGGGACTGGGCGGCGCGGTTAGGTCAAGACGTCGCCGCCGGGTTGTGGCGGGATTTCGAAGGTATTGAGCACCAATCCGATCATTCCATAGAAGCCGGCGCAGGTGACGGCTTCGATAATGCCGTCGCGGCCGAGCGCGGCTTCGGCGCGCCCAAAGGTTGCGGGGCTCACCTTCTTGCTCGCCAACAGTTCCGTTATGAGATCATAGACCACTCGCTCGTCGTCGCGGCCGAATTCCGGCCGCCGGCGCGCGCGAATGGCCTCGATAGTCTCATTGCTGAGGCCTGCCTCACGGGCCAGATTGATATGCGCGGACCAGGCATATTGGGCGGTGGCGTCGCGGCACGCCAAAAGCACAATGAGTTCAATCAGGCGCTTGTCGAGCTTAGGTGTAACGCGAAAACAGTTCGCTAGTGCATTGGTGGGCTCGGCGATGTCCGGACGGTGAATCCACACCGAGAACGGCCCGCTAAGCTTGCCGCGCGGTCGCGTGCGCAGGATCTCGTCATAGAGCGCTTGCTGGCGCGGGCCGAGCTTTTCTCTTTCAATTTGTTCGATGCGAGCCATGGCGTCGCTCTCCGTTCGGACAGGTGAGATAAAAGCGCGGCGCCGCGGCAGAAACCCATGATACCGAGCCGGTTGCCGTCACCACCCTGCGATTTCGCCCAGCCCACGGTAGCGTCAAGGTCCGAAAACAATTCGGCGTCGGTCTTGCTATTGACCTTCGGCATCAATTCCTGGGTATCGGTGACTTTGGTCATGTCGCCCAGCCGGAAGTAATAATCCGGCGCAACCGCGAAGGCGGTCGCGCGTAATAGACCGGCATGTCGCCTCCGATGACTTTGACCTTGGCGTCACCGACCTCCAGTCCCCTTGGCATCGGTGTGGATGACATCCGCGCGGACCGGCCCGGCGGCAAGCGTGTAGCCTGCGGCGGCCGCTGCCGAACTCGACATGAATCCGCGCCGCGACAAGGGCGGCATGACTTTGGCAAGGCCAAAATGTCCGACGGCAATTGATGCTGGTTCACTGCTCGCTCCTTCGGAAACGGGCGCCTGATACGTAGGCGGGGATCAAGAGGCCGAAGCCTAATGTGTCCGGCCGGGAGCGCCTAGCCCGCACCCCGCCGAGCTCTGCACGGCTGTCAAAGAACCGATTGCATTACACGCGATAAACGCATATCAGGAATTCAAACGCCGGTTTGAAAAATGGCAATGGCAAGGCGAATGACCCGACCATCGGAAGTCACCCGCGAGCGGATCATGAAAGCGGCAGAGCGGCTGTTCGCCGAATCCGGCTATGACGGCACCAGTATCCGCGCCATCGTCGCCAAGGCCAAGGTGAACCAGGCGGCGATCAATTACCATTTCGACGGCAAGAACGGGCTTTATCGAGAAGTGTTGCGTAATGCGTTTCGCGGCTTGACCGAAAACCAGCTCTCTCACGCAGAAGAGCTCAAGTCGATGTCGCCGGCAGAGGCGCTATCGCAGTTCGTTCGCCGTCAGCTGCAGCCGTTGCTGGGGCGCGACGAGTACAGCCGCCACATGCGCATTTTCAATTGGGAAACCGTGCAGCCGACAGCGGTATTCCGCAACCTCGTGGCCGAGGAGGCCGCACCGTTTCTCGGACTTGCCGCTGATCTGGTGCGCCGTTTTCTGCCCGATGCCGACGAACGCACGATCACGGTTGCCGCGGTCTGGCTGCTCGGGCAGTGCAGCGTCTTCCTGCGCAATCGCGAGCAATTGGCGGAGCCGCCGGTAGGGCTCGCGCTTGACGAGCACGCGGTGGACTGGCTCTGCGAGATGATCAGTTGCTGGGTGGTGTCGGGATTGGGGCCGCCACAGCCAAATTGATCCCGACGCCAAACTGTGAATGCCCCAAAAATTCCTTTTTCCTGGCCTGGCGCTGCCCAGAACGAATGTTTGAAATTCAACCAGTCGTTTGAAAAATGTGTCAGTTTTCACACGCACAAAGGGGCTGGCGATGCGGGCCGAGAATAACGACATCGCAAACAACGACACCGCAAGTTTGGCGCCACGGAATTATGTGGTGCATTGGCAAATTCCGCTGCTCGGGCGGTTTGTCGGCAAGTTCGTAGTCGATATTTTGCCGGCGGCCTTGGCAAGCGTGATTGGCGGCTTCCTGTTCACCCAATATCAGGTCGGACGGACTGCGCCGCCGCGTGTCGAACAAGCAAGCCCAGCCTCGACCGAAGTTTTGGCGCTCGTTCGCGACGAGCACGAGGCGATTCTCGGTTATCTCAAGTCGCAAATGGCTGCGGAAAAGAGCCGCCTCGCCGCGCAGGACGCGGAAACGGCACAAGCGGTGGCCGATGCCAAAGCTGCGCAGGAGGCCGCGCAGGAGAAGGCCGCGCAGGAGAAGGCCGCGCAAGAAAAGTTCGCGCAGGAGAAGGCCGCGCAAGAAAAGGTCGCGCAGGAGAAGGCAACACTAGACAGTGATGCTCGCGAGAAAGCGGGGGCGGAATCGAATACGGCGGAAATCAAGCTGACGTCGGCGCCATCTGCGCGCCGCGTCGCGCCATCGATGCAGGCGAGGGTTGCCGTTTCGCGCGCCAAACCAGTCAGCGCACCGGCTACCGCTGCGCCAGCGCCGCTTGTGATTGCCCAAGCTGAGCCGAATGCGCCGCAGAACGATGTTTCCGCGTCCACGAATCGGCTTGCCAGCGATCCCGATTCGCTGCTCGCCAAGACGCTCGACCTCAAAGACCATGTTGTGGCTGCAACCCGGCGCGCCGCAGCCGCGATCGGCGACGTGTTTACGTCGGTGGGCGAGCGGATCAGTGGCGCCACGCCGAGCACGCGGCAGTTTAGTTCCGATTCCTGACGCGTGAGGAATTAAGGGCGCGAACGGCCCTGCCCCCTGGATTAGGCCGCAGAATTGGTGCTGTTTGGCGACAATTCCCCAGCTTTTATGCTGGTTTTCACATCTTCTGGTGCCGCGTGGCTTGCCGATCGCGATCGCTCTGGCTAACCAAGAGGAATCGGGGGCGGAACCAACCCCTTACGCCAGGGATTTGTGCACAGCAGCACGAGTTTTGGCAGTCCCGGGTTGGCAGTGTTTGGTTTGGTAGTATTTGGGGTGGCAGTGCTTAGTGTGGCAGTATTTGGGGTTGCAGTATTTGGAGTTGCAGTACTTGGGTTGGTAGTATTTGGGGTGGATCACGGACCCTAGCCAAGGCAGAAAGTTTGCGAAGCAGCCAGCATTGCGAGGCGAGGAGTTCTAATGCGTTCTGCCGGGAATTTCAGTTCGGAATGGGGTTACTTGGCGCCAGCGCCGAGTTTTGCGCGCACTGCTCGCGTCGTGCTGGTCGCAACCGCGATTGGTGCGACGGCGGGGGCCGGCGTTGTCTTGTCGCTGATTGACCATCCCACCGAGCCGGAAAAGACCCCTGTTGCCGCGCGTGCAATCGTGACCAGCATACGCACCGCCGCGGTGCCGTCGGCGACGCCTGCTGCGCCCGTTGCAACAGCCGTACCGGCAATTGGACCCCCGCAGCCGGGTGTGTCGGCACCGCCATCGTCGCATTCCGGCAGTGCGGCAGCGCCCGCGCCGGCATCGGCGAACTCGGCCAACACGCCACCGGCCACACCCGCGCCAACCGCGCCTGCAGCGAGCGCGAGCACGGCCTCTGCAACGCCGCCCGCCTCCGCGGAGGCGGCTAATGTCGCCGAGGCCGCACCGGCGGATGTCCCCGACAGCACGACGACAGCCGCGCCGGATCCGGCCGCGCCAACCAAAAAAACAAAGCGCCACGCCAATTCAAAAAATGCGCGGTTGCCTGGGATAGGATTATTTCTGCGGCGCATGTTCGCCGACCATTCCGGCCGGCCGAATTAAGCGAATTCATCTGATCGCGGTCTGAAAACAGTTTCAGGCAAGCCGATGTCGTGCCCGGCGAGTGACTCATCACCGGGTGCGGCAGACCAGCAACAATGGAGGCACGCATGCCGGAAGTGGTCGTTTATCTTTTGGAAGGTCGCTCGCTCGAGCAGAAGCGCGGTCTGGTCAAAGACATCACTCAAGCTGTGGTGAAGAATGCGGGCACCACCGCCGATCAGGTCACCGTCTCCCTCGTTGAGACCCCGAAGACGTCGAAGGCCAAAGGCGGTGTGCTGTTCAGCGAAATGGCAGGTCGCTAAAGCGAAGTGATTTTAGGTGGGTTCGCGTATTTCGCTTTAGCTTCCTGTTTGTATGATCTTCTCCGAGCTGACTTCGCCCGCCCAACCGTGACACGAGGGCACGGGCGGCGAGCACGCCTTCGCGCAGGCGGGAAACTGTCATCCACCCTCGGATCAAAGTCCGAGGGTAAGCTTTTTCGGGATCATGTTTTAGGTCAGCTGCGCGCGCCGCGTTCGGCGAACCAAATGCCGCCGACGGAGTTAACAATCCCGTGAGTGCGCTGCACAATGGACTTGCTGCATTGCGGCAAATCACTGATAATAATCGACCAAAGGACAATCTGGCGCGGCAAGGTGGGCATGAGCGAGATATGGGAAACCAAGGACGGCTTGCGCCGCGTCCGGCGCGATCCGCCGACGCTAGACGACGCAGTGCTGGCGGCGCAGGGGCTCACCGAAGACCTTGAGAGCCAGATCGAGATCGTCGTGGCGTTGATGTCTGTTGCCGCCGACGAAGCGCGCGGCGCGGTCTTGAAAATGCGGCGGGTGAGGGATGACAGCCGGCTGACCATCCCCAGCCGCGGTGGCAGGTCGCGCGCGGTTGTCGTCGAACGCAAACAGCCGCGTCGCGCGGCGACGCGAGGCTAAAGCGAACTAATTTTTAGGGCTTTTTGTTTGAGCATGATCTTTTCCGAAAACCGGTGTCCACTTTTCGGGATCATGCTCTAAAGCCAGCGCCGGCCGTTTGGGCCGGGGATAGCGCGCGCTGACACCAGTCGGTGCCAAATAAACAACACGACCAGCGCGCCGACGACGGCACCGATAAGCCCGGCGCCCTGATCAGGCCGGTACCAGCCGACCATTTGTCCGATGAAAGTCGCGACAAAGGCGCCGACGATGCCGAGGATCGTGGTGAAAATGAAACCGGCGGGATTGTTTGGTCCGGGCGCCAAGAGGCGCGCGATGATGCCGGCGACAAAACCGATGATGATCACCCAGAGAATGTGCATAGCGAACCTCGCGGAATTCTCGCCAGAAGACTTGCGCAGAGCGATGCTGGCACAAAAACAGTGATCAACGCTTCATGCCACGGCGGGTTCCAGCCCGATAAGCCGCGCATTGGAGGACGTGCCGCGAAGGATTATATTTTGAGTCTTGCAAAATGCGATGCCACGCCGCGAAAAGCGGGCGTGCAAACGAGCGCAAACCTGAGGGATGCAGAGATTATTTGATCGGTGGTGGCTCGGAAGCGGCGTCGATCATTCTGAAATTACCTTTGTGCCGATGTTCGAGGTCTCTGCCAAAGATTCTGCCAATGGTCCTACCAAAGGTTCTACAATGACCAAAACCATCGTTGCGCCGCGTACCAAGACCAAAACGCAAACAAAGACCCAGCGCCCGCCGCTCTACAAAGTCATTCTCCTCAACGACGATTACACGCCGCGCGAATTCGTCGTGCTGGTTCTCAAAGCGGTTTTTCGCATGAGCGGCGACCAAGCCTATCGCGTCATGATGACTGCGCATCAGCGCGGCGCTTGCGTCATTGCGGTTTTTACGCGCGATGTCGCCGAGACCAAAGCCAAGGAAGGCACCGAGCTCGGCAAAAGCAAAGGCTATCCGCTGTTCTTCACCACCGAGCCGGAACAATAATGGCCGGAACAATAATGGCCGGAACAATAATGCGATGTTGCGCCGTCGACGATGTCAGCGTGCGATCGAAGGCGCCGGCTGCGATCCTGGCGCTGTCACGATGTCATTTGCGGCCATCCGCAGTGGCGGTTGGTCGGTATAGGCGAATAGGAAGCCGCCGACGGCCATGCCAGTAAAGAATACTGTCGCCATAGCGAGCATCAAAACGCCTTCTGGCGGACGGCTATCGATGCGACTTATTGCTTGTCCAAAAGTTCCTGATCGTGTCGGGTCATTTGTTCTTCCTTCACGACTAATCTCTGTTCGACCTCCCATAACGGCGTCGTTGAGTCGTACAGATAACTCATGACTGCCACGCGCGTTCCGCCGTTCAGCTATGCGTGATGTCGAGATGATGATTGGTAAAAGTGAGCGCGCCGCAGCGCCGAAAAAATTTTGCGTCGCAAAAGGACGAGTGCCTCACCAAAGCAGCACGGAGAAACCGCGGGAACAGCGGCGCGAATACGCGAAATCGTTTGCGTTATTTGATTATTTGCCTTGGATCGAGAGGCCGCCCGGCCCGACAACGATGTGCACGCCCTTTGGCTCGTGGCGGTCCTGATAGAAGTGGCGGTCCTGATAGAACTGGTAACTCAGCACGGCGACGGCGACCGCAAGCGCGCCGATGACAAGATAAAGCACGTTGATGCGGGTCACCGCGGGTCCCTTGGACGCCAATCGCATTCGCAATATGCGTCGTGGCGTAGCAGCAGCGCGGATTCGTGTTTTGGCGAGCAGGATTCTTTCACCTCTACCTCGCGCGTGAAACGCGGGTGAGGGGGATCGGCACGTGTTCGAGGTCAGTTCCCCCTCACCCAACCCTCTCCCCACCGGGGAGAGGGAGCACTAGCGCCGCCCGGCCGGCAGGCGATAGGCCATCCGCGCGTGGCCGACGCAATAAGTAAAACCGTTGATCGCGTCATTGCCGCAGAACAGAAAGTTCGTCGACGCCGGGTCGCCGATCGGCCAGCGACATTGCCGCGCAGCGATGTCCACGAGCGAGCACGGATGCGCACTGATGACCGAAATATCCGGCAGCGTTTCGTCGATCGCGGCTTGGGCATAAGCCAGCCGTAAGAGCCGGCGCTGCGTCGGTCCCCGCGAGTGCCGCGCGCGCGGAGGGCAATTTGTGCGCGCCGAGACACCCGCGGGCCGCCCCGACGAAAGGCCGAGCCGATGAATTTTGCCGATCACCGCGTTACGGGTGACGCCGATGGCGATGCCGATCTCGCTGCAGGTCATGCCGGCCTCGACGCAACTGCGCAGCTGCGCGATCCGCTCCGGCGTCCAAGTGACGTTTGGAATGGCGCTTCGTGTTGCGATGCGCTTCGGCGCAGGAGCAATGGGAGCGGTGTCGAGCGGTGCAGAAACGGTCGGCGGAATCAGAGTGGGTGGAGGAGAGGTCGACGGAATAGCGATGGATGGGACACTCATGGGACGGCCTCGCTTATTGCCGCGGCCGGACTGGGCCGCCGACAGGGCGATGGCGGCGCGCAACGGGCAACCGCGAGACCAAACCTCGAAGCGAAAATCGGTGCGCGCGTGGAGCCCGATCCGGAAAAGCCTGCCCCAGACGTGACCCCAGACGGTGGGACACTTGCCTGCCGAAAATCCCACCAAACTCTAAGCCGCATTCACCGAGCCGCATCCCGCCTCAAGGATGGCAAACCCGCTGTTGGAGTGGCGCCCGTACGCGCTACAAACCGGGGCCGCTTCTATTTTCGTTGAGCGAAAACCTTCGCCGAATCGAACGGTCGCACGATTCGACTCGCCTGCCAAGGGTTAAAATGCCATTATAATGGAATTATAATCTGGTGTTCGAAGAGGCGTTCGACCTATGGCGCGACCGGAAAACCGCTCGGAAGCAAGGGCTTTGAGCCTGACGCTCCCTATCGAGACCTTCAACTATCTCGCTTTACTGGCCACGCTCGGCAAGCTCGGCCGCACCGAGAACGAGGTCGCGACCCACATCCTGGTGCGCGAGGTCTATGTGATGCACGCGCAACGTTTCCACGAGATGCGCATCCCGGCGCCACCCGAGGGCGAGTAACTCTCTGCGTCACCCTGAGGTGCGACCCCCGGCTTGATAGGGGGAGCCTCGAAGGGTGACAGATAGGCGTGTCATCCTTTGAGGCGCGCTTTCAGCGCGCACCTGGGGACGACGAGAACTTCAAATCGCCATTGCCGGGCTTGACCCGGCAATCCATGCGGGCGAGCAGGGTCGCACAACGCTGGGGCTTCACCGGAGCACGTTCATGTCGATTCTCGCCCGCGCTGCACGCAGCGCTGTGTGCATTGTGTTGGCTGCGACGCTGGCGGGATTTTCCTGGGGCAATAGCGAAGCCGATCAGCGCAAGGCCTTCATCGCTTTCCTGCAAGACGTCAATAATCGGCCGGGCATTCACTTCCTGGTCCCGAACGCGGATGACGAGAAAGCGTTCGGACCGTATTTGCAGCAGTACGCGGTCATTCTCGATTTCGACAAGGACATGAAAGCGCCGATGAGCGATTTCATCACGCAAATCGTCAAGATTGGTTACGGACCGAATCCGAGCCCGCGCACAATCGAGCAGATCGCGGCCGCGCCGGCAGACCTCGCGGCGGCCAAGGACGCCGTCAGCAAAATGGAGCAAGGCCTCGAAACGCGGCTGGCGAAGGCGAACGCCGACCGCGCCGCGCTCAAACAGCCCGACGATTTGAAAGCGGTTTACGACAAGACCTTCGACAAGCTTGTCACCGCGCCGACCGTGGCGTTCGAAAATTCCGCCAAAGCACTCAGCACCGGAATCGACGCAGCGATCGCGCTGGTCACTTACATCAACGCGCACCGCACCAAGATGAGTGTTTCCGGCATGCAAATCCAAGCCAAGGACCAGCGCACTTTGGACGAACTCCAGCCGCTAATGAGGGCTTATCAAGACGCCGGCGAGCGCTTCGTCGCCGCGCAGCGGCAGAGCGATCGGGTGTTGCAGGGAAATTAGTTAATTAGCGCATTTTGCAGCACAGAGGTCACCCTGAGGTGCGACCCCCGATTTGATCGGGGGGAGCCTCGAAGGGTCGCTTCGGTCACTTCACGCTAAGCAGTTCGACGTCGAAGATCAGCGTGGCATTCGGTGGAATAACGCCGCCGGCACCGCGTGCGCCATAGCCGAGTTCGGGCGGAATGATCAGCGTGCGCTTGCCGCCGACTTTCATGGGTGCGACACCTTCGTCCCAGCCGGCAATGACCTGATGCTGGCCGATCGGAAATGAGAACGGCTGATTACGATCGAGTGAACTGTCAAACTTTTTGCCCTTGTTTCCGTTCTCGTAGAGCCAGCCGGTGTAATTCATCACGCAGGTCTGGCCCGGCTTCGGCGAGGGACCGGTTCCGACTTTAAGGTCGATGATTTTCAGGCCCGAAGGTGTGGTCGTGACAGGTTGGGCGTTCGCCGCTTCAGACATCGCTGTGACTCCAGTTGCTACTAGGGAAAGTGTGGTGGCGAGCGCGACGCGGCGCGATAAAACTCGCATTCTTATTCACTCCGATGAATGAACGCTGGACACAGTAGCCTAGTTGCGTAGGGTGGGCAAAGCGAAGCGTGCCCACGTCAAAGAAATCTAAGGTGAGTCGGGTGGGCTACGGCTTGCTTACGAGTCAAGAGGCAGTCGTAAGTTGCTTGAAAGCTAGTGCCGATTCAAATGTAGAGGGTAAAGAGGCGTAGGTCGCTTGTATCATTGATTGATCCCTCGCAAGCATTTCCGCAAGCTTTGTCCAGTACTCAGTATTATCGATATTTGTATTCGCGCGCATGGATAAGTGAAGAAAAAATAATTCACAGCGGTTTTGGATATCGCTCAGAACCGAGCAGATTGCAGGGGGAAAATAGAACCGTGCCTCATCAAGTTTAACATAAAATGCTCGGACTCTCGCACTATCGGATTTTTGATTCTCATCAATAAAGGGCACATATTCAAGAATTTCTTTGGCTCCTTGGTAAACCTCATAGCGGTGCTGAAACAGATCGAATTTAAGTTTATCAAGTGCGATATCGCGCTGTGATGCCGCTATACGCCACTGCGACCGCCCGAGAGACAATGCCACTATGGAGGCGGCAAAAGCGCCTATGATCGCGGCAACTGGACCGGCGAAATCCTTCAGAATGTCGTAGGTCGAATGCATTGGTTTCCGTGGCCGGGGCAAGCCCGGCCACGAAGCATTAGAAATTCACGAACACCCCGTGGTGCTTCCGCACGTGTCGCACTTCAAGCACGTGCCGTTGCGCACGAGAGTGAAGTTGCCGCATTCGCTGCAGGCTTCGCCTTCGTAGCCGCGGGCTTTGGCTTCGGCGCGTTTCTCAGCTGCCGCGGCCTTGGCATGCGCGCGCACTTCGGAGCGATGCTCGAGCTCCTGCGCCGGCGAGAGTTTCGCCTCAGGCTCGGTCTTGAGCGCGGCGGTGCCGGCGACTTCGGCGCGTGGAGCGGAAGAGGTCAGCGCGGTGATGTTTGTCACCCCACCCCGGCCGCCGCCGGAGCCTCCCCCTCCAGAAGAGGGTGAAGACGTCTCGATGCTGCCCGGCATGACTTTGAGCCGGTCGGTGCGCGAGCGGGTGAGCCCCTTCGACACGTAGCGTGTATCCGGCGTGGGCCTGCCTTCCTCGACGCCCTTGCCGAGCGCGTCGAAGCCGCCTTCGGCCGGCTCGACATGGGCGAGATCGAAGCGCGAGAGGTAACTCACCGCGAGCTCGCGGAACACGTAGTCGAGGATCGAGGTCGCGTATTTGATCGAGTCGTTGCCCTGCACCGGGCCGGACGGCTCGAAGCGCGTGAAGGTAAAGGCATCGACATATTCGTCGAGCGGCACGCCGTATTGCAGGCCGAGCGACACCGCGATGGCGAAGTTGTTGAGGAGCGAGCGCAGCGCCGCGCCTTCCTTGTGCATGTCGATGAAGATTTCGCCGAGCCGACCGTCGTCATATTCGCCGGTGCGCAGATAGACTTTGTGGCCGCCGACCACGGCTTTTTGCGTGTAGCCCTTGCGCCGATCGGGCATGCGCTCGCGCTCGCGCATCACTACGATGCGCTCGACCACTTTCTCGACGATCTTCTCGGCGAGGCCCGAGGCGCGCGCCGCCGCCGGCTTGTCGAGGAACGCTTCGATTACATCGTCGTCCTCGCTCTCGTCGGCGATCAACTGGCTCTGCAGCGGCTGCGAGAGTTTCGAGCCGTCGCGATAGAGCGCATTGGCTTTGAGCCCCAGCTTCCACGACAGAATGTAAGCCGCCTTGCAATCCTCGACCGTCGCCTCGTTCGGCATATTGATAGTCTTGGAAATGGCGCCGGAGATGAACGGCTGCGCCGCCGCCAGCATGCGGATGTGACTGTCGACCGACAGGAAACGCTTGCCGGTGCGGCCGCACGGATTGGCGCAGTCGAACACGGCGTAATGCTCGGGTTTGAGATGCGGCGCGCTCTCAACCGTCATGGCGCCGCAGACATAGATGTTCGCCGCCTCGATCTCGCGCTTGGTGAAGCCGAGATGGGCGAGGAGGTCGAAATTCGGCGCGGCGAGGTCGGCCGGCGCGACGCCGAGTTCGCGAAGGAAATCAGCGCCGAGCGTCCACTTGTTGAAAACGAATTTGATGTCGAAAGCGGTGGGCAGCGCCTTTTCCACTTTCTCGATCGCTTCGCCGGTGAAGCCCTTGGCCTTGAGCGTGTCGTGATTGATCGCCGGCGCGTCAGCGAGCGAGCCGTGGCCGACCGCATAGGCGACGATCTCGGCGATCTCGCGCTCGCCGTAGCCAAGCACGCGCAGAGCTTCCGGCACCGCGCGATTGATGATCTTGAAATAACCGCCGCCGGCGAGCTTCTTGAATTTCACGAGCGCGAAATCTGGCTCGATGCCGGTGGTGTCGCAGTCCATCACCAGCCCGATCGTGCCGGTCGGCGCCACTACCGTCGCCTGCGCGTTGCGATAGCCGTGCGCCTCGCCGAGCGTGAGCGCGCGGTCCCAGGCGCGCCTGGCGTGTTCGGCAAGCTCCTGGTCCGGACAGGCTTTGTGGTCGAGTGGCACCGGCGGCGTCGTCATCTGCTCATAGCCGGTGCGCTCGCCATAAGCCGCGCGGCGATGATTGCGGATGACGCGCAGCATCGACTCGCGATTTTCGGCAAAGCGCGGGAAGGCGCCGAGCTCGGCCGCCATTTCCGCCGACGTTGCGTAGGAGACGCCGGTCATGATCGCCGACAAGGCGGCGCAGATGCCGCGGCCGGCTTCCGAGTCATAGGGAATGCCGGACGACATCAACAGTCCGCCGACATTGGCGTAGCCGAGCCCGAGCGTGCGGAAATCGTAAGAGCGTTGCGCGATCTCGCGCGAGGGGAATTGCGCCATCAGCACCGAGATTTCGAGCACGACGGTCCACAGCCGCACCGCGTGCTCGTAACCCTCGATGTCGTAGGCGTGTGTCTTCTCGTCATGGAACGCGAGCAAATTGAGCGAGGCGAGATTGCACGCGGTGTCATCGAGGAACATGTATTCCGAGCACGGATTGGACGCGATGATCGGCCCCGACGTGGCGCAGGTGTGCCAGTCGTTGATCGTGGTGTGGAATTGCAGGCCGGGATCGGCGCTGGCCCAGGCGGCGTAGCCGATCTTTTCCCACAATTCGCGCGCTTTGACCGTCTTGGAAATCTTGCCGGGCTTCGTTCGCCAGAACAAATCCCAGTCGCGATCGGCGTCGACCGCCTTGAGAAACTCGTCGGTGACCCGCACCGAATTGTTCGAGTTCTGGCCGGAGACCGTGAGGTAGGCTTCCGAGTCCCAATCGGTGTCGTAAATCGGGAAGTGCAGATCGGTATAGCCCTGTTTGGCAAACTGGATGACGCGGCGGATGTAATTGTCCGGCACGTGATTTTTGCGCGCCGCCTTGATCTCGCGGCGGAGCACCGGGTTCTTCTCCGGATCGAAGCAATCGTCGCCGGAGCCTTCGCAGTTCACGCAGGCTTTTAAGATCGCGCGCAGGTGCTTCTGATTGATCTTGGAGCCGGTGACGAGATTGGCGACTTTCTGCTCCTCGATCACCTTCCAGCCGATGAACTGCTCGACGTCAGGATGGTCGACGTCGAGAATCACCATCTTAGCGGCGCGGCGCGTGGTGCCGCCCGACTTGATCGCGCCAGCGGCGCGATCGCCGATCTTGAGAAAGCTCATCAGGCCGGACGATTTGCCACCGCCGGAGAGCTTCTCGCCTTCGCCGCGCAGCTTGGAGAAATTCGAGCCGGTGCCGGAGCCGTATTTGAACAGGCGCGCCTCGCGTACCCACAAATCCATGATGCCGCCTTCGTTCACCAGGTCATCATTGATCGACTGGATGAAGCAGGCATGCGGCTGCGGATGCTCATAGGCCGTGGCCGATTGCACGAGCTGGCCGGTGTTGTGATCGACGTAGAAGTGCCCCTGGCTCGGGCCGTCGATGCCATAGGCCCAGTGCAGGCCGGTGTTGAACCATTGCGGCGAATTCGGCGCCACCATCTGCATCGCCAGCATGTAGCGGTGCTCGTCGAAGAAGGCGTGCGCGTCCGCCTCGGAAGAGAAATAGCCGCCCTTCCAGCCCCAATAGGTCCAGGTGCCGGCGAGCCGGTCGAATACCTGCTTGCAGGATTGCTCGCCGGTGAAGCGCTCGGCTTCCGGCATGTCCTTCAAAGCCTCGTTATCGGCGATGCTGCGCCACAGCCAAGACGGAACGCTCTCCTCCTCGACCTTCTTCAGGCGGGAGGGCACGCCGGCTTTGCGGAAATATTTCTGCGCCAGCACATCGGAGGCGACTTGCGACCACTGTTCCGGAACTTCGACGTTCTCGGCGTGGAACACGACCGAACCGTCCGGATTGCGGATCTCGCTCGTGGTGAGACGAAACGCGATGTCCGCGTATGGTGATTGTCCCTCTTTGGTGTAGCGCCGCTCGATCCGCATTTTTTTGCCCCTTGATCTTGGTGCTTTTCTGTGTCGGTGGCCTACACGATCAATATAGGTCGCCGACTGTTTTCCCGCGACGCGACGAAGGTTTTTCCGCCGCGCCCAACCCGGTTTCCTGTTTCCACCCGACGCCACATCGTCCCGGCTTGGTGCCGGGATTTTCCCCTGGCTGGTCTGGCCGCTCGACCTTGGTCCCAGCCCGCTGTCCGGCGGGCCACTCACAGACGTGACGCCGCCGGACACCCCCTCACGCAAAATCGGCAACACGCATCCACGCACGCGCCGCACGCGGCGCGGAGCAGTCCCGAAAACTCCTTGTTGGAGAGCCCGGCGGACTCAGATACCCGCGCGCCGAACTTGTGAAAACTAGGACAAGCCGGTCGCGTGCGTCAAGACTTAGTACGAAATTCTGAACGAACCACTAAATGTGGGGATTGCGGGGACGAATCGCCTGGGGATGCAAGAAGTATCGAAGATTCGCGGAGAATCCGAAAGGGGCTCTCGCGTTCGGTGGCTTTCTCAGGCCCGCCGTCCGCTATTTTGCGTGGCGCTTGGACCCTCCTGGCGCGGCAGTGCCAGAAGCAGCGTGGCTATGGGTCGCGTCATTGGCGGCGGCGGTCGTCACGCTTTCGTCACGTAACGACGGGGACTTTCCCGCGATTCTGAGTGAAATATCCCGCAATTCCCGCTATTTCCGCACAAGCTAGCGCCGCGTCTCCCCGTAAGCCTTTGAATCTAAGAGGCGAATCATTGATCTGCCGGGTCGTGCGGCCACGCGACAACAAAGCGTGGCGTTTCGGCAACGCTCGCTGATCATTGCATCCCCGAGAGTGTGAGGCCCATTCACATTAACCTTAAAGAAGTCTTACTTTTGGGGCCGGCTTGGCAGTGCTTGCCGGGCAGGAGGGGCTCCGAATAAACCTTTCATAGATGTTTTGGGGGTGGTTGCAGCGCGTGATCCGCGCGGGGCGCGTCGTTGCAAGTGCGGCCCTGCTGACGGCGTGCGCCTCGACGATCCAAAACGATCCGGTCAATCAGCAGCTCAACGTCAGCGCCCGCGAGGCCGAAGCCGAACTCGCCGGTGTTGAGCCCAATTACGACGACATGGTCGTGGCGCTGTCCTTTTCCGGCGGCGGCACGCGCGCGGCTGCCTTCTCGTATGGTGTGCTGGAAGGCTTCGAGCAGACGCGGGTGCCGACGCGCACCGGCGCAGCGTCGCTTCTCGACCGGCTCGATTTTCTCTCCGGCGTTTCCGGCGGATCGATTCTCGCGGCCTATTACGGCTTGAAGGGGCACGCGGCGATGGCCGATTTCCGGCAGCGCTTTCTGTTGGTCAATGCCGAGGAGGCGCTGCAAACGGATCTAAGCCTCGGCAATGTCGCGCGTGGGCTCAGCGGCGGCGTCAACGACGCGACCAAATTCCCGGTCTGGCTCGATGCGCACCTCTACGGCCAAGCCACGTTTAAGGATTTGCTGCGCCGGCCGCGGCCGCGGATCTGGATCAACGCCGCCGACATCTATGACCGCACGACCTTCATCTTTGCCCCGGTGACGTTCAGCGCTTTGTGCAGCGATCTCGCCAGCTATCCGGTTTCGCTTGCGGTTGGCGCCTCGGCCGCGGTTCCGGTCGTTTTCGCGCCGATCGTCATCCAGAATTACCACGGTAGCTGCTCGACGCCGCTGCCGGCCTGGGTCGCGCGTGTGCGCAATGATCCGAATGCGTCGCCGCTGATCAAATCCTATGCCGATGCGCTCGAGCGGTATCGCTCCGGCGCGATCAATTACGTCAAGCTCCTTGATGGCGGCCTGGTCGACAATTACGGCCTCGCCGGTTTTACCGTCGCGCGGCTTGCGGCCAATACGCCGTTCGGTCCGCTAGCTCCGCAACAGGCCGTCAAGCTGCGCAGATTTTTGTTTCTCGTCGTCGATTCCGGCCGCGCGCCGTCGGGGCAGTGGGCGCAGACGGTGCCGGGCCCTTCGGGGGTCGATCTCATCATGGCGACGTCCGATACCGCGACTGAATCGGGGGCGATCGGCAGCTATTCGGCGTTTGACGCCACCATGTCCGATTGGCGCAAGACGCTCGTGAGCTGGCGCTGTGGCCTCTCCGAAGCGGACCGGCAACGTTTTGGAGCGCCGCCGGGCTGGAATTGCCGTGACGTTGAATTCTACATTAGCAAGATATCGTTTGATGCACTGGGTCCGGATCGGGCCGCCGCGCTCAACCGAGTCGAGACGCGGTTTCAGCTGCCGCCCGACCAGATCGATATGCTGGTCACCGCCGGCCGCGACGCGCTCAATACCAATGCCAAATTCCGCGCGTTTCTCACCTCGTTGGGCCGCGCGCCGCCGGCGCCAGCCGCACCGGGGGCTCCAGTGGCAACGTCAAGTGACGCTGCGCAGCACGCCGCGGCTGAGTGAGTAAGGCCACCACCAGTTCTCCTGCTTGATTCAATCGCTGCTTCGGCGCTGAATTTTCCCCGTAACCCTCGGCGATCGCAACGCCGGCGGAATTCGGGAGGAAAAGTCCATGGACGAGATTGAACGGCGCGCCTTCATGAAAGGTGCGGCCATCGGCGCGCTTGCCTTTACCGTTGGCGGGGCTGAAGTCATGCTGACGCCGCGCCAAGCGCGCGCACAAGGTGTTGCGCTGCGCACCCTGACGGCGGATCAAGCCGCCACTCTCGACGCGATGGGAGAAACGCTCGTGCCCGGCGCAAAGGATGCCGGCATCACCCATTTTGTCGATCAGCAAATCTCGATCCCGCCGCAAGAGGCACTGCTTGAAGCGCGGATCATGAATGTGAAGCCGCCATTTGCAAATTTTTATCGCGCCGCGTTCGGCGCGATCGATGGCGCCAGCACCGCGCGATATGGCGGGCGCAATTTTGCCCAGCTCGCCGGCAACGAGCAGCACGAATTCGTCGATCTGATGCGGCAAAACAAGCTCGATGGTTGGAAGGGCCCAGCGGCCGGTTTTGTCTATTTCCTGCTGCGCAGCGATGCGGTCGACGTCGTCTACGGCACCATGGATGGATATGCGCATCTCGGCGTTCCCTATCAGCCGCACATCGCGCCGACGAGGAGCTGGTGACATGGCAAACAACGATAAAGTCGATGTTGTCATTGTCGGCGCCGGCGCCTCGGGCTCGGTATTTGCCGCAGTCTTGGCAAAAGCCGGCAAAAAGGTCGTGCTGCTAGAGGCAGGTCCCGATTGGCAGCTCGGTGACCTGATCAGTTCGGACATTTGGGGACGCCGCATCAAGCCGGCCGGCCCGCCGTTTTTGCTCGAAGGCAAAAATCCGTACGGCTACGTTTATCAGGCAGGTTGGGGTACTGGTGGCGCGGCGCTGCATTATTTCGCCAATTTCCCACGGCTCTTGCCCAACGATTTCAAGGTCAAAAGCACCTACGGCAAAGGCTTGGATTGGCCGATCGACTATGTCGACATCGCGCCCTTTTGGGACAAGGTCGCCGACGATGTCGGCGTCTCCGGCGACGCCAAGGCGGAAGAAATCTGGCGGCCGGCTGGCAAGCCATATCCGATGCCGCCGATGCGGACCTTTCCGGGCGGTGACGCGTGGAAGAAAGGCTTCGCCGCCCTCGGCATGCGGCTTACTCCCGCCGCCGTCGGCATCAACTCGACGACCTTTAAGGGACGGCCAGCCTGCATCTATGACGGCTGGTGCCACGTCGGCTGTCCGATCGGCGCGCTGTCTAATCCGCTGGTCACCTATCTGGCCGAAGCACGACAAGCGGGCGCCGAAGTCCGCCCCTATGCGACCGTGACCCGCGTTCTTACCAACGCCGACGGAGCTAAGGCGACAGCCGTCGAATATTACGCCGCCAACAAACAGAGGCAGGTCCAGGAGGCGAGCGTCGTCGTTCTGGCGGCGTGGTCGGCGCAGAACCCGCGCATCATGCTCAGTTCGGCGACCGACAAGCACCCGAACGGACTTGCCAATTCAAGTGGGCTCGTCGGCAAATACCTCACCGCGCATTTCGCCTCGGGGACGTCGGCGTTGTTCGACGAAGATTTGCAGCCCTATATGGGCACCATCGCCGCGCAATATTTCTCTTACGATCTCTACGACAAGAATGCGCACAAGGACAAAGGCGCATTCGGCTCGACCTTCATGGTCGCGGGAGCGGCGGCGCGCTATAGCGCGCTGGGCGGCGTCGCCAATGCCCGACTCGACCTATTCGGCGCAGAGCTTGCGGCATTTATGAAACGCGCGGCGCGCGGCTATACCCGGCTCAATGCTTTCGCTGAAGAAATGCCGGTGATCGAGAATCGCATCGAGCTTGCCAGCGACAAGGATGAATTCGGCATGCCGCTCGGCAAGATTACCCACGGTTTCAACGATGAGGCCGTGGCGCTGTTCAATGCCAATTTCGATAAAGGCGTCGAAATCGCCAAGGCAACCGGCGCCAAGGAGGCGTGGCCGAACAAAGGACCGATGCCGACCATCCATCTCATGGGTGGCACCATCATGGGCAAAACCCCAGGCGACTCGGTCACTGACAGTTTTGGCCAGACCCACGAGATCGGCAATCTCTGGATCGCCGGGCCCGGAATTTTTCCGACCAGCGGCGCGCCCAATCCGACTTACACGATTCTGGCGCTGTCGCTGCGCGGTGCGGAACAACTGGCGAAGAATTGGAGTAGCGTCGCGGGGTAACCTATCGTGTCATCACTCCGCCGCCGCCTTGGAATGGCCGAGCCGGCGATTGAGCGAAATCAGCAAGTTCTCGGCGGCTTCCGCAATCACCGTGCCCGGCGGGAAGATCACGGCGGGCGGAAGCGGCTGCGGAACGCGAAGCTGAACGACAGTCCGCCATTGCGTTCGGAACGGAACAAGCAGTTGCAGGATGAGCTTCGCCTAAACAGCAATCGGCAACTGCGGGACCGGCAGTTGTCGGATCTGCATCGCGCCAGCATTAGGCAAGAGCAATTCCGTCATGCCGCTGTCCGGTCGGCCGCATTTGCAAGCCAGCGGCAACAGTTGGGTGCGGCGTTGGATGATTTCATGGCACTTAAGTTTCCATCACCGCCACCAGAGCCGACAGTTGTTGTCGTTCATGAAGAGGACGGCAGCGCAGACTTCGGCAGTCGCAATTTCGACGTTGCCAAGTGGGCTAAGAAGCCGCGTTCCTGGTGGCGTTGAGAAACTTCGGATGTACGCAGAGCGCAACCCACAAAACAAAGCCGCCGGGATGCGACCACCGACGGCTTTGCTCACGTCCCCAAGACCGTGCCGTGCCTCACACGGCATCGGCAGGGTTGTCGAACTGGCTCAGCGTTCCAAGGCGGGGCTAGCCCGACTAGGGAAGCTAGCGCTCTCGCGACGGCTTTTTTGCGGCTATCTGAGGCAGCTCCGACCCAGTGAATGCCCATAGGATAGGCATCGCGGTAGGGCGCTCGCCAACTGCTCAAGAATTTTGCTAGCCTAACTGAGTCGAGCCAAGCTCGGGGGATGTCATGACACGTAAGGTTCTACGACCCGTAGCCTTGATAGGAGCGGTGGCGACGACGCTTACCGTGAACTGACGCTCTCTCATGTTACGGTTTCAATGAATGGCGTTGGTGGCTTGAAGTGCTACTACGCTGACGGCACTCAAAAAGCGTGCTGAGTTTTGCGGCGCCCGTCGCTTGCGAGATCTGCTTCTAATGAACTCGCGAGATCTGCTTCTATGAGCGCGCACGCCGTAAGCCCGTCGGCAGGGCTCCTCCTCAAAATAGACGTAAACGAGCGCCTGGCCGGTCGCGCAGTGCCGAAAAAGAACCCCCGCTATGGGGAGTGCAGCGGGGGCCACGGCAACATCTGAAAGATTACATATTCAAAAGGCTATTACCTAAGCGTCAATGAGCTCCCCCATCGCTTTAGGAGCAATTTCCGTTTCGCAGCCGTCCGCAGCCGGGGAGCTAACGACGTACGCTTTGTGAAGCCCAAGAGCCTCTGCAATTGAGTCGCCCACAGGTCTCTTGCCGCTCAAAACCATATTCAAGTAAGTGCGATTAATGTGGTGGTGTTCGGCAAAAGCGCTTTGACTTCCCTCGCGTTCAATTGCGGTTCTCAGCAAATCAACGACGTCGCTACTGGAGAGGGCAATTGTATGGATCTTGTCATCGGTCTCGGACGCCATGGGTTCATCCCCCGTCGACGAACGGATAGAAGGGGGATGGCTCCCCCCTTCCTACCCTCTTTGCCAAGCTCAGTGGATGCTGAACAGATAGCTGATGCGACCTTTGATGGCGTCGATGGTCTGCGTCGCATTGCCGATCGTAAAGGTGGTATCGTCGCGGCACGCGCACAGGGGGCCGCCGAATGCGAGTGAGTGTTCCCCGAACTGGTAGTGCAGATATTCGACGCCAAAAATCACGGCTGAGCCCTGATCAAGCTGCCACTTATAATCCAGGCCCGCGCCGACGGTCCAGCCAAGCATTGACACTCCACTTGAGCTGCTGACTCCTCCGATGACGCTGCTGACGCTTTCGAAG
>Ga0310913_10000021_pt1 | contig 53498 bp, 50 predicted proteins | sample GREbulkMGOX082_FD_203447 | JGI IMG/M metagenome (GOLD analysis project Ga0310913, IMG submission 203447) | Lab enrichment of tropical soil microbial communities from Luquillo Experimental Forest, Puerto Rico - GRE.bulkMG.OX082 | ecosystem: Environmental > Terrestrial > Soil > Tropical forest >...
GCGATGTCGAACAACCGCCTGATCCTGGGCGTCGGCAGCGGCTCGACACGCGACGATTTCGAGCTCCTCGGCTACGATTACGATCACCGTTTCCGCACCTTCAAAAACGACCTCGAAATCATGCATCGGGTATGGAACGGCGAGCCCGTCAATGGCGGCACCTTGTCGACGTGGCCGGGATGCAAGGGCGGCCCGCCAATCCTGATCGGCGCCTTGCGCAGTGCTCGTTGGATCACCTACGCCGCCAAAGAAGCCCAGGGTTGGACGCCGTCCGGCCGGTTCAGCAGCTGGGATGACCTCGAGCATGGCATGAAGATCTATCGCGATGCCGGCGGCACCAATGCCGTCCTCGCCAATTGCTCGATCGACCTTGCCGAGCGTCCTCAGTCCGCCGAGCTGGCAAAAGTGGCGTCGGTCAATTTCATCTGCTCGCCGGACGAAGCGCGCCGGCGCATCGAACGCGTCGCGCAATTGGGCTTTGAGGAGATCCTGATCGGCTCGCAATTCGGCGCGATCGAGGAGATCGAGCGCGTCCGCGATTTCGTTAAATCGTAACCGCCCGCCAACCTCGGCGGCCCGCGCCATCGTTTCAGCCGTGACGCGGCTTATTTCTGCTTGTCGGCGTCGAGCACCGCGGCGATGCGCTTGGGGTCGGCGGCGAGCGGCTCTATGCCGGCGCGCTCGACCTGCAATAATTGGCTGACGCTGCTGTTGCGGGTGCCCCAGCCGCGGTTCATCGCTTCGGTCAATTCCTCATAGGCTAGGTTTGCAAGACGCATCGGCACACCGACTTCGCGGCCGAGGCCGACCGCGAGCCCGACATCCTTGTGTAAGAGGCGCAATGCGAAGTCGGCGGGGTCGTGCTTACCCTGCAGGAACCTGTCGCCGAGCCGGTCGAAGGTGCGCGCCCGGCCGGTCGCACCCTGGCGCACCGCCGCCCACAGATCGACCGGGTCGAGCCCAGCCTTGACGCCCATCGTGAAGACTTCGGCGAGCGCCGCTGCCAGCACCGCGCTGGTGCAATTGTGCACGAGCTTGGCGATCGTGCCGGCGCCGATCGGGCCGATATAGGCCGCCTGGTCGCCCATCGCGTCGAGCACCGGTTTGTGGCGGTTGAAGATCTGCTCGTCGCCGCCGACCCAGATCGCCATCCTGCCGCTGGCGGCGCCGGAGACGCCACCGCTGACCGGTGAATCGAGCATATAGAGGTTTTTCTCGGCGAAGGCGGCGTGGATCTTGCGCACCGTCGCCACCGAATTGGTCGACATGTCGAAAAACGCGGTGTCGCGGCGCATCCCCTCGATCAGCCCGTTGGGACCCAGCGCCACCTGCTCGACATCAGCCGGCACCGGCAGCGAGGTAAAGACAACCTCGGTCCGCTCGGCGACCTGCTTTGGCGAATTGGCCCAGACCGCCCCCTTAGCGAGGAACGGCTCCGCCGCGGCGCGGCTCAGATCATGCACAACAAGCTCATGCCCGGCCTTCTGCAGATTGGCGACCATGCCCTTGCCCATCATGCCGACTCCGATAAATCCGACGCGCATCTTCCCCTCCGACGATCTCTACAGCGCTGCGACCAAGTTTTGCCGCCTTGCGGCCCGAAGTGCAAGAAAACGCCTCGGCTCGCGGGCTTCGGCTCGCAGTGCCCTGTGGTCAGCACGACACGAAACTGAGCCTGCCCGCTCATCATGCGCTGATACCCCTTGCTAACGGACAACCCGTCCTGCACTGAGGTCATGGCTTGGCCGCTCGTGACGGTCGCCAGGATGGCCTTGGCGCCGCGGAGCCTTTGCAAGGCGGCGGCCGGGTTCTCTGAGGCATTGTCGATGTAATGATGGGCGCCGAGGCTGCCGAGCACTCACATCGTCTTCGCGAGCGTGACGAGCTGGTCGAGAGCCTTGCCCCAACCGTCGTGGAAGCCCATTTTCGCGTGCTTTTTGGCGCCTTCTTCGTCGCCGTGGATTGCAATCGCGGTGTATTTCGTGCCGGCGCCATGCGGTTCGAGCAGGATCACCGCAGTAAAGAGCAATTCGCCGGCCGCATTTTGTGGGCGGTACCCGGGTTTGAGCGCAGCGGTCCAGACGAGTTTCTTGTTCTCGGTCACTTCGAGGTAGCAGCCGACATTAGGGAATTCCTGTCCCTCGGGCGAGCGCATCACTGTGCGGAAGATGCCACCGGGGCGCAGATCGATTTCGCAATCGACCGTCTGCCATGGGGCCGGCGTGAACCATTTCTTTAAGTATTCCGGCGTGGTCCATGCAGCCCAGACGAGGTTTGGCGGAACGTCGACGACGCGCTCCAGCACGAGGTCGAGATTGGGATCGGGTTGGTGCGTGATCGAGCGAATCATCGCTGCTGCTCCTTGAGTGTTTCGAGGAAATCGTCCAGCGCGTCGAGGCGCCGTTCCCATTCGAGACGCTGCGCCAAAAGCCAATGCTCGGCGGCTTTGAGCGGCTGCGGCGCGAGCGCGTAGGTGCGCACGCGTCCTTCCTTCTTCGAGCGCACGAGGCCGCAATCCTCCAGCACGCCGAGGTGTTGCACGAAGGAGGGGAGCGCCATCTTGAAAGGCCGGGCGAGCTCGCTGACCGCGGCCGGACCGTGGATCAGGCGTTCGACCACCGCCCGGCGGGTCGGGTCGGTCAGCGCCCGGAACACATGCGTAAGCTCTTGGTTAGGCATATGCCTAACTTAAGGCGGTAGCGATAGTTAGGTCAACGCCTTTCTTTTGGAGCTTTCCCTCCCGCCGAGGGCGCAGACATACGCACGACCTTGCATTTACTCGTCGCGCGCCTATACACGAGTCCGTATGTATCTACCGGGATGCCCGCATGGCTACGGCCCGTGTCTTCGTTCCGGAAACAGTCAAGCCGTGCGCTTGCCGAAAGGTGATCCCTCGACAGCGGTGGGCTCCCGCTGCTCGTCAAGTCAAGCTCACCTCGGGCGTCGACGACCATCCATCCTGGATCATCGTCGCCAGGGAGCAGCAAGTTTCTTATCGGGCGTAACGAAGTTACAGGTAAGGCGCCATGCCGGATCGCATTCTCGTGATCAATCCGAATTCCACCGACGCGGTCACCCGCGCGATCGACAAAGCGATGGGGCAACTGCGCTTTCCGGGCGGACCCGATATCAAGTGTGTGACGCTGCGCGAAGGGCCGCCGGCGGTCGAAAGCCAACACGACGCCGACGCAGTAATCCTGCCGCTTTGCCGCCTGATCTGCGGAGCGGAGGCCGAGTTTGCTGCTTTCGTCATCGCCTGTTTCAGCGACCCGGGCCTGTTCGCGGCTCGCGAGGCGACGCCGAAACCCGTGCTCGGCATCGCCGAATGCGGAATCCTGACAGCATTGACGATGGGCCACCGCTTTGGTGTGATCTCGATCCTCGCCCGCTCGGTGCCGCGCCATCTGCGCTATATCGCGGCGATGGGGGTCGGACAGCGCCTGGCCGGGGATCTGCCACTTAGCCTTGGCGTCCTCGAACTCGCCGACGCCCGCAACACGCTCACGCGGATGATCGATGCCGGTCGCCGGCTTCGTGACCAGCATGGGGCTGATGTGCTGGTGATGGGCTGCAGCGGCATGGCCCCTTACCGCACCGATGTCGAAGAAGCGGTCGGCATCCCGGTCGTCGAACCGACGCAAGCTGCCGCGGCAATGGCAATCGGCCGCCTCCGCCTCGGCTGGGGCAAAACCTCGCCGCGAGAATAGAGTGATGGATTTAGCGGTTGCGGATCATCGCGGTCAGCACGTTACGGGAATTCTGGAACCGTCGCGGACGATCCGATGCGGAGCAGCCGTTGCGAGCTTGGGTGCATGTGGTGAGGGCGGCTGAGTGGGCGAGACCGACCGACATCAAAGAGGTGTTCCGTAGCGCCGACATCTTGACCAACGAGCGGGTCGTGTTCAATGTCGGTGGTAACAAATACCGGCTCGTCGCCGCAATTCACTACCGAGGCAAGCGCATATACATAAGGTTCATCGGCACTCACGCCGAGTACGACAGGATTAACGCCGCAACTATATGAAACATAGCGCTATGGACATTCGTCCGATCAGAACAGAGGCCGATTACCACAAAGCATTGAAGCAAGTCGAGCGCCTCTGGGATGCCGAACCCGGCACCTTCGACGGCGACCAGGTAGAGGTCCTATCGGCCCTCATCGAGGCGTACGAGGAACAGCATCACCCCATTCCCGCTCCCGATCCAATCGCCGCAATTATGTTCATGATGGAGCAGAAGGGGCTGACCCGGCGTGACCTCGAGCCCGCCATTGGCAGCCGCTCCCGGGTGTCGGAAATTCTCAACCGCCGGCGACCCCTGACTTTGCCTATGGTGCGCGCATTGAGCGCTCTGCTGAATATCCCGATCGACGTGCTTGCTCAGCCATACGAGACGCGCTCGGCTGCGTAATCGCCAACACTGGGGTTCCCAGCGGCGTTGCTGGCAGACACGGCTGCTGCGGACGCTACGCGGCTACGCCACCATCCGGACCGGCGGCACCTCGGGCGGCACGATCAGGTTGCAGCCAGTCGTAGCCTTGATCTCCGCGACCGTGACGCCGGGCGCGATCTCGCGCAATGCCATGCCTTCCTTGGTTATCTCGAACAGGCCGAGATTGGTGACGACGAAATTGACGACGCCCCGCGCCGTCGGCGGCAGCGTGCAGCGCTCGACAAGGCGCGGCTTGCCGTCGCGCGTCCGATGCTCCATCGCAATGAAGACGTGCTTGGCGCAGGCCGCCAGATCCATCGCACCGCCAATGCCGCCGCCCGGCTGGCCGGCCATCTTCCAGTTCGCAAAATCGCCGTTCTCGGCGACCTCGTAGGCGCCGAGAACGGTCACGTCGATGCGTCCGCCGCGGATCATCGCAAACGAGTCGGCGTGATGCACGATCGCCGCGCCCGGCCGCAACGTGACATGCTGGCCGCCGGCATTGACGAGATGCAGATCCTCTTTCCCCTGCGCCGCGAGCGGGCCGTAGCCGATGACGCCGTTCTCGGAGTGGAAGATGATCTCCTTGTCGCCGAAATCGAAATTCGAGCACAGGGTCGGAATGCCGATCCCGAGATTGACGATCCAGCCGTCCTCGAACTCCATTGCCAGCCGGTCGCACATCTGCTGGCGGGTAAGTCCCTTCGCCCTTTCGCTCATCGCCCGATGCTCCCCGGCGGTTGCGGCCACCAGCCTTCGGGTGGCGGCGGGATCTTGACGATCCGGTGCACAAAGATCCCGGCCGTATGCACATCGTCGGGGTCGATCGCACCGACCGGCAGGATATCTTCCTCGACTTCGACGACGGTGACCCGCGCCGCCATCGCCATGATCGGGTTGAAATTGCGCTGCGACCGCCGGAACCGCAGATTGCCAGCTTCGTCCGCCTGGTACGCCCTGATCAACGCGTAGTCGAGCGGCAGCGCGTACTCAAGCAGGTATTCGAGGCCGTTGAAAACACGCGTTTCGCGGCCCTCGGCGAGTTCGGTGCCGACCGCAGCCGGAGTGTAGAACGCCGGGATGCCGGCGCCTGCCGCCCGCATGCGCTCGGCGAGCGTACCCTGCGGCGTCAGTTCCGCCTCGATCAGACCCTTATCGACATATTCGGTCAGGATCAGCCGTTGCGAGGCCCGGGTCGGCGCGGTGAAGGCGCAGATCACTTTGTTGACCTGCGCGTTCTTGATCAGCCAGCCCATGTCGGGCGCCTCGGCCGGCAGGGTAGCGCCGCCGCGCGTCGAATTCGAGACGCAGGTCAGGCGTTTCGCACCCTGGTTGGCGACCGCCTGATAGAGATTGATCGGCATGCCGACGACTGCGAACCCGCCGAAACCGAGCGTCGCGCCGTCCGGGATGTCGCGGACCGCCTCATCGAAGCTCGTACAGATCTTGCTCTTGGCGCCCATTCCCCGACCGTGTTGTTTCGTTGTTTGCGGATAACATCATGCGGCAGGGTCTTCCTCGCGGCAACCCGCCATCGCTTGTAGCTATCTTCGCCTAAGCGTAGGAAACTGTGGTCGCCCACATCACCACGCGGCGTGCCGGCGATGGATGTCTCGGACTGGCTGCGGAAGCTTGGGCTCGAGCGATACGAGGCCGCTTTCAGCGACAATGAGATCGATTGGGAGGCATTGCCCAAGCTCACCGCGGAGGATCTGAAAGATCTCGGCGTCGTGCTTGGGAGCCACCGACGCAAGCTGCTCGAAGCCATCGGCGCATTGCATGGCAAAACCGATGCTGCAGCAGAGCGACGTTTACCTGTGCCGGCCGCTGCGGAGCGCCGGCAGCTCACCGTCATGTTTTGCGATCTCGTCGGCTCGACCGAGCTGTCGTCGCGGCTCGATCCCGAGGATTTGCGCGAAGTCATCGCCGCCTATCATCGCGCTGTCGCCGATGTCGTCAGGAGCTTCGATGGCTTTGTCGCAAAATATATGGGCGACGGGGTGCTCACCTATTTCGGCTACCCGATGGCTCACGAGGACGACGCCGAGCGGGCGGTCCGGGCGGGGTTGGGCGTCATCGATGCGGTCGCTCGGCTCGACGTCAACTCCGTCGGGCTGCAAGCGCGCGTCGGGATTGCGACCGGGTTGGTCGTCGTTGGCGATCTGATCGGCGAAGGATCATCCCAGGAGCAATCGGTCGTCGGCGAAACCCCAAACCTCGCGGCTCGTCTGCAGGCGCTGGCCGAGCCGCATGCCGTCGTCATCGCCGCAGGCACGCGCCGGCTCGTCGGCGATCTCTTTGAGTACCGTGATCTCGGCGCCATCGAAGTCAAGGGCATCGCCGAGCCGGTGACGGCCTGGCAGGTGCTGCGCGCGAGCGTCGTCGCCAGCCGGTTCGAGGCGTTGCGCGGCTCGGCGCTGGCGCCCTTAGTCGCACGCGACGAAGAGATTGACCTGCTATTGCGCCGCTGGGCGCGCGCCAGGGCCGGCAACGGCCAGGTCGTTCTGATCTCTGGCGAACCCGGCCTCGGCAAGTCGCGTATCACCGTGGAATTGGCTGAGCGCCTGCATGGGGAACCATATATCCGCCAGCGCTGTTTCTGCTCGCCCTATCGCCAGGACAGTGCGCTATATCCGTTTATCGACCAACTCGGTCGGGCTGCGGGGTTGACGCCCGCTGATCCGCCCGCCACCAAGTTGACGAAGCTCGAGGCGCTGCTGGCGCGCGCATCAACCTCGGAGGAGGATGTCGCATTCCTCGCCGATCTGCTTTCATTGCCGACCCCGGGGCATCACTTGCCGCCGAACCTCAGCTCGCTGCGCAAAAAGGAACGAACACTGGAGGCGCTGATCTGCCGGCTAGAGAATTTGGCGCGCCGACAACCGCTGCTGATGGTCTTCGAGGATGCGCAGTGGATCGACCCGACCTCGCGCGAATTGCTCGACCTCGTCGTCAAGCGGGTGCGCGATTTGCCGGCGCTGTTGATCGTCACGTTCCGGCCGGAGTTTCAGCCGTCCTGGATCGGTCAGGCACATGTGACGATGCTGGTCCTCAATCGGCTGGATCTGCGCGACCGGGCCGCTCTCATAAAGCAGATCGCCGGCCGCAAGTCGTTGCCCGATGACGTCAGCGGCCAAATCGTCGAGCGTACCGACGGCGTGCCGCTGTTCATTGAGGAACTGACCAAGAGCGTCTTGGAGAGTGGAGTGCCTCTGGTTGGGATCCCGACCAGCCTGCACGCCTCGCTGATGGCACGGCTCGACCGTTTGGCGTCGGCGCGGCACGTGGCGCAGATCGGCGCGGCATTCGGGCGCTGGTTCCGCTACACCTTGCTTCGCGCGGTCGCTGGTCTTCCCGACGACGAATTGCAGGCCTCTCTCGCCCGGCTGGTCGCTTCCGAGCTGGTGTTTCAGAGCGGCATTCCGCCCGATGCGGTCTATACCTTCAAGCACGCTCTGGTGCAGGAAGCAGCCTACGGCACCTTGCTGCGCAATGCGCGGCAGCAATTGCACGGACGGATTGCCGAAGCACTGGAATCTCATTTCCCAGACCTGATGGAAAATCAGCCCGAGCTTTTCGCGCGCCACTATACTGAAGCCGGGCTGTTCGAAAAAACTATCACCTACTGGGGCAAAGCCGGTCATAGGTCCGCCGCCCGTTCGGCAATGGCGGAAGCGGCCGCACAGTTCCAAAAGGGGCTGGACCAGCTGCTGCTGGTGCCCGATACCCCCGAGCGCCAGCGACAGGAGCTTGAATTTTTGAGTGCTCTCGGTGCGGCGTGGCGAGCCGTCAAAGGTCAGGCGGCGTCAGAATCAGGCCATGCGTATGCCCGCGCCCGAGAGCTATGGGAGCAGCTCGGCTGTCCAGCGGAGTTCCTTCAGGTTCCCTATGGGCAGTCTCGCTATCACCTCTACCGAGGAGAACTCGATTTAGCACAGCGTTTGAACGAGGATTTGCTGCGTTTGAGCCGTCAGCGCGGCGATTCCGGCGGGCTCGTTCTGGGTCACGACTCCGCCGGTCGGAACCTGATGTCTGCCGGGAAGTTTGCATTATCACGCTCGCATCTGGGAGAGGTGCTTGCGCTCTATGATCCGATCTCCCACCGCTCGCTTGTCCAGCAGGCGGGAATCCACCCCCAGGTGGGATCACAAGTGTTTTTGGGGATCGTCCTTTTCTGTCTCGGGTTTCCGGATCAGGCATTGTCGCAGAGCAGCGCCGCAATCGCTGAGGCCCGCAGGCTGGCTCATCCGCCGACTTTGGCTGGGTGCTTGGCGGTCGGCGTGAGGTTGCTTTCGCTCGTTGGAGACGACACAGCCTTGAGTGAGTGGACAGACCAGCTGGTTGCGGTGGCGACCGAACAAGGTTTCACCTTCTGGCGTGCGCAGGGAACGATCTGTTGTGGGTGGGTCAGGATCAAGAATGGCGATGTGGCGGAGGGGATATCGCTCCTGCGAAGCGGTTCGGCGGCTTACCGCGCCACTGGTTCGGAGCTGCTCGTGCCCCACTATATCGCCCTTTTGGCCCAGGCATGTGAGGGCGCAGGGCAAATTGAGGAGGCTGTGACCCTGTTGGACGAGGCTTTAGAGATTGTTGGCCGAACGGGAGAGTGCTGGCTGGAAGCAGATCTCCATCGGCACAAGGGCCAACTGCTGTTGCGGCAAGGCCATTCTGACGCCGCCGAAGAACTCTTCTGCAAAGCCCTGAGCGTCGCCCGGGAGCAGGAGGCCAAACTGTGGGAACTGCGCGCCGCGATGAGCCTCGCCCGGCTGCGCCGCGACCAGGGCCGCCCCGCCGAAGCCTGCGATCTTCTCGCGCCCGTCTACGGCTGGTTCAGCGAAGGCTTCGACACGCCTGATCTAAAGGAGGCCAAAGCGCTGCTCGACGAATTGTAACCTCGCGCCGACCTACTGCCTCGCCTCAGTGTACGGATAGGTCATGTCGCCGGTCTTGTATTGCGGCGGCGCGAGGATCGTGACGGTCGTCGGCTCGCGGAATTGCTCGACCTCGTGCCCCTTGATGCCGTGGTACTGCGCCCAGATCGGCCGCGCCTCGGTCCACTCGCCGTCGGGGCCGAAGGCGATGTCGCCCTCGATCGTGTGGAACGGGTGCGAGTGCATGTATTCGGCGAGCTTGTCGTTATCGAGAGAGCTTGTCGCAGTGATCGCGTCGCCGAGGACCTGCAGTTCACTGTAGGCAAACGGTGGCAGGAAATAGCCGAGCAGGTCGACCCCTTCGGCCGGCGCCTTCGCCTGGTATTTCTTGATGAAATTCATGACCCCCGGGAATTGCATCGTCGGAACCGGCTCCCACAGATCGACATTGACGACGCCGTTGGCCGTCTCGCCGAGCTGCATCTTGATCGCCGCCGCCTGCAGTCCGGCAAGGCCGCCGCCGAGCATCTTGGTGTTGAGGCCGAGCTCGCCGACGGAACGGAGGATGCCGACCGTGTCCGACGGATAGGAGGCGATGTAGACCAGCTCCGGTCGCGCCGCCTGGATGGAGCGAATTATCGGCGCGAAATCGACTGTGCTCGGCGGGTAGGCCCGGTCGTAGACGATATCGATCCCTCTCGCCTTTGAGTGCTCGCGTGCGCTTTCTGCCGCCTTGTGTTGGAATTCGGCGTCGGTCGCGACGATCGCGACCGTCTTCGGCTTCGGGCTCTGCGCCGCCGCCAGGTCGAACCAGCCCTCGGCAAAGGTCTTCACCGGTTCGGGGCCGAAGGGCAGCATCGAGAAGTATTTCGGATAGTGGAACTTGTCGTGGCTGCCAGCGCGAACAGGCCGAAGAACAGCCGGTTGTAGGAGATCGCGACCGGCATCGCCGGCACGACGAGATTGGTGCCGTAGCTCGAAATCAACAGGTCGACCTTGTCGATGTCGATCAGCTTGGTGTAGATGGCCGGCACGAGCGAAGGGTTGCTCTGGTCGTCGTAATAGACCAGCTTGACCGGCCGCCCGAGCAGGCCACCCTCGGCATTGACCTCTTCTTCCCAGATCTTGAAAGCGAGCAGCCCGGTCTTGCCGACGACGGCAAACGGGCCGGTCAGTTCCATGCTGAAACCGATCTTGATCGGCTCGGCGGCACGCACGCCGCTTCCCACCCCGCCCACAAAAAGCACTGCGGCCGCCAGCGCACGCAAAAGGTTTCTCATCTCCCCAGCTCCGTGATCTGCGCCGGCGTCGGTGCCGGTCCGGTCGGCGCGCGATCTTGTGTTTGCGCGCCTGCCGGGGAACAGTAATCTCTCCCTGCGCTGCCCGCAAACGAGGACCCTGCCCGTGCCGAAATTCGCCGCCAATCTCAGCTTTATATTTCAGGAAGTCGGATTTCTCGACCGGTTCGCCGCGGCTGCTGCATGCGGCTTCAAGGCGGTCGAGTATCTTTCGCCGTATGAGCATCCGCCCGAGGTGATCGCCGAGCAGCTCAACCGTCACGGGCTCGTGCAGGCGCTGTTCAACATGCCGCCCGGCGACTGGGCGGCGGGCGAGCGCGGCACCGCGGCGCTGCCGGGGCGCGAGCAGGAGTTCCGCGACGGCGTCGAAAAGGCGCTGGTCTACGCCAAGGCGACGAACTGCCCACTACTGCATGCCATGGGCGGGGTGCTGCCCTCTGGCCACGAGCGCGCCCCGGCCGAGCGCGTCTACATCGCCAATTTGCAATACGCCGCCGAACGGTTCGCCCGCGAAGGTATCACGGTCATCATCGAGCCGATCAACACCCGCGACATCCCGGGCTATTTCCTCAACACGACAAGCCAGGCGATGTCGGTGATCGAGCAGGTTGGTCACCCCAATCTCAAACTGCAGCTCGACCTTTATCATGTGCAGATCATGGAAGGCGATCTCGCGCACCGCATCCGCACGCTTGCGGGCCATTACCCGCATGTGCAGATCGCCGGCAACCCCGGCCGCCACGAGCCCGATGTCGGCGAGATCAACTATCCCTTCCTGTTCGATCTGTTCGACGAGCTCGGCTATTCCGGCTGGATCGGCTGCGAATACCGGCCAAAGGGCGAGACCAAGGCCGGACTAGGCTGGGCCAGGCGCTACGGCATCCAGGGCTGAGCGATGCGCGTCGTCGTCACTGGCGGGTGCGGCTTCCTCGGCCGCCGAGTGGCGTTGCGGCTGCTTGAGCGCGATGGCATCGACGAGCTGGTGCTGTTCGACAACGCGCCTTCGGCCTTGCCGCTGCCGGAAGATCATCGGCTGAGGCTGGTGACCGGCGACATCGCTGATCGCGCGGCAGTGCGCCATGTCATCGCACCCGGCACGGATTCGGTGTTCCACCTCGCCGCCGTCATCAGCGGTCAGGCCGAGTCAGACACCGACCTCGGCTACCGCGTCAATCTGGACGGGACCAGAGCGGTGCTCGATGCCTGCCGGGCGCTCGGGACTTGCCCGCGCGTTATCTTCGCCAGCTCGCTCGCGGTCTACGGCGGTGAATTGCCGCCGATGGTCGGTGACGCGACCCCGCTGACGCCGCAGACCTCATACGGGACGCAAAAGGCAATCGGCGAGCTTCTTGTTAACGATTACAGCCGCAAGAGGTTTATCGACGGCCGGGCGGTGCGTTTGCCGACTGTCGTCGTGCGGCCGGGGCTCCCCAACCGCGCCGCGTCGACCTTCGTATCGTCGATCATCCGTGAGCCGCTGTCGGAGCGCGAGGCGATCTGTCCGGTCTTGCCGGACACGGTCATGGCATTGGCCTCGCCGCGCCGCGTCGTCGATGCGCTGCTGCGCGCCCACGATCTCCCCGGTGACGCGTTCGGCGCGAGCCGCTCGCTGCAGCTGCCTGGCTTCTCGGTCGCGGTCGGCGAGATGGCCGCCGCGGTCCGCCGCGCCGGAGGAGCCGAGGCCTATGCGCGCATCCGCTGGCAGCCCGATCCGCAGGTCCAACAGATCATATCCGGCTGGCCACAGGCGTTGCACGCGCCGCGCGCCGAAGCGCTGGGCTTCAGCGCCGACCAGGACATCGACGCGGTCGTGCAGGCCTTCATCGAGGACGACCTCGAAATGCAGAAACAGCTTGTTTGACGGCGCGGCTAGTCGCCAGGGGCCGCCTCGAGAGCGCGCGGCGCGGCCGCGGCCGGCGTCTCGCGCACGCCGACAGCGGAAACGATCGCAGCGAACAGGCCAAAAATGGCGAGCGCGTAGAGCCCGCCGCTGAAACTGCCGGTGGCGTCTTTGAGCCAGCCGACGATCGGCGGGCTGGCGCTCCCGCCTAAAATGCCGATCGAGTTGACCCAGGCGATGCCGCTCGCCAGTGCCGGTCCGGTCAGGAACACCGCCGGCAATGGGAACAAATGGGCGTTCGAGGCGTATAGACCGATCGTGGCGAGCGACAGCCCCGCTACAGCCCAGTAACTGTTGTCGAACAGCCCGGCGATCAGGCATCCCGCCGCCATCGTCGTACAGGAGGCGGTCAAGTTCCACCGGCGCTCGTTCTTGCGATCGGCATAACTGCCCCAAACGATCATCCCGACGGTCCCGAGCACATACGGGATTGAGGTGGTAAAGCCGGTCTGCATGTTCGTCAGGCCGAGCTGCTTGATGATTTGTGCGGCAAATACCGCGATCGAAACACTGACGCCGGCTTGGCCGAAATGGATTGCCGCGAGCGCCAGCACACGCGGGTTGAAGAGCGTTTGCAGCACCGAGATGTGGCGGCCGGTCTCGACCGTCCGGCGCTCTCTCTCCATCTCTCCGGCAAGCCACCCGCGTTCCTCTGCGCTGAGCCAATCCGCCTGCGCCGGCCGGTCGGTCAAATAGAACCATGTGATGATACCGAAGATCACCGCAGGAGCCGCCTCGCAGAGAAACAACCATCTCCACCCGGCGATGCCGAGCACGCCATCGAGCTCGAGGAGGGCGGTCGAAATCGGTGCCCCCAGCCCGATTGACACCGGGATCGCCGCCATGAAGCCGGCGGTGATGCGGCAGCGGTGCGAGGGCGGGAACCAGTAGGTGAAGTAAAGGATCATGCCGGGAAAGAAGCCCGCTTCGGCAAGGCCGAGCAGAAAACGCAGGATAAAGAAGCTGGTCGGCCCGTTGATGAATGCAAAGGCGCCCGAAACCAGACCCCAGCTGACCATCACGCGGGCGATCCATCGCCGCGCGCCGACCCGCTCGAGGATCAAATTGCTCGGCACCTCCAATATGAAATAGCCCCAAAAGAACGCCCCGGCGCCGAGCCCGAAAACATAGGAGCTCAGGCCGAGATCCTTGTTCATGGTCAGCGCCGCGAAGCCGACGTTCACGCGGTCGAGATAACAGATGAAGTAAAGGATAAAACAGAACGGCAGTAGCCTTAGATAGACCTTCTTCATGGTCTGACGTTCGATCGCCGTAATCATGGCGCTCCTCCCTCGAAAGACCAGTCAGCCATTATCGGACGGATAGAACCGAGCCAAGTTACCGGAGGACTAGATCTACGGCCCAGTCGGGCCGGTCGACCCACTCCGCTCCGTTACGACCATAGTAATTCTCCTATGCCGAATTAATAGTGTTCTTCCGGCGAATACAACGAGGGCCATATCAACCATGGCGTGAAGCGCGGAGCGCCACGAGCGCTTCGGCGCCGGCTCGAGTTCGACGCCGACCTGTGTGATCGCGTCTGCTTGCATATCGCGCACGATCAGTTCGACGGCGCCAAATCGGAGGCGGTCTCCGACGGCCGGTCTTCCGCCGAGTTTCTTTGCCAAAAACTCGGCGAGAGTGATTGCCGCATCGCCCTCAGCTGCCGGATCATAGAGATGCGCGACGGCGGCGAGCGCCGTGGTTCCATCGAACGAAAACTCACCAAAAAGTCCGCGCGCATCTGCCCTGCTGCGGTCGGGGCGCGGTCCGAACAGCCGGTCGAGCAGGGCAAGGTCTTGGGGGCGTGCCAGCGCGAGAACGTAGTCGCCGGGCGCGAACGGCGGAGCCGACGCTGCGCCGCGTGCGAACCCATCCCGGATCACCACCAGAACGCACGCAGTGGGTGGGATCGGCAGAGCCTCCACCACTTTGGAGACAGCCGGAGAGCGCGCTTCCACCCGATAGCCCACGACCGTGTTCTCGTCACCTAACTGCCCGGGGAGATCGATGTCGAGGCGCGAGGCTTGCGGGGCCAGCGGCACATCCAAATCCAAGAGCCGTGCCACCGCAGCAACCGTCCATCCTTGCACGATCATTGATGTCAGAACAATAATGAAGGCAACACCGAAGAAGGTTGCCGCGTGCGCCAGTCCCGCGAGGAGCGGAATGATCGCGAGGAAAATCGGTACGGCGCCGCGCAAACCGACCCACGAAATGAAGGTGATCTCCGACGCGGTGTATCGAAAGGGGAACAAGCACAGCCCCACCGCCAGCGGCCGCGCTGCCAGCATAAGCACCGCCGCAACGGCCAGCGACGGTGCGAGGGCAGGAACCAGGGCCGTGGGCGCGACGAGCAGACCCAGCATGAGGAACAGGATGATCTGGCTGAGCCCGGCAAAGGCATCGAACGCTTGATCGATGACTTGAGTGGCGCGGTGGCGGTGGCTGCCGAGGATCAGACCCGCCAGATAGACTGCCAGGAATCCGCTCGCACCTGCCGCCTGGGCGCCGCCGAAGCGGGCGGTAGCACCGGCGAGCGCCAGGATCGGATATAACCCCGAGGTCGCTTCCAGATGATTGATGAGAGCCAGCAGCACATAGCCGCCGCCGATCCCGAAGGCAGCCCCACCGACAACTTCCTGGGCCAACAGCACCGCAATATGCGATGCAGTCAAGGGCACTGGAGCCAACAGCAGCTGGACTAGCAGCACAGTAAGCAGCACCGAGACCGGATCGTTGATGCCCGACTCGACTTCGAGGATGGCAGCGACGCGCGCTCGCAATTCGAGGCGGCGCAGATGCAACAGCGCCGAGACGGCCGCCGCGTCGGTCGGCGCAACGATCGCGCCGACCAGCAGCCCGCCGATCCAGGAAGTCGAGAAGAGCAGTGCCGCCGCTGCTCCGACAACTGCCGCGGTGACGATTACGCCGATCGTAGCCAACGCAAGAGAGGGCCACAGCGCGCGCCGGACATCACCCGGATCGGTGCGTAACCCGCCGTCGAACAGGATGATGGCGAGCCCGATGCTGCCGATCAGATAGGCGGCACGAAAGTCGTGAAAGACGATGCCGCCCGGTCCCTCTTCCCCGGCGAGCATGCCCAAACCGAGGAAGACCAGTAGCAGCGGGGCGCCGAAGCGCGCCGAGAACAGGCCGGCGAAGATGCTCAACAGCACCAGTGCGCTGCCGAGCAGGATCAGCTGATGGCTGGCTTCCACGGCCTGCCCGACGAGCCCATCTGCCTGGCATCGTGGGTCCGCTCTCCGGCCCGTTGGCCGTCCGCCATCGCGTCTGTCCTTACAATTTCATCAGCAGATTAACCATAAATATAACCGAACCCACATCGCCTGCGCCGCGCTGCCGCTCCATCGCCTCCTCCGGTTCCGGTCGATTACGACGCCGCGGCGACCGCCAGTTTGCTTTGTCCCGAATGCGGCAAGAACCGTTTGCGCGACCGCCGTCAAATCCGCAAATCGGAGCGCACGAAGAGATCCCGCTTGGGATAGGGGATCTGAATGCCTTCCTGCCGAAACAAACGCCAAATCTCGTAGAGGACCTCGCTCTTGACGTTGTGCACACCGTTCTGCGCGTCCTCTATCCAGAACCGCAGCTCGAGCTCGATCGCAGTCTCGCCGAACGCCATGATCAGCGCGTTGGGGGCCGGCACCGCCAGAACACGCCGCGGGCAGCTCGCCGCTTCGCGCATCAAGGCGAGCGCCTGGTCGAGATCGGAGTCATGGGGCACCCGTACCGGCACTTTGAGCCTGACACGGTCACTCCTGTGTGACCAGTTGACGACCTGATGGGTGATGATGTCCTCGTTTGGTATCAAAAACTCGGTGCCGTCGCGCGTCTCCACCGATACATAACGCGCCCCGAGTGAGGAGACCCAGCCGTAGGTGCCGCCCACCTCGATCACATCACCCGGCTTTATCGACTTGTCCAGGAGCAGAATGATTCCGCTGAACAGATTCGAGACGGTCCTTTGCAGGCCGAGCCCGACGCCCACCCCGAGCGCTCCCGTAAACAGCGCAAAGGTCGAGAGATCCACGCCGATGCTGGTCAGCGAGAGCACCACGGCTAGCGTGACGAGCGTGGTCTTGATCAGCTTTCCGAGCAGCACCCGCGCGCGCGGGGTGATCTCGGAAAAGCGCGTGATGCGACGCTCGAATAGGTTGGAGATGACGGTGGCGGCCCAAAGCAGCATTGCGAGCGAGAGCACACCCCTGACAACGGTCAGGATCGACACCCTGAGACCACCCACCACCACTGCGACGCTGTCGAGCAAGTCCAGCGTCGGACCGAGCAGGTGCATGATGTTGAGTGCCGCCACCACCCAAGCGAGCACCGCGATAAGACGCGCCAGCGCGGCGTAGGGAACGAGAGCCGCCGCCAAGCGGATCACCAGCCACGCAAGCAGCAAGCTGACCGCGGTCCGCGTGACGAGGTGGGGCCAGCCGGCGCGCTCGGCGACCGCGACGGAGATCCAGAGGCCGATGATCCAGGCGGTCGGCGTGATCAGCGGCACCAACCGGTCGGTCACCCATGACCGATGATGCACAATCCAATCAAGATGATGACCTTCCGGAACCCGCCTGATCCAGGCGACGGCCCAGCCCCGTATCGGTCGGCAAACCAGCCAGGCGACGACGCCCGTCAGAATTACGGCCGGGATTTGGATGAGGTTGGCAAAAACGAGGATTTCATCGAGCAGGTGCCTCTCGAGCTGCTCGAAGTACGTCATCGCGTTCTGCCAGACCGAGAGCGCTTCGATTTCCACCTCCCAAGCCTCGACGGTTCAGCCGCGAAAAACGACCGAGGATGGCGAAGCGAACACCGAAATTCAATGTCGAGCGTACGGCCTGCGCCGATGGGTTGGGGCGAGGGCCACCGCCGCGCGAATGCTTTGCTCCGATGGTGCTGAAGGACAACAGACGCCTTAAGGACCTGAGCGGGAACCCATCTGCCGCCGGTCGCTGCGCGTCCTTCCAATTACTCACCAACAGTACACTGACCAAATATTGAGCCATGACTTTTTGACGGATTTATGACGATCGGAACTCCGATTTCGGGTTATGATCATCAACCTTTGGGAAAATGAAATTGATGACTTAGAGCCGAAAAGTTTCCCAAGTGTGAAATAGGTCACATTCCGCCATAACCCGGTAACGTATTCTCCAAATCCAACCGGCCTTCCGATTAGGGAGTGAAGCAGATGAGAGGAGCCCGGCCGTGACAAGAATCGTTCTTGTTGTATCTGCGTCTATCTGGATTATTCCCGCGACCCTCTGCATGGCGCAGCCGACCCTCGGGTGGCCGGAAGTCATCGCCCTTCTCACCAAGGCTCGGACGCAAGCAACAACTTGCGTCGAGGTGCTCAAGTCCAGTGGGGACAAGACGGCTCTCGCAAGCGCGCGGCTCACCTATGGCATGGCCGAGGGGGAGATGGACGGGGTCATCGCCGGGCTGACGACGGCCCTCGTCGAAGGCGGCGATCCCGGTCGCGTGCAGACGGTTCGAACGAGCCTAGAGACCTCGGGAAAGGGCCTCAAGGAGATTTGCGACGCCGCGGTCAAGACGATTACCCCGAACACGAAAGGCGTGTGGGAAGAGCTCGCCAAGGGCGCGGTCGAACAGTTGTTCAAGACGATTTCCGACGGCGTCGGCGCGCTTTGGACGCGCCATGTCGAAAACGACAAGCTCGAACTCGAGACGAAAAAGTCCCAGTTTGAGGCCGCGAAATGGCCCAAGTTTGCAGACATCGCCGCCGCGCAATAGTCGCCGGCCTTTCAGCATTGGCCGTTTTGATCTTCGCGCCGGCGCTCGCGCAGGATCAGGGACCAAAGAACGGGACGGACCTGTACGACCGCCCGGTGCTCGCGGTCGATCCCGGCGTGCACACCGGCGCAATTTGGTCACTAGCCGTCGACGCCGATGGGCGCTTCGCAGTGACCGGCTCCGTCGATCGCACCGTGAGGATCTGGTCGCTCGCAGATGGCAAGCTGTTGAGCACGATCTGGATCCCGGTCGGGCCTGAGAAGGTGGGCGCCGTGTACGCTGTGGCGATCAGCCCGGATGGATCGACGATCGCAGCCGGGGGATATACCGAGAAGCGCTACAGCGGAACTGCAATTTACCTATTCGACCGCGAGTCCGGAAACCTCGTTCGGCGAATTGACGACGATCTCCCTGATATCACTTTCTTCCTCACGTTCTCGCCCGATGGCCGCTACCTCGCCGCAACGCTCGCCGCGGGCACTGGCTTACGGGTCTTCGACCAAAGCAAGAATTGGAGCGAGGCGTTCCGCGACGACCAGTACGGAGACTTCAGTTATGGCGCGGTGTTCGCGCGCGACGGCCGTCTCGTGACGAGCAGCTACGATGGCTTGCTTCGCTCGTACCGGTACGATCCGAGCAGCGACAGCCCAAACTTTCGTCGCGTCGGCGAGCCGTTCAAGGCGCCGAGCGGAAAACGCCCGCGGGGTGTCGCTTACAGCCCGGACGGCAAACTCCTGGCGGTTGGCTACGACGACGTCGCGGCGGTCGACGTTTTGGATGGTACGACCCTTGAGCGCGTGGGAGGGCACAAACCGGCCGACGTCAAAGCCGGAGCAGCTGGAGCTGATAACGTCGCGTGGTCCCGCGATGGGCAGACGCTATTCACGGCCGGTGGACTCCAAGACGCCCAAGGCGCACGTATTTTCGCGTGGGACCGAGGCGGCCTCGGCGACGAGAAGCGTATGACATATTGCGCTTTCGATTCGGCCCCCGGCGTCGACGCCCTGCCGGACGGGCGAATACTTGTCGCCGCATCGGCGCCCTGCCTCGGCCTGATGAATGCTGACGGCCACCCGGTTTGGACCATCGGCTCACGCCTTCTTGATTGTCGTGGTCAGCCAGACGCTCTTGAATCTTCTGTCGACGGGAGTCTTGTTGATTTCCCCTTTAGCGACCGAACCAGCGCTTATTTCGCTCCAACAGATCCCAAACTACGCTTTGATCTACGGTCGCTCACACTGTCGAGTCCGCCACCGAATGACGGTTTGACGTTTGCGCCGCCACGCGAAGGCCTGATGATCGATGGCTGGCGGAACGGAACCAGCCCAACGTTGAACACCAGGCCGATCCCCTTCGCCCCTTACGATATTGCACGCAGCGTGGCGATCGCTCCGGACGCTAAGCGCTTCTTCCTCGGCTCGAACTTTGCTCTCGCGGCGTTCGACGACGCGGGAACAGGGACATGGCGATGGCCGAGTAGAAACGCGGTTTGGGCCGTCAACGCCAGCAGGGATGGGCGGATTATCGTCACGGCCGACGGCGACGGCGCGATCCGTTGGCATCGCGCCGACGACGGACGCGAGCTGATGGCCTTACAGGTCCTTCCAAACGGGAAGGAGCTGGCCAAGTGGGACTGGGTGCTGTGGACGCCCGAGGGCTTCTACGAGGCGACGCCCGGCGCTGAGGATGTCCTGAAATGGGTGGTCAATCACGGTCCCGACAAGGCTGCCACGACGCTTCCCGTCTCGGCCATCGCCAAGCTGCACCGGCCGAATGCGCTGCCTCTTGTTCTAGACAAGCTTGAAACCGCGCGCGCTCTCGGCGTCGACGACATTACGCAGGCGAGATTGGACGTTCAGGCCAAGACAGGCAGTGTCAAGCCACCCGGGGGGGTGCTGCACGTCCTTGCGATCGGCATCAACAAATTCGGCGACAAGGCGGGCGGCCTTCATCTCGATTACGCGGCCGAGGACGCCCACGACGTCGCGACCGCGCTTCTCGAAAGCCAGAAAGGTTCGCCCGGCAAGGCCAGTCTCTACGCCGACGTCAGCTTTGCATATCTACCTAACGACAAGGCGGACAGCGCCGCTATTCTCGACGCTCTCGACGACATGGCGCGAAGCATGGCGAAGAACGAAGCGGGTCAGGAGGTAGCCGTCATTCTGGTTTCGAGCCACGGCGAGATGATCGACAAGCAGTTCTACCTCATCCCCTACGGCTTCGACGCGGGATCACCGGGCAAGAGCATCAAGAGCGCGGTTTCGGCGAGCGAATTTGCGAAAAAAGTGCAGGCCCTAGCCAAGTATGGGAAGGTGCTGCTGTTGCTCGACGCCTGCCATTCCGGCGCGGTCGGTGCCCAAGGTTGGGCGACCGACCCCGACGCCAAGGTCCTCCAGGACGCCATGGACCTCGAAAACGTCACCGTCCTGACCTCGTCGAAGAAGAATGAATTGTCGGAAGAGCTTCCGGAATGGAAGCACGGCGCTCTCGCTAAAGCCTTTCTGGACGCGCTCGTCGGCGCGGCGGACTCCCTGGGGATCGTGCGGCTTTCCGCCCTGACCGACGCGATGGAGAACGAGGTCCAGTCGCTGACCAAGGGCCGGCAACACCTCGGTATGCATGTCAACTTCAGCGGCGATTTGTTTGTGGCGAGCCACTATTGACGGGGCGGCGCGCACGCGGCGCATCGAAGGGAAATGCAGCAAAAGGCGGCAAGGCTCAGTCCTGGGGCCGAGCTGCCGTTGGCTTTAGTCAAAGAGGCCCTATTCGCCGCTCAGGGTCCAGTCCGGATGCGGGCGCAAGAACAACGAATATCGGCAATTGGCGCGTCTCGCCCGTCGCCTCGACTTCCTGCGAATGCCGTCTCACCACCCTGAGCCGACCCCGGCGCAGGTACCAAGCGGCAGATTTCATTTCCACTAGCCCTTCATCGCCTGCCACCGGCCCAGCGCTTCGTGCGGTTTCGAAACGGCGGGGTCCATCATTTCGCCGCGCTTGCCGGTGCTGGCGGTCAATTCGATGACATAACCGTTGGGATCGCGGAAATAGATCGAGCGCACAAAACCGTGATCGACCGGGCCGCGCACCTCGCGGCCCTCCGCTTTTCCCTTATTCAACATGCTGTCGAAAGTGTCATTCTCGACGCCGAGCGCGATGTGCAGATCAAGCGAATTCTGGTTCTTGAACTCGAACGGCGAACCGGGCACCTCGAAAAAAGCGAGGCAGGAGCCGTCATCCATCTGGAAAAAGGTGTGGAGCGCGCGCCCTTCGTCGATCTCGAAAGCGCTGACCAGAGGAAGGCCGAGGAAATCCTCATAGAAGCCTCGGGTCTCTTCCGAATCCCGGCAGCGATAGGCGTTATGATGCAGACCTTTGATCATCGGGGTCCTCCACTTGACGTGGCGGAGAGACTACCACCAATTCGGTTGCCGGTGACATCTCCTGAAGGCGGCATCGGCGCAATAAATTTGTCTTAATCATAATGTCGCCTTATTCGCATTGTATGTTGCTGATCCGACGCTGCTCGGAGCGGAACCCTGGTGGTCAAGGAGGACGCGCATCGCGCGGCCAGTCTTGCCATAGAGATCCCACAACTCAAAGTAGATTTTGCTGCAGATTCGCTGCAGATTGCACAAAAGGCAGTAATCAACACAAGTATTGGTTGCTCTTGACAGGGCTTGCCGAAGCGATTTCGGTCGCGCTGGATGAGCATTCCCAATTTGCAGAACCAGCCTCCGCGTGGCAATTTGACGCGATGGCGGGACGGCTCGCAGGCAAACGGGCGCTGGTGACGGCGGCGGGGCAGGGGATCGGCCGTGCGACGGCGCTGGCCTTCGCCGCCGAGGGGGCGAGCGTGCTCGCCACCGATATCGCCGAAGACAAGCTGGCGCCGCTCGCCGACTCACTGATCGCGACCCGTCATCTCGATGTCACCGACGAGGCGGCGATCGCCGCATTGGCGGGCGAGCTCGGCGCTATCGACATCTTGTTCAATTGCGCCGGTTTTGTGCATCACGGGACAATCCTCGACTGCGCGCCGGTCGAGTGGGACGCGTCGTTCGTCCTCAATGTGCGCTCGATGTATCTGATGATAAGAGCGTTCTTGCCGAAGATGGTAGAGCGCGGGACGGGCGCTTCGATCATCAACATGTCGTCGACGGTCTCTTCGATCAAAGGCGCACCGAACCGCTGCGTCTACGCAGCGACAAAGGCTGCAGTAATCGGCCTGACCAAAGCGGTCGCCGCCGATTTCATCGTCTCGGGCATCCGCTGCAATGCGATCTGTCCCGGCACGATCGCGACCCCCTCGCTCGAGGACCGCATCGCAACGCAAGGCGCGAGAATGGTCGGCGGCGCCGAGGCCGCGCGGCGCGCCTTTGTCGAACGCCAGCCCTTGGGCCGGCTCGGCACACCGCAAGAGGTCGCGGCGCTTGCCGTCCATCTCGCTTCCGATGAAGCGGGATTCACGACCGGCGCAATCCATGTGATCGACGGTGGCTTCACGCTCTGAGGAGAGATAGGAGAAAACCCGATGAAGTTTCTTCGCTACGGACCTGTGGGCCAGGAAAAACCGGGGATGCTCGATCGCGACGGCGGGATCCGCGACCTGTCGGGAACGGTCCGAGACATCGATGGGGAGGCGCTCGCCCCGGCTTCGCTCGACCGGCTGCGCCGGCTCGATCCGGCGACCCTGCCGCTGGTTTCAGGCAACCCGCGCCTCGGTCCGTGTGTGGCGCGCGTTTCAAAGATCGTCGCGATCGGCCTCAACTACCGCGCGCACGCCGCCGAGACCGGGGCGGCGATCCCCAAGGAGCCGATTTTCTTCATGAAGGCGACCTCTTCGATCTGTGGGCCAAATGATGACGTGATCATTCCGAAGGCGTCGCAAAAGACCGACTGGGAGGTCGAGCTCGGCATCGTCATCGGCAGTCTCGCGCGCTATGTTCCGGCCCACGACGCGCGCAAATACATCGCCGGCTACTGTGTCGTGAACGACGTCTCCGAGCGCGAATTTCAGATCGAGCGCGGCGGGCAATGGACCAAGGGCAAGAGCGCCGACGCCTTCTGCCCGATCGGCCCCTGCGTCGTGACCGCCGACGAAGTGCCGGATCCAGGCAAGCTCGGGCTGTGGACCGAGGTCAACGGCAAGCGGGTGCAGAACAGCAACACCTCGGACCTCATCTTCGGGATCGACGAGATCGTCAGCTATGTCAGCCATTTCATGACCTTGCTACCGGGCGATATCATCCCGACCGGCACCCCCTCGGGGGTCGGTCTCGGCATGAAACCGCCGCAATTTTTGAAGCCGGGCGACCGGATGCGGCTTTCGGTCGAGGGCTTGGGTGAGCAGAACCAGAGGCTGGTGGCTTTCACCGAATAGATTGCGCGTCGAACCGAATCGGTGGCGCTGACACGATGTGAGTGCTAGCGCGAGGCGCCATGTTTACGATAAGATTCGGCGTTGCGGGCGCTCGCCGCATTCAATTCGACGTTTAGAGGACCTATGTACGATCGCCGTCCCGGCTTCTTTCGCGAAGACCTTCCCCCCGGGCGTCGTGTCGGAGCCAAAGTCAAATGGTTCAATGCCAGCAAAGGGTTCGGGTTCGTCACGCTGACTGACGGATCACAGGACGCGTTCCTGCCGATGGCGGTGCTGCGCCGCGCCGGATACGAGGAGGTGCGCGAAGGCGCTTCGATCGTCTGCGAGATCAGCGCCGGGGCGAAAGGCCCGCTGGTGACCACGATCCTGAACATCGACAACAGCACGGCGGTGGCGCCGCAAAGCGATGGTGCCGCGGGCCGCTACGGACCCCGCCCCTCGCAGACCATGGAAGGCGCGGTAAAATGGTTCGAGCCGGATAAGGGTTACGGCTTTATTTCGCCCGACTGCGGGGGCAAGGACGTGTTCATCCACATCACCACACTGCGCCGCAGCGGAGTGACAGCCCTCGGTCCTGGTCAGCGGGTGAGGGTTGAAGTGGTCGAAGGTAAAAAGGGCCTAGAGGCCGAGAGTATTACCGTCATTTGACGCCACCGGGTGAGAACAAGCGGCCGCCGCGGGTCGGCTGCGGGACACCGGTGGTCGAGGGCAGGCTCAGCGGCAGATCTTCCAGCGAGCGGACGGCGAGATAGGCGAAGGCTTGCGCTTCGAGCGCGTCGCCATCCCATCCGACGGCTTCCACCGGGCGCACGGTGACTGCAAGAAGGCGGCGGAGAGCCTCTATCAGCGCCGGGTTGTGACGGCCTCCTCCGGACACGAGCCATTCGCGCGGCGGGGCGGGGAAATAGCGGACAGCTGCCGCGACCGCGGAGGCCGTCATCTCGGTCAGTGTCGCCGCGCCGTCTTCCAATGAGAGCCCGGCCGGTTCGACTGCTCGGAAATCGTCCCGATCGAGTGATTTCGGCGGCCGGCGATCAAAAAACGGCTCTTCCAGAAATCGCGCAACAATCATAGTGGAGACGCGGCCGGCACGCGCCAGGGCGCCGTCGATATCGGCGGCAGCGCCGGTGTGCCGGTGTACCCAGTCGTCGATCAGCGCGTTACCGGGACCGGTGTCGAAGGCGAGAATTTCCTCCGCTTCGCCGATCCAGGTGACGTTCGCGACGCCGCCGATGTTGAGAATGGCGAGCGGCTTCGGCAGCGCCGCCACGAGGGCGGCATGGAAGAGCGGCGCCAGCGGCGCTCCTTGTCCGCCCGCGGCCACATCGGCGGAACGGAAATCGGCTACGACATCGAGCCCGAGCCGTTGCGCCAACAGCGCGCCGTCACCTATTTGCCAGGTTCGGCGCTCGGCCGGGCGATGCAGGATCGTGTGGCCGTGAAACCCGACGACGTCGATTGGAGCCCCATCGTGTCGGCGCAGGAGATGCTCGACTGCGTCGGCGTGAAGCTCGGTTAAATCGGCTTCGACCGCGGCGATAGGGCCGACGCCGCCAAGGACCGAGCGCAGCCGCTCGCGAAACTGCGTCGGATAGGGAACGGTCAGCGATGGGCCGGGTGTCACCCGGTGGCGGCCGTCGGTCTTGATCATCGCGACATCGATGCCGTCGAGCGAAGTGCCGCTCATCAACCCGATCGCACTCCAGATCCGCTGGTGTGACCGGGCGCCGGCACCTATGTTAGATGACGCAGCCATGTCGACGCCTCGTTCATCCTTTCTTGTCGCCGCGACCGAACGCGGCTTCGTGCATCAATGCACCGATCTCGAGGCGCTTGACGAGCGCCTCAGCGCCGGTCGCGTCATAGCCTATGACGGCTTCGACTGCACGGCGGACAGTCTGCACGTGGGCAACCTTCTCGGGATTATGCTGCTGCGCCTGTTTCAGAAATGCGGGCACAAGCCGATCGTGCTGATGGGCGGCGGCACGACGCGGGTCGGCGACCCCTCGGGCAAGGACGGAACCCGCCGGCTGCTGGACGATGCCGAAATCGCTACCAACATGGCCGGGATTCGGTCGGTCTTTGCAAAATTCCTGAGTTTCGGCGATGGGCCGAGCGATGCCGTCATGGTCAACAACGCCGATTGGCTCGACGAACTTCGCTACATCCCACTGCTGCGCGATGTCGGGCGGCATTTCTCGGTCAATCGCATGCTGACCCAGGACAGTATCCGACTGCGGCTCGAGCGCGATCAGCCATTGAGCTTTCTCGAATTCAATTATCCTGTCCTTCAGGCCTACGATTTTGTCGAACTCGCGAGACGCTACGGTTGCGAATTGCAGATTGGCGGCTCCGATCAATGGGGCAATATCGTTGCCGGGGTTGAACTCGCCCGGCGGGCGGAAAGCCGCACGTTATTTGGCCTCACGATGCCGCTGATCACAATGGCCTCCGGTGCCAAGATGGGCAAGACTGCACAAGGCGCGGTCTGGCTCAATGCCGAGAAGCTGCCGCCATACGGGTATTGGCAATTCTGGCGGAATACCGAAGACGAGGATGTCGGCCGCTTTCTGCGCCTCTTCACCGAACTGGATCTGCCCCGAATCGAGACAGTCGAGCGCGGCGACATCAACGAGGCGAAAAAGGTGCTGGCGACCGAGGCGACGGCGCTGTGCCACGGCCGCGAGTCAGCCGAAGCCGCGGCCGAGACGGCGTACGCCGTCTTCGAGGGCGGCGGCAGCGGCCGCGAATTGCCGCAAACCGCCATGCCCCGCGATCTGCTGGCACGCGGCATCCCCGCTTTCGAGGCGTTCACCCGAAGCGGGCTCGCCGCATCCAACGGCGAAGCCCGGCGGCTGATCCGCGGCGGCGGCGCGCGCATCAACGATGCCGTCGTCGAGAACGAGGCCAGTCCGGTATCTCTTGCCGACCTCAACAGGCAAGGGATGATCAAGCTCAGCGCCGGCCGCAAACGCCATGCTCTGGTTCGTCCAGTCTGATGATGGGAGACACAGCGGCTTTGGAAGACTGCGGCAAACCGTCCGGTTTCCTAGTGTGGGGTGCGTTGACAGGCATTGGGCCGACCACTAGGGTGCGCCGCGGTTTTGCCGCGATGCGGCCGGAACAGGTGTCGCTGGCGTTGCGCTTCTCTCAATGAGCGAGGAGCCGTCGGATGCTCTCAAGCGGCTTGGCGAACGGATCGACAAGGCGCGGGCGGAGCATGTCCCGAGGCAACCGGTGGCAGTCGACCGCTCGGCCCTACAGTCAGGGCTCGGGCTCGGCTTTCGCATCGGCATCGAGCTGGTGGTCGCGATCGCCGTTGCGACCGCACTGGGATGGGCGATCGATCGCTGGCTCGGCACGAAACCGTGGGGGATGATCGTGCTGTTCTTCCTCGGGGTCGCCGCCGGCATGTTGAACGTCTATCGTGCGGTCACCGGTATCAATGTCCCGGTCGGCTATCGGCGGCTGGGCGGGGACGAGGTCGCCGGGCAAATGGCGAAAGACGATTGGGACGACGACGAGAACTGAGTTGGCGATAGAACTTCATCCCCTCGAGCAATTCACGATTGCGCGCATCGTCCCGATCCATATCGGCGGCCTCGATCTCTCCTACACCAATGCGGCGCTGGTGATGACGATCGCGGTCGTCCTCGTCACTGTCCTCACGGTTGTCGCGACGCGCAGCGCCGCGCTGGTGCCGGGGCGATGGCAGTCGGTTGCCGAAATGCTTTACGAATTCGTCGCCGATATGGTGGACACCAATATCGGGCACGGGGAGCGGCGGTTCTTTCCGTTCGTGTTCACGCTGTTCACGTTCATTCTGTTCGCGAATTTGTTGGGAATGATTCCCTACAGTTACACGACAACGAGCCAGATCATCGTCACCTTCGCGCTCGCCGCGGTGGTATTCATCCTCGTCACGACAGTCGGCATTGTCCGGCACGGCTTTCATTTCCTCAGCCTGTTTGTGCCGCATGGCGTACCGAAGCTGCTGTTGCTGTTGCTGGTTCCAATCGAGCTTTTGTCGTACCTCATCCGCCCTTTTACCCTGTCGATCCGGCTTTTTGCGAACATGCTGGCCGGGCACACGATGCTGGCGATTTTCGCCGGCTTTGCGGCGAGCCTTGGAATCCTCGCTTTGTTTCCGACGGCGATCAACGCAATGCTCATCGCCCTCGAGTTCCTGGTGGCGGTGTTGCAGGCCTATGTCTTCGCGATCCTGACTTGCCTCTATCTAGGTGAGGCGATTCAATTGCACTGAGCGCACCCTCAACCTTCAACTCACGGAAAATCACATGGATGTCGCTTCTGCAAAGCTAATCGGGGCCGGTCTCGCCTGCGTCGCCCTCGTTGGTGCCGGAATTGGCATCGGCAACGTGTTTTCGGCGCTGATCAACTCGGTTGCGCGCAATCCCGCGGCACAGGGGCAGGTGCAGCCCTTCGCGTTTCTCGGCTTTGCGCTCGCCGAGGCGACCGGGTTGTTCGGTCTCGCAATCGCCTTTCTGATCCTCTTCGTGTTCTGACTGCGAGTACGGGGCTGTGCCGCAGCTCGACGTGACGACGTTTGTGCCGCAGCTGTTTTGGCTGGCGATCACCTTCGGCCTCCTGTTGCTGCTGATGGCGAAGATCGGATTGCCGCGGGTCAGCGGAGTGATCGAGGCGCGACGCAAACGGATCGACGACGATCTCGCCCGCGCGACGCAGCTGAAGGCCGAAGCGGAAGCTGTGCTCGGGGCCTATCAGCAGACCCTGGCGTCGGCAAGAGCGCAGGCCCAGGCGGCCGTCAAGGATACCACCGACAGGCTCGCGGCCGAGGCGGCCGACCGGCTGCGGCAGCTCGGTGAAAGTCTGGCGCAGCGTGTTGCTTCGGCTGAGCGTGAGATCGCTGCCGCAAAGCAGCGGGCGCTCACCGAACTGCACGATGTCGCCGTCGAAGTCGCTCGGTCGGTGACCGAGAAAGTGACCGGCACGGCCGCCGATATTGCGAGCCTCGGCGTAGCAGTCGACCGGGCGATGGCGGAACGGACACGCTGATGCCGCATCTGTTCAGCGATCCCGAGTTCTGGGTTATCGTCGCGCTCGTGATCTTTTTCGCCGTCGTCTGGAAGCCGGGCAGACGAGCGATACTGGGCGCGCTCGATGCGCGGGCGGCACGCATTCGCGGGGAGCTCGAAGCTGCCGCAAAATTGCGCGACGAGGCACAAGAGGCGCTTGCCACCTATCAGCGCCGGCAACAGGCAGCTGGAGCTGAGGCCGAGCAGATCGTAAGCCATGCCAGAGCGGAGGCCGAACGGATCACGGCGCAGTCGTTGCGCGATCTCGAACAAACCTTGCAGCGGCGGGAGCTCCTGGCGCAGGAGCGGATCACGCAAGAGGAGGCGAAGGCGCTGGCCGAAATTCGTGCGATCGCGGTCGAAGTCGCGATATCGGCGGCGCGTCAGGCGATCGCCGCCTCGCTCGACGAACCGCGGGGTGCGGCCTTGATCGATCAGGCGATTGCTGCGCTTCCCCACCAATTAAATTAGATCGGCCCGGTCGGGCGCGGAAGCTTGGAACCGGCCCTTCCAGTTCCCGCCGCGGCCCCGCCAAAACTGGACTGCCGACCCTACGGTCGCCGCGATATAGAAAAGCGCGGTCAGCGGCAGCAGCACAGCCAGCAGCGGCGAAGCATCATAGGCTCTCAGAGTAGGCAAATAGGCGATGCACATGGCCAGCCACCCGAACCCGCCGCAGAGGATCGCCGCAGGCTTCGATGACAACAGCAACAGCGGCGGAGCCAAATAGGTCAATCCCAACGCGATGACGGTGAGCGCCAACATAGGATACGAATAACCGAGCTGGGCAAAGGCGCTGCGCGCGATCATGTCCCAGATAGGCCGCCACGATCGATATTCACGGACACTCATGGTCTGCGCGGCAGGACCGAGCCACAGCTTGCCGACCGGGTTGACCCGGCGGGCGAGCGCACAATCGTCGATGATCTCGTGCTTAATGCTGTCGAGGCCGCCGATGCGGTCCAGCGTCAACGATCGGATCAACATGCATCCGCCGGCGGCGGCGGCGGTGCGGCGTGACGGGTCGGTGACCCACCGAGGCGGGTAAAGCTTGAAGAAGAAGAAGACAAAAGCGGGGATCAGCAGCCTCTCCCAAATACTACGGCAGTGCAGCCTGACCATCAGCGAGACGAGATCATAACCCTCGCTCTTGGCCCGCCAGACCAGCTCTTGCAAATTGCCCGGCCCGTGCTCGATATCGGCATCGGTCAGCAGAAGGTAATCCGGCCGCCGCAATCGCGCGGCTTCGACCCCCTGATGCATCGCCCATAGCTTTCCGGTCCATCCGGCGGGAGGAGGTTTGCCCGAGCAGATGGTGAGCCGGCTCGAGGCGCCAGCCACCGCCGCCGTCGCACGGGCGATTTCGGCAGTGCCATCCACGCTCCCGTCATCGACGACGACGATGTGAACATCACCGCGATAATCCTGCTCCAACAGCGACGTGACGGCTCGCCCAATCGTCGCCGCTTCGTCCCGCGCCGGGACGACGGCGACGACAGATCGCAGAGGCGGGTTTCCAGACGCCGCAGCCGGCCGAAACGGCAACCACCAGAAGCCGCCGCGAAAGAACAGCAGGTAAGTCCAGATCGCGACCGTTGCTAGGCCGATGATAGTCGCCACGAACTACTCCGATCTTTGCTCGCGCAGGGGTCGGAAGAACTCGCTCACCTCATTGCCAGCTGCCTATTTCGGAGCGGCAAAGTGGCCACCGCTTCGGATCGAACGAGCGCTTACCGGTGTTTTTGCTGTTTTTCAGAATAATCAGCGGGCGCTAATCCGCTATCCGCAGAAATCCTGAGTAATCGGCGGCTCCACCCTAATAATAACGGCGGCAGCGCTCGCTGTTCTTCACTGTTCCCCGTTTGCCGCTGGGAAAGACAGCGACGTCACGGAAAGCGTCCTCTCGCACGGTGACACGCGCCACGGTCGATTCGCATGACCTTATCGATATCAAAAAAGAGAATGACTTGTCAATTTAACAAAGGAAATTCGATGAACCGATTGGCGCTCGACTGCTATGCTTGCGCGGCCTCGCCCCAGGGGGCATCTTCGGAAGCCCATCGGAGGTCGAGGCATGGGCATGGAAATTGGCCAAATCCATCCGCTTTTCGCCGCCGAGGTCAGCGGCGTTGATCTCGCCGCGCCGAGCGATGCGGCGGCTCTCGGCGTGATCTGGGAAGCGATCGATCGCTACGCTGTGCTGGTGTTCCGCGATCAGCGTCTCGACGACGAGAAGTTGCGGGACTTCGCTGTGAATTTCGGCAGACTCGAAATCGGGCGGGCGGCTGCCGAGGCCCGTAAGCGGCGACTCACGCTGCCTGAGATCGGAGACATCTCGAACCTGGACGAAGAGGGCCGACTGCGCCAGCGCGAGGATCGCCGGCGCCTCGACAGCCTTGGCAACCGGCTTTGGCATACGGATGCTTCTTACATGCCCGTCCCGGTCGTGCTCGGAATGCTTTATGCCGTCGCGGTGCCGCCTGCCAGTCCGCTCGGCGGTGGCGAGACCGAATTCGCTGATATGCGCGCCGCCTATGATGCCTTGCCGTCGCCGTTGAAGGACGAGATCGCCGAGCATGATATTTTCTGGTCGCGACGACAGATCGGCTTCACCGACTTCCTGCCCGGCGAACGGGAGAAATATCCACCTTCCCGGCAACGCCTGGTGCGACGCCATCCCGCCTCGAAGCGCAAGACGTTGTACCTCTCGGCGCACGCTTCGCATATTGTCGGCTGGCCCGTTCCGGAAGGCCGGCTCCTGCTCTACGATCTCACGCTGTATGCGACCCGGCCCGAATTCGTCTACAGCCACAAATGGCGGGTGGGTGATCTCGTAATCTGGGACAACCGCTGCACGATGCATCGTGGCCGCCCGCATGACGATCGATACCCGCGCGATCTCCGCCGCGCGACTACGCTCGACGTCGGCTCAACCCTCAACGAGGCTGCTTGAGTCCCTGCTCTAACCTTCCACCACTTGCGGGGGGAGGGAATGGGAGGGGCTGACGACCACGCGGTAAATGAGTGCGCGCGACAGACAGCGGTCTCGTTCAGTTGGCCAATGCCGGCTCGGGGACCTTGGCGCGCTCAAACGCCGGCATGACCTCGGTCGCGAACCATTCCAGCTGCTCTAGGCATACGGTTCTCGGCACACCGACTGACAGGCTCACCGACACGCGGTCGAGACCGGGGTAGCGCCTTTCGAGGCTCTTCAGGTGCTCGATCACCTGTTGCGGCGAGCCGCACAGGAAGCCGCCATTGGCGATCGCGTCCTCGATCCGGGGCAGTTTTGCCGTCGGAGCGCGTGAGCAATCGCGCATGATCTCGATCTGCTCGTCGGTCAGAGCACGCACGAGACGCAGCTCGCCGAACATCTTCATATTCTCTTCGTAGAATTTGGCGGCCTCGCGGATCCCCTCCTCGCGGTTCTTGGCAAGATAGAAATGGAATCCGAAGCACAGCCGCTCGCCCATTTCGAGGTGGATGCCGCGCCGCTCATGCGCCTCCTGCCAGCCCAGCACGACCCGGTGCATCGCGCCGCCCTCGGCCGACCCGCCACCGATGAGGCCCCTGATCCCGTGCTTTGCCATGAAGTCCATGGCTCGCGCGGTGCCGCCTTGAATGGGCTGCCAGCATTCTACCGGACGCCGCAGCGGACGGGGCACGACGGTCAGCTCCTTCAACGTGTAGCCGCGATACGGCACCTCCGGTGGCAACGTGAAGTACTTGCCGCGATGTGAGAACGACTCCTCATTGAAGGCCTTGAAAATGATGTCGACCTGCTCTTCGAACAGTTCGCGGTTGGCCGGCTGATCTAGCAGCGGCGAGCCGAAGGTTTCGACCTCTCTCGTGTGATAACCGCGCCCAACCCCGAAGATCACGCGACCGCCGGTGAGGATGTCGGCGGTGGCATAATCCTCGGCCAGCCTCAACGGATGCCACATCGGCGTGATGTTGAAGCCGCAGCCGATTTTGACGCGCTGGGTCACATGGGCGAGGTGCAACGCCGCCATCAAGACATTGGGGATGCACTCGTAACCCTCATGCTGGAAATGATGCTCAGCCATCCAGAAGGCGTTGTAGCCGACCCGATCCATCAGCTGCGCCATCGCCTGCGTTTTGTCGAAGACGGTGGCCAAGTGTTCGTTCGAAAAGCGACGATCGTTAACCGGCGTCCCTCCATATCCCACATCGTCCATGTCGATATGACCGGCGAACAGGCTGTCGAATTTTGTGATCATGTCATGGCCTCCAGAGGACAACGGCGGATCGAGGTCCGACCGCCCATCTTAGACCACGCTTCCGGCCTGGCAATCCGATGAATCCGGAAAGACCTCCGAGGCGGAGGCTCGCGAGGTGGGCTCTCGGACCGAAGAGGACCCTCCTCGCTACGCTCATTTTTACCCCGGTTGGTAGGTCAGCGTCATCGCCGCGACGCCGGCTGCAACATTGAGACCGGTCATGCCTTGGATGCTGAGCGGCTGCAGTGCGGTCGTATTGCCCGATCCGCCAACCAGCACATTGGCGCCAAGGCCAACGGCGACAGCCGCGCTGGCGGTCGCGCCGGCATACGTCCCGGCCAGCGATCCTGGCGCGATGTTGGCGGTCGGCGCGACGACCGTCCAAATCAGTACCCCACCTGCAACATAGCCGATATCGACGCCGAATTTGTCGATCGACCCGACATAATGTTGAGCAGGCCCACCGCCGGCGGGCGCAAAAGTGCAGTTGACGGCCCGCGAAGAGCCGAGGATGAAGCCGAAGCCGCCCGCCACATTGCAGGTCAGCGCACCAACTTGCACACCGCCCTGGGCGCGGGCCGGCGTCTCGACCGACGAAGCGCCGACGACCAGACCGAGCGCAGAGATGGCAATCGCGAGTTTCTTGAGCATTCGATGACCTCCTGGTTGGCGAAGCCACAACGGCGGCTCATATAGCTTGGTTCCGCGACGAGACGCCATGGTTTCCTTCACCTGTCGTTTAGCAATCGCGCCTTCTATCGACCGCACGTTTTGCGCTGACCCGGCTGGGACTTCCGAAAACGCGAGTGTCGGCACCGGCAATCATGCACCCGGTCACTCCCGTGGAACCTATAATCACCGGCCTCCCGGGTGGTTTAGGTTTGCGCCCGGTAGAAGAGACGATGCGGTGCGTCCTAGCCGGGCCGCGTTGTCACAATTAATCCGCTCGCGCCCGGCTCGATTTTTTGGAACAATCGGGTTCTGCGGTCCCGACCGGACCGTCAACCGACTCGACAGGAAGCCGACTTGATCAGAGACAGGAATTTTCGTCAGACCCGCCGCCGTGATTTCGACGACGAGGGTTATGACCCCCAATTTCGCGAATTCGGAGGAACGCCGCGCTTCAGTCAGCCGCGGTTCGAAGCACCGTCTGGGCCGCCGGTCCGCGCCGTCGTCAAATGGTTCAAGCCCGAAAGAGGCTTCGGGTTTGTTGAATTGGCGGATGGCTCGGGGGACGCTTTTCTCCACGCCAGCGTGCTCGAGCGCAACGGCGTCACTGCGCTGCAGGCAGGCGAGACGCTCGAGGTCCGGGTCGCGCCGGGGCAAAAGGGACCCCAGGTGACCGAGATCATCAGCGTCGACAGCAGCACCGCCGGGCCTCCGGCGGCACGGCGGTCGGCATACCCAGCAGCGGGCCGCGGCGCGCCTCCCTCCGAGGCGACTGTTGAAGAAGCCGGGACAGTGAAGTGGTTCAATGCCCAGAAGGGCTTTGGATTTATCGTTCGCGACGAGGGCGGCAAGGACGCGTTTGTCCACGCCTCTGCGCTCGAGCGGTCCGGGATCGGCACGCTCAACGAAGGCCAGCGTGTGGTCATGGATATCGCCGAAGGCCGCAAAGGTCCAGAGGCCGTCAGGGTCCGTTTGGCGTAGATAGACCCGGGGCGCGGCGCTGCGCCGGGACGAGAGCATCAGCCTGGTGTCCGCGGCCGGGCGCAAGGGCTAAATGTGTGTGGGACCTGCTCCTCGACCGGATGACCCTCCCGTCATTACAATCGATCGGTGATAGGTCCCCCTGTCGATGGCGTTTTTACGAAGATATCCGCGCTGTCTCAAAGACCGACAGATTTCTAAAAGAGGTGGGCAGAACATCGTATCTCGTAGAAAGACAGGGTGTAGATAAAACAATATCGAATGCTTTGGCGGCGAATGGTAATTCCGTATCCGTTTTGACAACGGCATCCGCCCCGTGACACGCCACCAGATCGAGCCCACATGACGGCTCGTATGGCAAACCTTTGATGCCTGATCGGGCCATGGCGGGTTAAGATCGGCCCCATGCAATGCCTGACCGCCGGCTTGCGCGTCCTCGCGCTCGCTTTGCTTTGTTGTATCGGCGCTGGCTGCGGCACCATTCCCGGTGTCGGTCTTGCGGAGCGCTGCGCCGAAATCATGCGACGCGCCTATCCGAGCGCGACAATCGACATCACCAAGCGCGAAGCTTCGGCGACCGGTATGACGACGATCATGGCCACGGTCGAAGGGGTGAGAACGGATCTAGCTCCCGACCAGCCGCTGACGCAGAATCTGGCCGTCGAGTGCCGCTTTGACGAGAACGTTCTCACCGGCTTCCGCTGGACCGCTGGTCCGAAACTTGATCGGGGTCGGTGAAGACTGGCGCCGGCCGCATGGTCTCGGCCATAATCGGTAAACGGGGCGCCACGAGGGCGATGCGAGAGGAAACCTGTCATGGATCTAGGGTCGGATGCCGAAAATAGACAGAAACGCGAGCGGCGCCGACGTCAAGCGTACATTGCTCCGAGAGCCGCACGCCCGACTGCGCCGTTTCGACAATTCTTCGCCACCCCCCCGGTGGCCTGCCCGTATGTGCCGGGCCGCGCCGAACGCAAGCTGGTCGTCGAACTCGTCGGCAACAGCTCCGCTCTGTTTTACGACGATCTGTCGCGCGCCGGGTTCCGCCGCAGCCATCGCTTTGCCTACCGGCCTGCCTGCCGCGGTTGTGCCTCCTGCGTGCCGGTGCGCATCGCCGTCAACGACTTCAGCCATACCCGCTCCACTCGGCGCATCCGCAACGCCAATCTCGGCGTCTCTGGTCGCCTGCTTGCGGCTCGCGCTACGCCCGAGCAATTCCGCCTGTTCGCGGAGTATCAGCGTTCGCGCCACAGCGACAGCGATATGGCGTCGATGACCTATAGCGATTACCGCGGGATGCTTGAAGATACGCCGGTGAGGAGCGCCGTCGCGGAATTCCGCGACGCTTCCAGTGACCTCGTCGCAGCCTCGCTGATCGATCTCCTCGATGACGGCGTCTCGGCGGTTTACAGCTTTTACGATCCGCAACAGCCCAAGCGCAGCCTCGGAACCTGGAGTATTCTCTGGCTTGTCGAGCAGTGCCGGCGGCAAGGACAGCCTTACGTCTATCTCGGCTATTGGATCGCCGACAGCCAAAAGATGGCGTACAAAGCTCGATTTCCCGCGCTCGAGCAACTGACTGCCGGGATTTGGACCGCATTCGAGCATCCTTCACCTCAACCCTCTCCCCGCAAGCGGGGCGAGGGAGCGGCCCGCGTAGCTGGAGGGTGAGGGGCAGAAGGCGGCAGCTCCGCATGCCGATCGGCGCTCTGAATTCCGAGATTTTCGCCGACATGTTCGGCACCGCGGCAATGCGCGAGGTGTTTGGCGATGACGCGCTCCTCGCGCGCTGCGTCGAGGTCGAGGCGGCGCTTGCGCGCGCGCAGGCAAAGCTCGGGATCATCCCCGCCGAGGCTGCGGAAGCGATCACGCATGCCGAGAACTCGCTGACGAGCGGGCACGAAACGCTCGATCTGGCGCGCCTGAAGGGGGAAACCGAAACCGTCGGCTATCCGATCCTGCCGCTGGTTCGTCAGCTGGCGGAATTGACGGGGGCCGCGGGGCGCTACCTGCACTGGGGGGCTACGACCCAGGACATCATGGATACCGCCGTGGTGCTGCAGATCCGCAACGGCCTTCGGTTGATCGAGGAAGATTTGACCGCGGTGCGCAGCCATCTCGCCGAGCTGGCGCACAAGTATCGCGACACACCGATTGCCGGGCGCACACATCTCCAGCATGCTCTGCCGGTGACCTTCGGCTACAAGGCCGCGGTCTGGCTCTACGCTCTCGACCGCCACGCCGAGCGGCTGGGCCAGCTTCGTCCGCGCGTGCTGCTGGTGCAATTCGGCGGCGCTGCCGGCACCCTGGCGTCGCTAGGCGATGGCGAGGAGGGCCTCAAAACCCGCGTCGAGCTTGCTGGCGAGCTGGGATTGGGCGACCCGCCGATCACCTGGCATGTCGTCCGCGACAGCATTGCCGAGGCGGTGCAGGTTCTGGCGCTGCTTGCCGGCAGTCTCGGCAAGATTGCGTACGACGTGATGCTGATGTCGGCGACCGAGTTCGGCGAGGCTGCCGAACCCTTTATCCAAGGCCGCGGCTCGAGCTCGACAATGCCGCAGAAGCGCAACCCGATCTCTTGCGAGCTGATTATTGCCGGCGCCAAGGTGCTGCGCCAGCAAGCCGGGCTCGTGCTCGATGCGGTGATAACCGATTTCGAGCGCGCCACCGGCCCTTGGCACGTCGAATGGGTGGCGCTGCCGGAAGCCTTCGGCTATGCCGCCGGCGCCCTCCATCAGGCGCGCTTCATGCTCGGCGGACTCATCGTCGATGCCGACCGGATGGCGAAGAATCTCGCGATGACGCACGGGCTGATCGTCGCGGAGGCGGTGATGATGGGCTTGGCACCGCATACCGGCCGCAACGAGGCCCATGATCTCGTTTATGACGCCTGCCGCGTCGCGATCGAAACCGACCGGCCGCTTCTCGATGTGCTGCTAGAAACCCCTGCCGTCGCCGGCTCGCTCGGCGCAGAGAAGCTGCGGGCGCTGACCGACCCTGCCAATTATCTCGGCGCGGCTCCCGCGATGGTCGACCGCATGCTCGCGGGCCGCTAGGTTTTCCGCGGCGCGTGCTTGCGGGCCGCCGGCACTACCGATAGAACACAGGCGACGCCGGGATTCTCACGTCCGGCGAAGCTGGAGCCACGTCATGTACGGGATTTCTCGCCGCGGATTCCTAGAGCTCGCCAGCGTCGGTGCGGCGAGCACTGTACTTGGGCCGCGGCCCGCGCCTGCAGCAGGCAAGACGCTGACCGTGCTGCACGAGAGCTCGTTCATTAAGCCGTTCGACGAATATTTCCAGAATACGTTGGCCCCGGCCTACGAGAAGGAGACCAGTGTCAAGGTCAATTATGAATTGACCAGCGTCGGCAGCATCCCGACCCGAGTGGCTGCGCTCGCTGAGACCGGCTCAGGCGCAGACATCACGATGAACATCACGTTGATGCCATTCTTGTTCGACGAGAAATACGTCGACGTCACCGATATTTCGGAAGAAATCGGTCAGAAGCAAGGAGGCTGGTACCCCGCCGGCAAGGAAGCGGTCTTTGTCGACGGCAAGTGGAAGGCCGTCCCGTTCAGCAATATCGGCCAGCTGATGAACTGGCGCACCGATTGGTTTGCCGAGGTTGGGTTCAAGAAATTTCCGGAGACGTGGGAGGAGCTCTACGAGGCCGGCAAGAAATTGAAAGCGAAGGATCATCCCTTCGGATTTGAACTCGGCCACGGCTTTGGCGACAATCACGGCTGGATCTATCCGCTGCTGTGGTCCTATGGCGGGCACGAGGTTGAAGCGGATGGCAGAACCGTCGTGATCGATTCTGACGAGACCGCCAAGGCGATCGATTTCGCCCGCAAATTCTTCAGGGACACGATGCTCGACGACGTGCTCGGCTGGACCGACGTCAGCAACAACAAAGCTTGGATGGCCGAGCAGATTTCGTGCACCAACAATGCCGAGAGCATTCTGTTCGTCGCCAAGCGCGACTTCCCCGAGATCGGTAAGGTCACCGATCAAGCACTTAATCCGGCGGGTCCGAAGGGCCGCTTTCATCTGATGCAGGCGATCAGCCATTCGATCTTCAACTTTTCGTCGGCTAAGGACGAGGCGCGCAAGTTTCTGCTCTGGGTGATGGACCAGAAGCAGCTCGGCGGCTGGTACGAGGTCGCGGTCAGCTATTACCAGCCGCTGTTGCACGGCTATGACAATGCACCGATGTGGCAGATCGAGCCACGCAACATCCCGTACCGCGATTCTTTGGCCAACGCCCATGTCCATGGCTGGCCGGCGCCGCCCAACCGGCAGTTGGCCGAAAGCGTCGCCAAATACGTCATCGTCGACATGTTTGCCAAGGCCTGCACTGGCAGTTCGACCAAGGACGTGATCAAGAACGCCGAGGCGCAGCTCAAAGAGATTTACCGCGCCGTTTGAGAATGTCCGTCCGGTCCGAGCCTTTCGTCGGGGCCGCGCGGCCGGCGCGCCGTACCGCAACCTTGGCCGGCTGGCTCGACCGCCAGAGCGTGTTCAGCTGGCTGATGATGGCGCCGCCGCTTCTGTTTCTGGCGGCTCTGGTCGGCTATCCGTTCTGCTACGGCATTCTGTTGAGCCTGCAGGACCGCCCGGTGGCCCACGCCGGAACCTTTGTCGGGCTGAAGAATTTCGCGACCAATCTCCACGACCCGCTGTTCTGGCGAGTGGCGCTCAATACGTTCGTTTATACAGCCGTCGCCACCTTGCTGAAGATGGTCGGCGGCCTCGCCCTTGCGCTGGCGATGAACCAGCAATTTCCGCTGAAGAATTTGGTACGGGCGTTAATGCTGCTGCCGTTTATCGTGCCGACGGTGCTGAGCACGGTAGCGTGGATGTGGATCCTCGACCCGGCCTTCAGCGTCTTGAACTGGTTGCTCGTCCTGGTCGGGATACCCAAGCCCGGTCCCTCCTGGCTCGGCAACCCTCTTCTGGCGATGGTTTCGATCATCGTCATCAATACCTGGCGAGGGCTGCCTTTCTATGGAATCACTTTGCTTGCTGGTCTGCAGACGGTGCCGCCCGAGCTTTACGAGGCCGCGACGATCGACGGCGCCGGCAGCTGGCAGCGGTTCCGCTACGTCACCTTGCCGCTACTGCAGCCGATAATCCTGATCGTGACCTTGTTCTCGGTCATTTTCACTTTCGCCGACTTCCAGCTCGTCTATGTGCTGACGCATGGCGGGCCGCAAAACGCAACCCAGCTGTTCGCGACCTATGCCTTCGACATCGCCATGGGCGCCGGCCAGCTCGGCCTCGGCGCCTCGATAGCGCTGACGATGCTGCCGGCATTGGCATTGCTGATCGTCGCGCTGACGATCTACCTGCGGAGAGGGTGATGGTCACCGGCCATGGCCCAGTCGAGCGCCTGGTGAGGGTATGGCTGCCCGTCAGCTTCTTTCTGGTGTTGGCATTGTTCCCATTCTATTGGATGGCGATCACCTCGCTCAAGCCGAATTCTGAGCTCTACAATAGACATGTCATGCCGCTGGTTCTGCACCATCCGACACTCAAGCATTACATCGATCTGCTGACCCAAACGAGCTTTCTGACCTGGACCTGGAACACGACGCTGGTCGCGGTTATCTCGACCGGCATTTCGCTAGCGTTCGGCACTATGCTCGCTTATCCGCTTGCACGGATGCGCTTTGCTGGCGCCGGGCTGATCGCCACCACGGTTGCGGCGATCTATCTCGTGCCGCAGCCATTGCTATTCATCCCGCTCGCCGATGTGATCAATCGACTCGGTCTCGGTAACACCTTGACTGCTGTGATCCTGACCTATCCGACGATGCTGGTGCCGTTCTGCGCCTGGCTGCTGTTGGGGTATTTCAAGACCGTGCCGATGGAATTGGAGGAGGCGGCACGCATCGATGGGGCTAGCCGGATGCAAACAATGCGCCAGATCTTCCTGCCTCTATGCACACCGGGTTTCATTTCAGCCGGCATCTTCGCCTTCACCCTGTCGCAGAACGAGTTTCTCTATGCCTTGATCTTTCTTACGAAAAGTTCGGTGCGCACCGTGCCGGTCGGGGTCATTGCCGAGCTGATACGCGGCGATGTGTTCTATTGGGGCCAGCTGATGGCGGGCGCGTTGCTAGGCTCGATCCCGGTCGCGCTGATCTATTCCTTCTTCGTCGAGCATTATGTTGCCGGCCTTACCTCCGGCTCGGTGAAGGGGTAAGAGTCGGCGATGGAAATTGGCCGCACCATCAGCGATTTGCGAAGGCACATCGCCCTTTGGCGCAAGGTAGAGGAGCGGATCGGCCTGGTGCCGACGATGGGCGCATTGCATGAAGGTCATATGGCGTTGGTCCGGACAGCTCACGCTGAATGCAATCGCGTGATTGCGACGATTTTTGTCAATCCGATACAATTCGCGCCGAGTGAGGACCTCAGCTCTTACCCGCGTCGCGAGACGGCCGATCTCGAGATGTTGCGATCGGCCGGGGTTGATCTGGTCTTCATGCCGGCGGTCGATGAGATGTACCCACCCGGTTTTTCGACGACCGTGCGGGTCGCCGGTTTGTCGGAAGGCCTGTGCGGCGGGCACCGCGCCGGTCACTTCGACGGTGTGGCGACGGTCGTGGCCAAGCTGCTGATCCAGGCTCTGCCAGACGCCGCCTATTTTGGCGAAAAGGATTACCAGCAGTTGATGATCGTGCGGCGGCTGGTGTGCGACCTCGACATCCCGGTCCGCATCGTTGGCGTGCCGACGGTGCGCGGGGCGGACGGCCTCGCTCTGTCGTCGCGCAACGCCTATCTGTCGTCCGAGGAGCGCCGCGTCGGGCCGGCTCTCGCGCGGGTCTTGAGAAAGATTGCCATTGCGCTCACCGACGATCCGACCGCCGTTGCGCAGAAGCTCGCTTGCGGCTCGGCTGCTCTGGAGAAAGCGGGTTTTGCCGTCGAGTATCTCGAGATCCGCGAAGCCGAGACCCTCGTGCCGGTGACCACCGAGATTACCGCGCCCTCTCGCGTGTTCGCCGCAGTGCGGCTCGGCCGGACCCGCTTGATCGACAATATGCCGATCACGCCACCTTCATCCCAATAGGCGCCCAATTATCGTCACCCCCGCGAAAGCGGGGGCCCAGGGAAAACCGCTCTACCCTCGTAGCCCCGGGTTCCCGCTTTCGCGAGAACGACGGTGGTCAACGCCAGAGGCGGGAAGTAGCGATGCGTGCGCCTTCGGCAAGCGCCGCGAACTTCGCCCAGACGACCGACGGAGCGACGGCGTTATTGACAAACGCGAAAGTCGCAAACCCGCAATCGGCGCCAGCGATCACCCGCTCCCGGCCGACGATATCGGCATAATGGCAGATCCGTTGCGTGATCAGCCGCGGATGCTCGACGAAATTGGTGGTTGAGTCGATGACCCCGGGAATGAGAATCTTGTCATCGGGAATTTTCGCGCCGCGCAGATCCTCCCATTCATGCGCGTGACGCGGGTTGGCCGCCTCGAATGACAGACCGGCCGGACGTGCCTTCATCGCTACATCAAGGATGTTGGCGAGTGGGATGTCGTGCGTGTGCGGCCCCTCGTAATTGCCCCAGCACAGATGCATGCGCATCACTTCGGGCGGGATATTGGCGGTCGCCGCATTGAGCGCGGCGATATTGCGCTCGGCGATGCGCAGGAACTCCTCGTCGGAGAGGTGCTGATACTGGTTGTGCCGGGCCGAGCCTAGATCCGGCGCATCGATCTGCAGGATCAAACCAGCCCTCGTGATCGCCTCGTATTCCTCCCTCAGCGCATTGGCCAGCGCATCGACATAGGCGTCTTCGTCCTGGTAGTAGCGATCCGGCACGAATTTGGTCAGCACGCCCGGCGAGGCGGCGTTCAGGAAGGCCTCGACCGGTCTTGCCTCGGCGCAGGCAGCGGTCAGGTTTTTCAGGTCGGTCTCTAGCGGCAGGCGGTTGCGATAGGCCACCGGCCCGGTGCAGCACGGCACCGCCTCGCGGCTGAACCATGAGGTGCCGCCACGAGCCTGCGCCAAGCGCTGCGCGTAATCGGGATGATCGAGTAGATCGCGATGGGCCGCGGTTTGCGGCGGCTGGTCATTGTCGCCCCCGCGAAACGCAGTAATGCCGGAGAGTCGGTGCCGGACGTAGAAGGTGTAGGAGATCTTGCCGAGCTCGCCGTCGCAGACGACGTCGATCCCCGCCGCGACTTGCTTTTTCACGACTTCATCGACAGAGGCGGACAGGCATTCATCGAAAGCCGCCTGGTCGAATTCACGACCGGCTTCCCGTGCCTCGAGAATGGCCAGCAGCTCGGGAGGCCGCGGCAGACTCCCGACATGCGTGGTCAGGATGCGGTCGGTGCTGATTTTCATGCCTGGGTTGTCCCGTCGCACGAGGCTCGATCGACGATGAGTTGCACGAGCCCACGCTCCGTGCAAGGCTTCGATCGCGAAAACGGGAGGGACATTGTCATGAAGACAGACAAATCATCCTTTTGGACGATCGTAGCCATTGGCACGGCTGCGCTGCTCGCCGCCGCACCGGCGCGAGTGAGCGGGCAGCAGAATGCAAGCCCGACGGTCAGCATCGGCAAAACGGATCTCGGCGGCGTCGTCACGGGCGCAAACGGGCCCGAGGCCGGCGTCTGGGTCATTGCCGAGACCACCGGGCTGCCGACGGCATTCGCCAAAATCGTCGTCACCGACGATCAGGGACGCTACCTCATTCCGGACCTCCCACAGGGCAATTACGATGTCTGGGTCCGCGGCTACGGGCTTGTGGACTCGCCGCGGGTCATCACGACGCCGGGGAAGATCGTCAATTTGAAAGCGATGGCGTCGCCGAATGCAGCGGCCGCCGCGCAATATTATCCGGCGGTTTACTGGTATTCGATGCTGAACATCCCGGACCAGAGCCAATTCTCCGGCCCGCAACGCGACGAGAACATGCCGGAGAACATCAAGAGTCAGACGGCATGGTTGAACGTGATAAAGACGACCAACTGCATCGCTTGCCACGGGATCGGCACTCTCGGCACGCGCACAATCCCCGCGGCGCTCGGGCATTTCGATACCTCTGCAGAAGCCTGGGCGCGCCGCATCCAATCAGGTCAGGCAGAGACCGGCATGGTCAATGCCATCAATCGCCTGGACCCGCAGCTGGCGTTCCAGTATTTCGGCGACTGGACCGATCGGATCGCGAAAGGCGAGCTGCCCTTTGCGCAACCCCCACGGCCCCAGGGCGTCGAACGCAACATCGTCGTGACGTTGTGGGACTGGAGCCGGCCTACCGCTTACATGCATGACCTCACGCCAACGGACCGACGCAATCCGACGGTCAATGCCAATGGCAAGCTCTATGGCTCGACCGAGGACAGCACCGACTACCTCCCGGTGCTCGACCCGGCGCACAATGCGGTCAGCGAGATCAAGCACCCGGTGCGCGATCCGAACACGCCGACCTCGAAGACCGCAGCGATGGAGCCGTCGCCCTATTGGGGCGCGGAGCCGATCTGGGACAGCCAGAGCACGACGCACAACCCGATGATGGACGAGAAGGGCCGGGTCTGGTTCACCGCGAGGGTGCGCCCGCCGGCCAATCCCGATTTCTGCAAGCAGGGGTCGAGCCATCCGTCGGCGCAGATCTTCCCGCTGCAGGAGGCTAATCGCCACCTGTCGATGTATGATCCGGCGGCTAGCAAGTTCACATTGATTAGCACCTGTTTCCCGACGCATCACTTGAACTTCGCGTATGACGCCAACCAGACGCTATGGACCAGCGCCGGCGGCCCGCAGACTCCTGTATTCGGTTGGCTGAACCGCAAGATGTTCGAGGAAACCGGGGACGAGCAGAAAGCGCAGGGCTGGTCGCCGTTCATCATCGACACCAACGGCAACGGCAAGCGCGACGACTATGTCGAGCCCGACCAGCCGGTCGATCCCAGCAAGGACAAGCGGGTCGTCGCCGGCCTCTACTCCGTTTCAATCAATCCGGCCGACGGCACGGTCTGGGGCACCTCTTTGGGATACCCGGGTTATGTGGTTCGTGTGAACCCGGGGCCAGATCCGACCCACACGGCGCTGACCGAGGTCTATGAGCCGCCAATGCCTGGCTATGGTCCGCGCGGCGGCGACATCGACGGCAAGGGCATCTTCTGGGCATCGCTGGCGAGCGGTCACCTGGCGAGCTTCGACCGCAGCAAATGCAAGGTCCTCAATGGGCCGACCGCGACCGGCAAGCATTGTCCCGAGGGCTGGACCCTCTACCCCTTCCCGGGGCCGCAGTTCAAAACCATCAGTGATTCCGGCAGCGCCGAGTCGAGCTATTACGTCTGGGTCGATCTGCACAACACGCTAGGACTGGGCAAGGACGTGCCGATCGCCACCGGCAACCTCAATAGTGCATTATTGGCTCTTGTTGACGGCAAGTTCGTGACGCTGCGCGTCCCCTATGTGAACGATTATTTCACGAAGGGGATGGACGGCCGCATCGACGATCCCAATGCCGGCTGGAAGGGCAGGGCATTGTGGACGACCTACGCGACCCGGGCGATGTTCCACCTCGAAACCGGTAAAGGCACCTTCCCCAAGGTCGTGCGTTTCCAGCTGCGCCCCGACCCCCTCGCCAACTAGAAGATTGGTGCAAATCGTAGGGTGGGTTGAGCGACCGCGAAACCCACCGAGCTTTTTGGCATGACGGGATTGATGGGTTGCGCTGCGCTTAACCTATCCTACAACTGCAACTGGGCGATTGGGGCGACGACGGTCAGCTCTGGCCGGCGATGTTGCGGCGCAGCCGCTCCTGGCTCGCGGCCGGCCAGACCTCGGGGATCTTGTAAAAGGCGTTGAAGGCCGGTACCTCCGGCGGCAGCTGAAGCCACGGCATTTTGCTGCGCGTGAAGATGTGCACATCCGGCTTGACCTGCTCCGGATGGTCCAAGGTCCCGACCCGGACGAGCAAAGTGTCGCCCGGGGCCGCGTGGTACTTGCTCCAAAGGCGGGTCGCGCAATTGCCGCAGTAGAACACCTCATGCGGTTTGCCGCTGCCCGCCCTCAGCATCAACGACTTCGGCAGATTATAGTCGGCATCTACGCAGTTCTTCTCGATCCACATATTGAGCACGAATGCACTGCCGGTCTGTTTCTGACAATCCCGACAGTGGCAAGCGTGAACGATCATCGGCGGCGCCGTCAGCCGGTACCGCACCGCCCCGCACGCGCATCCCCCTTCCAGATCCATCTGTACCTCCCCAATGTCTTGGCGTTAGCCCAGCCGGCGGCGGGCCTCGCCGCCTGATAATCCAGGAGAAAAACAGGGGCCAGACCGTGCTACTTGCAGGAAACCCGGGGTTTGAAGAACTGCAGCGGTCGAATACAGCAAAATCAGTCGCTGCTTTTTGCCGTAAACGCAGTGTGTGCCGCTGCAGATCACAGCGATCCCACTTGCTGCTAGCATCGAACGATCCATACAAATCAGCACAATTGCCTTTTCAGGGCAACCTCTAGCACGAGATTGAGGCAATTTTCGGGTCGCCGTCGCGTCCGTTTACATCGAGATTCGCTCCTCCTGGCGGCTTGCCGGAAAAACCAAAGAAGCGCATCCTGAGAACCAGAACTCGGGAGAGCCGAGCAACCCAGCTTGACCTCACAGACAGAGGAGACGGCCATGAGCAAACACGATGTGGCGCGCCGTGGATTCCTCGCCGGCGCAGCGTTAGGCGCGGGCGTGGTTGCGGGTGCAAGGCTGTTACCGGAAGCCGCCGCTCAGACCCACGCGCCGCCCGCAGCGGCGAAAGCCCCAGCGCCCGCACAAATGCATTCGAACGGCGAGGGGCACGGCGCTTTCCTCAACGATGCCGATGCCGAGACGGTCGCGGCATTCACCGAACGACTCATGCCCGGGGCGCCAGGAAAGCCCGGTGCGCGTGACGCGGGGGTTCTCAATTACATCGATCTCGCGCTCGCCGGGGCCTATGCCGACCTTCAGGATTTCTACCGGCGCGGGCTGGCTCAGCTCGATGCCTTTTGCCGCAAAGCCTATGGCGAACCGTTCGCTAAGCTTGAGGCGCGGCAGCAGGACGAGGTGATCAAGGCGCTCGAGGAAGGCAAGGCCGGCGAATTCAGCTGGCCAACGGCGCAGGCGTTCTTCAACACCGTCCGCACGCACACGATGGAGGGTATGTTCGCCGACCCGATCTATGGCGGCAACAAGGACTTCGCCGGATGGCGCCTGATCGGTTTCCCGGGCGCGCAACCGCTGTTCACGCCGGAGGACCTGGAGAGCGCGCAAGCTTTCACCCGCGAACCGATTGCCGCTCTGCAAGGGAGGGCTTGAGCGATGGCAATCGATAGGACTGATGTCGTCATTGTCGGCGTTGGCGCGGCGGGCGGAATCCTCGCTGCCGAACTGAGCAAGGCCGGCATGAAAGTCATTGGCCTGGAGCGGGGGCCGCGTCTCGCGACTGAGGATTTCACACCACACGATGAATTGCGCTTTTTCCAGCGGCAGGACTTGCGGCCCAATGTCAAGCGCCAGCCGGTTACGTGGCGGCCCAATGCCGATGCGCGCGCCACACCGCTGCCGGTGCTCAACTACGGCAATCAGGCGGGCGGCGGCACGGTCCACTACGGCGCGGTGTCGTGGCGCTTTCACGCGGATGATTTCCGCGCCCGCTCGCATGCCATTGAGCGCTACGGAGCATCGGTAATCCCGCAGGATTCCTCGCTTGCCGACTGGCCGTTGAGCTATGCCGATCTGGAGCCCTTTTACGATCGCGCCGAATACGAGCTCGGGGTATCGGGCAAGGCCGGCAATCTGCAGGGCAACAAGATCGACGGCGGCAATGTGTTCGAAGCGCCGCGCCGCCGCGAGTATCCGCTGCCGCCGCTGCGCGACGATCAATCGGGTGTCGTTTTCCGCGACGCAGCCAATAAGCTCGGCCATCACCCGTTCCCGACACCGCGGGCGATCCTGTCGCAAGACTACAATGGGCGGCCGGGCTGCACCTATTGCGGCTTTTGCCAGGCCTTCGGCTGCCATGTCGGGGCGAAATCGAGCATCCTCGTCACCAAGCTGCCCGAGGCCGACGCGACCGGGAATTTCAGATTAGTCACTGGCGCGATGTGCTACCGCGTCAACAGCGACAGCAGCGGCCGCGTTACCGGCGTGGCGTATTACGGGCCCGACGGCTCGGACAACACGATCGAGGCCGAGCTCGTCATCCTCAGCCCGTTCATCTACGACAACACGCGCCTGCTGCTGCTCTCGAAAACGGACCGGTTCTCCAATGGCCTCGCCAATTCCAGCGGGGAAGTCGGTAAGCATCTGACCGCCCACATGATGCCGAATGTGTTCGTCGCGTTCGACGATCGCTATGTCAATGTCTTCATGGGACCGAGCGCACAGAAGCACACGATCGACGACTTCAATGCCGACAATTTCGACCATGGCGGCGTGGGATTCATCCGCGGCTCGCAGATCTCCATCGGCACGATCAGTGTGCAGGGCGGTCCGATCGGCGCCACGACCTTCAACCCGCCGTCCGGCATTCCGCGCTGGGGTGCTGCGTATCGCGACTACCTCGCAAAATATTATGCGAGGCAGGCGGCAATGGTGGCGCAGACCGAAAACCTTCCCTATCCGGACCAGACAATCGACCTCGATCCCAACGTCCGCGACCAATGGGGCTTGCCGGCGCCGCGCCTGACCTATGACTGGCGGCGGCCGAACGAGCTGGCGCGCGTCGAGTTCATGATGCAGAAAATGGAGGAGCTGGGCCGCACGATGGGCGCCGCGCATGTGTGGCGGTCGCCGCTGGGTCCGGGCGCCCCGGGCGCGCACCACGAGGGTGGCACGCGAATGGGGAACGACCCGAAGACGTCGGTCGTCAACCGCTACGGCCAGAGCTGGGACATCCCCAACCTGTTCATCATCGGCAGCTCGACCTTCCCGTCAATGAGCGGCTTCAATCCGACACTGACAATCCAAGCGCTCGCCTATATGAGCGCCGACGCGATCGTCAACCGCTACAGGAAGAGCCCGGGACAGCTTCTGTAGCGACGAGGCCAATCATTGAACAGGCGCGGGTTCACCGCTGCGCTCGCCGGGGCGGCGGCATGGCCGCTCACCGGACACGCGCAGCAAGCCGAGCGGGTTCGCCGCGTCGGCGTACTGAACGCTTTTCTCGAGAACGATCCCGTCAATCGGGCAACTCTCACGGCCTTTGCGGGTGCGCTGGAACCCTTGGGCTGGGTCGAGGGTGAGAATATCCGGATCGACTATCGCTTTGCCGCGGGCGATCCGACGCTCTTCAAAACCTATGCGGCGGAACTGGTCGGCTTGTCGCCGGACGCAATTCTTGCAAGCAACACGCCGGCGGTCGCGGCGCTGCGGCAGCAGACGCGCACGATACCGATCGTTTTTGTAAGAGTGTCCGATCCCGTCGGGCAAGGCTTTGTGCAGAGCCTCGCGCGACCCGGCGGCAACATCACAGGGTTCAGCGTTTACGACGCCCCGCTGATGGGAAAATGGGTGCAACTGCTGAAAGAGGTCGCGCCTTATGTCACCCGGGTCGCCGTCATCTTCAACCCGGACACCGCGCCTTACGCCGCATTGCTCAACGGCGGGATCGAGGCCGCCGCCCCGTCTCTCGGCATGACGGCGAAATTTGTTCCGGTGCACGACGATCCCGGGATCGAGGACGCCATTGCCACCCAGGCGCGCGAGCCCGGAGGCGGCCTGATCGCTTTGCCGGACAGTTTTAACACCTCACATCGCGATGTGATCATCGCCGCAGCTTCCCGCCACCGTTTACCCGTAATAGGTGCGGCCGATTACTTTGCCCGGGCTGGGGGCCTGATGTCCTACGGATTTGACCTGGTCGACCAATACGCGCGGGCGGCATCCTACATCGATCGCATCCTCAAGGGCGCCAGTCCCGCCGACCTGCCGGTTCAGCAGCCGACCAAATATTCGCTGATCATCAACCTGAAGACTGTCAAGGCGCTCGGCCTCACTGTTCCACCGACCCTCCTGGCGATGGCCGACGAGGTGATCGAGTGAAGCGGCGCGGGTTCATCGCTGTGCTCGGCGCGGCGGCAGCATGGCCGCTATTAGGACAAGCCCAGCAACCCGAAAGCATGCGCCGTGTCGGCTGGTTGATGCCTTGGCCAGAGAATGACCCGAGCGGCCAGGGGGATGTGACGGCCTTTATGCATGCCCTGGAGCAGTTCGGATGGATCGAAGGCAAGAATATCCGAGTCGATTACCGCTTTGCCGCCAACGATCCAGCTCTCTTCAAGACGTACGCGGCGGAGCTGGTCGGCTTGTCGCCGGATGCAATTCTCGCGAGCACCCCGCCGGCGCTCATAGCGCTGCGGCAGCAGACGCGCGCGATACCGATTGTTTTCGTACTTGTGCTCGATCCCGTCGGTATGGGCTTGGTTCAGAGCATCTCGCGGCCGGGCGGCAACATCACCGGGTTTGGCGCCTTGGACCCGCCCATGATGGGAAAATGGCTTCAATTGCTCAAGGAGGCCGCACCGAAGGTCACGCGGGTCGCCGTCATCTTCAACCCGGACACCCAGCCTTACGCCGCAATCTTCAACCACGCGATCGAGGATGCCGCTCCATCCTTCGCGATGACGATCACGCCCTGCCCCGTCCGCGATGATGTTGCGATCGAGATAGCTATTTCCGGCCAAGGACCCGAGCTAGGAACGGGTCTCATCTGCCTCCCCGACAGTTTTACTCTTACACATCGTGCAGTGATCGCCGCAGCGGCGCTCCATCACGGTTTCCCGCTAATCGGCTTGCCCGACTTGGCCAGAGCGGGCGGCCTGATGTCCTACTGGTACGACGCGGTCGATCTGCATGCGCAGGCGGCATCCTACATCGATCGTATCCTCAGGGGCGCCAGCCCGGCCGACCTCCCTGTTCAGTACGCAACAAAATACTCTCTGACCATCAACCTCAAGACCGCCAAGGCGCTCGGCCTCACTATTCCGGACCGCGTTCTTCAAATTGCCGACGAGGTCATCGAGTAGGGTTCCGTTAAGCATCAGGGCGCCCGCGCGCGATGGATTTATACTCGATCGACAGTCCGGTTCGGGGTGAGGAAGTATCCTGCGGCTCCTCACAAGCTCGAAAGGGGTGAACCCAGAGCGGCGAATACGCAGCACTTGCCCTTGCACCCCCGCCTTCGCACGCCTTCGCGGGGGTGATCTATTCGATTCCGGACTCTAGGCGTTCCCGATCTGCGGATCGCCGGCGACGGACCACGTGTCGCCCGACCGGAGCAGCATCGGCAGGTCGCGCGGCTTGCCGGCAGACACCTTGAGGTTCTGGGCGGTGACGGCGGCGTCGAAGGGTAGCGCGGGATCGCAGTAAATCACGCCGAGCGCCATCGGGAAGCCGCCCTCGGCAAACGGCGTCTCGATCAGCAGCTGGGCGACGACTCGGCTGGTCTCGTCATGGACGAAGACCCCGGCCGCCTGCCAGTCGCCATCGCTGACCGGCACGACTTCGAGGCGCACGCGCTCGCAGTCGAGCTTCAAGCCCTTCGTGCCATTGGCGAACAGCATCGGCTGGCCCGGTTGGAGCCAGAGCACCGCGTCGCGCGCGGCCTGCTTGCCGGCAAAATCGGCGAAAACCCCGTCATTATAAACGATGCAGTTCTGATAAATCTCGACGAAGCTCGCCCCTTTATGGGCATGGGCTCGTTTCAGGATCTCGGGCAGTTCTTTCTGCGCCAGGTCGTAGGCGCGTGCGATGAACCGCGCGCCGGCGCCGAGCGCGAAACCGCACGGGTTCATCGGCTGCTCGATCGACCCGAAGGGGGTGGAGGGCGACCGCGTGCCGATGCGGCTGGTCGGCGAAGCCTGGCCCTTGGTCAGGCCATAGATCTCGTTGTTGAAGAGCAGGACCTGGCAGTCGAGGTTGCGGCGCAAGAGATGCGCCATGTGGTTGCCGCCGATCGAGAGCCCGTCGCCGTCGCCGGTGACGATCCACACGTCTAGCGCCGGATTGGCGAGCTTCACGCCGGTGGCGACCGCCGGCGCCCGGCCATGGATCGTGTGATAGCCGTAAGTCTCGAGATAATAAGGAAAGCGGCTCGCACAGCCGATCCCGGAGATGCACACCGTGGTCTCGGGCCGCGCGCCGATCTGTGACAGGGTGCGCTGCACCGCCTTGAGGATCGAATAGTCGCCGCAGCCCGGGCACCAGCGCACCTCCTGATCCGAGGCGAAATCGCCGGGCGAGAGTTGTGCAAAGGGGGCGATGTCGTTCATCGGGCAACCCTCCTCACGCCAGCGCCTGGTCGATGGCGGCTTCGATCTCCGCAATCCGGAAGGGCTGTCCGGAGACCTTGCAGCAGGGCTTGGCGTCGACAAGGTACTGGTCGCGCAACACCGTTTTCAGCTGGCCGGTGTTCATCTCCGGCACGAGGATGCGCTCGTAGCCGCGCAGCAGCGGCCCCAGGTTTCTCGGCAGCGGCCACAAATGGCGCAGATGAATGTGGCTGACATCCGCGCGGCGAGCGCGCAAGCGCCCGACCGCCTGATGGATCGCGCCATAGGTCGAGCCCCAGCCGACGACGGCGAGATTGCCGCCGGCCTCACCGAGGGCCACCCTTTGCTCCGGGATGAAATCGGCGATGCCGTCGATCTTGGCCTTGCGCGTGTCGGTCATCGTTTGGTGATTGTCGGGCTCGTAGCTGATGTCGCCACTCGCAAAGCTTTTCTCGAGACCGCCGATGCGATGCATCAGGCCCGGCGTCCCCGGCTTGATCCAGATGCGCTTCAGGGTTTGCGGATCGCGCTGAAACGGGTTGATCCGCCCATCGGTCGGGGCCCGGTCGTAGAACTCGACGGCAAAGGGTTTGAGCGCTTCGGGATCCGGCAGGCGCCAGGGCTCCGCGGCGTTGGCGATGTAGCCGTCGCTCAGCAGGATGACCGGGGTCATGAACTCGACCGCGAGACGGACCGCCTCGATGGCGACCTCGAAGCAGTCGGACGGGCCGCGCGCGGCGAGGACGACGAGGGGCGAATCGCCGTTGCGGCCATAGACAGCCTGATAAAGATCGGATTGCTCGGTCTTGGTCGGCATTCCGGTGGACGGCCCGCTGCGTTGGGAATTGACGACGACGAGCGGCAATTCGGAGACGATCGCCAGGCCGAGCGCCTCGGTCTTCAGGGCAAGGCCCGGGCCCGAGGACGAAGTGACACCGAGACGGCCGGCATAGGAGGCGCCGATCGCCGAGCAGATTGCGGCGATTTCGTCCTCTGCCTGGAATGTCGTGACGTCATATTCTTTGAGGCGCGCCAGATGGTGCAGGATCGGGCTCGCCGGGGTGATCGGGTAGGAGCCGAAGAACATCGACAGCCCGGCGAGCTGGCTGCCCGCCACGAGGCCGAGGGCGAGCGCCTCGGCGCCGGTGACGGTGCGATAGAGCCCGGGCGCCATCGCCGCTGGAGGAACCCGGCACTGCGACAGCGCCGGGCCCAATTCCGCGGTCTCGCCATGGGCATGGCCGGCATTGAGAGCGGCGATATTGGCTTCGAGCAGCTGGCTCTGGCCGCCGAATCTGCGCTTGAGCCACTGGATCACCGGTTCGCGGCTGCGATCGAACATCCACAGCACGAGGCCGAGCGACCACATGTTCTTGCAGCGCAGCGCCTCGCGATTGCCGAGCCCGAAAGGCTTCACGGCTTCGAGCGTCAGACGCGAGATGTCGAGACCGACGACCTGATAGGGTGCCAGGCTTCCGTCATCGAGCGGATTGGCGGCGTAGCCGGCCTTTGTCAGGTTGCGCTGATCAAAGGCGCCGGTGTCGGCGATGATCAGACCGCCCGCGCGCAGATCGGCCAGATTGACCTTGAGCGCCGCCGGGTTCATCGCCATC
>Ga0310913_10000022_pt1 | contig 52610 bp, 50 predicted proteins | sample GREbulkMGOX082_FD_203447 | JGI IMG/M metagenome (GOLD analysis project Ga0310913, IMG submission 203447) | Lab enrichment of tropical soil microbial communities from Luquillo Experimental Forest, Puerto Rico - GRE.bulkMG.OX082 | ecosystem: Environmental > Terrestrial > Soil > Tropical forest >...
AAACCGCAACGTTGCGCTCGATCAAGATCTACGCCAACAGTCACTATGTGACGCCGCGCCCGACGTTGCTGCAGGCGATCGAGCAGATCAAACAGGAACTCAAGATCCGTCTCGACGAGTTCGCCCGCGACGGCAAACTGCTCGAGGGGCAGCGGCTCGAGCAGCGTACGACTTATGACCTCGAAATGATCGAGGCGACCGGCAGCTGCGCCGGGATCGAGAACTACTCGCGCTACCTGACCGGCCGCAAGCCGGGCGAGCCGCCGCCCACCTTCTTTGAATATATGCCGCGCGACGCGCTCGTCTTCGTCGACGAATGCCATGTCACGGTGCCACAGCTCGGCGGCATGTTCGGCGGCGACTGGACGCGCAAATCGACACTGGCCGAATACGGCTTCCGCCTGCCCTCCTGCACCGACAACCGGCCGCTCAAATTCGAGGAATGGGACACGTTGCGCGGCCAGACGATGTTCGTCTCCGCCACCCCGGGACCTTGGGAGATGCGACGCACCGGGGGGGTCTTCGTCGAGCAGATCGTCCGCCCGACCGGCCTCGTCGATCCACCCTGTATCATCCGCCCCGTCGAGAACCAGGTCGATGACCTGATGGCAGAGTGCCGCGACGAGGCGGTCAAAGGTCACCGCGTCATGGTCACGACTTTGACAAAGAGGATGGCCGAGGCGCTGACCGAGTACCTGCACGAGGCCGGACTGCGGGTGCGTTATATGCATTCCGATGTCGATACGCTCGAGCGCATCGAGATCATTCGCGACCTGCGCCTCGGCGTGTTCGACGTGCTGATCGGGATCAATCTCCTGCGCGAAGGTCTCGATATCCCGGAATGCGCGCTGATGGCCGTGCTCGACGCCGACAAGGAAGGGTATCTCCGCTCGCGCACCTCGCTGATCCAGACGATCGGGCGCGCCGCGCGCCATATCGATGGCCGAGCGATCCTTTATGCCGACCGGATGACCGACAGCCTCAAAGCCGCGATCGACGAAACCAATCGCCGGCGGGAGAAACAGCAGGCTTATAATGCGGCCAATGGGATCACCCCCGAGAGTGTGCGGCGGGGAATTGCGGACATCCTGGAAAGCGTCTACGAGCGCGACCACGTGACGCTCGGGTTGTCGGAAGGCGAAGCCGCGCATTACCAAGGAGCGGATTTAAAAACCGTCATCGGCGATCTCGAGAAGCGAATGCGCGAAGCCGCCGCCGAGCTGGAATTCGAACAGGCGGCGCGGCTTCGGGACGAGATCCGGCGTCTCGAGCAAGCCGATCTCGGTCTGCCCGCAGAGCACTCGAACGGTGCTGCTGCTCGGGGGAAGACTTCCGAGGGGGCTCGGGGCCGTTCGACGGCAGGGCGCGCCGGCATTTCGGCACGCGATGTCACACGCGCGAAGATGCGGGCGCGGAAAGAGCGAAGGGAGCGTCGTGCCCGCTGGTGAGCCCGATCTGACCGGAGGCCTCGCGGTTCCGCCTATCCCCAGAGCGGCATTGGTGACCGGCGGCGCGCAGCGGATTGGCCGGGCCTTGGTGCTTGCCCTCGCCGAAGACGGATTTGCCGTCGCAATCCACCACAACCGCTCGCGCGAGGCGGCCGAAACTTTGGTCGAGACGGTGCGCCAAAAAGGCGGTGCGGCGGTTGCGCTCGCAGCCGATCTCGCCGATGAGGGGGCGGTAGAAGAATTGTTGCCGCGGGCGGAGCGCGAGCTCGGGGCGCTCGGCTGCCTGATCAACAACGCCGCGGTTTTCGCCAACGACACGGTCGAGACCGTGACGAGCGAGAGCTGGGATAAGCATCTGGCGGTCAATCTGCGGGCACCGTTCGTCTTGATGCAGAACTTCGCGGCCAGGCTACCGCCGCAGGCGGGCGGCGTGGTCATCAATCTGCTGGATCAGCGGGTCTGGTCGCTGACGCCCTATTTCGTGTCATACACGCTGGCGAAGGCAGGGCTGTGGACGCTGACCCAGACTATGGCGCTCGCTCTGGCACCGCGCATTCGGGTGAACGGGATCGGTCCCGGCCCGACTTTGCCGAGCTCGCGGCAGAGCCCCGAACAATTCGCCCGCCAATGCGAGCAGTTGCCGCTGCACCGCGGCACCAGCCCGCTAGAAATTGCGATGGCGATGCGTTTCATCCTTTCGGCGCCGGCGATGACCGGCCAGATGATCGCGCTCGATGGCGGGCAGCATCTTGGCTGGGCTCAACCGCAGAGGTTACCGCCCGTTGAATAGGAAATTACCGAGAGCGCGCCGACCAAGGATCAGAGCTGCGCAGCCCCGGGACTTGTTCACAGGTATCTGAAAAATGGCGGCAGTATGAGCGAGATCATTTTCCTGTCACATTTTGTTAAAAACATTAACCATCATCTGAAAAAAGGTATGCAAAACAATTTGTTAGACGATTGCCCAAAATTTGGTCAAATGTCACAAACGCCAAGTTCGCCAGTTGTCTGGCGTCGCTCACTCCACCTTTTCAACAGTGTTATCCACGGATTTCGTGGATACCCCGAATCTACCTGTCAACTCAACCTGTTGACGAAACGATGACGGAAACTCATGACGCCGCGCTGACGGAGGTCGGGACTGAGCGCACCTCGCGGCGACGAATTTCCCGCCGCGGTATGCTGCCGCCGACGGACCCGCGCCGAGCGCCTGGAGCGTTCGCCGGTTCGCCACAGACAGTAGAGTCCCGGGATGAAATACCGGCGGAAGATGACACGACGGCGAACACAGCGTCCACCAGGATCGGCGCGGGGATTGCTGCGATCCGGGAGGCCCTCAGGACCATGCCGGCCACTCCCGGCGTCTACCGCATGCTCGATCGCAAGGGGGACGCACTCTATGTCGGCAAGGCGCGCAGCCTCAAAAGCCGCGTGCAGAACTATGCCCATCCGGCCGGGCTGTCGAACCGGCTACGGCGCATGATCGCTGAGACCGCCACGATCGAGATCGTCGTCACCCACACTGAGGCGGAAGCGCTGCTGCTCGAATGCAACATGATCAAGCGGCTGATGCCCCGCTACAATGTGCTGCTGCGCGACGACAAGTCGTTTCCGTTCATTCATCTCACCGCGGGGCACGATTTCCCGCAGCTCACCAAATATCGTGGTGCGCGCAACAAGGAGGGCAGCTATTTCGGCCCCTTCGCTTCGGCCGGGGCCGTCAATCGCACCCTGGTGACGTTGCAGAAAGCATTCCTGCTGCGATCGTGCAGTGATAGTGTCTTTGGGACCCGCACGCGCCCATGCCTCCTCTATCAGATCAAGCGTTGCAGCGCTCCATGCGTCGGCCGCATCAGCGGCAAGGATTATGCGGCGCTGATCGACCAGGCCCGCGTCTTCCTTTCTGGGAGAAGCGACGCCGTGCAGCAGCGGCTGGCAACCGAGATGCAAGCGTCGGCGGATGCTCTGGATTTCGAGGCGGCGGCGCTGATCCGCGACCGGATTCGGGCCCTATCGCTGGTACAAGGGCATCAAGACATCCATGTTCCGGGGGTCATCGACGCCGACGTCATCGCGGCGCATCAAGGGGGCGGGCAGACCTGTGTCCAGGTCTTCTTTTTCCGAGGCGGACAGAACTGGGGCAACCGGGCGTACTTCCCGAGCCATGATCGCCAGCTCTCAGTCGAGGAGGTTTTGACCTCGTTTGTCGGTCAATTCTACGACAATCGCCTGAAGCCCCCTCTCATTCTGCTCAGTCATTGGCTCGTGGAGCACGAGCTGGTCGAAGAGGCTCTGTCGATCGGCGGCGGAAGGGTTGCCCTCGGGGTACCCCGGCGCGGCGACAAAAAGCGCCTGACGGACCGCATTCTCGCAACGGCGCGCGAGGCCCTCGGCCGCCGCCTTTCGGAAAGCGCTTCGCAGCGGCAATTGCTCGACGGCGTCGCAGCGACTTTCGCTCTCGAAGGCCCGCTGAACCGTGTCGAGGTTTATGATAACAGCCACATTCAGGGCACCAATGCGGTCGGTGCAATGATCGTCGCCGGCGCGGACGGGCTCTTGAAGAACGCTTATCGCAAATTCACGATCCGCGGCGTTGCACCGGCACATACGGCCGGTCCGCCGCTCACCCGCAATGCCGGAGCGGGGGGACCTACCCCGCAGGGCTGGATGGGTGAGGGCCTGGCTGGCGGCGACGATTACGCGATGATGCGCGAGGTCCTGCTGCGCCGCTTCGGCCGGGCGTTGAAGGAGGATCCCGAGCGCGACCGGGGCGCTTGGCCGGACCTCATCCTGATCGACGGCGGCCAGGGCCAGCTCAATGTGGCGCAGCGCGTGTTCGAAGAACTCGGTGTCGCTGACGTTGCGGTCGTCGGTATCGCCAAGGGCCCCGACCGCAACGCCGGGCGAGAACGCTTCTTCGTGCCGGGCCGCGCGCCGTTCTCGCTCGACCCGCGCGATCCGGTGCTCTACTTCCTGCAGCGGCTGCGTGACGAAGCGCATCGATTTGCCATCGGTACGCATCGCGCCAAGCGGACCAAGGCTCTTGGGCGATCGCCGCTCGATGAAATCGCCGGTGTCGGCGCTCGCCGCAAGCAGGCGCTACTGCACCATTTCGGCTCGGCGCGAGCGGTGGCTCGGGCCGGTCTTGGCGAACTCGAACGCGTTGCCGGTATAAGCAAGGCCGTCGCCAAAAAGATTTATGATCATTTCCACCCCGACGGCTAAGCTATCATTTGCGCCTTCCTCATAAGCCGGAGTGATGTGTGCCCATTACCAGCCTGCCCAACCTGCTTACATTGTCGCGCATCCTGGCGATCCCGGCGGTGATCGCAACATTTTACGTGCCGGGGGGTTATGCGCGGTGGGTTGCTTGCGCATTATTCTCGGCGGCGGGAGTGACCGATTGGCTCGACGGGCACATGGCGCGGCGTTGGGAGCAGCAATCCGAAATCGGCCGATTTCTCGATCCGATCGCCGACAAATTGCTGGTTTCGGCAACGTTGTTCATGCTGACCGCGTTCGACCGATTGTCGGCCGAGGCGGTGCTGCCGGCGCTGGTCATCCTATGCCGTGAGATTCTGGTCTCCGGATTGCGCGAGTATCTCGCCGGGTTGCGCGTCGGGATGCCGGTCTCCGGGCTCGCCAAGTGGAAAACGGTAATCCAGATGGTTGCGATAGGTTTCCTGATTGTCGGTGATGCCGGGCCCGCCTTTTTGCCGGTGACCGCGATTGGTGAGCTGTTGCTGTGGATCGCCGCCTTGCTCACCTTGGTAACCGGCTATGACTATCTGCGGGCGGGGCTCCGCCACATGGCGCATCCTCGGGCGGCATCCGCGATCCGCAACCGGAAATCCGAGCATCTGGCTTAGGAGCATGTTGCGGCCATTTCCTGTCCGCCCCAAGTGACGTCTGAGGACACGGAATGATGCGGATTTTGGGCCTCGCCGGGTGGAGCGGTAGCGGCAAGACGACTCTGATGACGGCGCTGATACCTGAATTCGTTTCGCGCGGGGTCTCGGTCTCGACCGTCAAGCATGCCCACCATTCCTTCGACGTCGATCAGCCGGGCAAGGATTCGTGGCGACACCGCGAAGCAGGGGCTCGGGAGGTAGTGGTTTCATCAGCTCATCGGTGGGCATTGATGCACGAGTTGCGCGGTGCCGCCGAACCACCGCTCGACGAATTGCTGGAGCGGCTGAGCCCGGTCGATCTGGTGCTTGTCGAAGGCTTCAAGCAGCACCCTCATACCAAGATCGAGGTCTATCGCGGCGCCCTCGGAAAGCCCTTGTTGCACCCCGAGGATCCCTACGTCATCGCTATCGCCGCCGACGAGATGTCGCCTGCATTCTCAGTGCCGTTTCTGCCACTGTCCGATCCCGGTGCAATAGCCGGGTTTGTGCTCCGGCACGAGGGAAGGGTTCGATGACGCAGCTGAGCGATGATTGCTTTGCCTTTGGCGGCGCTTTGCTGAGCGTCGATGAGGCGCTCGCTCGGATCGAGGAGCGGGTTACAGCTGTCGTCGAGACCGAGACGGTGCCGCTGGCGGCGGCGCACGGGCGCATTCTCGCCCGTGATCTCGTCGCAACGATGAACCTCCCGCCGCATGCCAACAGTGCGGTCGACGGCTACGCCTTCGCCCATGTCGATCTGGGGCCGGAGGGCGAAACCGCGCTTCCAGTTTCCGGCAGGGCCGCGGCGGGTCACCCGCTCGGACGGCCGTTAGCGCGCGGTGAGGTGGTCCGGATCTTTACCGGAGCGCCGATGCCGGCAGGAGCGGACACGGTAATGATGCAGGAGGATTGCGTCGTTGAGAACGGACGGGTCCGGCTGCAGGCGGGGATCAAAAAGGGCGCAAACCGCCGTCATGCCGGAGAAGACGTTGCCGCGGGTGCGGTTGCCGTCGCCTCCGGCCGGCGGCTCTATGCTGCGGATCTCGGTATTGCAGCCGCGCTCGGTTACCGCCAGCTGCCGGTGTTCCGCCGTCTGCGCGCCGCGCTTCTGTCAACCGGCGATGAAGTCATCGACCCGGGTATACCGCTGCCGCCCGGCACGATCTACGACGCCAACCGTTTCATGCTTGCCGCACTGCTCGCGGGTTTGGGTTGCACGGTTACCGATTTTGGTATCCGCCCCGACCGCGAGGCGGCGCTTGCCGATACAATCGCCGCTGCGGTCGCCGAACATGATTTGATCGTCACCTCAGGCGGCGTGTCGACGGGCGATGAGGATCATATCAAGCCGGCGATCGAGCGGTTGGGCAGCCTGCATTTCTGGCGGTTGGCGATCAAGCCGGGGCGCCCCGTCGCGCTGGGCCAGATCGGCGGGATCCCGCTGATCGGGCTACCGGGAAACCCTGTCGCAGTCGTCGTGACGTTTATCGTTCTCGGGCGGCCGCTGATCTTGAAGCTTGGCGGCGCGACAGTGTCACCGCCACGGCTATACCCCGTCCGAGCCGGCTTTGCTTACCGCAAAAAGCGGGGGCGGCGCGAGTATCTCCGGGCAAGCCTGCGGTGTGACGAGGACGGCATGGTCGCCGTCAAATTTCCGAAGGATGGCGCCGGCATCCTCTCTTCGATCGTGCAGTCGGAGGGCCTCGTCGTTCTCGACGAGATGACAAGCGATCTCGCTCCAGGTGCAACAGTCGATTTCTTGCCTTTCGCTGAGGTGATCGGTTGAAACTCCTCTATTTCGCTTGGTTGCGGGCGCGCATTGGTTGCGCCGAGGAAGAGGTGGAATTGCCGCCCCGGGTTCGTGACGTGGCCGGTCTGCTGGACTGGCTTAGGTCGCGGGGCGGCGGATACGCCGAAGCGCTGCGGGACCTTTCGATCGTCCGGGTAGCGGTCAATCAGGACTATGTCGGGAGTGAACATCCGTTGCGGGAAGGCGACGAGGTCGCGATCTTCCCGCCGGTCACCGGAGGCTGAGGCGATGATCCGCGTGCAGCGCGAGGATATCGATGTCGGTGCCGCGCTCGAGAGCCTTGCGGCCGGCAACCACCACATCGGCGGGGTCGCGAGCTTTGTCGGATTGGTACGGAATATAGGTGGGGCTGACCGCGTCTCAGCGCTGACGCTAGAACATTATTCCGGCATGACCGAGAAGAAGCTGGCTGAGATCGAGACCGAGGCGCATCGGCGCTGGCCGCTCGACGCGGTGCTGATCATTCACCGCTACGGACGGCTCGAGCCGGGCGACCGCATCGTCCTCGTCGCCACCGCTTCTGCGCACCGCGAAGCTGCGCTCGCCGCCTGCCATTTCCTGATCGATTGGCTGAAGACCGACGCGCCGTTCTGGAAGAGCGAAGAAACCCCCGCCGGCGAGCGCTGGGTCGAAGCGCGAACCGAAGATAACGCGGCGAGAGAGGGCTGGAAGCTGCACCCGTAGAGAGCTGCCGTTAACTGGCGTTCCGTCCTGTTTGCCGACGGCGCGGCTGAAATCCCCCAACCCGGGGAGGGCGGCTTTACGCTTCTTCTGCTGACCAGCGATCATGCATCAGAACACCCGATGCACCCAACCATGGGGGTCGGGGGCCCGGCAGCGCTGGATGTCGATCAGCGCGGCGCGCAGCGCCTCGGTCTGGGCGCTCGAGTCGCCGTTGCCGATGGTGAACTCGCCGTCCTGGAACTTGACCCGCCCGATCGGCGTCAGCACCGCCGCGGTGCCGCACGCGAAGGTCTCCCTGAGGCGGCCGCTCGCGGCGTCGGCGCGCCACTGGCTGAAGGCGTAGGGCTCCTCGCGCACCGTGATGCCGCTGTCCTTGGACAGCTCGATGATGGAAGCGCGCGTGATGCCGGGCAGGATGGTGCCGCCGAGCGGCGGCGTCTGCATCGAGCCGTCGTCGAACACGAAGAAGATGTTCATACCGCCGAGTTCCTCGATCCAGCGGCGCTCGACGGCGTCGAGGAAGACGACCTGTTCGCAGCCGTGCTGGGCGGCCTCGAGTTGTGCCATTAGGCTGGCGGCGTAGTTGCCGCCGCACTTGGCGGCGCCGGTGCCGCCCGGCGCGGCGCGCGTCAGCTCTTGCGACACCCAGAGCGAGATCGATGTGTCCTTCGACTTGAAATACGAGCCGACCGGCGAGGCGATCACGAGGAAGAGATATTCCGACGACGGCTTGACGCCCAGGAACACCTCGCTGGCGTACATGAAGGGGCGCAGATAAAGGCTACCGTCGCCCTCGGGGATCCAGTCGCGGTCGATCTTGACCAGCTGATCGCAGGCCTCTACGAACGCCGCCTTGGGCAGCTTCGGCATCGCTAGGCGCTCCGCCGAGCGCTGGAAGCGGCGCGCGTTCTCGAGCGGGCGGAACATCACGGCACCGCCCTTGGCCGTGCGGTAGGCCTTCAGGCCCTCGAAGATCTGCTGACTGTAGTGCAGCACCGCCGCGGCGGGATCCATTGTCAGTGGCTCACGCGCCGTGATCTTGGCGTCGTGCCAGCCCTTGCCCTCGGCGTAGCGAATCGCCGCCATGTGATCGGTAAAAACGCGCCCGAACCCGGGATCGCGCAGCAGCGCAGCGCGCTTATCCGCCGGCGTCGGCGCGGGATGCGGCTCGCGAGCGAAGAGGAGGCCGGCTGCGCGGGGCTGGTCCATTACGTTCTCGTGCATTGGGCGCCTGAGCTGTTTAGGCTGTCGATGAACTGGAAGTCGAAATTGTGGGTAGCCGGAGGTGGGTCACCACGTGCAGCTTGGCGTCGCGGCAGGAGACGAGGCGGCCATCGTACCAGATGAGGCCGTCACGATCATCGAACGGAACCAAGGACATTGGGTCTTCCTTGCACTTTCGGGTGATCCGGCCGATACGCCCGACGAGCGACCGGATGGAACTTTATACCCCACGGGACGCCCTCTTGGTGTCAAAGGTTGCGAGATAAGTCAACATGTCTGACATAAAATCCCTCGTCACCCTGCATGCGTCGCCTGACGAGGAGGTGCGCCAGGGGATCGAGCTTCTGTTTTTCGCTTACCGTGATTTCACCGCAGAGCCCGATACGATCCTCGCAAAATATGGTTTTGGCCGCGCCCACCATCGTGTCATCCATTTCGTTGGACGGCATCCGCAGATGACCGTCGGCGAGTTGCTTGGCATTCTGCGCATCACCAAGCAGAGCCTGAGCCGTGTTCTCGGTCAGCTGGTTCGGCAAGAATTTATCATCCAGCGGCCGGGCGCCGATCGGCGCCAGCGTCTCCTCGACCTGACGGCGAGGGGAAGGGAACTCGAGCGGCAATTATCGGAACCGCAGCGGGCGCGGATAGCCCTCGCATACCGGCAAGCTGGCGCCCAGGCCGTCGAAGGCTTCCGCAAGGTCATGTTGGGAATCATCACCGGCGAGGAGGACCGAGGACGCTTTTTCTGTTCGTCTCCGGGGAAGCACTGAAGCGCGCCTTTTCGTGTATTGTCGAGTGTGATGAGCGAGCCCCATCTACTCGTTGTCGACGACGATGCTCGCTTGCGAGAGCTCTTGCGTCGCTACCTGTCGGACAGCGGCTTCCGGGTGACTACCGCCGCGGACGCGGCGGACGCACGGTCGAAGCTCGCCAGTTTCGCCTTTGACCTGATCGTGCTCGACGTAATGATGCCGGGAGAGAACGGGATCGATCTGACGCGGGCGCTACACCGCGAGCGCAGCAATCTGATTATGCTGCTCACGGCAATGGCCGAGCCCGAGGATCGCGTCCACGGGCTCGAGCAAGGGGCCGACGATTACCTCGCCAAACCGTTTGAACCGCGCGAGCTCGTGCTGCGCATCCGCAACCTTCTGCAACGCCGACCAACCAGGGATACGGAGCCACCGGAAATCCGTTTCGGTGGCTACCGGTTTGATGTCACTCGTGGGGAGCTACATCGGGGCTCCGATCTTGTACATTTGACCGCGGCCGAGGCCGGGCTCCTATCACTCCTGACACAAAGAGCGGGGCACGCGGTGTCGCGCGAGGAGCTTTCGCTATCGCTGAGCGGCAATGTTCGTAATGTCGACGTTCAAATGACCCGGCTCCGCCGAAAAATCGAGCACGATCCGCGTTATCCCCGTTACCTGCAAACCGTCCGGGGTACCGGCTACCTCTTGAAGCCGGATTGAGGACTTTCGAGTCCCGCAGATGGCAGCGCGCGGTATCGAGGTGGAGCCGGAAGCGGTGGAACCCGACGACGGGCTCGAGATCCAGCGGGAAGCATGGATCAAGCGATTGCTGCCGCGCACGATGTTCGGCCGCTCGCTGCTGATTGTCGTGGTGCCGGTGATCCTGTTGCAAGCGATCGCCGCTTGGGTGTTTTACGATCGCCATTGGGCGGCCGTGTCTTGGCGACTTTCGGCGGCGGTGGTGGGCGATATCGGTCTGGTTATCGAGGCCATCAAACTCGCCGATTCTCCCAACAAGATTGACCAGCTGCTGGAGACCGGCGCGATATTGACCGACCTCGAGTTCACGTTGAAACGCGGCGACACACTCCCTTTACCTTCGCCCGCGACCGGATCGCTAATTGCAGACCAGCTAACCCAAGCTATGCAGGGGCGGGTCTCGTTGCCTTACCGGATCGCGGCAGCCGACGACCCTCATGGCATCCGCATCGACGTGCAGCTTCCCGAGGGAGTGCTGGCGATAGGGGTGCCGGGGAAGCGGCTCTATAGCCCGACGACTTACATCTTCGTGATGTGGATGGTTGGGTCGTCGCTGGTGTTGCTCGCGGTCGCGATCGTGTTCCTTCGAAATCAGGTCAAATCGCTGCGCCGGCTGGCGGCTGCCGCCGATGGCTTCGGCAAGGGCCGTCCCGTGCCGCTCTTCAAGGTCGAGGGTGCGGCCGAGATCCGCCAGGCGGCGTTGGCGTTTATGCGGATGCGCGATCGCATTCGGCGTCAGATCCGACAACGCACACAGATGCTGGCCAGCGTGTCGCACGATCTGCGCACGCCATTGACCAGAATGAAGCTCGCGCTCGAGCTGCTCGGCGATGATCCCGCGGTCGAGGAGCTGAAATCCGATGTTGTAGAGATGGAACGGATGGTGCACGGGTATCTCGACTTCGCGCGCGGTGAGGGTGCCGAGGAGCCGGTCGAGACCGATGTCTCGCTGCTGCTCGAGGATGTCGCTGCGGCGATGCGGCGCGAGGGTATTCCCTTGTCGGTCGCCGCGGAGCCGGAATACGTGATTCCGGTCAGACCAAACGCGCTGCGGCGTTGCCTCGGTAATCTGATCAGCAACGCCCGGCGCTACGGCAGCCACGTTTGGCTCACCGGGATCGCCGTCGCCGACGGGGTTGACCTCCTCGTTGACGACGACGGGCCTGGAATTCCCGAGACCGAACGGGAGCGGGTGTTTCGGGCTTTCGTCCGGCTCGATACGTCGCGCAATCCGTCTACCGGGGGCGTCGGTCTCGGCCTGACGATCGCCCGCGATGTGGCGCGCAGCCACGGCGGCGACGTCAGGCTCGAGACTTCTCCCCAGGGCGGTTTGCGCGCTCGCGTACATTTGCCGCGATAACAGCGCGCGCGGGCACCCCGCCAAAGCGCAGGGAGGAGCGGGCGGTCCGAAAGCCGCGGTTAGCGCGAGCTTTGCTGCTTTGCCAGATCGCGGATCTCGTCGAACCCCTCGCTGGCGCGCTTGCGCAGTACATCGGCCGCTTCGGTGCCAGCCTTGGTCGCCAGTAGCGTGATCTCTCGGCCGTGGCTGACGCTCTTCTCGAGTAGCTGCTTTGCATATTCGGTGTTCTTGGCGAGCCGGTCCTCGGCCGAAGCCGGTTGGGCGAGATCGCGCAGCAGCGACGTCACATCCTCGATCGCCTGGCGGGCGATCTCGATCTGACGTTTGGCGACGGCCTGCATGCCTTCGACCGCAACCTGGTTCGCTTGGGTCAGCGCCTCGATGTTGCGGCGTTGGCAGGCCATCAACGTCTCGACGTCGAAGGGACGAAAGCGGAAATCGGCCATGAACTTGGTGACGTCGAAATCAAAAAAGTTGGGACGTGCTTCGGACATGGATGGGGGTTCCGGTGTGGGAGAGGTTCGGTAATTGTGCAGTGCACAACAACCCCTATATCGGCGCCTCCCGCAGCTCCGTCAAGACATATTTTGCAGTGCAGCAATTCAGGCGGGGACTGGTTCGCCGCCCCTACGCTCCGCGCCCGCTGGCACAAAGCAGCGCTCGATGCGACGCAGGCGAGCGTCGAGCGCCGCCATTGTACGACCGAGATCGGACGAGTCGTCGCTGCGCCACACTCGCATCGTCGAAAGATAAGCCGCGGTGACGAGCCTGACGATTATTGCACCACGGATCCCGTCGGTTGATATGTCGGCAGCTTCGAGCACCCACCGTACCGAGCGCAACAACGAGCTCCCGGCGCAAAACGCGGTTACGGGATCGCCCGGCAATTCACGGCGCAGCACCTCGAGCGCCGCCTTATAGGGCCGGAGCGCGTCGAATCGCCGCATCAGCAGATCGAACAACCGGTCCCGCGGCCGCTCGTCCGGCTCGGGGGCCGGGGGATCGGCCAGCACGGTTTCATCTATGCGGCGAAACAACCCGTCCAGGATCGCCTGCTTCGACCGAAACACGCGATATACCTGCAGGATCGGAAGGCCGGCCGCCGCGGCGATCGCAGCAAGCGACAATCCCCGCCACCCCTCGGTTGGTATCAGGGCGAGGGTCGCGTCGATAATCCGGTCGGCTTCACTCGACGAAGCGCTCTCAGATCGATCGCGTCCGCTCGTCCCGCGCGTTCTTGCCATGTCAGTTCGCGAGTTCGCGCGAGCGGGCCGCGGCCGCAGCGACGGCGCGCTCGATCAGCGCCTCGAGTCCGTCTGCAGTCATCAGCACGTCGAGCGCGGCGCGGGTGGTGCCGCCCGGGCTCGTGACATTTTCGCGGAGTTGCGCCGGGCTCTCCGCCGAGATGCGGGCGAGTTCGCCCGAACCGGCAACGGTGCTGAGGGCGAGCCGTGCCGCCAGCTCGGACGGCAGGCCCTCGGCTTCGCCCGCGCGCGCAAGCGCCTCGATCAACAAAAAGACGTAAGCCGGACCACTCCCCGATACCGCCGTGACCGCATCGAGGTGACCCTCGTCGTCGACCCAGGCACTCTCGCCGATGGCGGCGAGCAGACGTTCGCAGAGCCTTCGTTGCGCGAAGGTCACGAGCGGGTTGGCACAAGCGACCGTGATCCCGCGCCCGATTGCAGCCGGGGTGTTGGGCATTGTCCGGACAATCGCGGCGGCGCCGAGATGCCGGGCGAGCCCGCCCAACGTCTTGCCGGCCACGATCGATAAGAACAACATTCGCTCGCGCGCCCACCGGCGGTAGCTCGGCAACACCGCATCGACGACTTGCGGCTTGACGGCGAATACGACGGCCTCCGCCGCGCGCTCGCTCGGCAGCGCATCCGGCCCCGGATACCAGAGGATCTCGGCGGACGAATCGAGACCCGCCGGCATTCCAGCCGGCTCGATCACCAAGAAACGCGACGCAACGCCGGCGGCGATCCAGCCACGGAGCATCGCCGTCCCCATCTTTCCGCATCCGACGAGAACGAGGCCGCGAGCTGGTGGCGCATCATCCATCGCAAGCCAACCGGCGCTCAGGCCTCTCCGACCGGATCGATCATCGCCGATGCGATCGCCTGCGCCGGCGATTTGCCGCCCCAGACGACAAACTGGAATGCAGGATAAAACCGCTCGCATTCCGACAAGGCGATATCGACGAGATCCTCGACCTGTTCGACGCTCGCCGCCGAAACACCGCGCAACAGCACCGCATGGCGGAAGGCCGGCGAATTGTTCTCCGCCGACAGGTCGAAATGTCCCAGCCACAGCTTCTCGTTGGCGAGAGCCAGCAGCTCCCAGACCGCAACGCGGCGGCTCTTCGGTACTTTCATGTCGAAACCGCAGGAGAAGTGCAAAGCGCAAATCTCCTCCTGCCACACAAAGTAAAGCCGATAATCGCACCACCGGCCGGAGATCTCGACGACCAGCTCCTCCTCGCTGGCGCGGTCGTGCACCCAGTCATTGGCGATGACGATCTCCTCGACAAGGTCGATCGGGTTACCGGAATACAGCGTTGGTTCGACAATGGACACGGATGTCATCAAGCCCTCCTCGGGCCCTCGACGGGAAGCCGCCTTTGCCGGTCAAGGTACGTTAGGCTGGTCACAACCCCGCGGCCGGCGCGCAGGTCACCGCATCGAGGCTGCCGATCTACCAACAATGACGCAAGAGAGATTTGACGGTCCTTTCGTCTATTTTGCGCAAATCTAAGAAAGGGGGGAGGCGGGATCAGTGGCGGGAGCCGCCGCAGGCTCTCGGGTTGCGAGCCGCGCTTCGAGTTCTGCGAGCCGTTTTTGCAAATCCTCCTGCTCGGCGCGCGCCTTCGCAGCCATCGCCTTCACTGCTTCGAACTCCTCACGGCTCACCAGATCCATCCCGGCGAGCACTCTTTCCAGTTGCTCGCGCAACCGCGATTCGACCTCGCTCTTCACCCCTGACAACGTGCTCATCGCGCCCGCGGCGACGCGGGCGAGGTCGTCAAGGATCCTGTTCTGGCTCTGCATCGCCTCGTCTCCGCCTTTGTCCTGGGCGTCACCCTCATCAATGGCCGCCATCCCGACCCCTCACCAGCGTGTGGGGGAAGGAGTGGGAGTCGCGAAGGGGTCCGAACCCGGATTACCTCCGGTTCGACTTGAAGGCCGGCATCACCTCCTCGGCGACCCATTGGAACTGCTCGAGCATCGTCGTCTGCGGAGTTCCGATCGGGTTCGAAAGGCTGATATGCTCCATACCCGGGTAGCGCTCTTCGAAACCCTTCAGCAGCTCGACCAGCTCCGCCGGTGTGCCGGCGAACCACGAGCCGAGGGCCATGTAATGCTCGACGGTCGGCACCCCGGCCGCACTCCAGCCGCCGCGGCGCGCGACGGCCGCGATCTGCTCCGGCGTAAGCCCCGGCACGAACCCCAGCGGCGCGAACATCTTGACGTGTTCCTCGTAAATCGGAGTGATCTCGCGGATCGCCTGCTCTCGGGTCCGCGCGAGGTGGAAATGGAGGCCGAGCTGGAGGTTCTCGCCGAGGTTCAGCTGTAAGCCCGCCCGCGCCGCGGCGTCGCGGTAGCCGGTGATCGGACCCGCCTGCATCGTCGCCGCGCCGCCGCCGACCGCCCCCTTGATGCCGTGCCGCACCATGAAATCGAGCCCGCGCGGGTTGGCGCTGACGATCGGCTGCCAGATCTCGACGGGCCGATGCAGCGGGCGCGGCACCAGGGTGAGCCTTTCGAGCTCGTAGCCGCGATAGGGGACCCGCGGCGGCAGCGTGTAGTGTTTGCCCTTATGCGAGAACGACTCCTCGTTGAAGGATTTGACAATGATCTCGACCTGCTCTTCGAACAGTTCGCGATTGGCGTCCTGGTCGAGCATCGGGGCGCCGAAAGTCTCGACTTCGCGCGTGTGATAGCCGCGGCCGACGCCAAAAATCGTCCGCCCGCCGGTCAGGATGTCGGCGGTCGCGAAGTCCTCGGCGAGCCGCAGCGGGTGCCACATCGGCGCGATGTTGAAGGCGCAGCCGATTTTGAGGCTCTTCGTCACATGCGCGAGGTGCACCGCCAGCATGAGGATGTTGGGGATGCACTCGTACCCTTCATGCTGAAAGTGGTGCTCGGCGAGCCATAGCGTATCGTAACCGAGCGCATCCATCTTCCGCGCGATCGCATCGGTCTTGTCGAAGACGCTCGCGAGGTGTTCGTTCGAGAAACGCCGCTCATTGGCCGGGGTAGTATTTTGTCCGCGCTCGGGGAGATCGACGTGGCCCGCATACACCGTCGTGAACTTCGTGATCATGTTTCATCCCTCCGGGTCGTTTGCGGGTAGCTGCAAGTGATCAGTCTTACCCGATTTCGCGCGTTTTGCCACTAAGCACCGCCGGGGCGCATTAGATCGAACGCGGGGGGTGCGCACAGCAGACCCATGACCTTTCAAGGACAATCATAAATTGTGCAGCATTCGCCCGAATGTTGCAATCTGCAGCGAATCTACGGCTAATTCTCCTTTTGAATCTGCAGCTAATTCTCCTTTTAGTGTGTCGCGTGCCTCGACGACCGGCTCGGTCGCCTCGTTATCGACCGGAGAATTATGATGATATAGCAACATTGTACAGAAAGCAACTGATTCGACGACTATGACCCGGTGCGTGCGTTGGCTCCGCGCATTTGCGCCTGACCGCGCGGCTTGACACACCTCGCAGGCGACCGGCACCTTGCCGGAGCGAAGGCGGGTTGGAACCGCCGCGATCCATCACATCGAGGGAGAAACGCGATGAAGCTGCCGCGCAGGTCGCTCCTCGCCGGTCTGACAACCGTACTGGCCGCCCCCGCCACCCTGCACTGGCCGGCCCGCGCGGCCGAGTTCACGTTTAAATGCGGCAGCTCGCTCCCCGATGGCCATCCGATGGCGGTCCGTTTGCGCGAAGCCATGGCGCTCATCAAGGAGGAGAGTGGCGGGCGGCTCGACATCACGCTTTACACCAACAGCCTGCTCGGCGGCGATACCGCGATGATCTCGCAGACGATCGCCGGCGCACTCGAAATGTACACACTGCCGCTCGACCTGCTGGCCGCCAAGAACCCGGCCTGCGGGATCTTTGGCGTCGGCTATGCTTTTCTCAACTATGATCACGTTTGGGAGGCGATGGATGGCGAACTCGGCAATTACCTGCGCGGGATCGCCGATCAGATCGGCTTCCATGTAGCTCGGAACCGTTGTCGCGCTGCGCCGCGACGAACACATGCGTCTAACGACTTTCGTGAATTCCCTGGCGCCGCAGTGGGCTCGTTCGCTCAGCACCGTCGGCGCCCTCGTCGTCATTGTGTTCGTTCTGGAGATCCTGCTGCCGGCAGCGCAGTATCTCGAGGTCCAGAAATCGACCGAGCTCATCACGCTCTCGATCTCGGACGGTTACCGGGTCGTCGCGATCCTAGTCGGCGCCACCCTGACCGCCGTCATCGCACTGTTGCGCTTGCTCGAAACGACAACTTCTCGCGGGTTCCTGGTTGCTGTCGCACTGGTGGGCGGCGTCGCGCTGGCATTGTGGCTGGCGCAGCCTTTGCTGATCGCGATGGGGCATGCCAGCCTGATCCTGTTCTTTGTCGTGCTCGTCGCCGCTTACGTGATGATCGGGGTGCCGATCGCCTTCACCTTCGGCATCGCCACCTTCTCCTATCTCGCGCTGACCACCGACTTGCCGCTCGTCATCGTCGTCAACCGGATCGACGACGGCATCTCCAACCTGCTGCTGCTGGCGGTGCCGATGTTCGTCGTGCTGGGCCTGCTGATGGAGATGACCGGCATCGCGCGGGTAATGGTCAATTTCCTCGCAGCGCTGATCGGCCATGTCAAAGGCGGACTCTCCTATGTGCTGCTCGGCGCGATGTACCTCGTCTCGGGGATTTCAGGGTCGAAGGCGGCCGACATGGCGGCGGTGGCGCCGATCCTCTTCCCGGAGATGCGGCGCCGCGGCGCGCATCCCGGTGAACTCGCGTCGCTGCTCGCGACCTCGAGCGCAATGTCCGAGACGATCCCGCCGAGCCTGGTGCTGATCACGATCGGCTCCGTCACCAACATTTCGATCGCCGCTCTATTCACCGGCGGCCTGGTGCCGGCTGCCGTCGCGGCGCTCGGGCTAGTCGTCGTCGCCTGGTTTCGCTCGCGCCGCGCCGATCGCGGGGCCGGGACGCGGGCGCCGGGAAGGCAAATGGTGCGGACCTTTATCATCGCGGTCCCAGGGCTGACCTTACCCTTTGTGATCCGCGCCGCGGTCATCCAGGGGGTGGCGACCGCGACCGAGGTGTCGACCGTCGGCGTCGTCTACACCGCCCTTTTGGGCCTCCTCGTTTACCGTCAGTTCGATTGGCGGCGGATCTATCCGATCCTTGTCGATACCGTCTCGCTGACTGGCGCCGTCATGTTGATCATCGGCACGGCAACGGCGATGGCCTGGGCCTTGACCCAATCCGGTTTCTCGCAGTGGCTGGTCTCCGTCATGGCCGGCGTGCCGGGCGGCACGGCCGGGTTTCTCGCAATCACGATCGTCGCGTTCATCATTCTCGGCAGCGTCCTCGAAGGGCTGCCGGCGATCGTGCTGTTCGGCCCGCTGCTGTTCCCCGTAGCAAAGGCGATGGGCGTGCATGAGGTCCATTACGCGATGATCGTGATCCTCGCGATGGGGATCGGTCTGTTCGCGCCGCCCTTTGGTGTCGGTTACTACGGCGCCTGCGCGATCGGCCGTGTTTCTCCCGATGATGCGCTGTGGCGGATCTGGCCCTACATCGCCGCCCTCGTCGTCGCTCTCGCCGTCGTTGCCGCGATTCCCTGGCTGTCGATCGGATTCTTGTAATGGATTACGTCACTCTCGGTCGGACCGGGCTCAAGGTCAGCGTTGCCGGTCTCGGCTGCGGCGGGTTCAGCCGCCTCGGCCTCGGCACGGGTAAAAGCGAGGCCGATGCTGTTGCGCTCGTCCGCCAGGCCTTCGATCTGGGCGTCAACATTTTCGATACTGCCGCCGCCTACGGCACCGAAGCGGCGCTCGGCAAGGCGATCAAGGGAGTACCGCGCGACAGCGTTGTCATCGCGACCAAGGCGTGGCTCCCGCACCGCGAGGGCCGGGGTGCCGCCGAGCGCGCGGTGCGCAGCCTCGACAACTCGCTGCGGCAGCTCGATACCGATTATGTCGACATCTTCCAGCTGCACGGCGTCATGCCCGACGCCTACGAGCAGGCGCGCGACGTGATCGCACCCGCCCTGCTGAAGGAGCGGGATAAGGGCAAGCTTCGTTTTCTCGGCGTCACCGAAGCCGCCTCGGAAGACGCCGAGCACGCGATGCTCGCGCGCGCCGTCGAGGACGGTGCGTGGGACACCGCCATGCTCGCGTTCCACATGATGCACCAGAATGCGCGCGCCAAGGTGTTTCCGCGGACGATGGCCAACCGCATCGGCACATTGCTGATGTTCGCGGTACGCAACATCTTTTCGCAGCCGCAGCGTCTCGCGACCGCTTTGCAGGAGCTGACGGCGAGCCGGCAATTGCCGCGCTGGCTCGCCGATGCGCCTCGCCCGCTCGGCTTTCTGTTGCATGAAAAGGGCGCGCGCACGATTACCGAGGCGGCCTATCGCTTTGTGCGGCACGAGCCAGGTGTCGATGTCGTGCTGTTCGGCACCGGCGACCCGGAGCATCTTCGCGCGAACATCGCCTCGATACTGTCGCCGCCGCTGCCGCTGGCGGATCGTCAGACCCTGACAAAGCTGTTCGGCCACCTCTCGGGCGTCGGCCTCGACCCGCCCTACAGCATGCCCGGCCTCAGCTCGGGCTAAAACTGGCGCCACGCGGCAACGGTGCGCCGCTCGCGAGATAGACGCCGCCGGAAATCAGGGCGATGCCAAGCCAATCGGTCCGGTCGGGCCATTCGCTGAGAAGCGGGATCGCGAGCAATGCTGACAACGCCGGCACCAATGCGCCAAAGGCCGCACCCGCCGAGGCGCCGAGGATAGTAACCGCGCGGCCGTAGAGGACAACGCCAACAATAGTCACGAGGACGCCCTGGAAGGTCGCCTGAAAGATGAACTCGGCGAGTGGCAGCGGCGCGAGGCGAGGCCCATTGAGGGCCAGATAGATGGGCAAATAGATCGCCAGCGATCCGGTGGCGACGAGCGCTGCCGCATGCAGTGGATCGAGCCTTGCTTGGCGCATGACGACCGTGAAACAAGCCGTCAGGAAGCCTGCGAACAAAAACAGCGCATCGCCGAGGGTGCGCGAGAGGCTCCAGGCTGCGCTCCCGGCATGCCAGACGATAATCACGACGACGCCGGCAAAGATGAACGAGAGCCCCAATCTTCGCGGGATTGAAAACTTCTCTGCCAGAACCGTTGCGGTGACGAGCGTGACAAAGAGCGGCATGGAGCCCGGATTGAGCGCGCCTTGGTCGCGGGCGGGGGCGAATTGCAGACCGCCTGCTGCCACGAGTACATAAGGCGCACCTTGCCCGGCAATGATTACCGCCAGCCCACGCCACCCGAGGCGGTCGTGAGCAAGGCCGCGCCACACCAGGACAGGCGCCAGCAGCAGGCCCGCGACGCCGAAGCGCAGCGCTGCGATGTCCCATGCATCCAGGCTGGTGGTAACCGCCAGCCGCGTAAAGACGCTCCAGCCCGCCCAGATCGATACTGCCGCAAAGGCGAACGCGGCCCCCTTCAGATAACTCGACTGCTCCAAGGGCGGAGGGGAAGACAGGTTCTCAAAGCATCTCCGATGCGGGCTCGGCGTCGACCACTTCCATCGACGCTATCTCGTCCAGTTCGCCGGTATAGATAACGAGGCTTACCGTTTCAGTGCCGATAAAAGCACTGTGCGGCTGCCCTTTCGGGTTTAGCGTATAGCCCCCGGATGCGCGGGCTGGCCCTCCGCTCTTCGTCCCACGACCACCTTCGAGGTTGAAGACATGCTCGTCGGAGCGTGCGGTCGCGACGATCTTGATCACCTTGCCCGGCGGCGGAGAGAACTTGACGAGCCAAGCGCTGCCCCCGCCCTCCTGTCGGCGGTCGCTGAGGACCTTGACCTGGACGATCTCCTCGCCGTCATAGATTGCCGCCGGGCCGCAAAACAGCGTGCCGGGCATCCACTCCGCTTTCTCGATGTCGACATGAGTCGATACCATCCATTCCTCCTTTGAAGCGTTGCTCAAGAATATTAACGGGGGCATACTGACACCGTCTTGTCAGGAGCCAACAGCAAGCGATGCGCCGCGCCGATCGCCTGTTCGACATCATCCAGAATTTGCGCACGGCCTCGCAGCCGATTACGGCAGCGGCGCTGGCCGAAAAGCTTGAAGTGACGGTGCGCACGATCTATCGCGATATCGCCGCGTTGCAGGGGAGCCGCGTCCCGATCGAAGGCGCACCCGGGCTCGGCTATGTGCTGCGCCGTGGGTTCGATCTGCCACCGTTGATGTTTACAGCCGGGGAGGCCGACGCGATCGCGATCGGCGTGCGGCTGCTGCGCCGGTTGCGCGACCCGAAGCTGAAGCAGGCGGCGGAAAGCGTACTCGCCAAGCTTGCGGTGGTGGTGCCGCAGCCGCTGCAGCCGCTTCTCGTCGCCGCGCCGGTTTATGTTTCGGACGGCGACGCGCCGCCTGCCGGAATCGACCCGGCGGACCTACGCGGTGCGATCCACGAGGCGCGCAAGGTGACGATCACCTATGCCGACGAGCAGGGCCGGCGGACGGACAGAACGATCCGTCCTGTCGCGATGGCGTATTACGTCGATGTGACCCTGGTCGGCGCCTGGTGCGAGCTGAGGAACGATTTCCGCAATTTCCGCGTCGATCGCATTCTCGGCGCCGAGCTCCTCGACGAGCGGTTCACTGCAGAGAGCGCAAAGCTGACGGCCGCATGGCTGGCACTGCCGAAGGATCGGCCGGACGCCGTCAGCGCCGAGCAGCGACCAGCAGAAACATCGGCCGTTGCCGTTCCTCAGCGAGGCAAGGGCGCGCCGCGATCTGCTCGTCGGTCGGACCCCATTCCTCGACATGGGTCAGCGCAAACCCCAGCCGAAGCAGCAAGTTGAGGTAGGTTCCCAGGGTGCGGTGCTGTTTGATCACGCCTTTGGCGAGCCAATCCGTCCGGCGCGGCCCTTCGCAAAGATAGCTGTCGACGGGCCACCTCTTGCGGCCGTCGGCATCTACCATCCAGCCCGGGTGCGCCGGCGCAGTAAAGATCGGATGCTCCGCCGAGAAGACGAGGTAGCCGCCCGGAACGAGCGCTCGATGCACGTTTGCGAGCAGCCTCTCCAAATTTTCAATGTAGTGCAGCGCGAGCGAGCTGTAAGCGACGTCGAATGCTGCTTCTGGCAGTTCGACCCGCTCCATATCCGCTCTCAGGTAAGTGATCGCCGCGTCGGCAGTGTCGGCGCGGGCGCGCACCAGCATGTTCTCGGAGACGTCGATGCCGAGGACCTCCGCCGCTCCTTGCTCGCGCGCCCAGCGGCAGAACCAGCCGAAGCCGCAACCGAGATCCACGGCTTTGCGTCCGCGGAGCTCCGGGAGCAGAGCACTGAGCGCCGGCCATTCGGGGGCTCCCTCCAGACCCTCGACCGAGCGGCCCAAGCGGCTGTAACCGGCAAAAAACTCGGGATTGTCGTAGATGTTCTGCGTCATCGGCCTCGGCTGGGGCGCGCTTTTGCTGTCGCAGGCTATGTCACTTGGTCAATCGGAAGCGGCGGTGCGGCGGATATTGGCGCTGCGTTCGGGGATGCCGGTTTCCTCGAAGCAGACGCGCGCGAAGGCGGCGACTCCGGCACGGATGATGTCCTTCGATGGCAGCGCAAAGCAGAGCCGCAGATGCGATTTGCTGGCGGCGGCGTTGCACGACCATTCGGGCCCGGGGTTGAAGACGACTCCAGCCTGGGCGGCCGGGGCGACGAGCTTGGTCACGTCGATCCGGTCGGGCAATTTCAGCCACAGGAAAATGCCGCCCTTCGGGTACCACATCTTTTCGACCGCGGTGCCGAATTCTCGCTCGACCGCTTCGACCATCGCGTCCAGCTTGTCGTGCAGGGTCTGCGTGAGGCCGCCGACATGCGCATCGAAATTATGCGAGAAATATTCGGCGACGACCATCTGGTCGAGCGCGCCGGTGCCGCTGTCGGTCTCGCGTTTGCAGGCGACGAGCCGGCTCATTACCTCGGGGACGGAGACCGCATAACCGAGCCGCAAGGACGGCGCCAAGGTCTTCGAGAACGAGCCGATGTGGATCACCTGCTGCGGGTCCATTGCGTAGAGCGAAGGCGGGCCCGATCCCTCCCAAGTCAGGTCGGCGTAGCACTCGTCCTCGAAGACCGGGACACCGTGCTTGCGGGTCAGCGCCAGCAACGCTTCGCGGCGCTCGCGCGGCAATATCGAGCCGGTCGGGTTCTGCACTGTCGGTATCGTATAGACGTATTTGGGCCTGATACCCTTGCGCCCGAGATCCTCGATGATGCGAGCGAGGCCGTCGATCTTCAGACCCTCGTCGTCGAGCGGTGCGCCGACGACGTTGACACCCAACCGCTTCAGTTTGGACAAGGCACCGCCATAGGTGAACTCTTCGAGGATCACGGTGTCGCCGCGCTCGAGGAGCAAGCCGTTGACGAGGTCGATGGCTTGGCCGGAGCCCGTGGTGATCAGCACGTCGTCGGTTGTGCATTTGATCGCCGGCCGTCGGGCGAGTTTGTCGACGACGAGGCGGCGCAGTCCGAGGTAACCCTGCGGGCCGTCGAAATTGTAGAGCGCCAGATCAGCCCCGCGCCGTCGCAAGACGGCGGTCGCGGCATCGGCGAGTGCGGCGGCCGGGATGCGCGCCGGGTCGTTGTGCCCGCCGATGAAATTGTATTTCGGAAACCCCGTCCAGCGTGGCGCCGGCGGCGGCAGATCCTTGGCAAAGAGTTGGCTGTAGGCAAAACCGCCGTCGGTCATCGTTCAGATCCTTTCTATGCAGCGGTGCTCCCGAAGGCCCCTCACCCCAGCCCTCTCCCCGCAGGCGGGGAGAGGGAGGGGCCCGTGAAGCGGGAGGGTGAGGGGCACTGCGCGGCAGGACAGCCGTTCAGCTCGCTTTGGCGTATTTGCCCTCGACCTGCGGGGTTATGTCGGGATAGGCGCCGGGCGTCTTTTGCGCCGTCGCTTCGTGCATCTGCAGCCGCGTGCGCCGTTCCCATTTGCGCTTCAGCTCGTCCTTGACGTTGAAGGCGAGCTTGCCGACGCCCTCGATGTCGAGCTCGATCTTGTCGCCGTCCATAAACGGGTTGAGACCGCGGTGATTGGTGCCGGTGGCGATGATGTCGCCCGGCTCCAAGGCATGGACCGTGGACAGCCACTCGATGCAGCGCGGGATCTTGTGCGCCATGTCGCTGGTGTTGAAGTTCTGCATCAAGGCGCCGTTGTTAGATAGGCGGATCTGCAATTTCTGCGGGTCTGGGATCTCGTCCTTGGTCACGATCCACGGCCCGATCGGTGCAAATGTGTCGCGCGACTTCATCGCAAAAAAACCGGGGGCCGGCAGGCCGCGGGCCGAGCCGTCGATAAAGCAGGTGTAGCCGAAGATGTAATCCATCGCGTCGGCGGCTTTGACGTTGCTCGCCCTTTTGCCGATGACGAGCGCTAATTCGGCCTCGCCCTCAAAGATCGTCGCCGGCGCATCGGGCAATACCATCGTGTCGCCGGGCCCGCAGATAGCGTTCGCCGTCTTTTGGAACGCGTTGATCGGCGCCGGTGCGCTGCGGGTGCCGTCTTCCATGTAGTTGACTGCCATGCAGTCGATATTGTCCGGCTTTGGCAAGGGCGGGCGCACCCGCACCGACGACAATGCGACACCCTGGCTGCTCGCCGCGGCGTCATTGAGCTTGGCGCGATACTGGTCAAAGCGCGCGATCAGCCCGTTGATCAGATCGCCCGGGCCGGTATGCGGAATGTCACGCACGACCGACGACACATCGACGACGCGGTCGCCCTTCAGCACGCCCAGCTTGAAGTCATCAAAATAAAGCAGCTTCATGGTTCGTCTCCGTCAGTCGAGGGTTACAAAGATACAGTTCCGCATCTTGCCTTCGAGTGCCTTCGACAGGTGGCCTTTCCCGGTCGTATCCTCGACGAGCGCAACCTCGCCGGCGCCGATCTTGCGGGTTTCGCCGTCGCTCGCGGTGATCTCGACGCCGGCGTCGAGATTGATGATGTATTGGCGGCGGGGTGCGGGATGCCAATCGAGGTCGTAGGTTGGCGGGACCTCGCGGAAGATGATGCCGGTCGCCGGCAGGCGCTTGGACAACCTTCCCGAGCGCGTCTCTTCGACCCACTCGACCTCGATGTCTCGGAAGTGCGACTGCCCGTTGGAGTCGGTGTAGAGGTTGTGTATCCGCATCCTCGCCCCTCCCTCAAATTTGTCCGATCGAAGCCATACTAGCGGCGGGGCTGACCTCGACGCCAGCCTCTCGACGCGGGGCTGCCGGCGCCCGCTTCGACCCGGGCTTGAGGCGCAGCGCCCGGCGCTCGACCAGATGCCAGGACAGGAAAGCAAGTGTAGCTGCCGCCGGCAAGGCGAGCAGAAACACCTGCCACCACGTCGCGCGGCCGCCGAACAGCCAGATCACGGCCTGCTCGGCCGGCCAGCCATAGATGTAGATGCCGTAGGAGAGGTCGCCAAACCGCGCCGCCGGGATGACCGGCAGACGCGGCGTCAGCGCCAGCCACAGCGCGAGGTAGCAGCCGAACACCGGGAACAGCACAATGAACTGGCGCAGCGGCACGCTGAGAACGAGGCCGGCCCATGCCACGAGCGCGACGCGGCCGTCGAAGATGCGGGTACGGCGCAGCTTGTAGAGCACCATGCCGACGGCGAAGAACCCGACGAGCCAGCCCCATCCACTCAGCAATCGAAAGAACCAGCCCAATTTTTCGAGAGGGAACAGCATCTCGAAGCGCAGGCAGGCGATCCCGAATGCCAACAGCAGCAGCGCGGTCCGCACCGTCAGCAGGCGTAGCAAGCCCAGCGCCAGCACCATCAGGTACATCAGGAATTCGAGGCGCAGGGTCCACAGCGAGCCGTTGATTTCGAGCCCCGCCGAATTGTCAACGAACGACACGCCGGGGAGCTCGTGAACGGTCTCGTCTAGCAGCGTGTTGCCGAAGACGTATTGGTACGGCTCCGCGCGGCTCAAATAAGCGCCGAGCGGCAGAGTGGTGACGAGCGGGCCCAGCACGAACGCCGACAGTACGGTGGCGACGAAGAGACCCGGGAAGATGCGCAATGCCCGCTTGGCGAGGAAACGCCAGGGATCGCCGGTCTGCTCGAAGCTCTGGGTCACGAGAAAGCCGCTGATCGCAAAAAATACGAAGACGCCGACGAGCCCGAGGATCGATTGGTTGCCGGTCAGCCGGATCAGCCATTCCCGGTCCTGGGTGCCCTCGGCGATCAAAAATGAATGCGAAAAGACAACCGAGACGGCGGCGACCAGCCGCAGCGCGTCGAAATTGTTGCGCCTGTCAGCGCCCATTCGCCCCCTCGAGAAAGCTGGCCGATAATGAATGTGTCAGCCGAGAAAAACTAGGACGCGGTTTCGTGACCGATCCTCGCCGAAGCAGCTGCGAGGTTTTCAATGTCCCTCTTCGGAAGGGCCAGGCCCGAGACGAAGGCAAGGAGGTAACAGGCCATCGCAACCAGATAGAGAAACTGGAAGCCGAAATACATCGAGTTGTATTCCAACAGGCCGCCGCAGACGGCCCCCAGTAGATTCATCGCCATCATCCCCGAGACCTGTCCTTTGCTCGACAGCAGAGTCGAAAAGACAATGCCAGAAAACAACAGCGGCAAGGTAAGGACGATCGTCGTCTCCAGGCGCCCAGCGGATGTCGAGGCAAAGCCACCGGATTTTGCGACATACCATCCGACGGCCAGCATGGCGAAGAGAAATAAGTAGGGGCCGACCGGACGCCGTATGTTGAGCCACTGAACCGCGCAATTGCCGAGAAACGCCATTGTCAGAATACCGGCGATCACGATGCCGATGACCTGCCACGTATTGCCGAAGGTCAGGCCCATTTCGGTGATGCCCTTGGTTTCGATCAACATGAAACCGGCGCCGAGGAAGAAGAAAGGGAGATGACCGAACTTCGGCCTTTCTGAAAAGAAATTTGCCCCGACGAAGAGGGAGAGTACTAAAACCTGGACCATCATGATCAAATATGACACTGGATATATGCGTTTGGGCATGTAAAAGAACGGCCAATCGTCTAACGAGACGTCGGCATGGAGAGACGGATCGGCATAAAACGCCGTCTTGTCGATGAAACCCGCGTCCTTGATCAAGTTTGGCGGAAGCGTCCAGTTCGGGTCGTTCGACTCGAGGAAAATCACCGAGCCAAGTGCGCGCACACAGATAGGCGGCCTGCCGTCGAAGGCCTCCTCCAGCATCAAATAGATTTTATGGCCAAGAGCGTCGGATACGAGGGTAAATGCCAGCGACAGCATGCCACCGGGCTTCAGTCGGGCGCGCCCCTCGCGCAAGCCCTCCACGGTGTAGACGAATGAATCGAGACGCACACTCGAGCCCTGGCTGAGCAGCGTGTGCGAGTCGAGCAGGCCGTAGACGATCAGGTCAAACGTCTGATCCGTCGTCCTGAGAAACGACCGGGCATCGTTGACGACGGCATGTACCCGAGGATCGCTGTACGGTTTTTCGGGGTGGCTCACCTTGCCGGCCAGCAGAATGGCCGGGTCGATCTCTATCGCCTCGACGTGCCCGGCTCCCGCGCGTAGCGCCGCCGCGACGTCGTTGCCGGTCCCGGCGCCGACAACCGCGACGTTCGCCAGCGCGCTGTGGGCTTTGTAAGCGAAGTCGTAATAAGCGCGAAACTCGCCTTGTTGGCGATTCTGTTGATCGGAGAAATCGTGTATTCGTTGGTAGTAATGACCTGCCGCCCTGATCAGTGTCAGGCCGGTATCCTGGGCACGTCCGATCTCCAATAGCTGGTAGGGAGAATAGATCCGATTCCACAGCGGCTTTGCCGGCCATGCCAAGACAATTGTGCAGACCGCCGTAAAGGCAGCTCCCACCAGGATCAAGGAAGGGCTTCTCACGGTAAACAGCATAATTGTAAGCATGCACAAGGCGAACCAAGCCAGCGGCGGTGTCCATAAGAAACTCGCCAGAAGCATCAGCAGGACGCCGAGCAGGCTGCCGAGCAGGTTCAGCCCATAGGCCCGCAACTTGTGCCGGCGCTCCATCAGCCGGCCGCACAGCTGGCCGACCGGCATGAACGTTAGTGCCGTGACTAGAAAAACGACCGTAAGTATCCCGTAGAGGAAGAAGATGTGTGACCACTCCATAAATGTTCCCGCACCCATTGCCAGCTGCTCAAAAAACGGGAGTGTGATCTGAAAGTTCTCGGGCGCATATCGGAGGATCGTCGTCAAGCCGAACTGCCAGGCGAGCAACGGAATTACAATCACGAGCGGTATCCGTTCCCGGGTCGCGAGAGCGTAACCCAACCCAAGGCCGACAAAGCACGCCAGCAGGCTGAAATTTTTATACAGAGCAAAAAAGGGAAGAACCGATGACTGCCATCTTATGCACGCGAGCTCCATAAACAGACTAAGCGCCGCCGCAAGGACGATCGCGGCATCAGCGTGCTTCAGATCGAGTGTGTCCAGGAACCGCGCCTGCGCCTGGGCGCTGGCATCAATGTAGGGTGCAAGCTTCCTCAAGAAATAATAGAAGACCGCAGTCGCGACTGCAGCGACGCACACAACCAAAATGCGGTCGGCGACGAACGATCCAGACCAAACTTTTCCCGATTGGGAGACGTTTCCTGACAGGAGCGCCAGGAGGATGCCGACGCTGCCGAACGCAGTAATCACCATAAGCCGAATCAGCGACTTTGACATCGCTGAGGGCGATGGTTTTTGAGCATCGGGTATTGAATTCACAGAGTCCCTTCCCCTTCCAGACTTTCAATTCGGCAAGGTTTTTATCTAGAGCGACACGACATTACAGAAGAAGCCGGACCACCCTTTCTCCGGGCCGCATTTTCTCGTCACGAGGACCCATCAAGTCGTCGTGCGGGTACGCTGCAGAATGTTTTCAGAGATGCTTCAGAACAACGCTACCAACGGACGGGCCAAATTCCTGATTGCCACACGGCACATCCTCGGGAGGTGGATCCGCTCGCGAAGAACAACGCCGATGTTGACGCCATGCGCGAGCCAGTGCAAGCACCAACCAATCACCGGCGGGGTCGAGACCGGCATGGTCCAAATCGCCTTCGGAGCGGGTGCGCGGCGACCGCGGATCGAGCTGTGATTTTGAGCGAACAGGTGACGATTTGGGGTTAGAATTCATCATGTTGGGGGGAGAACCGTGCTGTGCTTACTGAGCCGCCTTGGGAGCCCGAATGAGCCGACCTCCAATATACGAGTTGTCGCCTCCCCCGGAGAAATGCGCGCCATTGCCCGTCGCGGCCAATGGCGCGACAGCACCGGAGGACAGTGTCCCGCCTATCAGCAGGCAAATCTGGTCATTCTGCCGAAGGAAGCGGCCGCGGAGTTTGCCGCTTTCTGCACGCGCAATCCCAAGCCTTGCCCGCTGATCGAGATCACGCCCCCGGGCGACCCGGAGCCCGCCCGTTCGGCCCCGGGTGCGGACATCCGCACCGATCTGCCCGGCTATCGCGTCTATCGCCGCGGTGAGCTGGTCGAAAAACGAGGAGAAATCCGTGACCTCTGGCGCGGCGACCTCGTAGCCTTCTTGCTGGGCTGCAGCCTAACCTTCGAGCACGCCCTGATCGAGGCGGGGGTGGGCGTGCGAAACGTAGAGCTCGGCACCTTGGTGCCAATGTTCGTCTCAAGCCTGGCCTGCCGTCCCGCCGGCCGCTTCCACGGACTTCAGGTGGTGACTATGCGTCCAATCCCTGAAAGGCAGGTCCAGCTGGCGCGCGAGGTGACAGTACGCTATCCCCACGCCCATGGTGCTCCCCTTCACATTGGCGATCCGGAGGCCATCGGGATCAGCGATCTGGGTCGACCTGATTATGGCGACCCGGTGGAGATCCGACCTGGCGAAGTGCCGGTCTTCTGGGCCTGCGGGGTGACGCCGCAAGCAGTGGCGCTCGAATCGTGTCCGGAATTGATGATCACCCACGAGCCGGGGATCATGTTCTTGACCGACCTGCCTCGCGAGGGCGAGACAGCGTCGTGAGACGGGTCGGAGCTGGCATCCCGACTAATTTGACGACGAGCGGCGCCGCGGCGGCCGTTGCCGCTGAGAAAACATGCCGCCGATCTGCCCGGCTATCGCGTCTATCGTTGGAATATTCGACTCGTCCTTAGCCGGTCTAAACGCCTCTCTGATCGCCTCCCATTTGAACCAAGTCACGGCAGCAAGAAGCAAGAATATGATGCCGAAAGGGTTAATGAGATAGCCGGTCCCAAGCGCATCGTCCCAAAATGCATAGAACGCCAACAGCAACGGAATCGCGGTCGCTATCAGTTTGCCGATCATTGTGAGCCTCCCGCTTTTGCGCTTCTGCTCTGCCACGAACCGCGCGCACCGACTTGGGCTTGGTCGGCTAGACCAAATAACCTGATGCCTCTGCCGGTTGACCCCAGCGGCGATCCGGCACAAGCAGGTTACCATTTCCGGTGGTCCGTTCAATGGCCTTCGGAGCGGGTACGCGGCGACGCCGGTCTTGGCCGTTTCTTGGGCGTGCTAGCTGGGCAAGGCTGCTCCGGTCCCAATCTTCAAGCGGCTAGGGGGTGAGGAGGCGAGCGACACGCTCGCGGTGCCAGCTGGCGTCGCCGAATGCAACCTCGGAGGCCTTGGCGCGCTTGAAGTAGAGTTGCAGATCGTGCTCCCAGGTCATGCCGATGCCGCCGTGCAGCTGAATGCCGGTGCCGGCGACCTTGCGGTACATGTCGGAGGCGGCGGCCTTGGCCATCGACACCGCGAGCGGTGCTTCGTCGAGTCCCTGGTCGACGGCCCAGGCAGCGTAATAGGTCAACGATTTGGCGTTTTCGAGCGCGACGAGCATGTCGGCAGCCTGGTGCTTGACTCCCTGATAGCTGCCGATCGGCTTGCCGAAGGCGATGCGGATTTTCGCGTATGCGACGGTCATGTCGAGAACCTGTTGCGCGCCGCCGCACATCTCGGCGGAGAGCGCCACGGTCACCCGTGCAATCACGCGCGACAGCGGCGTCCAGCCCCGGTGCGGCTCGCCGAGCAATCCGCCGGCGGGTACCGCGACATTGTCGAGCCTGACCTCACACAGTTTGCGCGTCTCGTCGATCGTCGGCAACACCGAGACATAGAGCCCAGGGGCATCCCTCGGCACCAGAAACAGGCTGACCCCGTCCTCCATTGTGCTGCCGTCACGCGTGCGTGCCGCCACGACGAGAATGTCGGCCAGATGCGCGTCCTCCACGAAAAGCTTCGTTCCCGAAAGGGCGTATGCGCCCGCCGACTCGCGCGCCACGAGGCTCACTCCGGCCGCATCCCAGCGTAAACCGGGCTCGGTCCACGCGAGCGCCGCTTTCGCCTTGCCTTCGGCAATGCGCGGCAGCCACTCCCGGCGCTGCGCCGGCGAGCCGGCTTCGGCAATGGCGGCGCCCCCGAGCAGCACGGTGGACAGGAACGGCCCGGGCATTACCGCGCGGCCCATCTCCTCCATCAACACGACGAGATCGACCAGCCCCAGCCCGCTACCCCCGACTTCTTCCGGATAGACAATGCCGAGCCAACCCTGCTCGGCGAGCTTCTGCCAGAACTCGTCGGTGACCGCCGCCGGGTCGGCCATGCGCTGCCGCACGAATTGGGTCGTGCATTCGCTTTCGAGAAACCGCCGCGCGCTGTCGCGCAGCAGTTCCTGCTCCTCGGTGAACCCGATGTCCATTCTTCAGTCCCGTCGCTCGCTGCCCCTCACCCTCCCGCCGCCGCGCGACGAACCCCTCTCTCTCCCTGCTGAAGCGGGGCGAGGCGGGGGGTGAGGGGCCATCTTCGCGTTATCCCCTCGGCAGGCCCAATACGCGCTCGCCGATGATATTGCGCTGGATCTCGCTGGTGCCGCCGGCGATCGTGTATTGGCGGGCGCCGAGCACGCGGTGGTGCCAGCGCGCCGCATCCGGCACCGCCTCGGTCGGCGCATCGACCGTCGCGTAGGGGCCGAGCAGGGTCGATGAGAAATCGGCGATGCGCAGCGCCAGCTCCGAGCCGAACAGTTTGAGGATCGAGCCTTCGGGACCTGGCGGCTCGCCGCGCAACCGGCGGGTTAGGCCGCGCAGTCGGGTTACCTGCAAGGCCTTTACGTCAATGGCGAGCTGCGCCAGCTGCTGGCGGATGTGGCTCTCGTGCCAAGCCGGCTCCTGGCGGCTCGGGAATTGCTTTGCGAGCTCGGTGAGCCGCGCGATTTGCGCGGCGTGATCGCGCCCGCCGGCGCCGCTGCGCTCGCACATCAACGTCGTGATTGCGACCTTCCAGCCCTCGTTCAGCGGGCCTACAAGGTTTTCTTTGGGGACGGCTACATCCTCGAAAAACACCTCGTTGAAGTGGCGGTGGCCGTTGAGCAGCACGAGCGGCCGCACCGTGATCCCCGGCGTCTTCATGTCGACGAGCAGATAGCTGATGCCGTGATGCTTCGGCGCGCCCGGGTCGGTGCGCACCAACAGGAAGCACCAATCCGCGAAATGAGCGCCCGAGGTCCACACTTTCTGCCCGTTGACGACAAAATGGTCGCCGCGGTCGACGGCGCGCGTGCGCAGACTGGCGAGATCTCCGCCCGCGTCAGGTTCGGAATAGCCCTGGCACCAAAGCTCGTCGGCGCTCAGAATCCGCGGCAGGTGGCGCTTCTTCTGCTCCTCGGTGCCCCAATGGATCAGGGTCGGGCCCAATAAATTGAGCGCGCTGGCAGCCGGCAGAACCGGCGCGCGGGCGCGAAAATATTCCTCGTCGAAGATCACCTGCTGCATGAAGCTGGCGCCGCGCCCGCCATATTCCTTGGGCCAGGAGATCCCGACCCACCCCGCGGCGTGCATTTTTTTCTGCCAGGCGATGCGCTTTTCGAGTGTCGCGCGGTCGGGCGCGACGCGCTGGTCGGCGGCATCGTCGATGCAGATTTCGGCCGGCAGATTTTTTTCGAGCCACTGGCGGAACTCGGCGCGGAAAGCGGCGTGCTCGGAGCTGTCGGCGAAGTCCAAAGTTCGGCCCCTTTTGCGCAAGCGCGAGGTAATCGGACGGATCGAGGCTATGCAGAAGCCCTCGCTCTGGCAAGCGCGGTATGGATGGGAACCGGCCGCTACGGCCGCCCGTTTTTGTCGAAAAAACGGTCGGAGGGAAGATCCCGCCCTGACATGGCCCGTGCCGCAGTGCGTGAACGCCTTGCGCTGGTTTGGACCCTGGGCGCCGAGCCGACCGGCCCGCCACCGATCACGATCGCGTTAAGCGCGTCAGGGATGCCGGGCGTGGGCTGAAGCTACCTCATGCACCAGCCGGGATGCGCCGACCGCAACGGCCACCAGCTGGACCAAGCGGGTCGCCGCCGGCGCGACGCCTGCCGAAAGCCCGGCGGAGGATATGCTCACGCTCCTGTCAGCCAAATTTACGCCTCTGGTTTGGCCCCGCCTCATTCTTCGAGCCACACATCGCTGAGATCCTGGCCGATGTAGTGGCTCGGCGACATGTTCCAGCCCTTGAACTTTTCCGCGGTGACGACGATGCGGTTCCACCACAGAAGGGGAACCGTATAGGCGTCGGACAGCGCGTGCCGCTCGAAGTCGCGGACGATCTTCGCCCGTTGCTGCGGATCAGTACTGATCGCCTGACCGATATAGAGTGCGTCGAGAAAGCGGTCGGTCGAGCCGGAATGGTTGATGGGCGAGAGGTCGCGGGAAACGTATCTCGCGAGCTGTATCGTCGGATCGTCGAAATAGTCGGCAGCCAGATCGGTTGCCGCGGCAAAGCGACCGGTTTCGAGTGCGGTCTGCCAGTCCTTGGTGCTCAGCAGCTCCTGGGTCGCCTGCACGCCGATGTCGCGCCAAGCCGCCACCACGTAGTCGCCGGCGGGGCCGTACGGTACCGGGACATCCTTGCGGTTCGTCAGCGTGACCGCGAGGTTTGGGACTCCCGCTTCGGCCAGCAGCCGCCGCGCTTCCGCGCGTGAAGCGGCGATGTCGTGGGAGAACCCGGGAAGCGTCACCAGCTCCGCCTCAGGCATGCTGGTCGCAGTGCCCGGCCGCATAAGCCCCCCGACATATTTGAGAAAGGTGCTGTCGGCGAGGGCCTCGGCCCCGTGCCAGCGATCGATGGCGAGTGACAATGCGCGCCGCACCCGCGCGTCATCGAATGGCGGGCGCGTGGCATTGAAGACGATCGCTAAGTAAGTGATCCAAGGACCCTCGCGCAGCTCGAGGCGATCGCCGGCCGTCTTCACCATCTCGTCGCGCTCAGTGGGGGTAAAGCTGCGGAACTGGGCCAGAATCCGGCCGCTCTCCATCGCTTTCGCCGCTTTTTCTTCGGCCATGAATTCGGCCCGGTAGCCGTCGAGATAAGGCCTTCCCGGCAGGAAATATTTGTCCCAGCGCTTGCCGGTCCAATGGTCCCCCTTCACGTGCTCGACGAACACGAACGGCCCGCTCCCGAGAATATGCGTCTTAGGGAAAAGAGGGTCTTCTTTGAGCTTTGCGGCACTGTAGATGCAGTTCCAGGGTGAGGCGAAGTTGGCCAGCATGGCTGCGTCGGGCCATTGCAGATGAAAGACCACCGTCGCCGGGTCGGGCGTATCGATCCGGGTGATTGCGGCAGTCGGCCTGTCGCACTGAAAGGACGCCCTGCGAAGGATGGATAATGCGGTCGTAACTGGCTTTTACATCGGCAGAAGTAAGTCGTGAGCCGTCGTGGAACAGCACGTTTTGACGCAGCTTGAACGTGTAGGTGAGCCGGTCGGGCGAGACGTTCCAGCTTTCGGCGAGGTCGCCCGCCACCTGCGGATAATTGGCTGTGTCGAATTTGAGCAGGGTGGAGTAGTGGGGGATGACCGGATGAATCAAGACAAACGAGAAATTGGAGTGGCAGTCATAATTGGGCGGCTCGGCATCAACGGCAAATGTCAGTATGCCGCCACGGCTCGGACGCGGCTCGGCAGCGACCGTCGTATGAGCGGCAAACATTGCTGCGAGCGCGGCGAGCATCGCAGCAAACGCGGCGAGCACTGCCCGCCGGCGCGGGACGGGCATACCGGTGAGCGCGTCGATCTGCGGATTCGTCATTGAACACACCATCGAAGGGTTGGCAGCGGCGATTACCGCGGCTGAGCAGTTTGCCAGCGTTGATACTGTTGGAAGAGGTCTGATTTTTCGTGCTCCGTCATTGGCGCCCCACCCATCGATTGGCGGCGCTCGTCGACGAAGCGCGCAAACATCGTCATGACTTCGGACGGGTTCGGCACTTTGCTCACCTGCTGGTTGCGCTGCAGCCATTGCTCGGCAGGCGGATAGCGGTGCCAGCCGGGAAGCTCGGCCCCTAGATTGACCTCGCGCCATTTCGGATGGTGACCGGGCTCGAGCAGGGATTGAAAACCGGTGAAAAAGGCCTCGACGAAATTCGCTACACTGCGATTGCGCTCGGGGGCCTGCTGAAGATTGGCGGCGACCAGTACGGTGCCCACCCCGACGGTGTCGATTGGCCCGCTCTGCGGCACGAGGTTCGGATAATCTGCCGCGGTCAGGCGTGCAGGCATATAGCCTGCGGCCATCACCGCATTGAACGGCACCGCCAGCAAGTGCAACCCGTCATCTCTTTTGATGTCGCGAAAGAAGGGAGCGGGCTTCCCTGCTACGAAGGCGAGAGCTGTTATCTCGCCATTGCGCAGCTTTTCGAGCGCCACCTCGGGAGGGTCGTTGGTCAGAGTGACCGGGAGCTTGAGGAGGTCGAATAAGCGGCGGGCGGTAATTGCGGTGCCGCTGTCGCGCAGGTCGACATTGACCTTCTGATTGGCCAGATCCCCGACGCTGTTGATCTCGGGACGCGCCAGCAGATGGAATTCCTCGTTGTAGAGCTTGGTAATGTAGGTGATCGACGCCTCTACCCCCGGGAACAGCTGTTGCTCCCGCGCGTAGTCGAGGGTATCCGTCTGGAGGATGGCAATGTCAATACCGTGCAAAAGTTTGAGATCAGTGAGGTTCGCCAAGGATCCTTTGCCGACCACCGGCACCACGCGACGGGTTGCCCCGTCATTGATGACATTCGCGAGATCCTCGGCGATACGCACTGAGATGCCGGCCGAGCTCCCGGTCTCCAGCTCGACGACTCCTCTGTTGATGACGATCGAGTCGGGAGAGGGCAAGGCCGGCCGTGTGACGGCACCCACCGCCGGCATAGCCGCTAGTCCCACAAGCAATGGAACGAGTACCGATCCAGCGATGATGAACGACCGAGACATAGTCATAACTTTTCCTATTGGGCTTGCGGACTGTTCAGCAAAACTTCGGCTTCGGCAGCGCCGAGATCGCGGGCGCGCCGATACCAGGACCGGGCCGTCTCCAGATTGCCGCGCACGCCGCGCAGGTGCGCGTGGTCGAGAAAGCTCGGGTCATAGGTCTCGCCTAACCGGAGCGCCGCCTGGGCCTCACCGGCATCGGCTGCGCGTTCGTAAAAGGTGCGTGCGGCAGCGAGGTCGCCCGTGCTGAAGAGAACATCGCCACGTGCAACGAGCGCTGCGATCTCTGGGCCGGGGAGGCGGGACGCGGCGGGGGAGGGCGAGTCAGGGGAGGTAGTCGCTGCGGCGACATCAGGGCTCGGGATCGCCGCAACGGACCCTGCCGCGGGTGCTGGCCCCGCTGGTGGTGCGGCCGAAGCTGGGCTGGCAATGGCCGGCGCCGATTCCCGCGCCGGTGTGGCAGTCGCCGATGCGACCGCGGCGGCAGGCTCACCGGGTGACTGCAAAAGAGCGGGCGTCGGGACAATCGGTGTAGCCGGCGCCATCGGGCCGGTGGGCGGATTCGCTGCCGCGGCCGGAGCTGGGCTGGCAATGGTCGGAACCGATTCCGGAATCGGTGCGGCGGTCGTCGGTCGGACCCGGGCGCTACCTCCACCGGGCGATTCCGACGGAGTGGGAGCTGCAATATTCGGAGCAGCCGCCGGCATCGGCCCGGTGACGACGCTCGTTGCCGCGACCGGCGCCACGGAGTGCTCTGGCGCTTCCGTAGTGGTTTGAGGCACCTCTGAGGACCGCCCTTCTGGTCGGATCCTCGTATTGCCGGCGTTGTCCGTGACGGCATAGAGCCAAAAAGGAACAGTAAGTGCCACCGCGGCCAGAATCCCGATCGCAACGAGCCGCCGCGACCTCGCACGCCGCGGGATGGGCGTAGGGCCGGACGGCAACTCGGTCCCGGCCGTCAGGGCGCGCTCGCTGCCGGTTTCCGGCGGCAGGTCGACTACCTCGATATCCTGCTCACCGGAGGAGCCGGATGTGACTACCGCCTCGGCAGAGGACGGGCGTAGGATGACGAGGGCGTCACCACTCCACGCGCGCTCGAAATCCTCTCGTCGCACAGTCAGGACTTCGCCGTCGCTGTGGAGGGGGTCCCAGACGCTGACTACCTCGGCTCCGAGGCCCTCCGTCCCGGTCACCACGACCGCGTTAGTATTTTTGAGAAAAACCAGGGTCGGATGGGTTAACTCGGCTCTTGTCAATCCGTTCCAATCAAGCCGCATGCTTTCGGCTCGAAACCCGAGCTTGCCGGCCAGTTCGATCAGGCGCGAGGCGGGCAGTGTGTTGCCGTCGAGAACAGCGCGGCGCCGGAACTCCTCTATTTCCGGGTCGTCTCTCGTACCGAAACCCAGGTGGACTAGACACGGCAGCGCCGTGTCACAAGAGACCACTGGTTCGCGTAGATGCTCAGTCGGAAGGTCGACGGACACAGCCATTGGAGGGGCGGTTTACCTCGATCCCCGGATCGGGGCTCTATCCATTCGTGCTAATGCGGATGAGCCGACTATCGGCCGGCGATGTTTAAATATTTGCTAATACCCTAGCGCGTAGGGCGGATAGACTCGTTGGTGAGTCGAGCGAAGTGGCTGGATTAATGCTTTCGCAATGCAGTGGCTTCAAATATGCCAGTGCGCTGTGACTGTCGCGGCGCCCTCGCGCATTGAGTAGCTGGAGAGAATAGTGAATGACGGAGTAAACGGTTCCCCGCAAAATTCAACCGAAATCGAAATGATCGAGGCCAAGGAAGCATGGAGCTTCTATCGACTGTCGGACGGCACCACGCTCCGAATAAAGCCCGTCATGATTGGTGTTTTCCGCGCCGATGGACAACAGACCGCCGACGGCGAACCGGTTTATAGCATGAAATCTACGCTGATCACCGATGTGAGAGCGCCAGCAACAGCGACGAGACCCAGCTAGTACAATGAGCGACCCCAATATCGTACATTCCACTTTGTCGAGTGCGAAAGTATTCGTTTCGACCGCGTCACGCCCTTCCACCAGCCGATTGGTGCCCGACACCAGCGCGGACGGGGCTTTCACGATGCCGGCTGGGGCTGCGACGTCCCTGACCAGCACAAATCGGACGGCCTTTTCGCGGATTCTGACCAATCGGGTGCGAAGCAGTTTGCGGGTCAGCTTTCAGTCCCCGCGGCCCGTCGATGGTGGCGCGGCACCGCGGGAGTCATCCCAGACACCGGTAACCGAGGAAGTGACGCCCTCCGGCCCACCCAACGTGGTGCCCGAGGCCGACATCCCAACGCCAACTCCCACTCCCACTCCCACTCCCACTCCCACTCCAACCCCCGCCCCTACGCCTACCCCTACCCCCGCTCCCAAGAAATCGACCGGAGCCGAGAAAATCGAGTTGGCCATCGACAAGCTTCCCAATCACGAGCTTATCAAACCCATACCCGTTCTGATAGAATCATTGGGTGACAAAGTCTTTATAGCCGAAGTTCCCGGTTTGGATATTTCCATAACTGGAAACAGCATGGGCGGAGTCCTGCTCCAGTTGAAGGAGCATATCGCCAATATTTACGAAGGGCAGCGTGCGAGCAATAACCTGAAACCGGAGGCCGCGCGGCAGCTCAAGGTCCTAGAGACCTATATCGGTAAGACCCGACGGAATTGGTTTTGAGATGCTCGAACTGTCTTCCCCATTCAGGAGTGCAACGGGCGGGCGGAGGCAACCTCCTGGATCCCCCGGTGATGTGCCGACCGCAACGGCCTCAGCACCGCGAGCGCCGCGATGGCGGCGACCGCATTCATCAGTGCAGCGACAACAAAGACCGCGTGCCAGTCGCCGGTCGCGGCGGACAGCACATTGGCGAGCGGCACGAGGAGCGAAGCCGTGCCCTTGGCGGTGTATAGCAAACCGGCGTTGGTTGTAGCGTACTTGGCCCCGTACGCGTCGGTGCAAGTCGATGGGAAAAGGCTATAGATTTCGCCCCACGCGAAGAACACGACCCCGCTCAGGACCACGAACAGCAGCGGGTCGCGACCGAATACCCCGAGCGCCCAGATACCGATCGCTTCGAGACCGAAGGCGATGAACATCGTGTTCTCGCGGCCGAGAAAGTCGGACACCCAGCCAAAGAACGGGCGGGTCAAGCCGTTCAAGATCCGGTCGATCGACAATGCAAAGGTCAGTGCCGGCAGGGTCAAGCCGAGTATGCTGACCGGAATCTTGGCAACCTGGAAGTCGGCGGCGATCGGCGCCAGCTGCGCCGTTGCCATCAGGCCGCCGGCCGCCACCAGCACGAACATCACATACATGACCCAGAACACCGGCGAGCGCAGCACCTCGAGCGGGGTGTAGTCCCGCGCCGCCTGCTGCAAGCGTCTCGACGCCGGCGTCTCGCCGGGCTGCGGCGCCCGCAACAGCAAGGAAAGGACGATCACCACCAGCCCTTGGCCGATCCCAAACCACAGAAAGGTGGCCTCATAGCCGCGCGACTGGATCATCCCCTGGATCGGGATGATCGTCAGCGCAGACCCAGCGCCAAAGCCCGCCGCGGTGAGCCCCGCCGCCAGGCCGCGCCGGTCGGGGAACCATTTCAGTGCGTTGCCGATGCAGGTGCCGTAGACCGCGCCGGCGCCGATGCCGCCGATCGCCGCGGCGATATAAAGCACCGACAGCGTGTCGGCCGCCGAGTTGATTGTCCAGGCGATGGCGACGAGCACGCCGCCGACCAGCACGACGATCCGCGGCCCGAATCGGTCGACCAGCCAGCCTTCGACCGGGACCAACCAGGTTTCGAAAAGGACGAAGATGCTGAAGGCGACCTGGATCGACGGGCGGCCCCAGTGGAACTTGTTGTCGATCGGCAGGACGAACAAGGTCCAGCCGTACTGCAGGTTGGCGATCATCACCATGCAGACAATGCCGACCACCAGCTGGACCAAGCGGGTCGCCCCCGGCGCGACGCCGGCCGAAGCCCTAGCGTATGACATCTTCGCGATCCTTCCTCCGGCATTGGAGTTTTACGCACGGAAATTGTACCATAGCTTGATACTGGAAAAGAGCTTATCGAACGGGTTGCTGCTGCTGCCGTTTATCGGCCCGCGCCTTTACTTCGAATTCGAGGCAGATGAGCTTTGTTGACCGAATCATCGCTGAGGCCCACTCGCATCAATGCGGCTGACGAGCGGATCGCGAAATCCGGAGCTCCGCCGGGATGATCGCACTCGAAATTCGCGACCGGGAATCACTCAACCACGGCTCCCGAGGTGAACCGGCGCGCATCGATATGTTGGTCCTCCATTACACCGGCATGGAGAGCGCGCCGGCGGCCTTGGAGCGATTATGCGATCCTACCGCGAGAGTCAGCGCCCACTATGTCGTCGAGGAGAATGGCAGGATTTGGCGGCTCGTTCCCGAGGTTCGGCGGGCATTTCACGCGGGCGTTTCGTGCTGGGAAGGCGAGAGTGATCTCAACGCCGTGTCGCTTGGCATCGAGATTGTCAATCCCGGTCACGAATGGGGTTACCGCCCTTTTCCGGAGGAGCAGATGTCGGCGGTCGAGAGGCTTTGCCGCGATCTCCTCTCGCGCCATTCGATCCCGGCCCACCGGATCGTCGGCCATTCCGATATCGCTCCCGAGCGCAAAAGCGATCCCGGCGAGCTCTTCGATTGGCCCCGCCTCGCCCGCGCCGGCGCTGGCATTTGGCCGCCGGAACATCTGCGCCCTTCGGCGGGCGAGGTCGACACCGCCCGCGCGCTCGCCGATCTGGCGGCGATCGGCTATTGCGTTACCGAGCGCTCACAAACCCCGGCACTCGTCGCCTTTCAACGCCGCTTTCGGCCACGGCGCTGCGACGGCCGGCTGGATCTCGAGACGGCCGGGCGCCTCTCGGAAGTACGGGCGGCGTTCGAACGATCACGGGTGGCCCGCGACGGGCCTCGCCTGTAGAGGCTTTCCCCTCGCAGCGGCCTCTGCGAGTAGGTCGCGCTATCGCAGAGTTTCGGTTGCGGGCGTCAATTCAGCCGGGAGCGGCGGGGTCTCTCCGCCTGCCGCCGGACGATTTGGCCGGCGTGATGATAGGCCATCCGCCATATCCCGTCCTCGCGGACAAAAAAGTTGCTGGCTGCGAGCGTGCCGCCTTCAAGCTCCTCCTCGCACAGCACCAGCGCCGCATCGCCGTAGAGAAAAACCTGCTCGTCATAGCAGGCGATGCGCGGCGCGGCTGGGTTTGACAGGATCCCCGCCCAGCTCTCCATGATCGCGTCCCGGGCTTTGAGCGCACTCCATCCCGGGTGAAGGCAGGCGACCGGCGCCTCGCGCGCCCAGAGGGCGTCCATGGCAGCGAGGTCGCGCGCCGCAAACGCCCGGTAAAATTCGAGATTGGCCGCGAGCACGGCGTCCTGGTCGGTCATGCGATCCTCGACAACTGGCAGTGCAGCTTACGATGGTGGCGCGTACATCGCCAGCCGATCGGCGGCCTGCCGATTTTTTGGGCACGCCATTGGTCTCGGAACGGATTTGCGGCCAATTAGGGGTTTGGCCTCGATCTTGCTCCTCCACAGCCGGCCGCCAGGCCGTGATGAGGTATTCAAAGAAGGGAGGCACCAAGATGCTGGGCAGGATTTGGCAGGCCGCGGTTGCCGCAGCCGTCATCGCGGGGGCATCGGTCGCCGCTACCGCCCAAACCCAGGGCACGATCAAGATCGGCGTGTTGCACTCGCTGTCGGGAACGATGGCAATCAGCGAAACAACGCTGAAGGACACCATCCTGATGATGGTGGACGACGTGAACAAGAAAGGCGGGTTGCTTGGTAAGAAAGTCGAAGCAGTCGTCGTCGATCCGGCGTCGAACTGGCCGCTTTTTGCCGAAAAGGCGCGTGACTTGTTGTCGAAAGAAAAAGTCGCGGCGGTATTCGGCTGCTGGACATCGGTGTCGCGCAAATCGGTGCTGCCGGTATTCGAGGAGCTCAATGGCCTGTTGTACTATCCGGTGCAATACGAGGGCGAGGAGAGCTCGAAGAACGTCTTCTACACCGGCGCCGCGCCAAATCAGCAGGCGATCCCAGCGGTCGAGTATCTGATGAGTGAGGAGGGCGGAGCGGTCCGGCGCTGGGTACTGGAAGGCACCGATTACGTCTATCCGCGGACGACCAACAAAATCCTGGAAGCCTTTCTCAAATCCAAGGGTGTGGCGCCCGCGGATATCAGGATCAATTACACGCCGTTCGGGCACTCCGACTGGCAGACCGAGGTTGCCGCGATCAAGAGCTTTGCCGCGGCCGGCAAGAAGACAGCAGTGATCTCGACCATCAACGGCGACGCCAATGTGCCATTTTACAAGGAGCTGGCCAATGCCGGGATCAAAGCATCGGATATCCCGGTAATTGCGTTTTCAGTGGGCGAGGAGGAACTCGCCGGTATCGATACGAAGAACCTCGTCGGTCATCTCGCCGCCTGGAACTACTTCCAATCGGTGAAGAACCCAACGAATGATGGGTTTATCAAGCAGTGGCGCGACTTCATCAAGAATCCGAAGCGCGTGACCAACGATCCGATGGAGGCCCACTACATCGGCTTCAAGATGTGGATGCAGGCCGTCGAGCAGGCCGGCACGACCGATGTCGATGCGGTCCGGCAGGCCATGTATGGGCAGAAAGTGAAAGCTCCGAGCGGCTTCGTCGAGGTGATGAATACAAACCATCACCTCTCGAAGCCGGTCATGATAGGCGAGATCCAGGCGAACGGGCAATTCGACATCGTCTGGCAGACCAAAGACGCGATCAAGGCGGACGCCTGGAGTCCTTATCTCGCCGAAGACAAGGGCAAGGTCGCGGACTGGACCTATCCCTGGGTCTGCGGCAACTGTACCTCGCCGAAATACACGAACTGAGCGATTAGGCTTAGCAGGCATGCCCCTCACCCTCCCGCTGACGCGGGTCCCTCCCTCGCCCCGCCCGCGGGGAGAGGGTTGGGGTGAGGGGCATGTGCAGACCGCGCGTCTTATGCGCCTGGTGGTTGCCATCACCCTCCTTCTGCTCGCCGTGCTGCCGGCGCGTGCGGACGAATTCGCGATGCTGGTCTCGGCGCTGGCCGCCGACAATTTCGCCGAGAAGGAGCGGGCGGTCGGTGCTCTGGGCAAGCTCGGCGACGAGCGCGCTGTGGCGGTGCTTACGGCATTGAGCGATGGACGTCTGCTGAGAGCGCCGGACGGACGTGTGCTCATCTCGGACCCAACGAAATTGACCGATCCTTCGACGGGAGCCGATCTCCCTGCTGTGGCGGCGGAAGCGCTCGATAGGATCCGCGTCAACAATCGCCTGCGTGGCGCGATCGAAGCGGCATTGGGCGAACTGACCTTGTTCAGTCCGGACCCCGCCACCCGACTTGCCGCGGCACAGGATGCACTGCGTCATCCTTCCGCTGATCAAGCTGCGCTCCTTGGAAAGGCCATTGCGAAGGAGACGGACCCCGCGGTCCATGCGGCAGTGAAACAAGGCCTCTCCGCTGCTCAACTCTTCTCGGGCAGCAAACAGGAACGGCTCGCCGCCGCCCACGCGCTGGGCACCGCCACTGACCCGCAGATCAAGAACCTACTCGACGCGTTCCGAGCCACCATCGACGATCCCGAACTGCGACAGGCCGCCGACGCGGCTCTCCGCTCGATCGAAAACCGGCTGAAGCTCGTCGGCCTCGCCGCCAATCTCTTTCAAGGGATCAGCCTCGGCAGCGTGCTGCTGCTCGCGGCGATTGGGCTCGCGATCACTTTTGGTGCCATGGGCGTAATCAACATGGCGCATGGCGAGATGATCATGCTCGGCGCCTATGCTGCCTATGTGTGCCAGCAGATGTTCCGCACCTTCTTGCCGCCGGCTTTTATCGACGGCTATCTCGTCCTCGCAGTGCCGGTTGCGTTTGTCTTCGCTGGAGCGATTGGCGTCGCGCTCGAACGTACCGTCATCCGGTTCCTCTACGGCCGGCCCCTCGAAACGCTGCTCGCTACGTGGGGCGTCAGCCTGATCCTGCAGCAATCGGTGCGCTCGATTTTTGGTTCGCCTAACAAGGAGGTCGCAAACCCCAGCTGGATGACCGGCGGATTTGACCCGATTGGCGGCTTTACCGTCACTTGGAACCGGGTCGTGATCATCGTTTTTTGTTTCATTGTCCTGGGAGTCCTCGCCTTCGTTCTTAATCGCACCCGTTTCGGATTGCACATGCGCGCGGTTACCCAAAACCGCGCGATGGCTTCGGTGATGGGCATCCACACTGCACGGATCGACGCGCTGACCTTCGGACTGGGGTCGGGGATCGCCGGCATGGCCGGAGTGGCGCTCAGCCAGATCGGCAATGTCAGCCCCAATCTCGGGACGATCTACATCGTTGACAGCTTTCTCGTCGTCGTATTCGGCGGCGTCGGTAACCTGATGGGAACCTTGGTCGGCGCGCTGTCGCTCGGCATCGTCAACAAATTTATCGAGCCCGTCGCCGGGGCGATACTGGGCAAGATCGTCGTGCTGGTGGCGATCATTCTATTCATCCAGTGGCGGCCACGCGGCTTGTTCGCGCTCAGGGGCCGAACGGCTGAAGCAGAGGTGTGAGCCGTGCCGGCGCCGGCCCTACTCCCATACAACAACGCGTGGGGCGCTCGCTTCTGGGCCGCTTTTACCGCTTGCGGGATCGTGCTTCTCATCGCCGTGCCGCTGCTAAATCTGTGGACGCCGTCCAATGCCGCCGCCGCTGCTCTTCCGGACTACTTGATCCCGCTGCTGGGCAAGTATCTCTGCTACGCGCTCTTGGCACTGAGCCTCGATCTGATCTGGGGATACGCAGGGATCCTGAGCCTCGGTCACGGCGCATTCTTCGCCTTGGGCGGGTACTGCATGGGCATGTACCTGATGCGGCAGATCGGCGCTCGCGGCGTTTACGGGAACCCGCTGTTGCCCGATTTCATGGTCTTTCTCAATTGGAAGCAGCTGCCGTGGTTCTGGTGGGGGTTCGATCACTTCGCCTGGGCGGGGGCGATGGTCGTGCTCGTCCCCGGGCTGCTGGCATTGGTATTCGGTTGGCTCGCCTTCCGCTCGCGGGTTACCGGCGTTTATCTGTCGATCATGACCCAGGCGATGACCTACGCGCTGATGCTTGCGTTCTTTCGCAACGACATGGGCTTCGGCGGCAACAACGGTATGACGGATTACAAGGACCTGCTCGGTTGGGACCTGCACCAGCCGGCGACCCGGCTCGGTCTTTATCTTGCTTCGGGATTGGCTCTTGGGCTCGGCTATCTGTTGTGCCGCTTCATCATCACCTCCAAATTGGGCCGAGTGCTGTTGGCGCTGCGCGATGCCGAGAGCCGGGTGCGCTTTCTCGGCTACTCGGTCACCAGTGCAAAGCTGTTCGTGTTTACCGTCTCGGCCGTGCTCGCCGGTATCGCCGGTGCGCTTTATGTGCCGCAAGTGGGCATCATCAATCCGAGCGAGTTCTCGCCCGGCAATTCGATCGAAATAGCCGTCTGGGTTTCAGTCGGCGGCCGCGGTACCTTGTCAGGGGCGATCGTCGGCGCCGTGCTCGTAAATGCGGCAAAGACTTGGCTAACCGGTGCGGCGCCCGAAACTTGGCTGTTCGTGCTGGGCGCCTTGTTTATCCTGACGACGCTCGCCTTTCCGCGCGGCGTCATCGGGTTGCTTCGGCACGCCCGCTGGACCCGGCTGCACCGCCCGGCCGTCATCCCCGCCGGAGAGCAAGCATGAGCCCAACGGCTCCCGAGCCGCTCCTCCAGCTCAACGGCGTCAGCGTCAGCTTCGACGGCTTCAGGGCGTTGAACGAGTTGTCGCTGATCGTCGAGGAAGGCGAACTGCGCACGATCATCGGTCCCAACGGCGCCGGCAAGACGACGATGATGGATGTCGTCACCGGTAAGACCCGACCCGATGCGGGTGACGTGTTCTTTCGCGGCGCCACGGATTTGAGTCGCCTCGACGAAGCCGAGATCGCCCATCTCGGCATCGGCCGCAAGTTTCAGCGGCCGACGGTGTTCGAAAACCTGACCGTCTTTGAAAACCTGCACCTCGCGCTTGCCGATAGCCGCGCTACGTGGACGACCCTGTTCAACCGCCTGACTCGCGACCACCTCGACCGCATCGGCGCGACCTTGGCCCGCGTCGGGTTGCAGGCGCAGAGTGCGAGTCCTGCCGGAGCATTGAGTCACGGCCAGAAGCAATGGCTCGAGATCGGCATGCTGTTGATTCACGACCGTACGCTGCTGCTTCTCGACGAGCCGGTCGCCGGCATGACGGACCGCGAGACCGAGGAGACCGCTGAACTGATCCTCGATCTCGCCAGGGACCGAACGATTGTCGTCGTCGACCACGACATGGCGTTCGTCCGCAGCCTCGGGGCGAAAGTGACGGTCCTGCACGAGGGAGCGGTCTTGACAGAGGGGTCGATCGACGAGGTCCAGAACGACCCCCGAGTCATCGAAGTCTATCTCGGCCGTTAAAAGATGCTCTCGGTCGAAGCCATCGATCTTTACTACGGCGCGAGCCATACCCTGCGACGCGTGAGTCTGACCGCGAAAAAGGGCGAGGTGAGCTGTATCCTCGGCCGAAACGGGGTCGGCAAGACCAGCCTGTTACGGGCGATCTGCGGGCTGCAGGCGATCCGCAGCGGCCGCATCTGCTGGGAGGGCCGAATCCTCGACGGTCTTGCTCCGCACGAGCGTGCACGTGCCGGGCTGGCACTCGTGCCGCAAGGCCGCGAGATCTTTCCGCGATTGACCGTGTCCGAGAACCTCTCGACCGGGTTCGCGCCGCTGCCGCCGAACGAACGGGCCCTACCGGACGAAATTTTCACTCTCTTTCCGTCATTGAAGGAGATGTTGCATCGCCGCGGCGGCGACCTTTCCGGAGGTCAGCAGCAGCAGCTGGCAATCGCCCGGGCCCTCGTCACACGCCCACGATTGTTGATCCTCGACGAGCCAACCGAAGGCATCCAACCCTCGATCATCAAGGAGATCGAGCGCGTCATCCGCGCCCTCGCCGAGCGTGGCAACATGGCGATCCTGCTCGTCGAGCAATATTTCGACTTTGCGCGCGGCCTCGCGGCCTGTTTTTTTGTCATGCAGCGCGGCGAAATCGTGCTCTCCGGCCGCCGCGAGGAGATGGACGAGAGTGCCGTCCGCGGATATCTCATCGTGTGATTTCGACCTGCGGGGCGGTCACAGGGGCTCAGTTCACCTCGACCATGGGTGTAAAGATGTAGCCGCTCCCCCGCACCGTCTTGATCATCGTCGGCCTCTGCGGGTCATCTTCGAGCTTGCGGCGTAACCGCCCGACCTGAACGTCGATTGTCCGGTCGAAGGGCCCCGCCTCGCGATTGCGCGCCAGATCGAGAAGTCGATCTCGGCTCAGCACCTGGTTGGCGTTGTTGACGAATGCGGCGAGCAGATCGAATTCGCCGGTGGTGAGCCGGATCTCTTTGCCCGCAGGCGAAAACAGCTCCCGGCTCGCGAGGTCGAGATTCCAGCCGGCGAAACGCGCTTTTGAACGAGGCGGGCCTGACTGTCTTTCCGCCCCGGCGGACGAGGCGCGGCGCAGTACGCTCTTCACCCGCGCCAGCAGTTCGCGCAGGTGAAACGGCTTCGGCAGGTAGTCATCCGCCCCCATTTCCAGCCCGATGATGCGATCGACGATCTCGCCGCGTCCGGTCAGTATGATGATGCCGACATTCGGCAAATCCTGACGCAGCGAGCGAGCCAATGTGAGCCCGTCTTCACCGGGCAGCATCAAATCCAGGATTACGAGGTCGACCGGGGACTGCGCCATCACCCGGCGCATCTCGGCGCCGCTTTGCGCGGTCGACGTCCGGTAGCCCTCACCCGACAGATACTCCTGGACGAGGTCGCAGATTTCCCGCTGATCGTCGACGATTAGGATATGACCATTGTCACTCATGATCGCGAGTTTCCGCTGCCTTGTTATGCCCGGCCCCTTCGACCGGGGGTAGGGGGGAGAACCTCATCCATATAGTTCCAATTTCTTAATACATACAGTTACAATTTCTTACACAAAACCGGGCTAGCTGACATCATCGGATTACGGGTCCGCTCATAGACTCCGCGAAGGCCCCAGATCGGCCTCGCGGCCGATCGTCGACTACCGACAGGAGCACTCGTGGCCGACACCAACAGGGACGTCGAGGCTGAAATCCCGCGGCTGCGGCGGTACGCTCGAGCACTGACACACGACATCATCACTGCAGACGATCTGGTTCAGGACTGTCTGACCCGCGCCCTCGGCAAACTGCACCTGTGGGAAGAGGGTACGAATCTGCGGGCGTGGCTGTTCACAATTCTCCACAATCAATATGTAAACCATATCCGGCGGGTCGTACGGGAGGGCGCTACGGTCGGATTGAGCGAAAGCGAGCCGTTACTGAGGCGCGCGCCGCCACAGACCAAGCGTCTTGAGCTACGCGACCTGGAACGCGCAATCGCCAAGCTCCCTGACGAGCAGCGCGCAGTGATCCTGCTCGTCGGGCTGGAGGGGATGCGCTATGAAGAAGTCGCCGCGGTTCTCGATGTGCCCGTAGGAACGATCCGCTCGCGACTGTCCCGCGGCAGAGAGGCGCTGCGCAGGCTGACCGGCGCGTGCCCGGATGTGGAGAACGAGTGTTTCATGGACGCGTCGAACACCTCCGCAAGAGAACGCGGACGTCACTATGGAGGCCCCGAGGTCGTGGTTGATGGCCGCCTGCTGATGCACCGTTATCGGGTCGACCGCCTCGAAAAGACGCGGCATACTGTCGGCGCGACATAGCCGAGGACGGCCTGTCACAGTGGGATCGAAAATCGCTGCACAAGGTTTGGAACTTTTCCGGAGCTAGCGGGTTAGCCCGCTAGGCGAGGTGCCGGACGCTCGCCTTTTCCTTCACAGTCCGGCTTGGCAAAGTCTCCCTGTCGCGGGTTTGCCACCCGCAACCTTGCCGGTGTCGGCTGTCGCCGACGCCGGTTTTTTTTGCGGGATACACCTCTGTTGCTGACAAGATGAGCGGGACGAACGTGTTCGTAGATCGAGTCGGCGCAACCGCGAAGGACGCGATCATGCCGGGATGCGGCGTTTACCGGGTCCGTCCGACCGAGGCAAGCTGGAGGGAACAGATGTTTGGCAACGACCTGGTTGAGGAGCCCGGGGCCTGAGCGCTCGACGGTTCTCAGGCTTATCTCCCGGGAAGGAGTGAGCGTGCGGTCCTTGGACTTGCAGACACGGATCAGTCTTTCTTCCGGCGATATCACCCGTCTCGAGGTCGACGCGATCGTCAATGCGGCGAATGCGTCCCTTCTCGGCGGCGGCGGGGTCGACGGTGCAATCCATCGCGCCGCCGGCTCCGAACTTCTCGCCGAATGCCGAACGATCGGCGGATGTCCGACCGGAGAGGCGCGGCTGACGCGAGGCTATGGTCTGCCGGCTTCTCACGTGATCCATACGGTCGGCCCGGTTTGGCGAGGCGGCAACGCCGGAGAGCCGGAAACTCTCGCGAGTTGCTACCGTTCGTGTCTGGAACTTGCCCGTTCAAAGCGGTTTCGGGAAATCGCGTTTCCTGCCATCGCGACCGGAATTTACGGGTTCCCGAGGGACGAGGCCGCGAAGATCGCAGTGACAGCGGTCTCGTCGCATCTAGCGCGGCACGAATTCCCGGAATTGGTGATATTCGTGTGCTTCGATGCCGCAACTCGCGCAGCTTACCATAACGCGCTCGATCGGGCGGAATAGCGAATTCGCGCGCTGGCGGCGCGGCCGGGGCAGTGCCAATCTCCCGCGACGTGTTGGTCGAGGCACAATGGCGAGACCCCGCTCGCCGGGTTCCTGGCGTGGACCGAGGGTTATGCCGCCGAGCCCACCCGCGACGCCGATTGCGCCGCGCTCGGGCGGCCTGTTCGGCAAGGTTTTCCCAATGGCACCTAAAGCCATCTTGGTTAAATCGCCGGAGTGATCCTTGACCCTCACCCATCCGGCACGGCGGTGCTTATTTTCGTCGCGCCGCGGCGGGACACCGCCTAGATTTGAGAGACCGGCTGTTACCCTCACATGCGGGAGGAAGAAATATGGCGGAGAAGGACCCGGTGGAGAGTGGTCGCCGCCTGCATGTGACGACGCTCCTCGTCGCATCGCGTCGCGCGCTCGACAACGCCCTGTCCGAGCTCGGCTTTGCCGAGGATGACGACCGTGTCGTCGAGCATGATGGCCGCCTCGCGTTCTTGACTTGCTCCCACGAGGAGGACTGCGACGACATGTTTGCGCTGATCGCCGAATTGTCGTCGCGCGGCGAAAGCTGGGAATTGCAGTCGCGTATCGACGCCGAGCCCGGTCGCGCGATCTACCAGTCCTTCGCGAGATATCGGCCGGTCGAAGCGGTTGATGCCCCGGTCGAGGAAGAGCCGGAGCCGGAGACCGCGGAGACTCCTACCCATGATGTCGAAACTGCCGAAGGGCTGCAGGCGCTGAAGCGTGTCCTGAAGCGGATCGAACCGGCCGACGCCTTCGCGACGATCCGGGCTGGCCGCGATGGCCGCGCCACCGCCCGCATTCTGCGTCGCGGTTCCCGGCGCCTGCTCGCCGCGGCAACCGCCACCGACGAATCGACATTGCGCGCCGTCATTCGCGAGATCCTGCCCAACGTCATGCTCGACGTCGCGATGAAGCCGCCCGGATAGGGGCTGGTGCGCACCGTCGCGGCGAGCACGGTTGGATTCTCGACCGCGTTTCACCCGATCTGTTGTATCTGAAGAACAGGATCTATTCCGAGCCGGGGAGGTCAAATCTATGCTTACGCGTCGCTCACTCATAACCCTGTCCACGACGGCTCTTGTCGGCACTCTGGCGGGCCGCTGGCATACGATCCGCGCCGCCGACAAGACGATCACAATTGGCATAAACCTGCCTTTCACCGGGGCCGATGCGCACGACGCCGAACTGATCAAGGACGGCGCGATGCTGGCGATCGACGAGGCCAACCAGCAGGGCGGTGTTGCCGGCTATAAGGTCGAGGTGCTGCAGCTCGATGACGGAACCGCCACCGCCGGTCAGTACGACCCGGCGCAGGCGGCGACCAATGCCCGCAAGATGGTCGCCGATAAAGGGGTGGTCGCTGCGATCGGGCCGCAGATGAGCGGCTCGGGCAAGGCGATGTCGCCGATTCTCAGCCAAGGCGATCTGGCGACGGTCACACCGAGTTCGACGAACCCCGACATTACCGATCCGAAATTCGCCGGCCAGTACCGGCCCAAGGGCAGGGCGATCTATTTCCGCACGGTCACGACCGACGCCTTCCAGGGGCCGAATATGGCCAATTATTACGCCGATACGCTCAAGGTGAAGTCGGTCTATGTGCTCGACGACAGCGGCGCCTATGGGGTCGGCATCGCCGATGCCTTCCAGGGCCAGGCCGAAAAGCGCGGGATAAAGGTGCTCGGCCGTGACCAGCTCAATCCTAAGGAAGCCGATTACGCGACGACTTTAACGAAAATCAAGTCGCTCAATCCCGACGCCCTCTATTATGGCGGCGTCGCGCAGGCCGGGGTAAAGGTCGTCAAGCAGGCCTCCGACCTCCTTCCCCATTTGATCAAGGGCGGCGGCGACGGCCTTTACGGCGCGGAGATATTGCGCGGCGCCGGCTTTCCCGCGGCCCAGGGGTGGTATGCGACCATCGCTGCGCCTAACATCCTCGACAATCCCGACGCGAAACCGTTCGTCGAGAAATTCGCTAAGAAATACAGTCAGCAGCCCGAGAATTACTCGATAACTGCCTACGACGCCGCCCTCGTTATCCTCGACGCGGTCAAGCGGGTCGCAGCATCCGGCAAGGAAGTGACCCGCGATGCGGTGCGCGACGCCATCCAGTCGACGCATCTGAAGACCCTGCAGGGCGAGATCAGCTTTGACGACAATGGCGACATCACCAACCGGGTGATCAGCGTTTTCCGCATCGAAAAAGACGACAAGTATCCGCTCGACGATGTCCTTCACCAGTACAAGTACATCGGCATTGCACCGCAAAGCGCATGATTTCTGGAAGGCTCGATGAGACTTGTGTTGTTGAGCTCTGTCAAAGTTGCCCCTCACCCTCCCGCTGCGCGGGTCCCTCCCTCTCCCCGCTTGCGGGGAGAGGGTTGGGGTGAGGGGCCCGCT
>Ga0310913_10000025_pt1 | contig 52205 bp, 40 predicted proteins | sample GREbulkMGOX082_FD_203447 | JGI IMG/M metagenome (GOLD analysis project Ga0310913, IMG submission 203447) | Lab enrichment of tropical soil microbial communities from Luquillo Experimental Forest, Puerto Rico - GRE.bulkMG.OX082 | ecosystem: Environmental > Terrestrial > Soil > Tropical forest >...
CAGGATTTCCAGGGCACGACCTGTTGTGCCCGTCTTTCATCGAACGGCTCAGAAAGCCGAGGAAGAAGTAATAAGATGATTTCAGCAAATGGGTTGGGCACGAAATGGGCAGGCGAGCGATGAGCGGGACGGTCGGCGTTTTGGTGATGGAGCATATCGCGGCGGGCCTGGTCGAGGGCCACAAGGTCATTGGCCAGCTCAAGCTTTTCCCGGAGTCCCCGCAATCGCTCGATCCCTTGCAGTCCATGCACTCCGAGGAAATGGTGGGAGCGATCCGGGAGCTTGTCGACAAGGTCGGCGGGGCACAAAAGATCGAAGCCCTTGGCGTCGGCTTCCCCGGAATCATTCGCGGCGGCGTGGTCGAAGAATCCCCAAACTTGCAGCAGGTGAAAGGGTTCGCGCTGCAGGCCGCGCTTTCTGCTTCGCTCAAGGGCCAAGCCTCGAGCGTTCCCGTTCGCGTCTTCAATGATGCCGACGCCATGGCCGCGGGCATCGCCGCGACACACGGCAAATTGCACCAGCTTACGCGGGTGTGGACGCTCGGCAACGGCATCGGCTTCGGCCGGTATCCCGCGAGCGAAGGGGTGTGGGAAGGCGGCCACACCGTGGTCACACTGGACCCGAAAGAGGGTTTCTGTGGCTGCGGCGGCAGGGGCCATCTCGAAGGAATCCTTGGCCGCCGCTCGATGCGCATGCGCTTCCTCGATCTCGAGCCGGAAGAAGTGTTTGAAAACGCGCGTGCCGGCGATGCGCGCTGTGCGGAATTTGTGCAGTTGTGCCATCGCGCGCTGGCGGCGGCCACGGCAGACAGCATCCACATGGAAGGCCCGGGCATCTTCTTCATCACCGGTTTGGACACCAAATTCATCGATACCGGCCTGCTGGACCGGCTGGTTCACGAAATGGTGAAAATGAGCCCGCTCCAAGGCAGCCGCTTTGAAGTTCTCGCCGCTTCGGACGAACTGGGCATCGTCGGCGCCGCAGTCAACGCCTCCCGAGCCACGAAATAGGCATGAAGAACGATGAGGCCGCCTGGCACCGCGTCGCCAAGAGAAAGCGGCAAGGATTCGCTGTTTCTCCTGACGCAGTCGAGAAGAGGCAGATCGACCGGGTGCCGCCGGCATTGATGATCTGCCTCGCAACAGAGCTCGGGTGCGGAATGCGATGAGCGTTCCGGCGGTTGTGGCCAATGTCGGGGGAGGACAGCTGCCGGAGCTGGCAAAGAAGATTTTAACAATGTAACCCTCCCCGCCCTAGAAAGGGGCGAGGATTCCGGCGAGTTCTGGTTTGGAGAACGGAGCCTTGCGGCGGCATTAAGCCGGGCTCAGCAAGCCAAGCGGGAGCGGTCGAGGGCGAAGCCGTTGAGCGCGCCGAGGACGGTGACCGCGATCTGGTCGGTCCGGAAATAGCGCTGGGCAAGCGACTGCAGCTCCTCGGCGGTGACGGCTTCGATGGCCGCGAGGATTTCGTCGAGCGAGAAGAAGCGTCCGAAATAGAGTTCCTGGCGCGCTAGATTGGACATGCGCGAACTCGTGGACTCCAGCGAGAGCATCAGCGAACCCTTGAGGTGATTCTTCGAGCGGCGGAGCTCTTCTTCGCTGACCAGCGTTTCTTTGAGCGAGCGAAACTCCTGAATGGTGAGATCGATGACCTGGCCAATGGCTTCCACGGCGGTGCCGGCGTAGACCGTCATCATGCCGGCATCGGAGTAAGGTGTGAGCTCGCTGAAAACCGCGTAGGCCAGGCCACGCTTTTCGCGAATGTTCTGGAACAGCCGCGAAGACATGCCGCCCCCAAGGAGATTATTGAAGACAGCAAAACTGAAACGGTCCAGGTGAGCAAGCGGAACCGATGGAACGCCGATGCAAATGTGCGCTTGCTCGAGATCGCGCTTTTTTTCAAGGAGGATGGGCGCTTGTGTGTTGGGCGCGCCGCGATCGTCGGCAGACCCGGCGGCCCCGAGCGCACCGAACTCGCGCTCGACCAACTGCATCAGCCGTTCGTGGGTCACGTTGCCGGCGGCGGTGATGACCAGATGGTCAGGCGCAAACCAACTCTGGAAACGCGAGCAAAGCGCGTCGCGATTGAATTTTTTGACCGTTTCCGGCGTGCCCAGAATCGGCCGGCCCAGCGGATGTCCCGGCCAGAAGCCGCGCGTGAAAATCTCGTGGAGAAGGTATTCGGGATTGTCCAGGTCCATCTTGATTTCTTCGAGGACCACCTTGCGCTCCTTTTTCACGTCTTCGGAATCGAATTTCGGACGGAGGACAAGGTCGGCAATCACATCGAAGGCAATGGGGAGATGCTCGTCAAGCACTTTGGCGTTGAAGCAGATCTGTTCTTTGGAGGTAAAGGCGTCCAGCATGCCGCCGACAGAATCCATCTCGCGGGCGATGGCCTCCGCGGAGCGGCGCTCGGTGCCCTTGAAAACCATGTGCTCGATGAAGTGGGCGAGGCCGTTTTCTTCGGGGATTTCGCGGCGCGAGCCGTTGCGCACCCAGACGCCCACCGAGACCGAACGGACATGCGACATGGTCTCGGTTATGGCCACCAGGCCGTTCGGCAGGACCTGCTTCTGGATGTCGCGAATTTCAGTCGCCATTTACGAATTGTGACATAAGTGCGGTGGAAAGGAAAAAGGGAATGCCGACTTCCGGCATCCCCAATGGTCCTCTTCCTTAAGCTCAACTGGAGCAAGGGCTTACAGGATGAACCGGGCGCTCGAAACGGCACGACTTGGGAGCAGATCCGCTACAAGAGCTTTTCCGAGGGGTTTAGCTTGCCGTATTCGCTGGTGAAGAAGAGCGGCACATCGGCGTAGGCGCCTTTATCGCGGTAGTACACTTCGCAGGTGTCGAAGGGCTTCGAATAGATGTGGATGCTGACGGCGCGCTGGTGGAACTCTCGAAGATTCATGACTTCGTGGACCGGCTCCATTGGATTGACGTACGTGGGGTGGGCGGCATCGAGGTCGTAAAGTTCGGTCGGGACAATGTGGCAAGTGCCTTTCGAGGCGTCGCGGTCGTCCACGCGATAGTTCTGGATGCGCAGCCGGCCGACGGGCGCGGACATCCAGCAATTCTGGCCGCGATGATTGTGGATGCGGCTGTGCTGGCCGATGTCCCAGCAAAGCGTCATGCATTCGAACAGATCGTTGCGGAAAACGAGATTGCGCGTGTAGTTTCCCTTGGAGAAAAAGCAGTATTTCTCGAGGGTCTCGGGTTCGACGGCGTGGCGGTTGACGTAGTCCTGGACGTTTTGCAGCGTGAACGCGGATTCGGGGATGGCGGCGAGACCCTTGACCCAGTCTTCAATGCTGAGTTTTTCTGCTGCGACGTATTGTGCCATGCGTGGCCTCCCAACCCTGGTTTGGGACTCGCAGGATTGCGAGGGAATTATAGCGCAATGCGACGGAGAGGAAGTAAGACAGGTGGAGAAGGTAGATCACGCAAAGGAAAGGAGAGAAGCGGATCATGGGCGGCGTGCGCGATACCAAGCACGTGGTCATGTTTTCCGCTTGATGCGATGATGAGGGAGAGGCGAATCGCGCAGGAATAGCATGGTCGAGCTGCTGGGAAAGTCGAAAGAGGAATTGCGAGCGCTCTGTGTGGCGCTCGGAGAACCTGCTTATCGCGGCGGACAGATTTACCACGCTCTGTACGCTGAGAGGAAATTTGAATTTGCGCGCATGACGAATCTGCCGGTGACCCTTCGTGAAAGGCTCGAAAAAGGAGCGCGCATCACGCAGCCCGAGGTGAAGCAGCGGTTTGTTTCGAGCGATGGCTCGGTGCGCTATTTGTTAGGGCTCGGTGACGCAGAGGACACAGATAGCGGAGAGAGCCCGCGCGGCCAGAAATCGACGCGGGCAAAGCCAGCCGTCGCGGTGGAGGCGGTTTTCATGCCGAGCGAGGGGAGGCGGACGATTTGTATTTCGACGCAGGCGGGGTGCGCGGTGGATTGCCACTTTTGCCTGACGGCGCAGCTAGGGTTGCTTCGAAACCTGACGGCGGGAGAGATTGTGGCGCAAGTGCTGGTGGCCCTGGAGGCGCAAGAAGACAAGGAAAACCCGTGGGGGCTAAAGCCCGGCGTTAGGCAGACGTCGAGCGCCATACAAACGAACGTCGTGTTGATGGGGCAAGGCGAACCGCTGCTGAATTTCGAGCCGGTGATGGCGGCGCTCGGAATTCTGCTGGACCCCGAGGGCCTGGGACTTTCGCCGAAGCATGTGACGCTTTCGACGAGCGGGATCGTGCCGGGTATCGAACGGCTGGCGCGGGAGCAAGTACGGCCCAAGCTGGCGATTTCGCTGAATGCGTCGAATGATAAAGAGCGCGACGCGCTCATGCCGATCAACAAAAAGTACCCGCTGAAAATCTTGCTGGAGGCGTGCAAGAATTATCCGCTGCGGCCCTGGGAGCATTTGACATTTGAATACGTGATGCTGGGAGACGTGAATGATTCGCCGGACGACGGACGACGCATCGTGAAGCTGCTCGCGCCGTTAAAGCGCGTGAAAGTGAACTTAATTCCGTGGAATCCCGGCGAGCTTCCCTACCGCGAATCCTCGCCCGAACGCATCGAAGAATTCCGGCGCATCTTGACGGACAAAGGCGTCCCGGCGTTCGTGCGCTATTCCCGCGGCCGGGATGTCATGGCCGCCTGCGGACAACTCGCAACGAGGGAGGTTCGCCGTTCACCCTTGACAGTTCTCGGGAACAATCTCTAAGCATACGGAAGCATGGTCTTCCGTCTCTGCGGGCCGCCCTGATATCTTCCCGCGAAGGCTCAAGCGCGGAAGCCGATGACGGACATGAGGCGGCCGGTGATGCCGGCTTCTTTGCGATAGCTGAAGAGCAGATCGCGGCGGCAGGCAGTGCACAACTCGCTGACAGATATGTTTTGCGGGAGCAGGCCAGCTTCCAAAAGCTCCGCCCGATTTGCTTTGCGCAGATCGAGGAGAACGTTCTTTGGCGGCGGCTGATGACCAGGCGGCGCCATATTCAACCATTGCAAAGGATTGGGCTCGTCGCCGGTGCGCAGCTCGTCGAACCACTTTGAAGCGTTTGGGAATTGCGAGCGGAATTCCGCAGCGACTTCCGTTCCCACTTCGTAGCAGCAGCCGCCGATCGAGGGACCGATAGCGGCAAGCAAATCGGCAGGCTTGGTGCCGAACTGCATCTGCATTTTGCCGATGGTTTTTGTCACGATGCGTCCGAGCGTGCCACGCCATCCAGCGTGAACCGCGGCGACGGTGCGATTTTTGGAATCAACAAGCAGAATCGGAACACAATCTGCAGTTTGAACGGCAAGGAGCAGGCCCGGACGATTGGTGGCGGCAGCATCTCCGCGGCAAGGCACGGGCGGTGGAGCTTCGAAAACATGAACGACATCGGAGTGAATCTGACTGAGCCCGCAAAGCATCATGTCAAGAGCGTCGACAGCAGACTGGAAGCGCCGGCGGTTTTCGAGAACGTTTTCCCTCGTGTCCCATTCGGCGCAACCAAGATTCAGGACTTTTTCACCACCAAGATCGCTCACGCCGCCGGGCCGCGTGCTGAATCCATGAATGAGCCAGGGGATTCTAGACAGCGCGGAGGCTTCGAGAATGCGCAAGCCGCCATCCTTGTGTTCGATCCAGCCTCCTGTGGAGGTGGCACGCCTGGCTGCTTTGCGAGCGGCCCGGTGGCCGGTTTTGCTGCTGTTCGTGGGCATTGCGACTCTACAAGTATAATCGGAGCAGACCGGTCAGGGTGGCATGGCGTGGGGCCGGGAGGAGCGCGGGGCGGTGGAGGTCTCTTGATCGTTGGGATGGGCGTAGACATTGCGGAAGTGGACCGCATCCGGAAGGCCATCGAGCGGCATGGGGAAACGTTTCTGCGGCGGCTTTACACGGAGCAGGAGCGGGATTACTGCGAGCAGTTCAAGAACAAATATGAGCGCTATGCCGGGCGCTTCGCGGCCAAGGAAGCGGGTATGAAAGCACTCGGAACGGGCTGGCGGCGCGGCGTGCGTTGGGTGGATCTGGAAGTGGTGCGCGAGAAGAGCGGCCGACCGACGCTGAAGCTCGCCGGTGAGGCGGGAGAAATCGCCAAGCAACTCGGCGTAAGGCACATCGCCTTGAGCATCACGCATACCGAGGAGCAAGCGCTGGCGCAAGTCATCTTCGAGGGCTGAAGAGCATGGATTCGGAAGAGGGTGCCAAAGCGAGCCCGGAGACACGTCCGGTTAAGAAAGTTCCTTCACTGCCGGTGAGCTTTACGTCCAGCCACTCGTTCGCAGGAAAGACGCCGTCAACGAAGACCCGGAGATAGTTGCTCGAAAGCGCGGGGGTTCGGCTGTTCGAACCGTCGCCGGAAGAATGCAGGGTAAGGACGCGAAGCTCCCGGCCTGCTTGCGACTGCCGGAAGCCGGCGGCTTTGCGGTCGCCGAGAGCACGCAATTCGCGGGCGCGGCGCCTGATGACCGCACCCGGCAAGTGGTTGGACAGGGCGGCAGCTTTCGTGCCGGGACGCTTCGAGTACGAGAACACATGGAGGTAAGTGAACGAAAGGGACTCGATGAAAGCAAGCGTCGCGGCGTGATCCTCTTCTGTCTCGCCGGGAAAGCCGGCGATTGCGTCGGCGCCGATGGCGGCATGCGAGAGACGCTCGCGGATGAGTTCAACGCGGCGCGCGTAGTGCTCGGCGCGATACCAGCGGTGCATGGCAGCAAGGATGCGATCCGAGCCCGACTGCAGCGGCATGTGGAAGTGCTTGGCAAGCCGTTCGGTCGAAGCGAAGAGCTCGATCAGGTCCTGTGTGACGTCCATGGGCTCGATGGAGCTGACGCGCACACGCTCGACGGCCGTCTCATCCAGAATGCGAACAAGCAAGTCTCGGAACTCCGCACGCGGTGAGAGGTCGCGGCCATAAGTGCCGAGGTTAATGCCGCTCAAGACGATTTCGCGATAGCCTGCATCGGCGAGCTTCTGGAGCTCGCGAATGACGGTATCCGGCGGCAGGCTACGGCTCTTTCCGCGGACAAAGGGAATCACGCAAAACGAACAGCGTGAGTTGCACCCGTCTTGAATCTTCAGGGTGGGCCGCGTGTGATTCCCTTCTCCGCCGAACACCGGAGTTGTCAACAGCGTTTGCTGCTCAAAAATGTTGCCGATCAGAATCTTGGCTTGCGGCTCGGTCGGCGATGAAACGGCAGCGGAGAGCGATGAAAGGGGAAGAAACCGATTCGAACGCGACGCCTCGGAAGGCGGAGAAACCCCTTCGACGAGCTCGGGGATTTGCGGCTTATGTGAATTTCCCACGACCCACGCTACTCCAGGGAGCTCGCTCAGCTCCTCGGGCGCGCGCTGCGCGTAACACCCGGTGACAATCACACGAATGTTGGGATTTGCTTGATGGAGCTTGCGGATGGCGTCGCGAGCTTGCGCGTCGGCGGACGCCGTCACCGTGCAAGTATTCACAACGACAAGATTCGCATCCGACGCCCTCTTGGCCGGGATGCAGCCGCGTTCGAGCAACTGGCGCTCCAGCGCTGCGCCATCGGCCTGCGTCGCGCGACAGCCAAATTGTTCGATGTAAAACGTGGTCATCGGTGCCGCTCGGCCATGGGGATCTGATCTCGCCCGCATACAAGAATATCGGTTTTCCCGGGGCGCAGGAAGGCCGGGCTAATACGCGGGAGTACTCGGGCGCCCGCCACTCGCCTTTACTCGGCGCCGCGCGCGCCGCTACAATCTTCGGCACCCATGGCGTATCGACGGAATAATCCCACTGCGCTTCACAACCCGACCGTCTCCATCGTGATACCCGTTTATAACGAGCGGGGGACGATCGAAGAGATTTTGCGACGCGTCCTGGACGCGGAAATGCGCAAGGAAGTGCTCATCGTGGATGACTGCTCGACCGACGGCACTCGCCAGGTCCTGCAAAACATGGCCGCGCGTCAAGCGAACAACGAAACATCCGTCGAGGCTCAGGATGGCGGCGAACCCATTCGATTGCGAGACCTGCGCTTCTTCTTTCAAACGCCCAACCAGGGCAAGGGCGCCGCGCTTCGGCGGGGATTTGCCGAAGCCACCGGTGACATCGTGCTGGTGCAGGATGCAGACTTGGAATACGACCCGCGCGATTATCCGGTATTGCTCGAGCCGATCATCGACGGCCGGGCGGACGTGGTCTACGGCTCGCGGTTTCTCGGCGGGCCGCAGCGCGTACACTATTTCTGGCACTACGTGGCCAACCGCTGGCTCACACTGCTTTCGGATATCTTCACCAACCTGAAACTATCTGACATGGAGACCTGCTATAAAGTCTTTCGTAGGGAAGTTCTAAAGGGCATCGCCATCAAGTCCAATCGTTTTGGATTCGAACCGGAAATCACCGCAAAAATCGCCAAGCGCAACTGGCGAATCTACGAAGTGCCAATCACTTACGCCGGGCGAACGTACGAAGAGGGCAAGAAGATTACCTGGAAGGACGGCGTGCAGGCTTTGTGGTGCATCATCCGTTTCCGGTTGGGCGATTAGGCCGTCACCCCGGCATATCATCTTCGTAGCCGCGCGGATGTTTCTGTTTCCATGCCCACGCGGATTGAATGATTTCTTCGAGCGAAGAATGGGACGCTTCCCAGCCCAGCATGCGCTTCAACTTCTCCTTGCTTGCCACCAACACCGCCGGATCGCCTGGGCGACGCGGCCCAAGTTTCCGCGGGATTTTCCGACCGGTAACGCCTGCCGCCGCGTCAATCACTTCGAGGATCGAAAAACCGCGGCTATTGCCGACGTTAAACGCTTCTCCGGACACACGGTCAATCTCCTGCAACGCACGCACGTGGGAATCCGCGATGTCCAGCACGTGAATGTAATCGCGAACGCAGGTGCCATCCGGCGTGGGATAGTCGGTTCCAAAAACGTCAACGTAAGGCAGGTCCCCCGCAGCGGCATCCAGCACGCGCGGAATCAAGTGCGTTTCCACGCGATGATGCTCACCGCGCTCCTGGGAAGCGCCAGCGGCGTTGAAATAGCGAAGGCTCGCATATTGCAGCCCGGTATACTCCTGGTAATCCGCCAAAATACCCTCGAAGAGCAATTTCGATTTTCCATAAGGATTAATCGGCGCTTTGCGATGATCCTCGGGAATGGGCACGATTTCCGGCTCGCCGTAGGTTGCCGCCGTCGATGAAAAAATGAACTTTCGCACGCCGTGGCGCGTCATGGCGTCCAGCAGGTTTACGCCACAGGCCACATTGGTGGCGTAGAAGATGCTTGGCTCTTTCATGGACTTGGCAACCAGCGCTTCCGCCGCAAAATGCATCACCGCGTCAATCTTGTATTGCGTGAAAACACCTTCGAGTTCCTGACGGTTTCCCAGATCCGCTTTGCAGAACGTGGCTCCTGGCGGCACGGCAGCTGAGTGCCCTTCCAACAAGCTGTCGAGCGCGAGCACTTTCATTCCGCGCACAAGTAAAACCTCCGCGCAAATGCTGCCGATATACCCCGCCGCGCCAGTCACCAAAATGTTCAAGGGACTATGCTCCTGCGCTGATAGACAACAAGGTTCAGCCTCAATCGAACCGGCTAGGATACCTTAGAAGGGTGTTGGGAATAAGCTCGCGTTGAGGCGCAGATTAGCCCTGCGCCAACCGGCGCTGGAACGTAAGCAGAATCAGGTCGGCACGGCGCCGCACCCCGAACTTGTTCAGCAAGTTCGAGACGTGGAACTTCACCGTGCGTTCCGCGATATTCAGCTTGCTGGCGATCTCCTTGTTCGAAAGATTTTCCAGCAGCGAATCCAGAACTTCCTGCTCTCGCCGGCTCAGGTTGGTCACGGAATCTGTCTTCAGTCGGCGCCCCTGGCTCGTGAGAATAGAGTCCACAAACCCCGAAAGAAGCTGGCGCGGCACCCAGAATCCACCATTGGCGACCAAGGGCAACGCCCGGATCAGTTGCTCGCGCGCTTCCATGTAGGTAAGCAGCCCCTTCACGCCCAGGCGAAGCAGCGAAAAACTGTTGTTTTCCGCATGATTCTCTCCGACAACGATCAACCGCGAGTCAGGATGGCGCTCAAGGATGTTCGTGAGAAGCGCCCCGGTGGCGGGCTTCGCGGCGTGCGCATCAATCACGTAGACGTTGGCTTTGGGTGGCTCCAGGTGGCGCAAGTCCGGCGCAAGCATGGACTCCAGCTGTTGCGACAGCACCTTGAAGGGGGCCTTCTCCAGAATTCGTTCAAATTCGCCGAGCACCAGCGGGTGCGGCGAAAGGATGCATACACTGAGTTTTGAGGACCCACGTTTGGTGTTCACTTTTGCCAGCCTAAAGAAAACTGGCCAAAGGGGCAAGTCTCTTGGGAGGGTATGTTCCTGAACTGCTACTGACCCTTAGGGTGCTTTTTTGCCGGGGATCGGTCGAAAACCGCGTTTCGGAACGTCTTCCTCGCCTGCGTCTTCACCTCATCTGGACTGGCCACCCGGCCCCTGACTTTGGGCTGGCCTAGATGCCCATTCAAGGCACAAAAACACCGTTTCGCTGTATCCAAGTTTCCAGATAGCCCTAGACCTCAAGTAAAATAAGGAGTTAGCTCTTCGTGGTTTCCCTCTGTGGTTTCCTTGTCCCGGAGAAATGGGCCGCGAGAAGCAACCGCTTACGGAACCTTTCAAAGGAGCAGGGCATTTCGGGGAATGGGTAAGCTGAACGAATCCGTCAAAGCGTTGCGGGAACTGCTCTCGCAGCGAATCCTGGTGCTTGACGGCGCCATGGGTACCATGCTGCAACAACGCGGGCTAGCCGCCGCGGACTTTGGCGGGCCCGAACTGGAAGGATGCAACGAGAACCTCGTTCGCACGCGTCCCGACGTGGTTCAGGACATTCACCGGAAATACCTCGAGGCGGGCGCAGATATCATTGAAACCGATTCGTTTAACGGAACCAGGAGCGACCTCATTGACTACGGGATCGCGGATCAGTCTTACGAATTGATGTTCAAGGCCGCCCAACTGGCGCGGCAGGCAGCCGACGAATTCTCGACTCCTGGCAAACCAAGATTCGTGGCCGGCTCCATGGGGCCGACCCGCAAGGCCATTACGGTAACGGGTGGAATCACCTTCGATCACTTGCAGCAGGACTATTACGATCTGGCAAAGCCCCTTATTGATGGCGGCGCGGACTTATTGATCGTGGAAACCTCCCAGGACACGCGAAACATCAAGGCGGCCATGCTTGCCATCCGCAAGCTGTCCCGCGAACTCGGGGCGGAAATTCCTTTCATTATCTCCGTGACCATCGAACAAAACGGTTCGATGCTCGCCGGCCAAACCATCGATGCGATGTGGGCTTCGCTGAAATATGCAAAGCCCTTGGCTTTCGGAATGAACTGCGCCACGGGCCCGGAGTTCATGACCGACCATATCCGAACACTGAGCCAGCTTACGAGTGAGTTCGTTTCTTGCTACCCAAACGCGGGATTGCCCAATCCCGAAGACGGAAAATACTATGAAACGCCAACATCGCTAGCAACCCAGCTCGAAAGATTCATACACAACGGGTGGCTAAACCTGGTTGGCGGCTGCTGCGGCACAACCGAGCAGCATATTCGCGCGATTGCACAAATGGCCCAAGGCAAAAAGGCGCGCGAGCGGCCGGCGGAGGGCCATCGCGCCATCTACACGGGCATCGAGGCCATCGAAGCTGAAGAAAGCACGCGGCCGCTGCTGGTCGGCGAGCGAACCAACGTCATTGGCTCGCGCCTGTTCAAGAATCTCGTGGCCGAAGAAAAATGGGAGGAAGCCAGCGAAATTGCCCGGCGGCAGGTGCGCGGCGGCGCGCAGATCGTGGACGTGTGTCTGCAAAGCACGGAGCGGGATGAGAAGAAAGACATCCCTTGCTTCTACGAAAAGCTGATTCGCAAAGTGAAGCCGCCTATCATGATTGATACCACCGACCCGGCGGCGATCGAGCTGGCCCTCACCTATTGCCAGGGCAAGTCCATCATCAATTCCATCAACCTCGAAGACGGCGAGGAGAAATTCCAGCGTACCGTGCCGATTGCGCATGAATACGGCGCCGCGGTGGTCGTCGGGTGCATCGATGAAGACCCCGTTCAAGCGCAGGCGTTCACGCGCGAGCGCAAGCTGGCCATCGCCGAGCGCTCGTATAAAATGCTTACGGAAAAATACGGTCTCGCGCCGGAGGACATCATCTTCGACCTCCTGGTGTTTCCCTGCGCCACGGGGGACGAAAACTACATCGGCGGCGCGGTTGAAACCATGGAAGGGATTCGCCTGATCAAGCAGGCCATCCCGGACGTGCGCACGATCCTCGGTATCTCGAATGTTTCGTTCGGTCTGCCGCCCGGTGCGCGCGAAGTCGTGAACTCGGTGTTCCTCTACTACTGCACGAAAGCCGGTCTGGATCTGGCGATTGTTAACACCGAGAAGATCGAGCGTTTTGCCTCCATCCCCGCCCACGAGCGCGAGTTAGCGGAAAACCTGCTGTTTTCGCATCCGCCCAGGAGCCTGCCCGCAGACCATTCCAATACCTGCCTTCTGCTCGACGCTCCTGCGGACTGGCGTCAACAAAGCAAAGAACAGCGCGCTGCCGTCAATCAGTTCTGGATTGCGGCGATCACCAAGCACTTCCGCGCCGCCAAGAGAAAAGAAAGGGATCGTGACGCCGATCTACCGCTCGACGACCGTCTTGCGAATTACATTTTGCAAGGTACGCGCGACGGCCTGATCGCCGACCTCGAACGCAAACGCGCGGAGGGAGCTGCGCCACTGGACATCATCAACGGGCCGCTGATGGCCGGGATGGCGGAAGTGGGACGCCTCTTCAACGCCAACGAATTAATCGTCGCTGAAGTGTTGCAATCCGCGGAGGCCATGAAGGCCGCAGTGAGTTATCTCGAACAGTTCATGGAAAAAACGGACTCCGCCAAGCGCGGCAAGGTGGTTCTTGCCACGGTCAAGGGCGACGTCCACGACATCGGTAAGAACCTCGTTGAGATTATTTTCAAGAACAACGGATACGAGGTGGTGAATCTCGGTATCAAGGTACCGCCGGAAGAATTGATCAAGGCCTATCAGGAACACCACCCTGACGCCATCGGTCTGTCCGGGCTGCTCGTGAAAAGCGCGCAGCAAATGGTAACCACCGCCAGCGACTTAAAGGATGCGGGAATCGAGATTCCGCTGCTCGTCGGCGGTGCAGCGCTGTCCGCAAAATTCACACAGACGAAGATTGCTCCTAGCTACGGCAAAGCCGTCTGCTATGCCAAAGATGCGATGACCGGCTTGCGTTTGATGAATCAGCTGATGGACCCGGCCACGCGCGAAACCGTGTTGCGGGAACACACGGCTTCCGGAAATGGTTTCAAAATGTCCACCACCATCAGCGTCGCGCCCCTTCCAAAGGTGTCGCGCTCACCACGCATCCGCGTTGATCTGCCGATTCCACCGCTGTCCTATCTCGACCGCAAAGTCCGCCTCGTGCCCGACCTACGCGAGATTTGGGGCTACATCAATCCTTACATGCTTTACGGGCGTCACCTGGGTTTCCGCGGGGACTTCGAAAAGCATTTGGCGGAGCGCGATCCGAAAGCCATCGAGCTATCGGAAAGCGTGGAGAAAGTGAAGCAAGAAGCCGCTCCGTTCATGAAGATTCGCGCGGTCTGGCAATTCTTCGAAGCAGAGCCGGAAGGCGAGTCGCTGCATCTGTTTGCGCCAGGCGCGAAAGAACCTTTGCACACGTTCCGCTTTGCCCGGCAGCGCCAGGGCGACGTTCTCTGCCTGAGCGATTACGTCCTGCCTGCCCGAAACGGAAAACGTGACCACGTCGCGATTTTCGTCGTGACGGCCGGCGAGGGCGTCCGCCCGCACTCCGAAAAAGCAAAAAACGAAGGCTATTATTTCTTGAGTCACGGCTTGCAGGCTCTTGCCATCGAAACTGCGGAAGGCTGTGCCGAATGGTTGCACCGCCGCATCCGTGAAGACTGGGGCTTTCCCGATCCGCCCGGGATGACCATGGCCGAGCGCTTCACCTCCCGCTATCGCGGCAAGCGCTACAGTTTCGGTTATCCTGCTTGCCCCAACCTGGAAGATCAGGCCGGCATCTGGAAACTGCTGCAGCCCGAAGAAATCGGCGTGCAGCTCACCGAAGGCTTCATGATGGACCCGGAAGCCAGCGTCAGCGCGCTGGTTTTCCATCACCCCGACTGCACCTATTTCTCGGTCGGGGACGCCGGGCAAGACAGCTAGGCGCATCCCTCGACGCGGGATAGAGTATTTCGCCAACCGCAGTGTCTGGCTCTCGCCTATGACTCTAGGAAGACCTTGTAGTGATGACCGGGACTAGCTACTCGATGCGACTTTAAGCTCCTGCTCGGCGTTCGCATTCCGAACTCGCACCGTTCGCATGGCCGGGATCTCTCGATGTTGCTCGAGAGAGGCATCTATTTCGCAACCGGTTTGCGCCAAAGGTACGCCGTTCGAGCTCGCCACTCCTTCAGGCCTCCTGGATCAAAGCCCGGGGGACCAGCAGAAACGCAGCGGTTCCCTAGCTCGATGTTCGCGCTAACAAAAGGACCGGCTCTACTCGGAATTGCATCTCTGCCCATCGACTTTTACGCCGACGGTCACGAGGACCCCGATCGAGGACTCCGTCGCGATCGAGAAATACGGCCTTCCTTCTTGAACAATTCGCTTTCTACCAATTCCGACAGGATGTGCCCAATCAAGATATGGCATTCCTGAATGCGCGGCGTCTCGTCTGAGGGGACACAGATGCAGTGATCAACGCTATTCTTGAGTCGCCCGCCGGTGCGACCGGTCAGCGCGACTCTCGGCAGTCCCATTTCCCTTGCCTGCGACATGGCGTGCAGTACGTTCGCTGAATTGCCACTGGTCGAAATGCCCACCACGACGTCCCCTGGTAGCGCCAAAGCTTCGAGCTGCCGCGCGAAGACTTGGTCAAATCCCCAGTCATTCCCAATGGCAGTGACACACGAACTGTTCACCGACAAGGCCAAGGCCGGCAAGGCCGGGCGATCGAACGCGAAACGCCCCACGAGCTCCGCGGCTATATGCTGTGCGTCGGCAGCGCTACCCCCGTTGCCAAACAGCAAAACCTTGCCACCCTGCCGTAATGCGCCGACGAGCAGTCCCGACACTTTTGCTATCATCGACAGGGTCTCTGGGCTGCGGAGCAAGTCTCGCTTCGTGGCAATCGATGCCTCAATCGACCTACTCACCCGAGGCACAAAGTCATTCGACTGTTTCATCCAACCTCCACAGCCAAGCTCCGCGTTCTGACAAACCACATCGTGAGTGCGGATGCGAATTGATGAGCGCGTTTTGCATTTTACTTGATAGCCTCGCCGCGCAAACTGGTTTCTGCGGAACTTCGGCAACGACGCCGAGCTGCTCAGCCGCCATTACACGGACGAAGAATTTCGACGCCTTTCCGACCTGCTCCAGAGGCCCTCTGCATGCACCTCATGGGCTCACAGGCGGAGGGGAGCGAGACAATGACGCGACATTCACAAGCAGATTAATCACTACCTGCCTGGCCGCCCTGCTATCGCTAGCGGTATCGCGATGGCCAGCAGGATGGTCTTGGTCGCTGCTTTGAAAGCGCCTTGGGACCTTACTTCCGGAAAGAGAACTGCGGCCTGCTGGGCAAGGAACGGGAGACGGACCGCGATGCCTCACTGGTGTGCAAGTAGGACGAGACCTGGAGCGTTTAGGCATCCGGGAATCCCGATGCTCGAGAGGCGATTACTTTCTTTCACGCGCTGACCGACTGGGCGGGCTAATGCGGAAGCGCGAGAGGACCTCGCCAAGGTTTTGGATGAAGGCTTCGGAATTGTAGAGCTCAGCACTGGTTCGCAGGCTCTCGGGCGAAGCGGTAGGTTCGACCACATCCAACTGAAATTCCCGTGCGACCTCCTCGATGATCTTCGGCTGAATGGGGCGCTGCTGCTCAACGTATGCGTTGATCAAGGCATGCTCACACAGCAGGTTCACCACACGAGGAACCCCTCGTGAAAATAGGTGTATGGTTTCCCGCGCGGCCGGACTGAAAATGGGCTGCCCGTCCGCCACTGCTCCTGCGATCTTCAACCTTTCGAGGATGTAGGCGTGCGTTTCTTCCTTCGTCAGAGGGCCGGTCTTGCAGCGAATCATGATGCGTTGTCGCAGCTGTCTTAGCTGAGGCAAATTCAGCTTCTCTTCAAACTCGGGCTGGCCAGACAGCACGATTTGCAACAATTTCTCCTTAGACGTCTCCAAGTTTGTGAGCATCCGAATCTCTTCAAGCACTGGGAACGTCAGGTTTTGCGCTTCGTCGACGATCAATACGCAAGTTTCACCTGCACGGAATCGCTCCACGAGCCATTGATTCAGCTTAATCAGTTGCCGGCTCTTGGAACTGGATTCGCAATGGATTTCGAATTCTGCCAGTACCAAGTCGAAGAGCTGGGTCGAATTCATCCGGGAGTTGAACAAAAACGCTGTCTTCGCGGCGTTCCGGTGCAGCCAGTCCAGGAGTCGGTTGACGAGCGTTGTCTTACCTGTTCCCACCTCGCCCGCGAGCGCGCTGATACCCTTTCGGGTCTGAATGCCGTACATCAGACTCGACAAGGTCTCCTCAATCTGTTTGGTAAGAAACAGATACCGGGGATCCGGACTCACATTGAACGGGTTTTCTTTTAGTTCAAAAAATCTCTTGTACATGGTCGCTAATCTATTTCGCCATGCGGATGTCCATGAGCGCCTTCTAAGCTCTTAACACTGCTGCGCCACGGAAATCCGACAGAATCATTCGCATCGTGCTTCTCATTGCCGCCCCTTCCCTCCCGTTCCCACTGCTTCCTCGAGGCCTGTTTGCTTAATCTTGTACAGGAGCGACTTGTAGCTGATCTGTAGGTCTCGGGCCGCTCGCTTCCGGTTCCAATGCGTCCGTTCGAGTGCCTTCGCTATCAAGTCACGCTCCGCCCGGCGCGAGGCCGTTCGAGCTGCTACTTTCAATGGGACGCCGCGAAGTTCCTTCGCGCCCGTCCGTTCGAGGACCGGCAATTCTCGAAGCTCATCCATTGCCCTTCGGGAATCACCAAGCAATACAATCCTCCTGGCCAAGTTCTCCAACTCCCGGACGTTCCCGGGCCAGTCATGGGTTCCCAGGAATTCTTTTTCCTCGTCGCTCAAAAATGGAGCCTGCCGCCCTAACTCCTCAGCATGCTTCGCGAGAAAATGCTCCATGAGGGGGAAGATGTCCTCTTTCCTGTCTCTGAGCGGCGGGAGGCGGAGGCAAACTCCGCTGATTCGAAAATACAATTCCGTTCGAAATCTCCCCAATTCGACTTCTTTCTCCAAATTGCACAATGTCGAAGAGATGATGCGAAAGCCGCCGGGACTCTTCTCCTCCGTCTCTCCGTCAGGGAAGAGGTCGAGTAGTGACTTTTGACCTTCGAGATCCAATTCATCTATTCCGTCAAGAAAAACGGTTCCTCGACCACCTTGGGAATCTCCAACAGACACCGGCAAGCTCGATTTCAGAACCGCGAGCACTTCCCTCGGCTCGGCAGCTCTGCAGTTCACTTTCTTGAGCGGTGCAGCTTTATGTCTCGAGAGTAGGTGAATGACGCGCCCGTAAACGTCCTTCCCGGTTCCACTCTCCCCCATCAGCAGCACAGGTATGTTCGTCCGGGCGATTTCCTCGACGATCGCGTTCAACTTCTTGATCGCGGGCGAATGGCCGGGAACAAAACCAGTGTTCCTCGGCTCTGGCCGGAGGTCGGAGCGTGACGAGGTCATCATCCCCGACGGTCAAAGCAAATCTCCTTCCAGTGTGACCACGGTTTGAGGACCGACCGGCATCGACTAAAGTGCTTTGTTTCAGTGAACTACAGTGAACTGCCATGAGCAGATGGCCGATCCGCTACGGCTGGTACTTTGCCTTGTGTCCCAATTTTATGCCAAGAAGTTCCAAAACTTTCTCCTCGTTCCTTCTTTGCTTCTCGCGGCAAGAAGACCGCGCGTTTGTAACTTATTAACCAGAAATAACTTACAAGAGCTCGAAGGGAAAGTCCGTGGCAATTGTCGTGCAATTCGGCCACGGAACGGTGGCGCTCGTTTAGAAAGGGACACCCATGGTTCGCGATGGCCAATTGACGGTCACGGAAGTCCGCAGAGTTGTGCGTAAGCGCGGGTGGATCCTTCCTGTTTGCGCAGTGGGTTGTGCGGCACTGAGCGCACTGGTCGCAACGCGGCTTCCGAAAAAATACATGTCCCAGACCGTGCTCGTCTCCAAGCCGCCCGCCGTGCCCGAGGATTTGAGCCAGCGTCTCGCCTCGATGAAGGAGCAGATTCTAAGTCGGCCCCGGCTCGAGCCGGTCGTTGAAAAACTTGATCTTTACCACGCGGATCGCGGCAAGCTTCACATGGAGGACTTGGTTGAGCGCCTGCGCAAGATCATCGCGATTTCTCCCCTTGAACCGGTGCCCGGGACGCAAGATCCGACTATCCCCGGCCTTTTAGTGCAGGTGAGCTTCGACAATCCCCAAAGGGCGCAGGAGATTTGCACAGAAGTAACCTCCATGTTCATGGAGCAAAACGCGCGAGCTTCGGAGCAACAGGCGGCGCGCACAGCATCTTTCATCGGTCAGCAATTGCAGGAAGCGAAGGCGAAGCTTGATGAACAAGATGCCAAGCTGGCCCAATTCAGGCGTCAATACAGCGCATCCTTGCCGCAAGAAGGGCAAAGCAACCTCAATCCGTTGTCGACCTTGAACTCGCGGTTGAAGGCAAATTCGCAAGCGTTAAGCCTGGCACAGCAGGATAAGGCCTTCGATGAATCTCACTTGAGCGAGGCGAAAGCAAATTGGAAGGTATCCCGAACGAAGCCGAATCCTCAAGCTCTCGAGGAACAACTGCGGGTCGAACAGGACCAATTGACGGTCCTCGAGTCGCGATATTCGGCCGAGCATCCTGATGTGATCAAAACCAAGAATCGCATCATGGACCTCAAAAAGAAGATGTCGAATTCCGATAATACTTCAGCGGAACCAGAAAAGGCATCTGAGCCGCCTCAGATTCAAGAATTGCGCTCGAAGCTGCGGCAGGATGAAGTCAGGATTGCGGATCTTACGAACCAGCACACGAAAATCCAAGACCAGATCCGCCTTTTGGAAGGGCGTGCGAACACCAGCCTGATGCTGGAGCAACAACTAAAAGAGTTGACGAGGAATTACCAGAGCGCGCTGGACTATTACAACGATCTTTTGAAGAAACAACAGAATTCTGCGGTGGCAACGGACCTGGTTCATCAGCAAGAAGGGGAGCAATTTCGCGTACTGGATCCGCCGAGCCTTCCGACGAAGCCCTCATCCCCGAAGATTCTATACTTTGCCGGCTGGGGACTGGGAGGAGGGATGGTGTTAGGTTTAGCCGTCCTATACTTATTCATGGCAATGGACCGTACACTGCACACGGAGAACGAGGTTGAGAAGTATCTAAACCTTCCTGTGCTTGCCAGTTTGCCGGTTATGGAATTCTTTGCTGGACCGGCCGGAAATGCGAGGCTGCTCAAGCGATCACTCAAGATCGAGTCGAGATGAGCAGGCGAGGACACAATGAGCCGCATTCATGAGGCGTTGAAGAAGGCCGCTGAAGAGAGAGCCGCGCAGCTGGCAGCCGGAAGCGAAGCTAGCTTGGCAGACGTCCCGAGCGAACTCGAACTGCTCATGCGGGGTCCAGAATTCACAAGACCTGCAATCTCTACCCAGGATACGGCGGGCGGGAATGAGAATACCGTTCTTTGTTTTGAAGAATTAGCAAAGCGATGCGCAAAACTGGAGTGGCAGCTCGACCCGCGCCATAACGTGTTTATAAGCTCCAGGCCAGGGCAAGAAGGACCAGACCGGTTTCGTACTCTGCGTTCGCGCTTGTACAGAATTGCAGCCACGCGCCAGCTAAAAAGGGTTCTTCTAACGAGCGGTGTGGCTGGAGAAGGAAAGACGTTTGTTGCGTTCAATCTTGCGCAATCGATTGCACAGCAACCGGAACTTCGAGTCTTACTCGTCGACACAGATTTGAGGTCACCTCGATTTCACCATTTGTTTGGAGCGCCGATCTGTCCAGGACTCTCGGACTACCTGCGAGGGGATGTGGATGAGTACGCGATCGTTCAAAAAGGCATGAAGGGAAGCCTTTTCTTGATTCCCGGCGGGAGCCTGGCGTCCAACCCAAGCGAGCTGTTGCTTGCCGAAAGGATGAAGCAGCTGCTCCATCGCCTTACGCCGCTGTTCGACTGGATCATACTTGACTCTCCGCCTAGTTTATCCGTTCGTGATGCGGGGATTCTTGCCGATCTGGCCGACGGCGTCTTGTTGGTGATCCGAGCGGGTTCCACAGACGCCCAGACTGCGGAGAGAGCTGCGGCGGAATTCAGAGAAAAGAATTTACTTGGAGTTGTGCTCAATCAGGTTGAAAAAAGCGACTCCCATGATGCTGAATACCACAACGACTACTATGGCCGCGGAATGATGCGCCTGAAACCGCTGAGCAAGTGAGTGCGTAAGCGCCGGTGCTAAACGTCGCGCCAGTCGCCATTCTTTGGCTAACTATTTCTAATGCTCAGAGCTGCCGCACCCGTATTGGAAATGAGGAGGGAGGCAGTACCCACCACCACATTTCCAAAGTTAACCGACGAAGTACTCGAGAGAGAACTCGGCGCCAGCCTTTTTCACTCGCCAGCTGAAGGTGCGAGCCCAGCCGCGCCCTGTTGCCGCGAACCGACGCAGTTTTTCCGTTTCGTAATAAGCCCAGCCTCGCGAATTTTGTAGATGAGCAGCCTATAGCTGATTTTCAGCTCTTGAGCCGCTTTCCTGCGATTCCAGCGATTGGCGCGCAGCGCCGCAAGGATAATATTTGTTTCACCCGCTCGGATGGCCTCTTTGCATAGGCTCTTCAAGGGAACGATTTCATTCTTGTTTGGCATTGGAAATGACTGACCGGATCGTTCCAGGTCCTCTCTCATCCAAGCCTCAGGGCCGATAACGACGTGTCGGGCGATGGCGTTCGAAAGCTCTCGGATGTTTCCTGGCCACTCCATGCACTGCATGTAATGCAGCGTCTCCCTGCTGAGCGGCTCAGGTCGCAGGCCGAATTGTTCCTGGCAGCGCGCGAGAAAATGCTCGGCCATCAGCGGAATGTCTTCGCGGCGGTCCCGCAAAGCGGGCAGCGTCAAGGACACCACATTGATTCGGTAGTACAAATCCGCTCGAAACTTTCCTTTCGCAATCTCATCCTCCAGATCCTTGTCGGTGGCGCACATCAGTCGCGTTTCAACGGATCTCTCCTGTTCATCGCCGATTCGCGAAAAACGACCGTCCTGAAGGAATTGCAGGAGCTTGCTTTGCGAAGCCAAATCGAGGTCGGCAATTCCGTCAAGAAAAAGGGTCCCCTTGTGTGCAAGTTCCACTCTTCCAGGTTTTGTCGCGTGAGCGCCCGTAAACGCGCCCTTTTCGAAGCCGAAAAGCTCGCTCTCCAGGAGGGTTCCCGGTATCGCCGCACAATTGACCTTGACGAACTGGCCGCCCGGTACCGCGGAATGACTATGAATCCATCTCGCGAGGACCTCTTTGCCGCTTCCTTTAGGGCCATAGAGCAGTACCGGGACACTGGTTCCAGCGACTTTCGTCGCGCGCCTCCGCAGCTTTTTCATGGCTTCGGACCGGCCAAACAATACCTCTTCCGGCGGCAGGATATTGGCCGCTTGTTGGCCCGCGGTCCGGCTTCTCTTTTCGATAGACATGTTCGCTGACAAGGTCTAGCAGGGTCGCAAGCACACTGGCGGCCATTAGGACGCGCGGAGCTGAAGATCAAGCTTTATCTTAGAAATCAACTAACCGCTTTGTTTTCAATGATGTAGATAAAGCCAGAAACAGAAAGTTATAGTACGGCAATGCGCATGGTCACGCATTCTTCATGACCAGAATAGCAAGCAATTTCTCTGCTGTACGAAAACATTTTTCCCTTCTGAGCACACAACTGCTCGGCCGCAAATGGCCCTCGCAAACGGGCTTTTCACGATTATGATTGGGACCGCAATCTCAGTTTTTTCTAGTGGTTTCTTGAGCCTGGAGCGCGCGTGACAGACTCGTCGGCAAGTATCCTGCTAACCGGCGGTGGCGGCTTTATCGGTTCGCACCTAGCCGAAGCCTTGCTTCGACGCGGTTGTCGACTGGCCATCGTAGATAACCTAAATGAATGCTATCCCCCACCTTGGAAGCAGTCCAATCTCCGAGAGGTCGGCCGCGCCGGCGATTTTGATTTCCACGGCTGCGACATTCGCGAATTCCAGAAGTTGCGTCGGGTCTTCGACAAATTTCGCCCTTCAGTCGTCATCCATTTGGCCGCTCTGGCAGGGGTTCGTTCGTCCATCGAGCGGCCTCTCGACTACGCACAGGTCAACGTCGGCGGCACGGCTAACGTCCTTGAACTTTGCCGGGAATTCCGGGTTGAAAAGCTTATTTTCGGCTCGTCGAGTTCAGTCTATGGAGCCACCAGCGCCGCGCCGTTTTCAGAAAATCATGGCGAGTTGCGGCCGATTTCTCCCTACGCCGCAACCAAGCTGAGCAACGAATTGCTGTGCTACACCTACGCGCATCTGTTTGCTCTTCCGGTTATTTGCCTCCGCTTCTTTACCGTCTATGGCCCGCGCCAGCGTCCTGACCTAGCCATCTATAAGTTCACCGCCCTGCTCGAAGCCGGTAAGCCCCTTCCGGTCTTTGGCGACGGTCAGACCAGGCGCGACTACACCTATGTCGACGACCTTGTCGCTGGCATCTTGGGAGCTCTCCCTTTTCCGCCACGAGACCCCGCGGAGGTGCCTTTCGACATTTTCAACTTGGGGAATTCCAACCCTGTAACGCTCAACGAGCTTATCGACCGCCTCGAGCGCGCTACGGGTCGCCGCGCCATTCGCCAACAAATGGCCCAACAGCCAGGGGACGTTCCTCTTACCTGGGCCGACATTTCGAAGGCTCGCCGGATGTTGGGGTATCAGCCGGCGATCGACCTGGATGAAGGTTTGCGCCGCTTCGTCGCGTGGTATCGGTCGGTAAGGTCCTCCCGCTGATCCCCAATAGCGGCGACACATCTTCAATCTTCAACCACGTGCGTCTCAAATATTTTGCGGAACTCGCGCCATTTGTCCCGATTAAACTTGCCGTCCTGGCCAAGACACTCGACCGCCGAATAGGCCATGAACAGGGCATGATGCGTATTGTCGTGGGCAAAAAGACCTTGCCGGCCAAAGGTCAGCAATCCTTCCATTCCTCCCAGCCAACGGTCCAAAATCTCAAAAGACTCTTCATAGCCGGCGCGGTAACGGGGGTAGGCCTGCGGGAGCCTGTGCGTTTTCACCTGGGAAACCACGGCCGCGACGGGAAGTCCCGCGTGCCCCAGCCAGGAACAGGTCGCCTTGCCCAATGCCTCATCGCTCATGGCCCATTCCCGAGAGCCGGGGTCCGCAGGCAGTTCCGCGCAGAGAACCGTGCGATTTCGAGGTTCGGATGCGGCTGAGTAGTTCTTTGGCTCGGAAAGGCGCGAGATGGGAATCGATTCTTCGGGAAAATAGTGGGCGTCATATTCCGTAAACTGCTTTTGCTCGAGCACCAGGTAGATCAGAATCATTCCTCGAAAGCCGACTTTCGAAGCAGCGGCCTCGACTTCGAACGGGGGTCCGGGGTGAATGGATTTCGCCAATACCGTCAAAGGCAGGGTGGACCAGATGAACGGCGCGGGAATGCGGTATTCGGCCCCGTTCTGTTCGTAGCGTACTGCGCTGACGCGGTTCTCTTCCCGTTCGATGGCCGTGACCTTCGCGCCAAGCAGAAATTCTGCCCCTCCCTTGCGGGCAACTTCGTAAAGCCGTTCTGAGATTTCCCCATACCCGTGCCGCGGGTAATAGAATTTGCCGGCGCTCGGCGGTTTCCATCCAGGAACGGAGGAGGCAATCTTGCGGATCATCTTGGCGAGCGAATTCGCGGATACTCGCCGCTTGGCCTGCATCACGGAAAGCTGTTCCGGGGGCATTCCCCATAGTTTCCTCGCATAGGGAAAATAGAAATCCCGGCAAATCGTCCTGCCCAGAGATCGTTCGAGAACACTCGCGAAGGTTGCCTTTCTCGTGCCATGTTCCGGAATGAGCTTGCGCGCCATGTCCCTCGCCACGCCAAACAGGAAGGATTTTGGAACGTGGAACACCAGATCCAGGGGTTTGAGGGGGAAGTGAATCCACCGGCCTTGCAGCCGGATTCGGCCGTGACGTGGGCGGAGGAGCAGATCTTCGCCAAGCAAGCGCATCAAATCCTCGAGAATCTCGGGGCGGCACGCGGGATGCAGCCGGTGGCTGCCATAGTCGACTCGCATACCACCGAGTGAGAAGCTTCCGGCGTTTCCCCCCACGGTATGGCGTTGCTCGAGCACCGTGACCCGGGCCGCGCCCGTGCGTATCAACTGATACGCTGCGCCGGTCCCGGCCGGTCCCGCGCCCAGAATGACTACATGAGGTTGCCCTGAATGGTCAGTTTTGGATTGCATTTCCGCTTTGACAAGATCATTTAGCCGGCCGGACGGCTGCGCGCAGCAGTTGGCGCCCTCGAAATGTACAGTTCATGCCACACCAGGAAGTTCAGCAACCCCCAAAGAGCTCGTCCATGGTCGTAACGGCCGGCAAGATGCTCGTCGATCACGCGTTTGACGGCTTCTGGACGGAACAACCCGGTTTCCGAGATGGGCTTGGCGCCGCAGTAGGACAGCAAAATATCTTTCAACTCCTTCTTGAACCACGCCGAATAAGGCATCTCCAGCCCGACCTTCTTTTTCTTCAAAATTGACGGTGGCAAGATTCCCTGCAAAGCCCGGCGCATGATGTGTTTTTTCCGCAGGCCTGGCAGCTTCAACTTTGGTGAAACGCGCGACATGAAGTCCGTCACTTCGTTGTCCGTCATCGGCACTCGGGCTTCGAGCGAATGGGCCATGCTCATTCGGTCGTTCTTAACCATCAAATCATCCGGAAGGAAGATGGCCGCATCGATGTGGAGAAGTTTGTTCAAGTCGTCTCGCACCGCGGACCTCTGAAAGGTTTCCATGAAGAATCGATCCGAGCGTTCTAAATTGATCTTTTCGAGGACCTCCGGTGTATACAAGGCGCGCTTCTGATCCTCCGTCATCACGATCCGCCACCACAGATGCGCTTGGGCCGGAGGCAGGCCCTGTCCGCCCAGGAAGCGTTTCATCTTGAATTCCAGGCTCAACTTTTGGTGAGAAACCGGGAGGGATTCGACGACGGGAGCAACAATACATCTCCTGACCCATTTCGGGACGTGGCCGAACCAATTCGAGGCCTTGTATGCCGCGTAGGTGTCGTATCCTGCGAAGGCCTCATCGCCTCCCTCTCCCGACAGCAGAACGACGACTTCTCCCTTCGCCAATTCACATACGCAATAGGTGGGAATCGCCGAACCGTCAGCATAGGGCTCGTCGATATAGCCGATATGCTTCACGAGCAAATCGCGCACGATTTGCGGCGTCACCACAACTTCGCGGTGCGCGGTTTGAAATGTTTGGGCCACGATGCGCGCATAGGGAAGCTCGTTGAAACTGCGGTCTTCAAATCCCACGGAATAGGTGTGAACGCTTTCCGACGTGTGCCTGTGCATCAGCGCAACCAAGGTGCTGGAATCCATGCCGCCGGACAGCAAAACACCCACCGGGACATCGGCCACTAACTGCCGTTTTACCGCCCGATCAAGGGCCTCGAGGGCTTCGCCAACGGCGGTTCCCTCGTCAATCGCGTCGTCGACATCGAACGACGGTTCCCAATACTTCCGAATGCTGACACCGCCGTTTTGGTTCACGGTTATCCAGTGTCCAGGGGACAGTTTGCAGATTCCCTCGAACGCGCTCTGTGGCCCGGGTATATAGTCAAAAGTCAGAAAATCATGAAGCGCTTGCAACGACAGCTTTCGCTCCACGCGTCTGTCAGCAAGAATTGCTTTGATTTCCGACCCAAATCGGAAGAAGCGATCGTCTTTTTGATAGAAGAGCGGCTTGATTCCGTACCGATCACGGGCGATGTGGAGTTCATGATGCCTCTTGTCCCAGATGGCCACCGCGAACATCCCGTTTAGCTTGGCCCACATGTCCTGACCCAGTTCTTCATACAAATGGACCAGGACTTCCGTATCGGTCCGTGAGCGGAACACGTGTCCTCGTTCCGCCAGGCTGAATTCTTCTTTCAACTCGCGAAAGTTGTAGATTTCACCATTGAACGCCAGCCAAATCGTGCCGTCTTCATTGCTCATTGGCTGGTGGCCGGCGATTGACAAATCGATGATGGCAAGTCGCCTGGCCCCCAATGCCACTTCGCCATCGCTCCACGTACCACGATCGTTCGGCCCGCGATGCGCCATCGCATCCGTCATCAGGCCCATTAACTCGCCGTTGGGATCGATGGGCACCTCGCCCAAGCGCCGCATCCCGCAGATTCCGCACATCTCTCGTTAACCTCTGATCACCGATTGCAAATCCATGACGAATTGGCTCTAGGTTGATCCTTCACCCTCTCCCGAGCTCTACCTCGGCGGCTCGAATCGGGGAATCTGACTAAGTCGATTTGCGACCCACTGGCAACAAATGCCGGGGTGGAGCGTCGTTCGGTCCTTGGTGGCGGCAATCAGCCCGAACCAAGGGAGAAGCCACAAAAAACGTTCGCGCCGATCATGAGGGTTTGCCGTGATCTTGCGGTAGCTGTTTGGATTGCTGATCCTGACTCGCCTGATCTTGAATCGGGAAGGAATCGTCGGTCTGAACTCCCATGATCGCATTAGGGTTAAACCGGCCCATTCTTGTCGCGATCGCATCTCCCAGCATGCCGATCAGCAGTATCAATAGTGCGCTCATCAACGCCAGCTGCGCGGATGCCGAGATATTTGGCTGATGCGAGAGATCAATTGCCATTTTTGTGAGCCCTACGGCCAGGGCCATCAGCACGATGGGGAAGAACACCCTCAGCGGACGGAAAAGCATCACGGTTCGCAAAATCAGTATGAAGAAGCTTCCCGCGTCCCAAGGCACAATTTTTGACTTCCCTTTCCTTGGAAGATAGTCAATCGGAAGATAGGAAACAGCGTATTTGTCGCAATGCATTGCGAGCGTGATCGTGGTCGTCCAGCTGAATTGATCAGGCAAAATAGGGAAATATTGCATCACCATATCACGCCGGAAGGCGCGGAGTCCGCTATTCAGGTCGGGGATTTTGGCGCGCGTCATGTAATTCGCCAAAATATTCAGCACGGATTTCGCGGGTCGACGGATCAGCGGGACCTTCACACTCCCTCCGACCCGCGCGCCCACCACCATGTCCGACCGCTTCAGTTCAGCGAGCAGTTGAGGGATATAGCGCGAGGGATAGGTGCCATCCGCATCGGTAATCACCACGTACTCGCGGCTTGCCGAAGCGATCCCCGTTTTCAGCGCGGCGCCATATCCTCGATTGCTCCGGTGTCGTAGGACACGCGCTCCGGCCTCTGCGGCGCTTTGTGCTGTCTGGTCTTTTGAGCCGTCATCTACAACAATGATCTCAGGCGTAATTTTGTGTTGCTGCAGGATCTCCTCAATTTCTGCCACAACACTTTTTACGGACCCTTCCTCGTTGTATGCGGGAATAACAACACTTACTGTGTCCACAGGCCCACCGTGCTTCCTTTCCAATGATTAGGCAGGCTTCTCCGGTAATGCAAACGGTCCGCTCCACCTGCAGATATGGGCAGAACGACAGGGTAAACCCGGCTTTTTCATCCTGTGCCGCCGCTTTCCGGTGCGAGGGTCGGGATGTTACTACATGCCCGGACCGTTGAAAACTCGTTCGAAGGTCGTTACCGGTGGATAGCGCCCTTCAACCAATCCATGGGAGCCAAGCGGGCTGCGTTCAAGGGAATGCGAACCGCAACTGCAGAAAACCAGGCAAAGAGGAAGCCTTCCCCGTACCGGATCGAAGAAGACCGGCACTCGTCCGACGACCCGCCGAGGAACTTTACCGTGGCGGAAAGATAAAAGCCTCTAACAGGTCGGCTCTGGCCTTCTCATCCGAGGCGACCACACGCAAAATATCTTTGACCGAGAGCATCCCCCGGAACTCCCCGGCCTCATCGAGCACGATCAGATGGAAGATGCCGTTTTGCTCCATGAGCAGCAGGCACTCATCGAGCGCCCTTTCCGCCGTGACGGTAACCAGTTCGCGGGTCATGATATCCGCGGCTTTCATCCATGCCGGGCACTTGTTTTCCGCGGCCACTTTGTCGGAAATGTCGCTCTGCGAAATCACACCGGTGAGCCTGCCGTCCGCCCCCAGCACGCCGACCGTACGCACTTCTTTGGCTCGCAGATACTGCGCCACTTGGTGAACACTGGTTTCTTCCGAGACGGTATAGACTTCCTTGCGGGACCCGATCAATTCGCCAACCTTCATTGGACCCCTCCGCAGGCTAATTTAGCCGGATACTAGGCCTATTTCGACCTAGAAGCAAGATGGGTTGCAAATCAAAGCGGGCTCCCACCAGCCGCTTGAAGCGGAAGGACTGGACTTGATTGTGGAAACCGCGATGGCCAAAGAATCGCCGCTAGGCGCGTGTCGCTTCCGCACGCACCATATCGTATTTCTCAATCACCGCGGCAACGCCCATTCGCGCAGTGCCGTCCTCGATACGCGGCTCGACACGGAGGACTCTACCGAATGCGTGCACCAGAACCTCTTTACCGTTCGTTATTGCCGTTGGCAAGGTCAGCACCAGATCGAGTTGGGAGCCAGCTTGCGGATCTTGATCCATTACAAAGTACAGTCCGCGCGTCGAGATGTCGCGGGTATTGCCCTTCCTGGAAGCTGATTCCTTCTCCGTAGGAATTCGAATAAGGACCGGCAAAGATAGATCGTACCGCCGAGTCGTTCTACGCTCCTGGACGCCCGCCATTTTACCCTACACTCCGCGGACCGTTTCTCGCGGCCGCGTTCCCTTCTTTGAATTGAGTGTCGATGCCGCCCGACGGCTGATTCTGCTTCCTGGCGCAAGCCAGGGTAACGCAAGGACCCAGCCTGAGTATAACGTTTTCTTGGTTTTGCCTGGCCCGCGCATCGTTCGTTGCACGCTGAACTGTCAACCGTTTCTTGTTCCCACTGGCGAATTCTCTTCAGCCCCTGGCGCTGTCGCGGACTTCCGCGTCCGCGGCGTATCCAGGTTGAACTGCCGCATCTTGTAAAGCAGTGCCTTGTAGCTGATTCCGAGCATCTTGGCTGCGTCTTTCCGGCACCAGCGGGTCTTTTCCAGGGCGTCGGCGATCGCTTCCATCTCCGCTTCATCCTTCAGACCGCGCACAAGCGCTTTGAGCCCCTGGTCTTTTGGTGGCGCTGGTTCTTCGCGCGGCGAAGTGCGCTGCCGCGTGGAGGACATCTCCACCAATTCGCGCAAGCTGCCCTCGTCATCTTCGAGAATCACATAGCGCTTTACGAAGTTCTCCAGCTCGCGCAGATTCCCTGGCCAGGGATAGTTCACGGCCGCATCCAACAAATGTTTGGACGGCGGCTGCCCGGGCTTCCCGTATTTCTCGCTGTACTTCTGCAGGAAATGTTGAAACAGCAGCGGAATCTCCGTCGTGCGTTCGCGAAGCGGGGGCACGTTGATGGACAATACGTTCAGCCGGTAATACAAATCCTCGCGGAAGCGTCCCGATTTCATCGCTTCATGTACGTCCACGTTCGTGGCTGCCAGCACACGCACGTCGGTCTCGACCATGTGCCGCCCGCCCAGCCGCGAATACTGGTGATCTTGCAAAACGTGCAGCAGTTTGGCTTGCAGGTGCGTGCTCATTTCCGCGATTTCGTCCAGGAAAATCGTGCCTTTGTTGGCCAGTTCGAACTTACCGGGCTTGCTCCTCACGGCACCGGTAAAAGCGCCCTGCTCAAATCCGAACAGTTCCGACTCCAGCAGTTCTCCCGGTAGCGCCGCGCAGTTGACTTTCACAAACGCCTGGTTGCGCCGCTTCGAACGCAAGTGAATCATCCGCGCGACAACTTCCTTGCCCACGCCGCTTTCCCCGCAGACGAAAACCGGCACGTCCACCGGGGCGATTTGCAGAATCTGCTGCCGGATTCGCACCATCTGCGGGCTCGCCGCCAAAAAGCTCAAATCCTCCGTCACTTGATCGCAATAATCCCGGAGCGCTTGATTCTCAGTTGCCAGCTGTTTCTTCTGGCGCGACTTGAGCATGGCCGCATCCAGCTCGGTTTTTTCAAATGGCTTGGTAAGGTAGTCGTGCGCTCCGATGCGAATGGCCTCTACCACCGTGCCCACTTCGTTCGAACAAGACAGCATGATCACGTTCAGGGTACGGTCGATCTCCATCAGCTCTCTCAGCGTGTCAATCCCGTTCATCTCCGACATCAGCACGTCCAGAATGATGAAGTCTGGCCGCTCGCCTTTTGTCACTTTGTTCAAGGCTTCCCTGCCGGAGCTGACGGTCTGGACTTCGAACCCGTCTACTTCCAAAAGGGTCTGCAGGTACTTTCGAATGCTCGGCTCGTCATCCACCACCAGGACTTTTTCCTTCTCTCCCATCGCTTCTTCCCTTTCCCACGAGATTTTCTCGAATGTTAGCCTTGATCCATCGGCAATAAGAACGTGAATCGGCTTCCTGCATTGGGGTCGCTTTCCACCCAGATCTTGCCGCGGTGCGCCTGGATGAGTCGCTTCGCAATCGCCAGCCCTAGCCCCATCCCCGAAGTATTCCTGTCCACCCGCACGAAATCCTCGAAGATTTCCTGATGATGTTCGGCAGAAATGCCCGTGCCGGAGTCCTTCACGCTGACTTCGACGCTGTTCGGGCGTGGCAAGCGAAATCTCCGGCGCTCTTGCAACGGCGCCAGGATGGCGACGCGGCGCTCCCAGAAATGGGGCGCGGCTCGCAGCACCACTGTGCCGCCGCTCGGGGTGTGCTTCAAGGCATTGTCGAGCAAATTCGCGGCAACCTGCTGAACTTTTTGATAGTCGAAACGGAAGGTTGGTATCGAAGGATCAATATTCGCTTCGAGCCGCACTCCTTTGCGCTGAAAGGCCTCAAACCACCTCTTGGAGAGCTCATCCAGGCAATCCCGCAAATCGTTCTCACGCAGTTGCAAGACAAGTTTGCCACTCTCCAGTGCCGAATAGTTCAGGAACATGGAGACCAGCCGCACCAATCGTTCGCAACTCTCCTTGGATTCCTCCAGGATGTCTCGCTGCTTGTCCGTCAGCCGCCCGAGCGAGCCGGCAAGCAGCAAATCGTAATAACCCTTGATCACCGCCAGCGGCGTCTTCAATTCGTGCGCGGCGGAAGCCAGAAACACGGTCTTCTGCCGGTTCACTTCCTGTAATTTCAGGTACGCCGCCAGGAGATTCCTGTAAGTAATCTCCCGTTCCTGAAGCAACTCTTGCACGGTAAGCTGCGTTTCAGGATCAGCGCCCGACTGCCCGTCAGCATTTTGTATTTCCGCCACCAGCCAATCGGATTCCGGCATCCAACGAATCCGCATCGACGTTCTTCTCTCTGGCGGTCCGAGACGCACGTTCACTTCGTGCTCGCCCCTTTCCACTTGCCTGAAGATGTCGGCTGCATCCATCTTCAGAAGATCATTGAAAAGATTCGGTTCGTCACTTTCCTTGAATCCTTGGGTCTCCAAGCAACGGCGTGCTCGCGCGTTTACCAGCACAAGACCTCCGCTGCGGTCGGCGACAAGTAATGACTTTTCCAGAGTATCCAAGACTTGTCGGACCGCCTCTAAGGGAAGAGGCCAGCGATTGCGATCTTCGGCCACGGGCATGGCTATCCTTCCGGTCATGTACTAGCTCAGTTCTTTTTTTTTTGGCGATGTGGTAAATATTTTCCCTTGCCGGAAGTGGACATCCTTACAGAGTGTTCCCCGTGGAGTCAATGGTAAAAGCGTTCCATTTGCACATTTACGGAAATCCAATGGATTTTCATTCCCTGGCCGTGCCGTGAAAATACTTTCTTCTTCGGCAAATGCTCGTAAGTTATTCTCAATACTCAACTTAGTGTTTCCCTGGACAGGCTTTTTTGGCACGCAAGATGCAAGTTACGTACTATATCTTTCGTACCTTCGTACCGTCCGGGGGCTTCGGTGAATCGCGCAATTGAGGCAATGCATGGCGTTGGGACTCAATCGATAAGGCGGTCACCCCGCATCCGCCTTCAGGTTCCCGTGTTTGTGCGTGGCACGGATGCGTCTGGGTCTGAATTCATTGAACTTACTAAGACCCTTGACATCAGTGCATTCGGCGCCTGCATCGCTTGCCAGCATCTTCTGCGAACGAATCAGAAGATCCATCTTACAATCCCGGCTCCCTACCCGATATCCGCCAGCTTTTTTCCCAATGAGACTCCCCCTATTCTTGCCCGCGTCCTGAGAATGAACAGGATGGGCGATACACACCTGTTCGGCCTAGAATTCTTCCATCCCTTGGAATAGCGCCGGCTCCTTGCTGGATACTTTTGTTACCTCCCAGGTCGGTCTGGGCCTCACTTTGCTAAGTTTTTGCCTCGTCTTTCTCTGCATCTTGTATTAGCATGCCCGGCTCATAGAGGTCTCAGTTTGGTTCGGAGGCCGCCAAAGGTCCAGTACGAATGGTCTCTTGGTTGCTCCAAATGTTTGTAGAACAATTGACATGCTTGCCCCACACCCCGCGGGGATAGGCAGAGGTTAGGTCTATTCCGGATATGCCCAGCTCCGGCGCTCTTGCGCCCCCGCGTCTGCCCGTCGAGGACACGTATCTCGAGTTGCTTGCGGATACACTCGAGAGTCTTGACCTGCCCGCGCGCGGACAGTTTCTCCAGCGCTTTCTCCGCGCAATTTGTCACGTTGAATTGCGCGAATCCGAGTGTGTGCAAGTCTGGGACGAAATGCTCACTCGCCGTCGGGCACTAGCCGATCAAGCGGGCCGTCCGGTTGCTCTGAAGGCTGCTCTTATGGATGTGCTGGCTGCTGGCGGGTTTCTCCGTGTGCCGATTATCTTAGAATACGAGGAACTCAAGAAGCTCGAATTGAATGCGGTCACCGATCCCCTGACCGGCCTCTACAACCGCAGGCTTTTTGGAGAATCTTTCGAAAAAGAGCTGAATCGCGCCCGCCGCTACACGCAGCCGCTCAGCCTGGTGATCCTGGATCTGCACCGCTTCAAAGAAGTAAACGACAAACACGGCCATCCCCGCGGTGATGAGGTTTTGCGCGCCACGGCCGCAACGCTTAAGAAAGCGTTGCGCACTTCCGACTCTGCCTTCCGCATCGGGGGTGATGAGTTTGCTTTGCTCTTGCCACAAACTGACTCGCCGCAAGCTCTTGCGCTCAGCCGTCGCGTCGCAGCTGTGTTTGTGGAGATGCTCCAGCCTCTCCAGTTGCAAGTTGCCGTCAGCATGGATCATGGCATTGCCATTTTTCCGCAAGACGCAGAACAGGCCGATCAGCTGATTCGCATCGCCGATGAGCGCCTGTACCGCCAAAAGCACGCGAATCACAAGAAAACCGCTGAAGGCGCCGACCGCGCTGAAACCGCTCCCTCGGCCGACGAGACTCCCGGCCCTGCGGCTTCGCTTGAATCCCCCGGTCCACTCCCTCCGCCAATTTCCATCGAAGCCAAGCACGTACCCGAACAACCAGAAAGCGATATTGATGCTCGCGCGGCGATTAGCCCTACCCCTGCCCCGGCACCGGTGATTCCCACACCTCGCATGTTCCCCGTTCAGCGTAAAGCCGAACGCGTCTCCATGGCCGGCACCAACGCCTATGCCGTTCTCGGTGAACAAGGAGCGCTGCGCGCTCGGGTCCTGGACCTGGGTTTTGGCGGCGTTGCCATTGAGCTGGATTCCCAGGAAACCCTTCCGGAAACTCTGTTCGCGGTCCTGCACGTCCCGATTCTTCCTCCCGTGAGGGTCAACCTGAAACCGGTGTGGAGGCAGCAGACCGCGCTCGGCGGCACGCGCATCGGCTGTTCTTTCGTTTCCTGAAATGCAATTTTCCGCCGGCTTTCTGTAAGCGCACCGCACAACATCGTCGCTGTTTTTTCCGCCTGCCAGGTCTTGGGTCTCTGGTTCTGCTTCGTCTGGGGATTACTTCTGACGGCCCCGCTCACCGCCTGCTAAAATTCCTCTCGATCCTCAATCCCGGAAGGATCCACCATGCTCGAACCAAGAGTCAGCCGGCCCTATTGGCCTGATGCCCTCAGCAAGCCGCCTGCGGACACCTCCAGCCTGAAACCCTGGTCTTGGGCCGTCGAGCGCCTCGAGCAATCTCACAATTATTGGATTGCCACCTCGCGACCCGATCGAGGTCCGCATCTCATGATTGTCTGGGGAATCTGGTGGCGGGATGCCTTCTGGTTCAGCACCGGCCCGCGCACGCGCAAGGCCAAAAACATCGCCGTGGTCCCCCGCGTTGTCATCGGAACGGAAAAAGCCGACGAAGCCGTAATTCTGGAAGGCGTCGCGGAAGAAATCACGGATCGCTCAGTCTGGAAGCAGCTCGCTAAGATTTACAATTCCAAGTACGGCGGCGACGTGGAGCCGCTTCTGATGGCTGCGGACGGCTGCGTTTTTCGCGTCCAGCCCCAGGTCGTTTTTGCGCAAGACGAACACGCGGAAAACTTCGCCGATGCCGTCACCCGTTGGCGGTTCGGCGGGAATTAGCCGGGGCTTCTCACGCGCAATCGCAAAGTTTGGTCATTCGGAGCGCATGCGGTGAGGATGCGCGAGGAATCTCAACCGATCGAAAACAGCTGCGTTCGGGGGATGCCTCGCTTCAGCGCCCCCCCCCGGGCGCACTGTGCGCTTGTTTTCAAGGTTTCGGCGAGGCACTCCCCATTTCCCTGCCGGTCTTCCCCGAGTTAAGTCCGAGGTCTCCGGTTCCCGGTCCCTGCATCTCTGCCTCTCTGCCCCGGCCATTTTGCGAAATTTGATTCTTCGCGTATGATGGGGAATTGCTCGCGACCTAGCGACGCGGCTGTGGGACCCGGCTTTGCCGGGTTTGCCGTGCAGACCGGACGCGACGAAAGGCAGCCCCATGAAACCCGGTATTCACCCCGACTATCACGCCGTTACGGTGCATTGCGCCTGCGGCCACACGTTCCAGACGCGGTCGACCATCAAGGGCGACATGCTGCGCGTGGAAATCTGCTCGAATTGCCACCCGTTCTTCACTGGCAAACAGAAACTTGTGGACACTGCCGGCCGCGTCGAGCGCTTCACCAAGAAATACGCCGATGCCGCCTCCAAAGCGGGTACCGCCAAAAAGTAGGACAGCTACTCCTGCCTGTCTTTCCTTTTTGTGAGCAAACTTCGTGGGACAGACAAGAACGTCTGTCCCCATTTTCCTTCCTCGCTTTGCTCCCTTCTCTGTGGCCTCCGTGCTTTCTGGTGTCCTCGCTGTCAAATCCCTTGCACCCGTGTAAAATACCTTTCCAACGTGGCCACCCAATCTCGCATGTTTGACAGCTCGCGTCCTGGCGAACTTGTCGAATCCGCCCCGCCCCGCGTCACCCTCCGCAATGCTTTCGCCCACCCATTCGACTCCGCCATTGCCGCCGCGCGCACCTGCTACGCCCCGCGCTTGATCACACCGGAAGAAATCACCGACAGGCAACGCCTCAACATCGGCGCCGCCACGTTTTACAGCGGCCACCACACGGTCTACCAGCACGCGCATTTTGAATTCGGCCTCGAAAACGTCAGCCGCCAATTCGTCTGGTCTTTTCTTCACGCCCATCCGTTTTATAACTCCGAACAGCAGAGCCAGCGCTATGTGCGCCTGGACCACGCGCAGGCCTACGTTCCGCCGGTCTCGCTCTTTTTCGACGAAAAGTCCAAAGAAATCTACGAACGCGCTATCGCCCGCGCCTGGAACTACTACCGCGAGCTTTCCGCGCTCTTGGTCGGCGACGCGCGCAACATCTTGAACGACATCTGGCACGTCAGCCCCATGTCCCATCCCAAGCGGCTTCAAAAAATCGAACGGTCCGCCGAAAAACGCGCCATTGAAATCGCCCGCTACGTTCTGCCTATTGCTGCCTTCACCACGATGGTGCACACGCTCTCCGGCATTGTCCTTCACCGCCTGTGGCGCATGTGCTCTGCTTCCGACACGCCAAGCGAAGCACGCGCCGTCATCGGCGAAATGGTTGCGCAGGTAAAAACGCTGGACGCTCAGTTTTTCGATCGTTTCGAAACGGAACCGCTCGAAGAGCTTCCGGAATGGAAGTCAATTCCTCAAAATGCGAACGCCAGTGAATCCTTTGCGCGCGAATTTGACGCCCAGCTCAACGGCAAAACTTCTCGCCTCGTCGACCACTCCCCGAACGCTCTGCGTGTCATCGCCAAATCCTATCGGGCTGTGGCCGGCCTCGCCGCCTCGCAATGTTCCGACGCCGACGCCCTTGATCGCCTCCTCAATCCTGCGCGCAATCTCTATCGCCTTGAAACGCTCAACGTTGGCGTACATGCGCCGATGATGCGTGCGCTCCAGCACGCCAACTACACGTTCGCAAAGAAAATCAGCCACACCGCCGACAGTCAAGACCAGCGCCATCGCATGGTTCCCGGCTCGCGTCCACTGCTCACGCTTGCCGACACGCGCGCGCCCGACTACATCACCCCCGCGCTTGTCGCCGCCAACCCGCGCGCCAAGGAAACCTACGAACGCGCCATCGAGGAGGCGTGGTCCGCCAAAAATCTGCTGCTCGACCGCGGCGTGCCCCTCGAAATCGCTCTCTATCTTCTTCCCAACGCCAAGTCCATCCGCCTTTACGAATCGGGCTCGCTCCTCCATCTGTTGCACAAATGGACCATGCGCACCTGCTTCAACGCGCAGGAAGAAATCTTTCAAGCCTCCATGGACGAAATCGCTCAGCTTCGTGAAGTCCATCCCGAACTGGCAGCCTACATTGGCCCGCCCTGCTATCTCCGCGCCGGCATCACCACCCCCATCTGCACCGAGGGCTCGCACTTCTGCGGCGTCAAAGTCTGGCTCGACTTCCCCAACACCGCGCGCCCGATTTGAAACAACATGGCGGCGCACTTTTCAAGATATGCAGCATTCTTCGGGCGGGCCTGATTTCGTTCGCACTCCATCGCCTGGCGCCAGTGCCCCCGGGTTTCAGTGGGTCGCTTTCCGCGAAAGCCTGTGGCCTTTTTTGGCCGGCTTTTCACCCGTTTGCGCCCGGTGGGTCCATGTCACCCGGGGAATGTCTGCGAAGCCAATAAGCGTTTCAGGCTAACAAGCAACAAACACCTACGCGGAGCGTATCGAATTGCTCGCCGAATCAAACACCCCTCTCGTGCAGGCGCACGCTGGCGAAGACATGATTTCTCGATCCTCTCCGCGGGCAAAACCGCCCTGCCGTCCTCATGCGTCTAATAACCAGGGAGGTGCCCCCGATGCCCTCGCCCTTCCGTGTCGGCCTCGCGCTCCTCGCCGGAGTATTGCTTGTTTCGGCGCCTTCTTTAGCTTATGACACGCCACTGTCCGACCAGGCGGTGCGCGAAGCTTATTTCCTCGGGCAGCGCCGCGACGAATCCATGTACGCGTTCCTGAACAGATATACGAAGCCGCTGCCTCCTCCCAAAACCGGGCCACACATTGCTGCCATCACGTTCTTCACGCCGTTCGCGCTTCTGGTCCAGCATTCCAGCCGGCAGGCCAACTACAGCGCCCAGCGAGCGGCCCTCGACCACAAAGCGCATGAGGAAATTGTCGAAATCCAGGTAGAGATTCAGTTCACGCAGTCCTACGGCGCCATCATCACCAGTCTCACTCACTCTCGCTCTGGCTCTCCTACCGCCATGCAGCTCCGCTCCCCGGAATTCTGGCGCGCTTTCAAGTACCGCATCTTCGACGGCGACGAAGAAATCACGACCGAAGACATCTCCGGCGAGCCGCAGTATCAATGCTCGGAAATTGCTTGCACGCTTACAGGCGCCATTGTCCGTATCCAGTTTCCCGCAACCGCGTTCAAGTCCGATTCCGCCGGCGTCGAAGTCACTCCCCGTGAAGGCGACGCCGTCTCCGTCGACTTCGACCTATCCTCCCTCCGCTGATTCCAGCCCCTCACAGCGCTCACACATCCTAACTCTTGTATCACAGAACGTACTTGTCGACGCCGGACCGCTCGTCGCGTTGCTTGACGCGGACGACCAGCACCACGCTGCCTGCGTCGCCGCCCTGAAATCTTTGCGGGAAAGGCCAGGTCGGGCTCCGTACATGGCTTACATGGCTGCTTGGTTGTTTACGAACGCCAGCGGAGCGTCACGGGGCCATCCATTGGGTGCACCATGGGCGCGCCGGTGCGGCGGGACTCGAGCAGGTTGGCCTTCAGCGCGAAATACCACTTGGCCTGGCGGTCGGCGTCGTCGATCAGCATCAGGCGCGGGTTGTGCTTCAATCCTTCGGCTTGCTCGATCATGGTCTCCTGGTCCTGCCGCAGAAATTTCTTGGCAAACGGGCGGAACAGGAAAACCGGCAAGGGCAGGTTCCATGCCGCCACAAAATCAATCCGGCACAAGTCACGCCGAACCGGTGTCACCGTCGCGCGGCTGGAAAACCACTGCTTGCCACTCTGATCGATTTCGGTCCGCAGATTCGGCAGGACGAAATCGATCGTCGTCGTCACCGGCTCGCCGGTGATTTTCTTCAGCAGTTGGTAGGGCGCGCTGTTCGCGCTAGGCGTATGCGCACTCATCCGGAACCCGTTCGGGATGGGCTCGAACTGCTTGGCTTTTTCGTGGATGCTTGCGCGCTTTCGCCAGAACCATGACTGATGTACAAACGGCCCGTGCGCGGGGTCCATCAGCCCGATGATCCCGTGGTCCATGTGCGAAGGCAGGTCGCACGACAGATGCGTAATCTTGTATTTCTCGCTGAAGACTTTGAGCCCCGGCGCTTCCGGCATTTTCTCCGGCAATCGTGAGCCAGGAGCATTCATGTAGACCCAAACGTAGCCGTCGCGCTCCGCACAGGGATAATGCCCGGCAAAGATTCGCTCCACTTTCAACTTGTCTTGGGAAGTAAGCGAAGGAATTTCCAAGCACTGGCCGGTAGAGGCATCGAACCGCCAGCCGTGGTAGCAGCACTCCACTACGTTGCCGTCCACCCTGCCGTAGGAAAGCGGAATTCCGCGGTGAGGACACGCATCCCGCATCGCAAAGGCTTTTCCTTCTGCGGTCCGGCCGAGCACCAGCGGCACTTCCAGCAAGAGCGCCCTGCTGACTTTTTGCGCGCGAATCTCCGTGCTCCGCGCAGCCGGGTACCAAAAGTCCCACAAAAAACCCGGATCCGCGTCGCACCCTGCTTCGCGCGTGGCTTCCACGCCCGCCTGCAAGATTGTGCGCACTGCTTCATTCATAGTCTGTGCGCATCGTAGTATAGCGCGTTGCAGCAAGGCAACGGCGCCGCGGCGCCGGCGGCGCCGGCATGCAATTGCAAGTTTCGCCGTTCGGCGCTATTCTTTGAGTAAGAGCAAACGGATGTACCGAGCATTTTATTAGCTGACTCGCCTTTCGCTCCCGCGCCGGGAGCCCGCAGCCGTGCCCAAACTGAAAGCAGCTTTTCTGAAATTCGTCTGCCTTCTTTCATTGAGTTACGATTTAAAGCCTAGAACCAGAAACTGAGGTTGCCATGGCCGTTCTTACACTGACGGAAAAATTGGACCAGCTCGATTCGCGCTACGAGGAGATGACGCAGCAGCTCTCTTCGCCGGAAGTGGTGGGTGATTCCGCACGCTTCCAGAAGATCGCCAAGCAGCATGCCGAGCTCGAGGAAATCGTCGCGAAACACCGCGAATACAAGCAAATAGTGAAAGATCTTGCGGGTGCGCACCAGCTTTTTCTCGAAGCGGACGACGCCGAGATGAAGCAGCTGGCGCACGACGAGGAAAAGGCGCTCGCTGCGCGGAAGGAAACCGCCGAGCGAGAACTGAAACTTTTGCTTCTACCCAAGGATCCCAACGACGAGAAAAGCGTGCTCATCGAAATCCGCGCCGGCACGGGCGGCGACGAAGCCGCGCTCTTCGCGGCTGAGCTTTTCCGCATGTATTCGCGGTACGCCGAAACCCAGGGCTGGAAAGTGGAAGTCCTCGAAAGTTCGCCGTCTTCGCTCGGCGGCCTGAAGGAAGTGGTGGCCGCTATCCAGGGCAACAAAGTCTACTCCAAGCTGAAATACGAAAGCGGCGTGCATCGCGTGCAGCGCGTTCCCGCGACCGAGCAGCAAGGCCGCATCCACACTTCGGCGGCAACGGTCGCCGTGTTGCCCGAAGCCGACGAGATCGACATCAAGATCGAGGCAAAAGATCTGCGCATCGACACCTTCTGCTCCTCCGGCCCCGGCGGCCAGTCTGTGAACACCACGTATTCCGCCGTGCGTATCACCCACTTGCCCACGGGTTTGGTCGTTTCGCAACAGGACGAAAAATCGCAAATCAAGAATCGCGCCAAGGCCATGCGCGTTTTGCGCGCGCGCCTGTACGAACTCGAACAGGAAAAGCAGCAAGCGGCCATCGTCGCAGAGCGGCGCGGGCAGATCAAAAGCGGCGACCGATCCGAGAAAATCCGCACCTACAATTTTCCGCAAAACCGGGTGACCGATCACCGCATCGGTCTGACGCTTCATCAATTGACCGAGGTCATGGATGGCAAACTCGCCCCGCTCGTGGACGCGCTCGTTTCCCATTACGAAGCCGAGCGCCTCCAACAGGAACTTGCTGAGGCATAATCGCTCCGAAGCGTTGCTGTCGTAAGGAGGCGCCGCGGGCTCTCCGGCATGCGTATGGAACGGTATTGCGCTGCGATATCACGAGGCAAGCGGTAAGCAAAAGGAAAGTCTCTTTGGATGAACCGCGTTTTCGAAGAAAAATCGGTTCGCGCCCTGCTAAGATCGGGCATCGCCGAGCTACGTGATGCCCAGGTGCCCTCCTACACGCTTGCTGCGGAACTGCTACTGCTTCACGTTTTGGGTCGCGACCGCACCTGGATGTATTCCCATCCCGAAGAAGAAATCTCTCGAGTGCACGCCGAGCGCTATTCCGCGCTCATTCGTCGTCGCGCCGCGGGTGAGCCGACCCAGCATCTGACCGGCAAACAGGAATTCTGGGGCCTCGAATTGGAGGTCACGCCGGATGTCCTGATCCCGCGCCCGGAGACTGAACACGTCATCGAAGTTGCTCTCGACCGCCTCGCGGCCCGTGAAATTCGCGCGGGACGGCGTCAACCGTTTGGCGGCGAAGGGCTGCGCATTGCCGATGTCGGCACCGGCTCCGGCTGCATCGCCATTGCCCTCGGAAAAGCGCTCCCCGGCGCCGTCCTTTTCGCCCTGGATATTTCCGGCGCTGCGCTTGAAGTGGCTCGCCGCAATGCCGAACGGCACGGTGTCTCCGATCGCATGCTTTTCATCCAATCCGATTTATTGGAAGATCTTGTCGTTCCGACGACATTTGCCGCCAACGCTCTTCCTCCTTCTTCCCCCACTCGAATCTTTCCGCGCGAGGTACTCCGCAACGGAGATCCGCCATCTTCTGGGGTTCCTCATCGAGACTGGCCGTTTCGCTGCGATGTGATTGTCAGCAATCCGCCGTACGTCGGCCGCCGCGAAGCCGCAACGCTCATGCGCGAAGTCCGCGAGCACGAACCGGAAATCGCGCTGTACGGCGGCGAGGCAGGCTACGAACTGTACGGCGATCTCATCGCGCAATCGGCAAAATGTCTCCTGCCCGAGGGAATTCTCGTCCTCGAACTCGGCCACGACAGTTTGCCCGCCGTCGAGCCTCTGCTCGGCGCACCTGCCTGGACCAGGGTCGGTGTGACCAACGACCTCGCCGGCATCCCCCGGGTCGTCGCCGCCGAACGGCTATAGGTAGCGCTCTATCAGAAAAGGTTGAGGCCCACGAATGACCGGGGTAGGCTAAGGCCATGCCGGAGCTGGCAAGGTTTCGTGCGAAGCATGGGCCACTCGAGGAGCGGGCGGCTGATGCGGCGTCGTCCATTCTGCATGTGGATATGGACGCTTTTTTCGTCTCGGTCGAATTGCTGGAACGGCCGGAGCTGCGCGGCAAACCGGTCGTTGTGGGCGGGCAGAAGGATCGGCGCGGCGTGGTCACCGCCGCTAGCTATGAGGCGCGAAAATACGGTGTTCATTCGGCAATGCCCCTGCGAACGGCGGGCCGGCTGTGTCCCCACGCGATCTTTCTCGACGGCCATCATGAAAAGTACGGCGAATGGAGCGACCGCGTAGCCTCGATTCTCGTGAAGTTTTCTCCGGTCGTGGAGATGGTTTCGATCGACGAGGCTTATCTGGATCTGGCCGGAACAGAACGCTTGCACGGTCCTCCTCTGGCAGCGGCGGACAAGTTGCTTCGAGCGATCACCGAAAGCACCGATCTTCCCTGCTCGGGCGGACTCGCCACGACGCGGCTTACGGCAAAAGTCGCTTCTGATCAAGCCAAGCCAAGCGGCCTCGTGTGGGTTCCGCCGGGCTGCGAAGCCCGTTTCCTTGCGCCGCTCCCGGTGCGTAAGATTCCTGGCATCGGCGAAGTCACGGAGAGGGCGCTCGGCGCGCTGGGCATCAACACCGTCGAACAGCTTGCGGCGGTTCCGCAGGAAAAGCTGGAAAAGATTTTCGGGCGGTGGGGCGAGGCGCTGTACCGCAAGGCGCGCGGCGGCGATTCTTACGAATTTGTGATCGATGCGGAGCCGAAATCCATCTCGCACAATCACACGTTTGGAGAAGATACCAGCGATGCCAACGAAATGACCGCGATGCTCAGCCGCCTCTCGCAAAAGGCCTGCAAGCGGCTGCGCGAAGCGGGGCTGGGCGCGCGAACACTCACACTGACGATTCGTTACGCAGGATTTGAAACCCACACGCGGGCCAAAACGCTTGCGGAGCCCACGCAACTCGATGCCGACATTTATTCCGTCTTCCAGGAGCTGTTTCGCAAGCATCGCGACACGAAAAGGAAGGTTCGTCTGCTCGGAGTAAGCCTCGCCGGCTTCACCCACGGCAACGACCAACTCGATCTGCTGGAAGAGAAACGCCGCGAGAAGCTCGCAAGGCTTACGAAAGCCGCTGACCGTTTGCGCGACCGCTTCGGTTTCGGCAAAGTGCAATTTGGCGGCTCGCTTTCCGCTGAGGATCCGGACAAACGCGAGGGCTAAGCGCAAGGGCCGGGGAAACCCCCGTTTTGAAGCAGAATCCTGCGGAATGTCCTATAATCGGTTCTCCGTCCAACTCTTCCCATGAGCGCCAGCGCCTCTCCAAGTCCGGGTGTATCTTCCCCAGCCCCTCCCGGGGGCACGTTCCATCGCGTGCGCGAATTCTGGGAACGCGTCAGCGAAGGGCGGCAGCTTGACGACCTGTGGTCGCAATTTGCCGCCGATGCCCGCGCGAGCTACGGCTTCTACGGACGAGACGTCGATTGGGAAGCAATTCAAAAGCTCCCGCGGTGGCGCCGGCCGTTTTATGTCGCCAAGGATATTTTTTGGGCGATGCTGATGAAAATGACGCCGGCGCGGCGCGTGCTGCTGCTCCTCGCCCTGGCGATGTTGCTGATGTCGGGATTCACATTCCAGTTCGGCCACGAAGTCCAGATTCAATTCAAGTTCGAAGCGCTTGCCGCGCTGGTCTTCCTGCTGCTGCTCTCGCTGGAACTGGCCGACAAAGTGGCCATGAAGCGCGACTTGGAAATCGCGCGCGAAATTCAAAGCTGGCTTGTGCCTTCGCAGGCTCCCGAAGTTGCGGGGGCGGACATCGCCTTTGCCACCCGTCCGCAAAATTCCGTTGCCGGCGATTACTATGACGCGTTCTATCCGGACCCGCAAAACCCCGAACGACTCGTTGTGGTGATTGCGGACGTGGCGGGAAAAAGCGTACCCGCGGCGCTGCTGATGGCCACCTTGCAGGCGAGTCTGCGTACCATTGCCGGCGAAGGTGCGCCGGTCGCCGAGTTGGTGACGCGGCTGAACCGCTATGCCTCCGCCTATAGCTTGGATGGGCGGCGGTTCACCACCGCAGTTCTCTGCGAATACGAGCCGGTCTCGCGGCGTCTCACGTACGTGAACGCCGGGCACAATGCGCCGATTCTGCGCCGGGCGAATGGCGCGCTTGAGAAGCTCGAAACGGGAGGGCTGCCGCTTGGAATCAAAGTGGATGCGGCTTACCAAACTGCCTCCCTGGAGCTGCGGCCGGGTGACGCGCTGATTCTCTTTACCGATGGAGTCATCGAGGCGTTCAACGCCTCGGGAGAAGAATTTGGAAACGAGCGCTGGCTTCAAACCATCCGGGGGCTGCCGGACTGGAATGGGCATCTGTGCCTCAAGTATTTGATGGAACGCGTCGATCAATTCGTGGGCGCCACGCGGCAAGCAGACGATATTACCTGCATGGTATTTCGCAGCAAATAATCAGTTCCTCGCTGTTGGTTGTCCTAAGCTCTAGAGAAGTGTTGCTACTGCCACGCCCTTCGTCGTAGCGTGGCCCGCTCAAGACGGGAACTTGAGCTACCCTAGGGCTATCGAGGTCCCCGGTAAGTTGCGAGTGTTATGACGAGCCGCGCACTGGCCAATGCGATTTGCGAGATGCTCGAACGCCACCAATATCGGGCGTTGCTGGTCGGCGGGTGTGTGCGCGACTTGCTTCTCGGGCGCGAGCCGGCCGATTACGACGTGGCCACGGACGCGACGCCGGTCGAAGTCGCAGGCCTGTTTCCGGAGAGTGTCGCCGTGGGCGCGCAGTTCGGCGTCATGCTGATCCCGAAGGACGGTTTGAAAGTAGAGGTCGCCACGTTTCGTTCGGACGTCGGCTACAGCGACGGGCGTCATCCCGACCGCGTGGTTTATTCGAAGACTCCGGAAGAAGACGTCGAGCGCCGCGACTTCACCATCAATGGGCTGCTGATGAGGCACGACACCGGCGAGGTACTGGACTTCGTCGGCGGACGAAAGGACCTACAGGCGGGCCTCGTTCGCGCCATTGGCCATCCCGATCGCCGTTTTGCCGAAGACAAGCTGCGGATGATGCGAGCGGTCCGCTTTGCGGCGCGGTTCGGGTTCGAAATCGATGAGGCGACGTTCGGTTCGATTCGCCGGCACGTCTCAGAAATTCAGCGAGTTTCTCCCGAGCGCCTGCGCGAAGAACTCACGAAGATGCTCGGCGAAGGGGCGGCGCGCCGAGCCTTCGAATTGCTGGAGGAGACTGGGCTTCTCGGGCAGGTCTTGCCGGAAATTGCGGCGATGAAGGGCGTGGAGCAGCCTCCGGAATTTCACCCGGAGGGTGACGTGTGGATTCACACGCGCCTGCTGCTCGAAAAACTGGAAAAGGGCGCTTCCCCGACGCTGGCTTGGGGTGTGTTGTTGCACGACGTCGGGAAGCCGCCGACCTTCCAGTCGGCCGCGGAGACCGGTGATCGCATCCGTTTTAATCACCACGTGGACGTCGGCGTGCGCATGGCGGAAGAGATTTGCAGGCGGCTGCGCTTTTCGGGCGACGAGATGGAGCAGATTACGGCTCTGGTGGCCAATCACATGAAGTTTGGCCACGTGGGTTCGATGAGGAAAGCCACGTTAAAGAGGTTTGTGCGCCTGCCGAAGTTCGACGAACATCTGGAGCTTCACCGGCTCGACTGCCTTGCGAGTCACGGCCACCTCGATTCCTATCAGTTCGTCGAGCGGTTCCTTGACGAGACGCCCCCAGAGCAGGTCCGGCCTCGGCGGCTCCTGAGCGGTGACGACCTGCTGGCCATGGGTTATCGTCCCGGCCCGCAATTTGCTCGAATCCTTCGGGGCGTGGAAGACGCCCAACTCGAAGGCCAGATCAGAACGGCGGAAGAGGCGAGGGCGTATGTCCTTAGGAGTTTCGGGAATGAACAAACCAAGTGAGTGGGACAGTGAAGAGGCGCTTTTGGCCATAACACAAAGAAACTAAACATGTTAGATAGCCATCCGGAAACCGGCATAGAATTGCAGTAAGTGTGAGCGTCGCAGACTAAGATTTAGTGCTAACAGTCATCTCATTGTTGAGCAACATTTGTACTTTGGCTGCATCTAATCTTCGAGAAGGGGCTCTCTAGGGCCCCCGAACGATAGACTGGGGAAACCATGGCCGAAAAAAAGTTTTTGATACCTGACATTCTCCCGATCCTGCCGGTTCGCGATACGGTGCTCTTTCCGGGCGCCATGCTGCCTCTGACGGTGGGACGGGAAAGCTCTCTCGCGCTGGTTGGGTCCTTGCAAGGCGAGGAAAAGCTGCTGGGCGTGGTCGCCCAGCTCGACCCGCGGATTGAGGATCCCGCTGCCGCCGACCTGCACAAAGTGGGAACGCTTGCGCGCGTACACAAAACCGTAAAAATGCCGAACGGCAACGTGGTGGTCTTTCTCGAAGGCCTCGAGCGGGTCCAGATTGTCGAGCTGGTCAACCTGAGACCGTTCCTGAAAGCGCAAGTAAAGCCGGAGCCGGACATCATCGGCGAGGTGGACGCGGAGCTGGAGGCGCTCGTACGAAATGCGCAGGATCTGTTCCGCGAGGTGGTGAGCCACTCGCCGCAGTTGTCAGACGACCTGCAATCGAAGGCCATGAGTATCGAGAACCCCGGCGAACTCGCGGACTTCATCGCCGGAATGCTGCCCTCGCTTTCCACGCTTTTGCGCCAGGAACTGATTGAGACGCCGAGCGTCCGCAAGCGCCTGGAAATCCTAATCCGCGAATTGTCAAAGGAGCTCGAGGTTCTCGAGCTGCGCTCGAAAATTCACGAGCAGGTTCAGGAGCAGGTCAGCCAGAACCAGCGCGAATACCTGCTGCGCGAGCAGATGAAGGCGATTCAGAAGGAACTGGGCGAGGCGGAAGACACGACGCAGGAAATCGATGAGCTGCGGAAGAAAGTGGAAGAAGCCGGAATGCCGGCGGAAGCCAAGAAGGAATGCGAGCGCGAGCTGAAGCGCCTCGCGAAAATGACCCCGGCTTCGGCGGAGTACATGGTCTCGCGCACGTACCTGGAATGGATGACCGCGCTGCCGTGGAGTAAATCTTCCGGGGCTGCGGAAATCGACATTGCCAAAGCACGCGATATTCTGGACGAAGACCATTACGATTTGCAAAAAGTGAAGGAACGCATCCTCGATTACCTGGCGGTTAAGAAACTGCAACCGGGGATGAAAGGGCCGATCCTGTGCTTTGTCGGACCTCCGGGAGTGGGCAAAACTTCGCTTGGCAAGTCCATTGCGCGTTCGCTGGGACGCAAGTTCGTGCGCATCGCGCTCGGCGGAATGCACGATGAAGCGGAGATTCGCGGACATCGCCGGACGTACATCGGGGCGCTTCCCGGACAAATCATTCAAGGGCTGAAGCGCGCGGAAACCAACGATCCGGTAATGATGCTGGACGAAGTCGACAAGCTCGGACGCGACTTCCGCGGCGATCCGTCCTCGGCTCTCATGGAAGTGCTCGATCCAGAGCAAAACAATACCTTCCGGGATCACTACCTGGACGTGCCGTTTGACTTGTCAAAGGTGCTGTTTATCGCTACGGCGAACTGGATGGATCCCATCCCGGAGCCGCTGCGCGACCGCATGGAAATCATTGAACTCCCTGGATACACGGGCGAGGAGAAGCTTCAGATCGCGCACAGGTACCTGATCCCGAAGCAAGCCGGCGAGCATGGGTTGAGAGTGGACGAACAGATTCAGTTCACCGACGAGGGCTTGCGCGAGATCATCCACAGCTACACGCGCGAGGCGGGAGTCCGCAACCTCGAGCGCGAGATCGCCACGATCACCCGCAAGCAGGCCCGCAAAATCGCGGAAGGCAGAACGGAAAAAATGACCGTCACCCCGGAAGTGGTGCGAGAGTTTCTCGGGGTGCCAAAATTCCGCACGGAAAAGGAAGTCGAAGAGCGCGTCAAGCGGCCGGGCGTTGCGGTGGGGCTGGTGTGGACGCCGGTGGGCGGCGACATCATCTTCATCGAAGCGACGCGCATGCGCGGCGGCAAGCAGTTCACCATGACCGGGCATTTGGGCGAAGTCATGCAGGAGTCCATGACCGCCGCGCTCACGTGGACCCGCGCGAACGCGGACCGCTACGGCATCGATCCGGACTTCTTCCGCAAGCAGGACATTCACATCCACGTGCCGTCGGGCGCGGTGCCGAAGGACGGTCCCTCGGCGGGCGCGGCAATGGTAACGGCGCTGGTCAGCCTGCTCAGTGGGCGGCCGGTGAAGGACCGCCTTGCAATGACCGGCGAGATGACTCTTTCGGGCGTGGTGCTTCCCATTGGCGGGGTCAAGGAAAAGGTGCTTGGCGCCAAACGCGCGGGGATCAAGGAAGTGCTGCTACCCGCGGACAACGAACCGAACGTGGTGGCCGACCTGACACCCGAGATTGTCGGCGACATCAAGATCACTTACGTCCACACGCTGGACGAAGTGCTCGAGCACGCACTGCAAAAGGAGCCGGTGGCGCAGCCGCTGGCTCCCGCGCCGGAATCGAAAGTCAAGCGTCTTGGGCCGGAGAGCCCACGAGCAATCCACTGAGCGGTCGAATGCGCGACCGTTTGACGAATACACAAAAACCCGTAACGGAAAGCCATGGAAGGGCGTTTTAGCCGGAGAATGTCGCGGCGGGGCATAAAGTATTCCAAAAACCAGAACGAATTGTCATAGAGCCTGGCGCGATTCGCCGGGCTTGTTCTTTTTGGGCCGCATCCCGCGGGGACTATGGCGAACTCCTGCTACCATGTTCGCGAAAGTTATGGCCAAAGGACGCCAATCCATGGCGGATGCGGCAGCCGCACTTGCCCGGCAGCTCCATGAGGCGCTGCTGCGCGAGCGAATCGTGCCGCGCTTCGCGGATTCCTATGTTCTCGAGAATGAACGCCAGGCTCTCCAAGCGCACGCCGTGATGTATCGCGATTTGCTGGCGCTGCTCGAGCGGGAGGCGTTGCTGGCGTTGAGCGCGCGCGCATTGGAGATGGTCTGCGATGAGCCTCGGGCACAGGGCCGGTCCAAGCCGCGCCCCATGGCACGGCGAGAGGCCGCGCTGTTCCACAAGAAGTTCCTGGCGTCACTGGTGCGGCAGCAAGACTGGAGCGTAGGCGACGCGCTCGATTTCCAAAGGGACTTGCAGTTGTACCAGGACCTTTTGGCAAGGACGGCCCCCGCCCGGCGCTCTCGCAAACCGTTCGAAGCGGCGAACCATCCTTTTGTGGACCGCTGTGCATTTTTGCTGGACTCCTCGTTTCTCGAGAAAGCGCGCATGGCCGCCAGCCGCGCGCTGGCGGAGCTGGAAAACCTCGCCGCCCAAGTATGCGAAGCCTCAGGCCGCTCGAACAAGCCGGTGAACTAGTCATCGAGAGCTTTGGTGCTAAACAGGGGCTGGCCCGCCAAGGCCTCGTACACGGCAAAGAGCGCGACAGCGACAATGGTCACCATGCCTGCAATCGCTCCCGCGGCATACCAGCGGCTCAAGTGCGTGGTCATCGGGAAGGTCACCAGGGTGTTCTGCACGACGAGCCCGACAACCAGCGCGAGCAACCCGAAGCGCCGCAGCACCAGGTAGATGGAAAGCCAGATGACCGCTGCAAACAAAAAGGTCGACCAAAAGTAGTCGCCTCCCGTGTTCGTCACCGCGCCAAGGAAAACGATCACGATCGCCGCAATCCAGTCCTTTTTAACTACCAGCCTCAACAGGAAGAGAAGGAAAAAAATTCCCAAAGAAAACAGCACGTACACCCAGGTGTAGCGAAAGATCGAGCCGAGCGTGAGGCGCACGCCGAGAAGGCTCTCCATCGAGGGCGTCACGGGCCGCGGCGGCGAGCCTCCCAAGAGCGGGAGAACCACGTTGTCCACGGACTCGAAGGCTCCAAGCAAGACACCATAAGCGGTGCCGATCAAAATGTCTCGGCCCACCAGCGGATCCCGAATCTTTCCGCTCGTCAGGCGCGCCCAGCCAATCAGGGCATGCGGATCGCGGCGGCGGACAAACGGCTCGAGACCAAAATACAGTTGCCGCGCGAAGGTAGATATGAGGAAGGCCCAAGCCAGCGCGTGGACGATCATCCCGAACTCATTCATGGAGGCAAGGTGATGCGCCTGCAGCGCCCACATCGTAAGGAAGACAAAGAACAGGAAATTGGCCAAACGCCAAGAGCCGGCTTCATCCCCCCGCTTTTGCCGGACGTTTCTTCTGACGATCAAGATACTTCCGAGAAGCAGGGCCGCGAAAACCACCATTCCGACGATGCTCGCGAGTTTTTGCTGACTTGTCGGTTGATGAGCCCGATCACGCCACGGGTCAGCCCAAGGGTACAAAACTCGGAAATAAACCGGTTTCCCGCGGTAAGCTGCCCCCTCGACGCGCACGGTGGCGCGAATCGGGGTGGTGATTTCACGGGTCCAGGCCGCGCGCGTGTCGGAATACAACAGGTCCGCCCACTCGGGAGTAGCGGCGGTGAATGTGGAAGGATCGAGACCCGCCGCGGAGAACAGTGAGGACCAATCCGGAGGGGCAGTAGCGCCGCGCGGCGGATCGTGCTCCGGCGGAATGCGTTTGAAAAATAGGAGTCGGCCTCGGGAATCGAGGCATACGCTGATCATGCCGGTTATATCGGACGGGGGCTCCCACAGCGTGACGCTGCCCGCGAAGTTGAAAAAATCCGAGGACTCGATCTCCCGCGGGCTCTGGCGATACCAGAAGACCATCGTAGGCGGACGATCCGATGACAGGCGCTGCCAGCGGGCCTGTGATTGGTCGTGCTCCTGAATGTAATGGAGGTAGTCAAAGTCCGTGAGGAGCCCATAGACGCTGTCACCGGGCGTTTCGGAGAACCCCAGCTGCTGGGTGATCTCCTGGGAGCGGGCGAGCAACACGTCTGGCGACTTCTCGAGCGGCGTGAGATTTTGAATTCCGTATCGGTCGGCCAGAAACATGTGCGCGACCAGGCCAACCAGCACCGTGGCAATCAGCGCCAGCCCCAGCTGCGGCTTGATGCCTTCGGTCGCTCCGGCGGCGGCAACCATTTCAGGCGAAGGTGTTTCTCCGGCGGCCAGCGCAGCAGCCAAGGGATCGCCGCCGGGAAGGGCCGCGGCCACTTGCAACGCGGAGGCGGGCCGCTTGTCCGGATCGGTTTCCAAACAGCGGAGAATCACGCGCTCGATGAGCGGATCGAGGTCGCGAACCAACGTGGAAGGATTGGTGATGGTTCCCGAGGCCCGCACACGCACCAGCTCCTGGAGCGTAGACGCCTCGAAGGCGCGTTTGCCGGTGAGAATTTCGTAGAGAACAAGACCCAGCGAGTAAATGTCGCTCCGGGTGGTGACTTGCTTGCCTGCCAGTTGCTCCGGAGCCATGTAGGCCGGGGTTCCCGCGCGCGCCTCCTCGCCTTCGAGGCTCGCGGCAATTCCCGCCAGCCCAAAATCGGTGATGCGGATTTTTCCCTCGCCATCGAGCATTATGTTGGCGGGCTTGAGGTCGCGATGAATGACGCCGCGTTCGTGAGCCGCGGCCAGTCCGGCGCAAATTTGGCGTGCGATTTCCGTAGCCTTGTCGGGCGAGAGCCTCCCGATGCGGCGAACCACGGAGGCGAGGTCCTCACCGTCCACGTATTCCATCGTCAGGAACAGTGCGCCATCCGTTTCACCAATATCAAAAACGCGGCAAACGTTCGGATGCGAAACCTGCCGCGCGTTGCGTACCTCGGCGTGGAACCGCGCGAGCGCCCGAGCGTCCTGGGAAAGCCGCTCGGGGAGGAACTTCATGGCGACCATCTGGCCAAGCGTCAGGTCCTCCGCGCGAAAGACCTCGCCCATTCCTCCGCGGCCAGCGAGCGCCACGATGCGATAGCGTTCCCCGAGGATTTGCCCGGGAGCGAACCGCCCGCCGCCAATAGGCTCCGAGCTCGTCAGCGGATTCGGGCTCCCGGTGCCACTCGCATTGCCGAAAGCCGTGGTTCGAGAGGGCGGTTTGCGCGGCGTGGACGCCCGAGGCGAAAGGGTTTCGCCTTCGAAGCTGCCGTCATCGTCCACTAGCGTCGTTCCCGTGTCCGAATCCATCGCCTGGCCGCAGGACGAGCAGAACTTCGCGTTTG
>Ga0310913_10000027_pt1 | contig 51478 bp, 49 predicted proteins | sample GREbulkMGOX082_FD_203447 | JGI IMG/M metagenome (GOLD analysis project Ga0310913, IMG submission 203447) | Lab enrichment of tropical soil microbial communities from Luquillo Experimental Forest, Puerto Rico - GRE.bulkMG.OX082 | ecosystem: Environmental > Terrestrial > Soil > Tropical forest >...
AGCCCGCGAGAAATCCAAACGCTGGATGATAGGAGCGCGCGAGAAAATTGTACTCGCCGCTCGAGCGCGGAAACATAGCTCCAAGCTCGCCGTAGCAGAGCGCCCCGCACAGCGCGGCGATTCCCCCAACGACCCAAAGCAGCAATAGGGAAAAACCCGACGTGATGTCTTTCACCTGGAACCCGAGGCTGGTGAAAACGCCAACGCCGATCATGTCTGCGATGACGACGGCGGTCGCTGTCGACGCCGTCACGAGGTTTGAATTGCCACTATTGGCGGGGATCATTTGGTTACTTGCCACGTGGGAGCCTGCTTATCGTTTCAGGCCCTTTGTGGCCCCAAGCAGGGAAAGAATTCGACGCAGCACACACGCACGAGCACGCCCGACGGTCTCGAAAACCCAAATGCTCGCTTGGCCTAATTGGTCTTGAGCCCTGCCGCAAATCCTAGTGGATCGGGAGTGTATGTCGCGGTGAAATGGGGCAAATGGTTAACAAGAAAAGCAAGAAGATTGTGATGTTATGTAGCCTTGTCGATCGCCGACTTTGACCGCTTCCAGTTTGAAGTCGCAAATGGCAAGTGCGGGGAGTAGTAGCGAGCGAATAAATCTCATGATGCGTCGGAGAATTACTACAGACATCCAACGCTCACAACTGGGGTTCACTTCGGGTTTGGTGACGGCGATGGCTTTTTCAATCCGGCGACTTTCGGATTCGCCGCGTTGCGTTTGTCGACATATTCTTTGCCGTCAATCGACGGCGATGGCTTTTTAAATCCGGCGAGTTGCAGCTTCGCCATGCCGACCGGGTGATCGAATAACGACAAAATTGCTGCAGTTTCATGAGTCCGCTTGTGGCACAAAGCGGACATTGCCACTGTGCTGAGCGATGTCCGCTTTACCCCCGAAAGCGACACCAAATTCAGAGCGATTTTGCGGGCAGGAAACAGCGCAAAAGCGGCGCGAGTCTCGCTTTATAACTCTTTATAACTTTTTCTAATAAACAAGCCGCTTCCCGGATTTTGCAATAACATTATGAGTTTTATGATGAAATCTGGTGGGCGCACAAGGACTCGAACCTTGGACCCGCTGATTAAGAGTCAATGTAACGTCGACCTTCGACCTGGGTTTCGTCCCCATATTGTTCCCGTCGTCCGTCTGCCGCGAGAAAAGCTAGTCGGAGTGGCAGGATTTGAACCTGCGACCCCCTCGTCCCGGGCGCGGCACTAACAAAGCAGGCAGAGGATGGCGAGTAGATATTAATTTCAATGAACCAGAGCTTTTGCTTCTTGTGCTCCGCTTGCAGGGCGATCTCAATACGGCCCTTGTTATATTCTCCCCAAGGGATGCGACCATCATAAAGTCGTGTCGAAAGCCTATCGTTAGCCTCCTCACTCCTTTTGATCAGAGAGTCCATGGCGTCTCCTGTTTGGCGATTGTACTGCCGATTGATGGCGGTCGCCTTTTTATTGTTTTCCTCTAGTAATACTCGCCACTTCATAAATGGAGTCTTTTCGTCCTTAGAAATCTTTGATCGATTGGAAAGCTGCTCTGGCGTCGCATCTTTGGGTCGGCAGGGCATCTTAGCAAAAATTGGCTGAAGATCTGCGCGCGAGCACAATTCTACTTGCTCCGAGGTGATCGCACTTAGCGCACCACTGTAACCCTTGGAGTCAGTGACTGACGCCAAATACCACCCTTGCGCGTTCATACATGCGCCGATCGAGTCTGTTTCGCCGTTCTGATCGACGGAAGCGTGTGAACTCGGATGCTTCGACTGCTCCGTACAGGCAAGGAAGTCCGCGCTAAATTCCTCCTGAGAAGCGCCGGGCTTTAGCCAATAGCCTTGCTGCTGTTGCTGAGCGCATGCCAACAACGCTACAGAACAAGCAACAAAAGCTACGAATTGTTTCACAGAGTGCCCCACGCCAACTAACTCATCATACAAAAACAGACTAAGCGCGGGAATGGCAACTCTGGCGCCAAGCGGCGACCGGTCAAAAACCGAACTCAACGTGCCGCTGCGCCTGAATCATACGCAAATAATTGATGTGGCCAGTTAGCAACACTCGAAACAATTCGATCGGGGGCCCGCACGCGGACCTTGCTTGGTCATAATCAGAGGTGACTATCTGATACCCCCGTGAAGGATGGGGATAAATAAAAGGGTGAGCGGGGGACCAAATTGGAAAGAGGCCGCCTCAGAAGAGACGGCCTCTTTTTTACGAACCAAGCGGTCAAGGGGTGTCGGGGGATGGGGCAGACCGCTTAGCTGATTCGACCGTACGGCTGCATTCAGCGGGCTCAATTGGCTCTTAGTGTATTTTCACAATCCATTAGTTTAGGTCCATAAGGCCGCATTACTGCCGGATTCTAGTACCCGTAGGGATAGTCGCCGCACACGTAAACCCATTGCCAGCCATAGTAACTCGGAACCTGTGCCCAGCAGGAGTTATACGCGGTGTCGTAGTACGGACCGCCAAAGCCGAACGCGAAGAAATTGCGGTTGCGGAACCTGTTGTGGAAATGATCATGGAAGCGGTCACGGTTCCATGCGGTTCGGCCGGCCCACCCTGAACCCGCCCGCCCGTCATTGGCGCCGTAGTCATTGCACGCGTCATCGGCATGGCATTTCAGGCCCGGACCGCCGCCCCATCCACCACCGCCACTATGCATGCCGGCACCGCCACCCCAGCCGTGACCGCCGCCCAAACCGCCACCCCCGCCACCGCCACCACCTCCACCATGCATAGCCATGGCCGTCGAGGCTGTGCCGAGTGCCACAACAGCCGTCAGTGTGAAGAGCGTTTTGCGGAACATCTCTCTTCCTCCTTCTGTGAAATTGCACTGCGTGCATCACAGGTGTGAAGTCCCAACGCACCCTCGGAGAAAAGTTCCACCCTCAGTTCAGGACGGCGCATCACAATTGGTTTAGCTTCTGAACAGCTGCCGCGTTGACGAACACCGCGATGGTCACTCCTGCAAATCACTCCTGCCAATCCTGCGCCGGGTTTTGCAATGCGAGCGGATAGCGTGCCGGCATATGCGGTGCGGTGGTTCGCTACCTAGTCTCTCTCCCGGTCCGCAGACCACACCGGCGCTAATTGCCGAACACGCTATGACCAAAGGCACAGCGTGCTTCTTCCGAAAAGTACATCCTGCATGACGGATTATTCAGCTTAGGCACTTTGCCGATACGGTTCTAGCGTGATCCGCCTTCGTGAATTTCCATTATTCTCGGCATAGAAATTCTAGGCATACAAACGACCGACGCTCGATCGAGGGAGGGCTTTGCCCATGCCAGGGAATCCAACTCCTCCAACGCCAGTTTCTCCAACCCCGTGGAAGCCGACGGATCTTCCAACGCTGCGCGCGGCCTATTCGGATCGAACCGCCGCTTTGATGGCGTATTTGGCGGCATTCGCTTACGACGCGCGAATCCAAGCCAAAGGCGTGTTGCCAGTCCCATCGGAGCTCTCCGGGCTCGGCTTCGCCAAACTCACATCCTTCCACAACGGCCTGACCGATGGCTGGGCCTATATTGCGGAGGGGGCGGATCTGATCGCGCTTTCGTTTCGTGGGACCTCGTCGACGAAGAACTGGAATACCGATTTTCGTGTTCATCTCGTCCACCCGAACGATACGGATCCGCAACTGCGCGTTCATGACGGTTTCTATCAAGCGTTCATCAAGCTCAATGAAGGCACGCTGGGTATCAAGGACAAACTGGACGCCATCAAGGACGCAACAAACGGCGCGATCCCAATTTACATTGCGGGTCATTCATTGGGCGGCGCGCTTGCGCAAATCGCGGGGGCTGTCCTTGGCAGCGATCAAGTTGCCGCCTGCTACACTTTTGGTTCGCCTCGCGTCGGAAATTCCTATTTTGATTTATGGGTGAAAGTCCCGAGCTACCGGGTCATGAATTACGCGGATATCGTTCCCCAAGTTCCTTTGCCTATTGCGTATCGCCATTCCGGCGATCCGCGTTACATGCCGGATCACGTCACGTCATCGCCGTACCGGTTCCAGCCGAATGTGTTGGAGCGCGGCTGGCAGATGGTCCGGGGCTTGATCCAACTCATCAAGGCCGGCTCGATCCTCGGCATCGAGGATCACGCCATTTCAGCTTATTGTCAGAAGCTCAATGCAATTGCCGAGGCGAGGGATCAATCGCGCTAAAGCGAAATGATTGAATAGGTATTTTCGCTTTAACTTGTTGTTGTTGTTTAAGCATGATCTTTTCGGAAAGCCGGTGCCCACTTTTCCGAATCATGCTTTAAGTCGCCGCAGAACCGTCGAGCCAAGATCGGTTATCTGCGGCGCTTTTATTTTATGATCCACGATGCCCCGTGCGAGCAGTTCACATTCCACGATACAAAGCCGCCGAGGTCGCCGCTCGGGCCGACATAGGTGAGGCAACCGCCACCGCGAATGCCGGGATCGGTGTGAAGGATGATCTTCTGTCCAGATTTTATTGACTTGTTGGCTTCAATCGCCAGCGCATCTACGGTGTGCTCCAGCGCACCCACTTTCTGGTCGAGCGCATCGATTTGCCTGAGAAGGCATTCTGAATTGCAAAGCTTTATCGTGTCTTGTGCATGCGCGGTGGAATGGATTGCGGAAACGGCAATCGCAAAAACGGATCCAGTTGCGATGCAAGCCAGCAAAAATTTCTTCATGGCGGGCTCTGCCCTTGTTCATTTGGACCGCACTGCACCAGGAGTTGTCCAGCGCGTCTGCCGAAGAAAAAGATTTCGCACTGTGCCCGGTTATTCCCGGCAGCCGGCGCCAGCCGTTTTGATTGAAATTGGTTCAAGATCGATGCCATTTAAGGGAATAAGTTTCTTGCCGCCGTGATCTGGATATAATGCAATCGGGCGATTCGTGGCTATGCGAATGAGCTCAATGCGAGCGCTGCAATTGGCGGCTCTCGTCGCCACATCTCTGATCGGCTTCGAATCCTTTGCCGCGGCGGCCGAATGCACCCAGCCGGACACTCCGATCGAAACCGACCGGCCCGATGTCACCAATTCGTCTATCGTGGTTCCGTTCGGCAGCTTCCAGAGTGAGAACGGCGTCGATACGAGCCGAGACCACGGTGCCGATATGTTGAGCGGCACGAATAGCCGATGGCGGCTTGGCATCGCGCCGTGCCTGGAAGTCCTGGTCGATCTGCCGAACTATGTCACGACTTTTCACAACGCCGGTCCGTCCGGCTTTGGCGACGTGGCGCCGGCGCTGAAATGGCAAATAAGTCCGCTGCCCGGCAAATTCGACTTGTCGGTTACTGTCGGGGCGGCGCTGCCGACCGGCGCGACCGGCATATCGGGCCCCGGCGTGCAACCTTACATCCAAATTCCCTGGTCGATTGAGCTTGGCGGTGGCTGGGACATTCACGGCATGGAGACCAATTTTTTCATGCCTTCGTCCGATGCGAAGTTCACCTATCAATCGACATTAGTCCTCGAGAAAGAATTCATGGAGCGCTCTTTTCTCTTCGTCGAATATGTTGGCGACTTCCCTGCCGACCGCCGGAGCGGCCAGTTGATCAATTCCGGCGGTGGTTATCGCATCGACGACCACCAGCAGATCGATTTCCACGTCGGAGTGGGCCTCGATCGCAACGCCCCGGCCTATATTTTCGGCGTCGGCTATTCATTCCGGCTGGATGGAGTGCTGCGCGACCATTCGTCGGGGAGCGCGCCAAGATCCGGTTTCGCTGCGCGATAAAGCGTGATTCCGAAAAGTGGATGCCGGTTTTCGAAAAAGATCATGCTCAAACAACGAACTAAAGCGGAAATACCGAACCAAATTAAATCATTGCGCTTTGACCGCGGGGTCGAGTTCTATTTCTTGACGAGCATGGATTGCGCCTGCTCATCGCTATCGCGCTGGGTGTCGTGCGCTCGGTTCGGACTGTGCGACATAGGCCCCCACCAGTTCGACGGCGTATCGTCGCCCCAAACTTTGGGGCGCTGCGGCCGGTCTTGATGCCAGGGCCGCGGCTCGAAAAAGCCAAGCTCTTCGTCGTACATCTGATCCATCTCGCAAAAGAACTCGATCACGACGCCGTCCGGGTTCTTGTGATAGATCGCGATGTTGTGGCCGATGATGTGGCGCAGCGGCCCCCAGGTGAGCTTGATCTTGTTTTTGGCCAAAAGATCACTCGCGCGCTTGATGTCGGACCAGTCGCGCACTTCAAACGCAATGTGATGGATTGCGGTCTTGGCGTCGCGCAGAAAGTTCACGGTGTGATGATCGCGGCTGCAGCGCAAAAAAGCGAAGAAGTCGCTGCGCCAATCGGAAACCCGAAAGCCCAAGAAGTCACAATAGAATTTCACCATGCCGGCGACATCGGGACACTGATAGGCGATATGGCCGAGTTTGAGCGGCATCACGCCGGCGAAGGTGTCGTCATCCGCAGCGAAGGCGAAATCAGCGAAGATTTCGACAGTAGTCCCTTTGGGATCCTTGAACGCCAGCGCGTCGCGAATGCCGGGCGTGATGTCGTGGCGTCGCTCGCTCTTGATACCAGCTTGCGTCAGCCGTGCGGCGATGGCGCCAAGGTCGCTGCCGGGCGCGACTTGAAAGGAGAGGCGCGGCGCTTCGCCCGCATCACCGCGCTCGAGTGCAATGGTTTCCGGCCCCGATTTGGTAGCGAGGATGGCGCGATCCTTGTCGCGCGCCACCAAGTTTAGTCCGACAATCCGGGTGAAATAGTCCACCATGCGCCCGATGTCCGGCGTCGTAAGCGTCGAATGGCCGGCGCGTTTGACTTGCAGCATCATAAACTCCTGCCGTTAGGCTTCCGCACGCGCCCGCGAACTCTCCACCGCGCCACTCGCGTCATGGGCGTGCACCGCGATCTTCAATTCGCCCAAAAGCGAACTCGAGCGGCAAACGATGGTGTCGCCGGGCTTCACCGGGCCCACGCCTTCCGGCGTTCCGGTATAGATCAGATCGCCCGGATAGAGCGTATAGAATGACGAGGCGAATTCGATCAGGCGGCGGCAGTCATAAATCAACATGCTGGTGTTGCTCTTCTGCCTCGTCTCGCCGTTGACGTCGAGGGAGAGCGGCAGCGCATCGGGATCGGCAATTTCGTCGGCCGTAATCATCCACGGGCCGAGCACGGCATAGCCGTCGATCGATTTGCGAAAACTACGATCTTCGCGCCCGCGCACCGTCATATCGAGTCCAAGGCAATAACCGGCGACATGATCGAGTGCGCGCGAGCGCGGAATGTCGCTGCCGGCCTTGCCGATCACCAGCACAAGCTCGGCCTCATGATCGTTGCGCCGATCGGGGAAGCGAATCGCGATGCCTTCGGCAGGACCGACCAGAGCCGAGTTCGCTTTTAGGAACATGCCGGCTTCGCCGATCTTGGCCGACTGCGTCGTGACCACTTGCGAGCCCGGCTGGGCGGCGGCCGCTTTCATCTCATTGATATGGGCCTGATAATTGGTCGGCGCGCACGAGAGTTTCGTCGGCCGCGCAACCGGCGCCAGAAGCTTCACCTGCGCCAAGGGTTTGCCCGGCGCCTTGTCGGCGAGGCGCTCCAGCCGCTCGCGCCATTGCGGCAGTGCCGCGATGACGGCATCGCCTTTCATCGCATAGGGTGCGGCATTGCGGATCTCGGTTTGCGTCGACGTGACGTCGTGCACGAGCACGCCGCGCACGATCCCGAGCTTATCATCGTCGTAACGGCAAAGCTTCATGTGCAATCCTCGCGGCAGGCTTTCTTGACAGGCTTTCTTGGCACGCTTTCTCAGGCGCCTTGTCGAATTGTGCTGCGCCGGCACGAAGCTGGCAAGCGCATCGGGTGAAGCGCGGTCGCGTGGCGCGGGGTTTATGTACGCTCACGCCGCGAAAAACCGAACGTTACGGTAGAAACGCAAACCAAACTGACGAGTGCTGACAAAAGGAAAATTCCACGCGGATGCCCATGATCCATCAGCATGCCGTAGGCGATCGGCGCAATGCTCGCGCCGATATTAAAGCCGGTTGAGACAAAGCCGAACACCGCTCCGAAAGCGCCCGGCGGAGTAACCGCGCGCACCAGCATGTCGCGCGACGGATAGGTCGTGCCAACGGCGAAACCGCTTATTCCCGTCACAGCAATAAGTATGGCTGAAGGAAGATTCAACAATCCGATCAGCGCTATCATCACGCCGGCGATGGTCAGCCCGGAGGCTGCGATGAGCACATGCCGGTGAACGCGGCTGGCCAGAACGCCACCGGCCAAAACGCCAACGGCGTTCAGCGTAAGCAGGCTCGTGAGCGCGATATTGGCAACCGCGGGCGGCGTGCCGTGCAGCGCGCCAAGCGCGACGATAAGATAGGTGTTCAGCCCATTGCCCATCAGCGCGGTGAGCGTGAAGAAGGCGAGATTGAGCAAAATCGCAGGCGCGGTCAGATACCGCCAGCCGACTCGCGCAGCAGGCGCGGCCGTTTTGCCGCTTCGCGGTCCGCGGCTATGCCGGGAGATCGGCTCCGGCTGTGCGATCAGCACGGCAAGAACGACAAAGCCGAAAATCGCAGCGCCAACATATGCGCCACGCCAGCCGAAGAAACTCTGCATCGTGAGCAGCGTCACTGGCGCAATGGCCGAGCCGAGCATCCCGGCAAAGGTGTGAAAGGCAAAAATCTGGCTGAGCCGCTCGGGCGGTGAATGATGCGACAGCAGCGAATAATCCGCCGGGTGATAAGTTGTATTGCCGAGCCCGGCGACACCATACATGGCAATGAACATCCAATACGAACCGAATAGCCCGGCGATGGCGTAAGCCGCGCTACTGAGCGCTAGGCCGATGATCAAGACGACGCGGGCGCCGATCCGATCAACCAAAAATCCAACCGGCGTCTGCAAGAGGCCGGACACCACATTGAAAACCGTGAGCGCCAGCGCAAGCTCCGTATAGCTCACATTGAAGTCGGCGCGGATGAAAGCAAACAACGGCGCCAGCATGAGCAAGTAGTAATGGCTCATCATGTGCGCGGCGCAGACTCCGGCTATCAGCCGCGACTCGGCCGACGGCGTCGTGCGGACGGATGCGAGTTGCGTCATTGCGGAGGGGATGATTTCGCCGTCTGCAGTGCCTGCCAAATGCGATACGGCGTCAACGGCATGTCGAGGTGACCCACGCCATAATCGGCCAGCGCATCGAGCACCGCATTCATCGCGCACGGCAAACCACCGGCGCAGCCCGCCTCGCCCACACCCTTGACCCCGAGCGGGTTGGTCTTGGTCGGCACGCCATGATCGGCAAGCGCGAAAGAGGGAACGTCGGCGGCGCGCGGCATGGCGTAGTCCATGAACGAGCCGGTCAACAACTGACCCTCCTCGTCATAGACAGCCTGCTCCATGTAAGCTTGGCCAATCCCTTGCACGACACCGCCATGCAACTGGCCTTCGACGATCATCGGATTGACCAGCGTGCCGAAATCGTTGACGCACGAATATTTGACGATTTCGACAAAGCCGGTGTCCGGGTCGACCTCGACTTCGGCGATGTGACAACCATTGGGATAGGTTGAGGCTCCCGGCCCATCGCTGACGTGAACAACATCGAGCGATTGCGGAATCTCGGCGGGCGGCTTGGGACCGCTGTGAAGCTTCTGCGCGAGCTCCATGATCGAGATGGCGCGGTCCGTTCCGACGATGACAAAGCTTCCGCGCTCGAAGGCGATGTCGGCGGGCCCCGCTTCGAGAATGTGCGCGGCGAGCTGCTTTCCGTGTTCGATCACCTTGGCGGCGCCTTCGATGATGGCGGTGCCGCTGTGCATCAGCGACTTCGAACCGCCGGAGCCGCCGCCGACCGGTATTCTATCGCTATCGCCTTGAATCATATTAATTTTCTCGATCGGAACGCCGAGCTGATCGCTCAACACTTGGGCGAAAGGTGTGGCATGGCCCATGCCGAAATCGAGCGTGCCGGTTGTGAGGGTGACGGTGCCGTCGGTATTGAAAGTAATGCCGGCCAATTCCTTCACCGGACCCGCCGTGACTTCGAGGTAATTCGTTACGCCCAGTCCACGCAGCCTGCCGCGTTTGCGGCTCTCGCGTTTACGGCGCGCGAAGCCTTTAGTGTCGGCAAGATCCAGTGCCTGCTTGGTGAGCGCGATGAAATCGCCGGAGTCGTAATTGGAGGCAGAGGCAGTCTGCCGCGGCAATTCCCGCGGACGGATTTGATTGCGCCGCCGCAGCGCCACACGATCGATTCCCATTTCGGCGGCCGCCGCGTCAACCAAACGCTCCATGTAATAATTGCCTTCCGGCCGCCCGGCGCCACGATAGGCGGTCACCTGCGTGGTGTTGGTGAATACGCATTTGGTCGAAACTTCCATCAGCGGCGTTCGGTACATGCCCTGCACGTTCTTTACGCAATTGAGCGTGCCGAAGAGCGGACCGAATGGACTGAGAAAGGCCCCCATATTGGCGAAGTTCGTCAGTCGCAGCGCGAGAAAATTACCTTCGGCATCGAGCGCTAGTTCCGCAACGACTTCGTTGGCGCGACCATGGCCATCCGAGAGAAAGCTGATCGATCGCTCGTCGGTCCATTTCACCGGGCGCCCGAGTGCGCGCGCGGCGTGCAGCAGGCAAACATATTCTGGAAAGACCATTGCCTTCATGCCGAACGAACCGCCGACCTGACCGGTCAACACGTGCATGTTCTTAGGATCGACGCCGAACGCTTCAGCAAGGTGGGCGCGCATGCCGAACACGCCTTGCGAGGGCACGTAAAGCGTGAAACGGCCGGCATCGTGTGAGGCCAATGCCGCGCGCGGCTCAATGCAATTGACGACGAGCCGGCTGTTCACAAGATTGATGCGCGTCACATGCGCCGCGCGCGCGAAAGCCGCTTTCACCGCTTCGGCGTCGCCATAGTGATAATCGAGCGCGACATTTCCGGGCACGTCGTCATAAAGCTGCGGCGCGCCTTCGCGCGCGGCTTGCTCAGCGGAAACAACCGCGGGCAGCGGCTCGATTTCGACGCTGATCGCCTCGGCTGCGTCTTTGGCCTGCGCCAGCGTCTCGGCGATCACGCAGGCAACAGGGTCGCCGACATAGCGCACGCGGTCGCTCGCCAGCGCATCGCGGCGCGGCTTTTTCAAAGCACTGCCGTCGCGATTGTTGAGCGCGACGATGCATTTCAGCGGGCCGTAACTTTTCAAGTCGGCGGCGGTATAGACGGCGAGCACGCCCGGCATTTGCCTGGCCGCCTTGCTGTCGATCGAGCGAATGTTGCCGTGCGCGTTACGGCTGCGCACCATGACACTATAGGCCTGGCCGGGAAGGCTGACATCGTCGGTATAGTGTCCCAGGCCGCGCAGCAGCATGGGATCCTCCCGGCGCGGCACCGATTGGCCGACGGCAAATTTTTCGACTGCCAGCCGATCATCGGCCGCTGCGTCGGCCCGTTTGGCGGTTCCAAGCAAGTTCATGGTGATCAGGTCCCGGAAGGCTTAGACGTGTTTGAGATAAAGAACTTAGCCGACCCCAGCAACAAGGCGGCGAACATAGCTCGTAGGCGCGGCAAGCACAGTATTGCCCTGTGCTTCACCCCTGTTACATTTCGGCCGATTTAGGCTTGGAACAATAGACCGCGGCTGTCGAGCCCATTTCAATGTGGCTCCGGTTGCGGGAGGAAGGCATTGAATGAACGACGAGGCCACGCCGCAAGGCGGCCTCGACGCCAAGGGGGCCAGGCGTCGGCCCCGCTGGGGTCGAAGAACACCGTATGGCATTCGTCGCGAGCCTCGCGAGCAACGGCGCCGGCTGGACGCTTTGCCTGCTACGGCGACTTATGCGGCGCTCGATCTCGGCACCAATAATTGTCGTTTGCTGGTCGCGCGTCCGACCGCCGCTGGCTTCAGCGTCGTCGACGCATTCTCCAGGATCATCCGTCTCGGCGAGGGTGTCGCAGCCTCCGGGCGCATCAGCGAAGCGGCGATCATGCGCGCTGTCGAAGCGCTTCTGGTCTGCCGCGAGAAAATGAGCGCGCGCGGCGTCGGTCGCGCCAGGCTCATTGCCACGGCGGCGTGCCGCGCCGCCGACAACGGCGAGGAGTTTCGCTGGCGTGTGGCGAAGGAAGCCGGGCTTGAACTTGAAATCATCGATTCGGCGACTGAAGCGAGACTGGCGGCGACCGGCTGCACCGAATTGTTTGATCCAACCGCGGACGGCATCATTCTGTTCGATATCGGCGGCGGATCGTCGGAATTGGTGCGGCTTAAACGCTCGCACCCCGGGCGCTGCGGTCCGCCCACCCCCGATATTGTCAGCTGGGCTTCGTTGCCCGTCGGCGTCGTGACGCTGGCGGAGCGCTATGGCGGAGAAACGGTGTCGCGCGAAATCTATCAAGCGATGGTCGAGGAGGTCGCCGCTTTGGTCGATCGCTTCGCTGCCGAAGATTGTCACGACCTCGACAGTTTCCACATGCTCGGCACATCGGGCACCGTGACGACGATCGCCGGCGTCTTTCTGCGCTTGCCGCGTTACGACCGACGGCGCGTCGACGGCTGCTGGCTCAGCGATGACGAGATTTCGCGCGTGGTCGCCGAACTCATGGCAATGAGCTTTGAAGAGCGCGCGGCCAATCCGTGCATCGGTGCCGAGCGCGCCGATCTTGTCCTTGCCGGCTGCGCCATTCTCGACGCCATTCGCCGCGCCTTTCCATGTCAGCGGCTGCGTGTCGCCGATCGCGGATTGCGCGAAGGTATGCTGGTCGAGATGATGCGCGAGGATGGTGTCTGGGGCGAAGCCTAAACCATGATCCCGAAAAGTGGATTCCGGTTTTCGAAAAAATCATGCTCAAAGAACAAGCTTAAAGCGAAATAGTGATTCAAGCTAATCCCATTTCGCTTTAAGCGGCGGTCCGGAGGGATCATGGCGCGGCTTACGGATCAAAAACGCCGCACGGCATCGTCGCGCGCTTGGCTCACTCGCCAGATCAGCGATCCCTATGTAGCGCGCGCCAAACGCGAGGGTTTGCGCTCGCGTGCCGCTTTCAAGCTCGCTGAGATCGACGAACGCTACAAAGTGCTCAAACCTGGCAACCGCGTCGTCGATCTCGGCGCAGCGCCGGGCGGGTGGAGCGAAGTCGCCGCGCGCCGCGTCGGCGCCACGGGCCGCGTCATTGCGCTGGACATCCTCGACATGAAACCCATTTCCGGCGTCGCGTTTTTACAGCTTGATTTTCTCGATCCATCCGCGCCTGAACGTCTGCAAGCAATGCTCGGCAGCAGCGCGGCAGAAAAATCCCAAGCAAAGGCCAATGTCGTCTTGTCCGACATGGCGGCGAATGCCACCGGCCACCGCCAGACCGATCATTTGCGCATCATGGCGCTGGCCGAAGCCGCCGCCGACTTCGCTCGGCAAGTGCTTGCCCCGGGCGGCACTTTCGTCTGCAAAGTGTTGCAAGGCGGCACACAGGCGACGCTGCTCGGCGAACTCAAGCGCGATTTCTCAAGCGTCAAGCATGTTAAACCGCCAGCGAGCCGGGCCGATTCGGCCGAGCTTTATCTCTTGGCCAAGGGGTTTCGCGGCTAGGTTCTTTCGACGGCTTCGCTCGCCTCGGTCTTCCGCCCCGAAAGCTCGGCGCCGGCGTCGTGGGGCAGCCGCATGAAAATGAACACCGCGCTGGCAGATAAGAGCCCGACGAACAGGAATGCCGGCGGAAAATCATTGATGCCCATGCTGGTTGAATGCCTTAGCCGCAGCGTGAGTTCGACGACCAGCGCGCCGACGGCGACGCCCGTGGATAACGACAGCTGTTGCGCGGCGGCGACCATCGCGGTCGCGCGGCTCATTTTCGCCGGTTCGATCTCGGCATAGGCGATGGTGTTGATGCTGGTGAATTGCAGCGAACGGAAAAAGCCGCCTGACAAAAGAATCGCAATCATAGCGGCAAACGGCATGCCCTGTACGAAACTGGCGCAGGCCATCAAAAAGGCGCTGCTGATTAATGCGTTGTAAATCAGCACATTGCGATAGCCGAAGCGGTGCAGCACGCTCGCGACTGCGGCCTTCATGAACATCGAACCGAGGGCGGTGGTAAATGTGATCAGGCCTGACTCGAACGGCGTCAGATGGAAGCCGACCTGCAGCAATAGCGGCAGCAGAAACGGCAGAGCGCCGATGCCGAGCCGGAACAAGAACCCGCCAAAAATGCTGGCACGAAAGGTCGGCAGCCGAAAAAGATTAAGGTCGAGGATCGGCGCCGGCGTCCGCCCGGCATGGATCAGATAGCCGACCGCAGAAACTGCGCCAACAGCCAGTAGCGATGCCACCACGCTCGTCGGTAGGAATTCCAATCCCATGGCGGAAAGACCAAAGGCCAACCCGGCAATGGCGCAGCCGGACAATAAAAAGCCGATGAAGTCGAACGGATCCGGCCGCTCGACGCGGATATTGGCGATGAAACGCGAGGCGAGCGCCATGCCGACGATCCCGATCGGAACATTGATCAAAAAAATCCAATGCCATGACGCATAGGTCGTGATGAAGCCGCCGAGCGGCGGCCCGCAAATCGGTCCGATCAGCGCCGGAATGGTCACAAGCGCCATGGCATTGAGCAGACGCCGCTTGTCGATGCTACGCACCATGATCAGCCGTCCGACCGGTGTCATCATCGCGCCGCCCATGCCCTGGACGATGCGGGCAAGCACGAATTCTTGGAGCGAGTGCGAGGCGGCGCAACCGATCGAGCCCAGCACGAAGACGGCGATCGCGGCGCGGAACACATTGCGCGTGCCGTATCGGTCGGCGGTCCAGCCGCTTGCCGGGATGAAGATCGCTAGCGACAACAGATAAGAAGTGACCGCGAGCTTCAAGGCGAGGGGATTGGTTCCCAGCGCCGCCGCAATGGCCGGCAGCGACGTCGAGATCACCGTCGAGTCCATGTTCTCCATGAACAGCGCGGTTGCCACGATCAGCGGCACGATGCGATCAGATGGAGATTCCATTCTTGACGGCTATCGCTTGGTGGCGCGCCAGGTTTGCAGCATGAACGCCACGATCATGCGAGCCGCCGCTTCGCCGCTTCGTCGACCATGCCGAGGTCGGAATATTGTTTAACGTCAAGGTCGTCTTTGAGGAATCCGACTTCTTTCTGTTGTTTGATATTGCCTTGCAATGCGGTCAGGTTCGGCATGCCATTCGGGTCGCGGTATTGATCGCGGCTGGAAAATACCCACTCCATTCGCGCCGGGGGCGCGTTGTTCGGCCGCGCGACGATGGCGACTGCTTCATCGTGATTTTTCGGATAGGAGAATGCGAGGGGTCCAATGTCGAGTTCGCCCGCGGCCAGCGCGGTGATCACCGGCGGCGTGCCTTCAAAGCGCGTCGCCTCCGCGACATAGGAGCAGCCGAAGTTCTTCAGGAGCTCCTTTTTCTCCAGCAACAAAGGCGCGCTCGACGCCGGCACGACCACCCAGCCAACGCGAATCTTTAATGGCGCGCTTTCGGCGTGCGCCGGGCCTGCCGCGGCAACGGCGGTGGCGGCCATGCCCCCAATCCCGAATTGACGGCGATCGATGGCCCTTTTCATGTGATTCCTCCAGTATTTCGCCCCTTAGGCCTATGAATTGGGGTCAAGGCGTGCTATCGACCGCCGCCAACCCAAAAGCGGGCCTCGAAATGGGCCCAAGCGGGCTATCGACTCGGACGAGGGGGCCCTCCGCTCGCCCGCGCGGCGTCCGCCATTTCGGGCCAGCCGGAGTTGGCAATGGCAACGACTTCAAGGGAACTACCGCGCGAAGCATACACCTTCGACGACGTGCTGTTGAAGCCGGGCCTTTCCGACGTCTTGCCGTCGGATGTGGATATCCGATCCCGCATCACATCGAACATTCTGCTCAACATTCCGGTCGTCGCCTCGGCGATGGATACGGTCACCGAAGCGCACATGGCTATCGCCATGGCGCAGGCTGGCGGCCTTGGCGTTCTCCACCGCAATCTCGATCCCGAAGCGCAAGCCGTACAGGTGCGCCAGGTCAAGAAATTTGAATCCGGCATGGTCGTGAATCCGGTCACGATCCATCCCGAAGCGACGCTCGCCGATGCGCTGAATTTGATGCAGGAGCATCACATTTCCGGAATTCCCGTGGTCGAAGGCGGCGGCGACGGGCGAGCGGGAAAGCTGGTTGGGATTCTCACCAATCGCGACGTGCGTTTCGCCACCGACACGAGCCAAAAAATCGCCGAGCTGATGACCAAGGAGCAGCTGATCACGGTGCGCGAGGGGGTCGGGCAGGACGAGGCCAAGCGGCTCCTGCATCAGCATCGTATCGAGAAGCTTCTGGTCGTTGACGGCGGCTATCGCTGCGTCGGCCTCATCACGGTGAAGGACATCGAGAAGTCCGTGGCGCATCCCAACGCCTGTAAAGACGAGCAGGGGCGGCTGCGCGTTGCCGCGGCGACTTCGGTGGGCGAGGCCGGCTATGTGCGCAGCGAACGCCTGATCGACGCCGGCGTCGATTTGTTGGTCGTCGACACCGCGCACGGCCATTCACGGCGCGTGCTTGATGCGGTGACGCGGATTAAGCGCATGTCAAACGCGGTGCAAGTTGTTGCCGGCAACATTGCCACGGCGGAAGGGGCCAAAGCCTTGATCGACGCCGGAGCTGATTCGATCAAAGTCGGAATCGGTCCCGGCTCGATCTGCACGACGCGCGTTGTTGCCGGCGTTGGCGTGCCGCAACTTACGGCGATCATGGACGCCGTCGAAGTGGCAAAACGGACCGATACGCCGGTGATCGCCGATGGCGGAATAAAATTCTCCGGCGACCTCGCCAAGGCTCTCGCCGCCGGCGCCGATTGCGCCATGGTCGGCTCTTTGCTCGCCGGCACCGACGAGACGCCCGGCGAAGTGTTTCTATACCAGGGCCGCTCCTACAAGACTTATCGCGGCATGGGTTCCGTCGGGGCAATGGCGCGCGGCTCTGCCGACCGGTACTTCCAGCAGGAGATCAAAGACACGCTCAAGCTCGTTCCGGAAGGCGTCGAAGGGCAGGTGCCCTATAAGGGTCCCGTCGCCAATGTCGTGCATCAACTCGTCGGCGGATTGCGCGCCGCCATGGGTTATGTCGGCGCCAAGGACCTCACGGAATTTCATGACAAGGCCGAGTTTGTGCGGATTTCAAGCGCCGGACTGCGGGAAAGCCACGTTCACGACGTCACGATCACGCGCGAGAGTCCGAATTATCCGAGCCGAGGCTAAAGGGCCTGCGATGTCAGCTGCGGCCCCCGATCCGTTCGCCAAAATCCGCAACGCCACCAATGCGCATCGGGCGCAGCACGGCTGCAGCGCCTTTCCATACTCGAACGGTCCGCTATTGGCGGCCTTGGCGGGAGCGGCGAATGCACGCCGGATTCTGGAACTAGGAACCGCGCTCGGCTACACCGCCTTGTCATTCGCATCCGGCGCGGCCGACGCCACCGTCGACACCATCGAACTCGATCCCGACCATGTTGCGCTTGCGCGCGAGAACATCGCCGCGGCGGGCCTCGATCATCGAATCACCGTGCACGAGGGCGATTTTTCGAGCGTGCTGCCGACGCTCGATCCAGGTTACGACGTGGCGTTTTTCGACGGCGGCACGCCGGTGCCAGCTTTGCACAAGGCGCTCCGCGGGCTGTTGCGCGCCGGCGGCACGCTGATCACCGCCAATCTCAGTCACGGCGGTACGGCCGACGTGGTGCGCAAAGCCTTGTTCGAAGGAAAGTTATGGCGCAGTGCCCTGGTTGACGAGAAAGGCGAGACTGCGATCAGCGTCAAGCTTCAACGCTGAACCAATCAGCAGGTCCGATCTGATAAACACGTTGGGCTGGGAAAGAAGATCATGACCGTCCAAGAAGTATTGCTGCCGCTGTTTCTTGAAGTAATTCTGACTTTCGCCCTGTTGTTTTGGCTCGCACCGTTGCGCGGGCACGACTTCAGTTCAGGCGCGACGCGGCCGGAAGACGTCGCCTTGCGTGAGCCGAACTGGTCAAAGCGTAGTTTGCAAGTAGGCTATTCCTACAGCAATCAGTTCGAGCTGCCGGTCCTGTTTTATGTGCTGACGATCCTCGCCTGGATGACGCGGCATGCGGATGTCGTCTTCGTGGTGCTGGCTTGGATATTCGTGATCTTCCGTTATCTGCAGGCCTACGTGCACGTGACCAGCAATCAGGTGCGGCTGCGCGGCGCTTTCTTCGGCGTTTCGGCGCTCGTACTCGCGATCATGTGGATCATCTACATTGTCGAAATGCTGACAAGCCCATGGGTTTGATCGGATTTGGTCTGATATTTGGGTCTGATCTGATGTTCGGGCTAATGTTCACTGTAATATTTGAGTCTAATATTTTGGTCTAATGTTCGACTCTAATATTTGGGTCTGATGCCATGCCGCTCGATTTTTGCCATCCGACGGCCCCTCACCAGCGGCTTCGAATGCCGGAATGGTATGTATCGAGCCTGATGATGGATCGCGCGCTGGACGCGGTGGCGCGGCGCGTCAAGAAACTCGACCGAGCGCACGATATTCCGTATCTCGCCGGCTACAGCCTGGACGGCAAGACCATCTATATCGACCGACACATGCCGCGCGCCTTCAAATATCGCGGCCGCAGCATCGAGACCGACCGTTTTCTCATCCTGCATGAAGAAGTCGAGAAGACGCTGATCGATCAGCTCGGCTTGCACTATCTTCATGCGCATCAGATTGCGACCCGCGCCGAGCAGGCGGCGGTGCGCGCCGCCGGCATTACTTGGCGCGACTACGACCGATTCATGCAAAAATACGTCAAGACCATCGGCGACGAACGCCTGACCAAAGTGCCGAAGGATCTCGACCTCAAGCCATATCGCGACGAGCAAGACGATGATCTATTACGGCGCATGCTGACGAGCGTGAAAGCCGGCAAAGCGCCGCAAGGGCTGCATGCGCGCGATCTCGCGGAAGCGATTGAGCAATTGCGCCAGCGCGTGCGGCGGCACGGCACGCTCGGTGCGCAGCGCGCCGCGGCGCTGCTGCGTAAAACGAAGTAGCATTAAAGCCCGCAAGATCATGACGCCGCCGGCCCGACTCTCCGCCGCGATCGAGGTTTTCACCGAGATCGAAACGCGGCGACGGCCCGCCGCCGATGCGCTCAAAGACTGGGGATTATCGCATCGCTTTGCCGGGTCCGGCGATCGCGCCGCGATCGCGGGCTTCGTTTATGACGCGTTGCGGCGAAAATCCTCCTCGGCTTGGCTAATGGGGAAGGACAGCCCGCGCGCTACTCTCATCGGTATGCTGCGGCGGGAGCGGGCTCTCGACACCGAGGCCATTGCCGCGCTCTGCAACGGTATCCGCTATGCGCCAGCACCGCTGACGGACGAAGAGACCGCGGCGCTCGCAAATGAGTCGCGCGCCGGTGCGCCGGCTTATGTGGAAGGCGATTATCCGCAATGGCTCGACGCGCATCTGCAACGCGTGTTCGGCGATGAATGCGCGGCCGAAGGCGCCGCGCTTGCAAGCCGTGCGCCGCTTGACCTGCGGGTCAACACGCTCGCTGCCGCGCGCGACGAGGCGCTGGCGAAGCTTGCGCATCTTAACGCCGAGCCGGCCCGCTGGTCGCCGATCGGCATTCGCATTCGGCTCGCCGCCGAAGCCAAAAGCCCGGCGATTCATGCCGAGCCGCTTTTTCTGAAAGGCCAGATCGAAATCCAGGACGAGGGATCGCAATTGGCGGCTCGCTTGGCCAATGCAAAGCCCGGCGAGCAGGTCGTCGATCTCTGCGCCGGCGCGGGCGGCAAGACGCTGGCGCTCGCAGCGGCGATGGAAAATCGCGGCCAGATCTACGCGACCGATCTCGACAAACGCCGGCTGGCGCCGATCCATGCGCGCCTCGCCCGCGCCGACGTCCGCAATGTTCAGGTGCGAACGCCACTCGGCAAGGGAGGGGACGTTGTCGCCGACCTCGCCGGCCGTGCCGATCTCGTGATCATCGACGCGCCCTGCACCGGCACCGGCGCTTGGCGGCGAAACCCCGATCCCAAGTGGCGCATTCGTCCAGGCGCCTTGGCCGAGCGCATCAAGGAGCAGGAGGCCGTGCTTGAACGGGCTGCCGCTCTGGTCAAGCCGGGCGGCCGGATTACTTACATCACCTGTTCGGTCCTAACGGAAGAAAACAACGATCGGGTAAAAGCCTTTCTGGCGCGGCATGCGGAGTTATCCGTGGAAAAGCCGGCCGATTCGATCAAGGTCCTGGGCGAGCGCGCCTATCTTTTCGCGCGTGCAGTGCTTATTTCCGATGAGGGGTTGTTGATGACGCCGCGGCGCACCGACACCGACGGCTTTTTTGTCAGCGTGCTGCGGCGCCAGCTGTCTTCGTCCGCGCGATGATTTTCGCTGCGACGCTCGACAGGCCGAGGAGGTTGCCGTAGAACCCGCCATGGCGCCCCACGACAAGATTCTCATCGTCGATTTCGGCTCGCAGGTGACCCAGCTCATCGCCCGGCGCGTGCGCGAAGAGAAGGTCTATTGCGAGATCGTGCCGTTTCAAAAGGCCGGCGCGGCGCTTGCCGCGTTGAAGCCGAAGGGGATCATTCTTTCCGGCGGGCCGGCTTCGGTACTCGACAAGGACGCCCCGCTCGCGCCAATGGAGGTCTATCGGGCCGGCGTCCCGGTGCTCGGCATCTGCTATGGCGAGCAGGCCATGGCGCAACAGCTCGATGGCAGAGTCGAGGGCGGACATCATCGGGAATTCGGCCGCGCCGAAGTCGAAATCGTCAAATCCTCACCGCTCACCGACGGCGTCTGGGAGGTCGGCCAGCGCTATCCGGTGTGGATGAGCCACGGCGACCGCGTCACCAAGCTGCCGCCGGGATTTGTCGCGATCGGCACCTCGGCCAATGCGCCGATCGCCATGATCGCCGACGAAGCGCGCAAATTCTACGCCACGCAATTTCATCTTGAAGTCGTGCACACCCCGCACGGTGCCGCCATCTTGCGCAATTTCGTCCGCGAGATCGCCGGCTGCACCGGCGACTGGACGATGCGCGCCTTCAAGGAGGAGGCGATCGACAAGATTCGCCGCCAGGTCGGCAAGGGTAAGGTGATCTGCGGCCTTTCCGGCGGCGTCGATTCCGCCGTCGCCGCGGTGCTCATTCATGAGGCGATCGGCGAGCAGCTCACCTGCGTCTTCGTCGATCACGGGCTCCTTCGGCTCGGCGAAGGTGAGCGTGTCGTCGCGCTGTTTCGCGATTCCTACAATATTCCGCTCGTGCACGTTCAGGCGGAGGATGTTTTCCTCAAAGCGCTCGCGGGCGTCGATGATCCCGAGCAAAAACGCAAGACCATCGGCAAACTGTTCATCGATGTGTTCGAGGCCGAAGCGAAGAAAATAGGCGGCGCCCAGTTCCTCGCACAAGGAACGCTCTATCCCGACGTGATCGAGAGCGTGTCGTTCACCGGCGGGCCGTCAGTCACGATCAAATCGCACCACAATGTCGGCGGCCTGCCGGAGCGCATGCATCTGAAACTCGTCGAGCCGTTGCGCGAATTGTTCAAGGACGAAGTGCGCGCGCTCGGCCGCGAGCTCGGCCTGCCGGAGGCCTTTGTCGGCCGCCATCCGTTTCCGGGACCCGGTCTCGCGATTCGCTGCCCGGGCGCGATCGCTCGCGACAAGCTCGATATATTGCGGCTCGCCGACGAAATCTTCATCGAGGAAATCCGCCGCGCCGGCCTCTACGACGACATTTGGCAGGCCTTCGCGGTGTTGCTGCCGGTGCGCACCGTCGGCGTCATGGGCGACTTCCGCACTTACGATTATGTCGTCGGCCTGCGCGCGGTCACTTCGACCGACGGCATGACCGCGGATTTTTATCCCTTCGACATGAATTTCATCGGTACGGTGGCAACCCGCATCGTCAACGAGGTCAAAGGCGTCAACCGCGTTGTCTATGACGTGACGTCAAAGCCGCCGGGCACGATCGAGTGGGAGTAGGGGCGACGCAGGTAGCATGCGCTTGATCGAGACTTCATTTGGTTGCGCTACTGTTGTGTGAGCGCGTCACACTCCTTGCGTGAGTGTTGCTAGAAGCGCCACCGGTTGCCCTCTCCAACATGCAGGCCAACAATAACAATCCCATTGGCATAGCGTCGTGAGAGACGCCTTTCACTCTTGGCCAGTGGTCGGTTTTTGTCTTCGTCGAGTATGACGGCTTCCATTCTAAGGATAGGGGTAGCACTATGAGTTTGACTACCGAACAGCAATATTTCTCAGACAAGGCCGCTCTCCTCGACCCGCGCGCCTATGTCATGGTCTTCACTGACAACTTCGGCACGGGTGGTCTCGTAGTGCCGCAAGGCGAGACATGGTTTCTCGTCAATGGCTGGTATCTTGCCTCCGGGCTGTCATCTCCCGATATGCCGTGGTTTCATCGGCCAGCACACGTCGATAAGGCAACTACGTTGCCCGCGGGGACCGTCTTACAGGCTTGGGAGGGTGCCGGGGACCAAAAAGGCATCGCCTATTATTGCAGGCCTGCGCTGGTCACAAGCCAGGATTCTCGTTACACGACCGACCCCATCAGTCTCTACTATAATCGACTGGCGACGCTGAAGACGCTGGGGCTCAACGTGACCGGCCTGAAGGTGCCGAAAGGAACGCCTCTCAGTACGGAATTCTTCGTGATCTTCAACGCGCCGGGAGGCGCCCCTTGCATGGTGCGCCATGTCTCTTTGTTCGAGGTTCCGTGGGCGGTCCCATCCGACACGTCGAGCGTCACGAACGCCGCGATGAACGTGCTCAACGAAATTTCAGATACCCACACACTACGCAGCGCCGAAGAAGTTTTGTTCCCGTTCACCGCATACGATCAGAAGCTTGCCCCCACGGGCCTCGGCGGGTTTAACACAAGGTGTGCCAACTTCGCTGGGGATCAAACGTCACCACAACCGCAAGATGGCTTTGCGGTGGTTCACTGGTCGCAGCTTCCTACAGGCTGGTAGGTGCGGCGGGTATAAGGGCTTTTCCAGAGATTACGATGGCGCGGAATGCAATTGTTCGAGAACGGCTGCTTGCTGGCGCAGATCCATTTGGGGCGATAGAATTCACCGATGAGATGACGGAGGCGCTGAAGCAAAAGTATATAGATTGCGTTGATTAGTTAACATAAGACATTTTTATGCCCATCACCATCTGCGGCATCAAAAACTGCGACACGATGAAGAAGGCGCGCGCTTGGCTCGACAAGCGCGGCGTCGATTACGTCTTTCACGATTACAAGACCGCGGGCGTCGAGCGCGCGCAGCTCGAAGAGTGGGCGAAGAAGGTCGGCTGGGAGACGTTGCTCAATCGCGCCGGCACCACGTTTCGCAAGCTGCCGGACAAGGACAAGAACGGCCTCGACACCAAAAAGGCGATCGCGCTGATGCTGGCGCAACCATCGATGATTAAGCGGCCGGTGCTCGATCTCGGCCGCGGCAAGTTGCTCGTCGGCTTTGCGCCGGAGACCTATAGCGCGGCGATGTCGGCACGCTAAGTCGCCGAGATTTTTGCCAAGCGCACAATGTGACCCAGTGGCCGAGAAAGCCATTCAACGGCCGATCAACTCAGCGGCCGATCAACTCACTGGCCGCGTGTCGGCTCCCCGCTTTTTAAGCGTAACCCTCGGCGTCATTGCGAAGAGCGCAAACCCGCCTAGCTCGCGGAGCGACTAAAGACGGGTCGCTCGCAATGACGAACGATGCGCCTCGATAGGCAAAACGTGCGCGAAATCGGCGCCGAATGTGAATGGCTCGCGGCAAAAATTCGTCGCGTGGAACATTGCCAGCATTTAATGCCGCGTTGCGCCGCGAATCATTTTCCAGCCATCGATCGACCATGCTTTGTCCAAGAGCGTCAGTTTGGTTAGCGCCAGCAATTCGCTCCGCGGCGAGGGGCATACTGTGGGGACATCATTGTCGGGAAAGAGGCTGGAGGTCTGCATGAATTCACGTGCGTTCGTCGGCGGCATTGCCTTTGCCGCCGGCACAATCCTTTGCACCTGCGCTTGTATTTATTCCGCGAAAGCCGCTGACCTGCCGCCGGTGCGCGCGCCGGCGGTTGTGCCGGCAGTCGTCTATGCGCCGCCGGTTTACAATTGGTCGGGCTTTTATGTCGGCGGCAATCTCGGCGCCGGCTTCGCCAATTCCTCATGGACCGATCCGTTCACCGGCGCGCACGACACGTTCAGCAAGGATGGCTTCATCGGCGGCGGCCAAGTCGGCGCCAATTGGCAGATCAACGCGCTCGTGCTCGGTATCGAAGGCGACTTCGACTGGACCTCGCTCAAAGGCAGCGGTCTGGATTCGCGCGGCAACATGATCAACACGGATACGCAGTGGACGTCGACAGTGACCGGACGCATTGGCGCCGCTTTCGACCGCCTCCTGGTTTACGGCAAGGGCGGCGTTGCCTTCGCCCATGACAACGACAGCCTGAACGATATTGTCGGCAACACCGCCAGCGCCAGCGTGACGCGCACCGGCTGGACCGCCGGCGCTGGGTTTGAATACGCTTTCGCGCCGAATTGGTCGGCCAAGATCGAATATGACTATCTCGGCTTTGGCAACCAGACCTTGAATTTGCCTACACCGGCATTCCCGGCTTACAGCGCGAATGCTTCGCTCAACGTCCAGGAAGTCAAAGCCGGCATCAATTTTAAGTTCGGGCCGTGAGCTGAGTGCTCATTCAATCTTGATCTTCGCCGCGGCGATCACCGGCGACCAGCGCGCGATGTCGGCATCGATACGCGCGCGGAAGTCGGCCGCGCTGCCGGGAATCGGCGCCATGTATTGCGCGGCGAGCTTGTCGCGGATTGTGGGCGTGGTGATGGCTTGGCCAACAAGCTCGCCAATCCGCCTTGCCATGGCCTCGGGAATTCCGGCGGGCGCGATCAACCCGCTCCAGGCATCGGCTTCGACATCGATGCCGGCTTCCTTCAAGGTCGGGATGTCGGGGAGAAGCGGCGAGCGCTCGGCGGTCGATACCGCGAGCACTTTGATGGCGCCTGAGTGGAGCTGCGGCATGATCGAGATCGCCGGCAAGCAAACCATCTGCACATCGTTGCGTAAAAGCGCCGTCACCGCTTGCGGCGATGACGGGTAGGGCACGTGCACAAGCTGCGTGCCGCTTTTGAGCGCGACAGCTTCCATGGCGAGATGTGAGAGCGAGCCGGCGCCAATTGAGCCGAACGCGTATTTGCCCTGATTGCGCTTGATCACATCGATCAAGGCGCGCGTGTCGTCGACGCCAAGCGCCGCATTGACCGCGAGCACACTCGGCTGGGTCACGAGAAGAGTAATGAGGGTGAGGTCCTTGCGCGGATCGTAAGGTAGATTGGGGAACAACAGCGTGTTGATCGCGAGTGGGCCGCCGATGCTCACGCCGATGGTGGTGCCATCCGGCTCGGCTTTGGCGACGACGTCGGTGCCGGTATTGCCGCTTGCGCCGGGCCGGTTTTCGACAATGAAGGCCTGATTGAGCCGCGCCTGCAGGTCATCGGCGATCAGCCGCGCGACGACGTCGGGCGTGGCGCCGGCGGCGAACGGCACGACGATCTTCACGAGCTTCGTCGGCCAGTCTTGAGCGGCGGCGAGAATCGTGCCGAAGCAAAGGATCATCGCGGCGATGGCGATCCGCTTCATTCCTGTTCCCTTCGCGTTTGCTGCGCTCCGGCTAAAACGAAATGATTCTAAGTTGAGTTACAATTTCGCTTTAGCTTCTCGTTTGCACGTGATCTTTTCGGAAAACCGGTATCCACTTTTCCGGATCACGCGCTAGTAGTCCGATTCTAACATTCGCATCCCCGTGCGGAGGGTATTTTGCGAATGTTAGAATCAAAGGACCACTAGCAAGTATAAACTGTTAGTGGAGCTTTGGGATTTGACATTCGCTCTCCGAACTCGCGACTAGGTAGGTAGCGAATGTCAAATCCGCTCCACTATGACGTATCATGCCGGTGATGCGAGGCGAAGCCGAGAGGATGTCGTGCGGGCCACAGCGAAATTGCGGGCGCTATTGAATTCCGGCCGGATCACGGTGGCGCCGGGCGCTTATGACGGGCTCTCGGCGCGACTGGTGGAACAAGCCGGCTTTCCGGCGATCTATGCCAGCGGCGGCGCTATTGCGCGTTCCTCGGGCGTTCCCGACTTGGGACTTTTGTCGGTGAGCGCCATCGCCGACCGTTTCGCCTCCATGGCCGATGTTGTCGGCGTGCCGATCATTGCCGATGCCGATACGGGATACGGCAACGCGCTCAACGCGCAAGCCGCGGCGCGCGCCTTCGAGCGCGCCGGCGTTGCCGCGTTTCATATCGAGGATCAGTCATTTCCCAAGAAGTGCGGTCATTACGACGACAAGAGCATCGTGCCGGCGGCGGAGATGGTGGGCAAACTCAAAGCCGTTCGTGATGGTTTGCACGATGCCGATTTTGTCGTGATTGCTCGAACCGACGCCATTGCGGTCGAAGGCCTTGCCGCGGCCATTGATCGCGCGGCGGCCTATCTCGACGCCGGCGCCGATGTGAGCTTTGTCGAAGCGCCGGCCTCCGAAGCCGACATTGCCGAAATCGCCAAGCGGCTGCCGAGATGGAAACTCATCAACATGTTTGAGGGCGGCAAGACGCCGCTTTTGCCGGTGTCGCGGCTGCAAGCGCTCGGCTACCAGCTTGTGATCATCCCGAGCGATACGCAGCGCGCCGCCATCAAGGCGATGCAGCGTGTGCTCGCCGCCATCGCCCGCGACGGCAGCGCCGCCTCTATGCGTAACGACATGGCGTCCTTTGCCGAACGCGAGACCATCGTCGATACCGCGGCTTACCTCGCACGCGGCAAAAACTACGCTTCGTAAGCGACACGGCTGTCATTGACAATAAATGGCCGGCAGCCATGATCCGCCGCCCGGGGCGTCGAAGCCTGTCAACAGGACAGGCGACGGGAACTCAACGTAGAGTGCTGCGGTATGGGTCTTGCGCTCGAAATTCTCGGTCTCGTTGTTTTTCTCGGCACGCATGTGTTCGTGACCATGCGTGATCACCGGGCTGCCGTCGTGGCGCGGATTGGCGAGTGGCGGTATCGAGGCCTGTTTTCACTGGTCTCGATCGTCGGCATCGTTCTGATTGGCTATGGCTTTGCTGCCTATCGCGCCGCCGGTCCGATCATGGTGTGGTACCCGCCGGGCTGGACGCGGCACATTGTCGTCGCGCTGATGTGGCCGGCGAGCATTTGTGTCGCGGCGGCCTACATTCCCGGCAATATCAAACGCGTGCTTAAGCATCCGATGCTGGTCGGCGTGAAGACCTGGGCCTTCGCCCATTTGTGCGCCAACGGCGATCTCGGCGGCATCATCCTGTTCGGATCGGTGCTGGCTTGGGCGGTGTACGATCGGATCACGCTCAAACACCGCAAGGATGCGGGCGCACCGCCAATTCCCGTCGGCGGCGCCAAGAACGACATCATCGCCATCGTTGTCGGCACCACCATTTATTTGGCGCTCGGCTTTGTATTCCATCCGGTCGTGATTGGCGTTCCGGCATTCGCAACGCCGGCATTGGGGCATTGATCGTGTCCGTGCAAAACACAATTCGGCGTTTGACCGCGCCCGATATTCGCGCCCGCAAAGGCGGCGAGCCGATCGTGTCGTTGACGTCGTATCACGCGCACACCGCGCGCATCGTCGACGCGTATTGCGACGTTATCCTGGTCGGCGATTCACTGGGCATGGTGATGCACGGTCTGGAAACGACCATTCCGGTGACGCTCGACATGATGATCTTGCAAGGGCACGCGGTGATGCGGGGCTCTAAACGCGCGCTGGTCGTGATCGACCTGCCGTTTGGCAGCTACGAAGCGTCGAAGGAACACGCCTTCGCTTCGGCCGCGCGAGTGCTTAAGGAGACCGGTTGCGGCGCGATCAAGCTCGAAGGCGGCCGGCGCATGGCCGAGACCATCGCCTTTCTGGTCGAGCGCGGCGTGCCGGTGATGGGCCATGTCGGCTTGACGCCGCAGGCGATCAATGCGCTCGGCTCGTTCCGCGCGCAGGGCCGCGACGAAGCGGATTGGGCGCCGATCGAAGCGGATGCGCGTGCCGTGGCCGATGCCGGCGCCTTTGCGGTCGTGCTTGAAGCGGTCGCGGAGCCGCTAGCGCGGCGCATGACTGCGCAAGTCGCGATCCCGACGATCGGCATCGGCGCCAGCCCCGCCTGCGACGGTCAGATCCTGGTGCTGGAGGATATGCTCGGCTTATCGCCGCGCGTGCCGAAATTCGTCAAGCGTTTCGGCGATCTCGGACCGTCAATCGAGCAGGCGGTTAAAAACTATGCGGCGGAAGTGAGAGCGCGCACCTTTCCAGGCACCGAAAACGTCTATCCGATGCGCGAATCCACAATCACTAAGCTGCCGGAGCGCGGCAAGGGTCCGTCACGGGCATAGGGGCAGCCCGGCTTGCCTGGAATGCGCAATCTCCTTGGGGACGCGCCGTCTGGCCCGCCATTTTGCCTTGCTCGCGCCACAACATTAAACTAGGTGCGACAAGGGCTTCTTGACGGGCTTTGATTTGATTCATCGTGTCACGGTGTGCCAAAACCGTGCTGCCCGATGCCGGGCGGAGCACGCTTGTCGGCGATCAGTCTGTTCCGCGGCTAAAGCCTAAGGCAATACCGTGACCGACATATTTCACGAAGTCGATGAAGAAGTACGCCGCGAGCAGCTGAAAAAGCTGTGGGAGCGCTACGGCAATTATCTCATCGCGGGCTGCATCGTCATCGTCCTCGGCGTTGGCGCCTGGCGTGGTTATCAATGGTGGCAAGCGAAACAGGCGGCGCAATCCGGCGCAGCGTTCGAACAAGCGGTGACGCTTGCGGAAACGGGCAAGCATCAGGAAGCGGCCGACGCGTTCGCCAAGGTCGCGAGCGATGGCACTTCGGGCTATCGCGTGCTGGCGCGGCTGCGCCAAGCCGCCGAGCTTGCGCCGACCGATCGCAACGCCGCGGTTGCCGCGTATGACGCGATCGCCACCGACAATCGGACCGGTCAGATTGTCCAGGACCTCGCTGCAGTGCGCGCGGCTTTTTTGCTGGTCGATAGCGCGCCCTATTCCGAGATTTTGCAGCGGCTCGAACCTGTGACTGCCGCCGACCGGGCATTCCGGCACAGCGCCCGCGAGATTTTGGCGCTTTCCGCCTGGAAGGCTGGCGACATGGCTGCGGCGCGGCGGTGGACTGAAATGATCATGACCGATCCGCAGACCCCGCCCGGTCCGCGCACCCGCGCGGAAATGTTGAGCGAATTGATCGCCGCGGCAAGCGCAAAGGGCTGAGATGATGCCGAGAGGCGCGCACGGCTTTTTCTTTCGCGTCGCTATGGCGCTGACGCTCGCGCTCATGATCGCTGGCTGTACCAAAGGCGGCCAATTCGATCCCACTGAATTGTTCAATTCGGATATGTTCGACACCAAAAAGAAACTGAAAGGCGAACGCGTTCCGGTTTTTCCTGAGGGCGTCCCCGGCGCGACCACGGGTGTGCCTCCGGATCTGGTGAAGGGTTATCAGGCGCCGCCGGAACCGGCGGATGCGGATGCGGCCGTCCCTGGGCCCACGCCGCCCGCGGCGGCGGCCGAAACCAAGCCGAAACCGAAACCCAAACCGAAATTGGCCGCGCAGAAGCCGCCTGCTTCCCCGGCGGTATCGGGGCCGGGCCCGACGCGGATCACGGTTGGGCCAGCGCAGCAGCCAGCAGCGACGGGGCAGCAGCCGAACGCGTCGCAAACGGCCTGGCCGGCGCCGCCATCGACCGGCGCGCCGCAGCAGGCGCAATCGTCCCGTTCGATTTGGCCGGCACCGCCGGCGACATCTTCACAGACGGCGCAGCCGTCACAGTCGGTCTGGCCTAATCCGCCGACGCCCTCAGGTTCTTCGCAATAAATTGCATCTGCGCTGGCGGATGCTGATTGGCCTTAAGCTGCGCCGCCAATCGGGTTTTAAGTGGTATAGAGGCCGTGTCGCCAAGCCGTCGGCTACCAAGCGGCTCGCCCTCACGGTTCGCTATGTCCTTCACCGTTGCCATTGTTGGTCGGCCGAACGTCGGCAAATCAACGCTGTTTAATCGGTTGGTTGGCCGCCGCTTGGCGCTGGTCGATGACCGGCCGGGAGTGACACGGGATCGTCGTGAAGGCGAGGTGCAACTCGGCGATCTCGCATTCAAGGTGATCGACACCGCTGGTCTGGAAGACGCCGAACGCGATAGTTTGTCGGCGCGAATGCAGGCGCATACCGCTGCAGCGATTGCACAGGCCGATGCGATTTTGTTTTTGATCGATTCGCGTGCGGGCGGCACCGCCGCCGATCGCGCCTTCGCGGATCTGGTTCGCAAGTCCGGCAAGCCCGCGATTCTGGTTGCCAATAAAAGCGAGGGTCGCGCTGGTGAAGCCGGTGCGTCTGAAGCTTATGCGCTGGGTCTCGGCGATCCGATTGCGATCAGCGCCGAACACGGGGAAGGGTTGGCCGGTCTTTACGAGGCCCTGCGCGCGGTCTTGCCACCGGCCGCAGCTGAGCACGAAGACCACGAGGCTCGCAGTGCCCAACCGGATCAACGCCCAATCCGAATTGCGATTGTCGGGCGGCCGAATACCGGCAAATCGACGCTTATCAATCGCTTGCTCGGCGAGGAACGGCTTTTGACCGGGCCGGAAGCCGGCATCACGCGCGATGCAATTGCAGTGGATATCAACTGGCGCGGACATAGCTTTCGCGCTCACGACACGGCCGGATTGCGCCGTCGCTCGCGCATCGACGAGAAACTGGAAAAACTCTCGGTTGCCGATGCGCTCAATGCGATCCGGTTTGCCGAAGTCGTTATCGTGTTGATCGATGCACGAGCGCCGTTCGAGGAACAGGACATTCGCATCGCCGATCTGGTCGAGCGGGAAGGGCGTGCCATCGTCATGGCGGTCAATAAGTGGGACTTGATCACGGCGGAGCCTGGGGCGATGTCGCGCTTGCGCGATGCGGTGGATCGTTTGCTGCCGCAGATCAAGGGCGTTGGCATTGCGGTTCTATCGGCAAAAACCGGTCAGGGCTTGGACCGGCTCATGCAGGCCGTCGTTGAGGCGCATGACGTCTGGAATCGCCGCGTGCCGACAGCGGCATTAAATCGATTCTTGGCCGCGGTGACGGCTTCGCATCCGCCGCCGGCGCTGCGAGGACGGCGGCTTCGGCTCGACTATCTGACGCAACCCAAGTCGCGGCCGCCGACTTTCATCTTGTTCGGCTCGCGCGCGGCCGCATTGCCGGACGCTTATCGCCGCTACCTTGTCAACGCGCTGCGCGATCAGTTCGATTTGCCTGGCACGCCTGTCAGGCTAATGGCGCGGGGCAAGCAAAATCCCTACGCGAGGCGGAAACGCCCGTGAGGGCGCTTAACAAGGCGGCATGAACTGCAAAAACTTGCCGGAGGGAAAATCGTAAAGCTTGCCGGTTTCCGAACAGCTTGGCAGGCAAAGCGGAAGAATCTTTTCGGCAACGGCCTCGGGTGTGGGCAGCGTCATCGGATCTTCGCCGGGCATGACCTGCGCGCGCATGCGAGTGCGCGTTGGTCCAGGGTTGAATAAATTGACCCGCACCGGTGTCGACTCCGTCTCCGCCGCGTAAATTCGCGCCAGCACGTTGAGCGCCGCCTTGGATACTGAATACGCGCCGCTATAAGCACGCGCATGCGTGGCCGCTCCCGAGGTGATAAAGACCGCGCGTCCGGCGGCGGAACGCTTCAACAAGGCACCCATTGCGCGGAGCAAATGCCAATTCGCGGTGACGTTCACAGCCATGACCTCATCCCAGTTCTGTGGCTCGATGTGATCCAGCGGCGAGCGCTGGCCGACGACCCCGGCATTGCCGACCACCACGTCGAGCCGCTGATAGCGTTCATTGAGCGCTGAAGCCAGGCGATAGAGGCCGGCGTGATCGCGCATGTCGAGCGGCACCAAGGTCGCGGAGCTGCCGGCGCTCCGCGCCGCATCATCGATTTCCTCAAGCGCTCCCACCGTGCGCGCGACCGCAACGATATGCGCGCCGGCGCGGGCAAGCGTAAGTGCCGTCGCCCGGCCGATGCCGCGCGATGCGCCGGTGACGAGCGCAATGCGCCCGGCAAGACGCTGTGTCATCGATCAGCTCGCTTCGGCGAGCAGCGAGAGCTGGCGGGGTGTGGTGTCCTTCGCCGTCTGGTCTGTGAGCGGCGTTGGATATTCACCGGTGAAGCAGTGATCGGTGAATTGCGGGCGAGCGGGATCGCGGCCCTTTTCACCCATGGCGCGATAGATGCCGTCGACCGAAAGGAAGGCAAGCGAATCGGCGCCAATGAACTTCCGCATGCCCTCGAGATCGTGAGTGGCGGCAAGGAGCTTGTCGCGCTCCGGCGTGTCGATGCCGTAGTAATCGGGGTGGGTGATCGGCGGCGAGGCAACGCGCATGTGCACCTCGGTGGCGCCAGCATCGCGCATCATCTGCACGATCTTCACCGACGTCGTGCCGCGCACGATCGAATCGTCGATCAGCACGATGCGTTTGCCGGCGACGACGGAGCGATTGGCATTGTGCTTGAGACGGACGCCGAGCTGGCGGATGTGCTGTGTCGGCTCGATGAAGGTACGGCCGACATAGTGATTGCGGATGATGCCGAGCTCGTAGGGAAGCCGAGATTGCTGAGCATAGCCGACCGCGGCCGGCACGCCTGAATCCGGCACCGGCACGACGACGTCGGCCGAAGCGGGCGCCTCGCGCGCCAGTTCCGCGCCGGATGCCTTGCGCACATCGTAAATGCTGCGGCCGCCGAGAATCGAATCGGGCCGAGCGAAATAGATGTATTCGAAAATACAGGGGCGCGGCGGCACCGGCGGGAACGGCTTGTGCGTGTGCGCGCCGTCCTCGTCGAAGATGAGGACCTCGCCGTTTTCGACGTCGCGCACATATTGCGCGCCGATAATGTCAAGCGCGCAAGTCTCCGAGGCGAGGATCGGACAGCCGTCCAGTTTGCCGAGCACGAGGGGTCGGATGCCGAGCGGATCGCGGGCGCCAATCAGTTTCTTGTTGGTCAGGCCGACGAAGGAGTAGGAGCCCTCGAGCATGCGCAAACCTTCGATCAGCCGATCGACAAAACGGTTGCGATGCGAGCGCGCGACCAGATGTAAGATCACTTCGGTGTCGGTGGTCGATTGCATCATGGCGCCGTCACGGACCAGTTGGCGCCGGAGCGTCAGCCCATTGGTGAGATTGCCGTTATGGCCGACGGCAAAGCCGCCGGCGTTGAGTTCGGCGAACAGCGGCTGGACGTTGCGCAGGATCGTCTCGCCGGTCGTTGAATAGCGGACATGGCCGATCGCGGCATTGCCGGGCAGGCGATCGATTACGTCGCGGCGTGAGAATGCGTCGCCGACTAAACCCAATCGTCGTTCCGAATGAAACCGCTTGCCGTCGAATGTGACGATACCGGCCGCCTCCTGCCCGCGATGCTGCAGCGCATGCAGGCCCAAAGCGGTAATCGCCGCCGCGTCAGGATGGCCGAATATGCCGAATACACCGCACTCCTCGCGAAGCCGATCTGCGTCGAGATCGAAGGCGGTCGGTCCGGTCATGATCGTGATACCTCGACCCTCTCGAGCTCGCTGCGCCGCTGGTCTGGCGGGGCAGGGGGATTGTCGGTGTCCTCAGGACGCGCACGCTTGAGCTTATTTAAGATGGTGCTTTCGGGGTCATCCGGCAACATCGACATGAGCCATTGTCCAGTGCTTGCTAGGACCACCTTGGATTTGGCCCCCTTGACCCATTGCGGCTGACTACGGTCGGGAACGAGCCAGATGAAGAATTGGAAGGCAATGACGACGATGATCAGCCCGCGGGCAAGGCCAAACAAAAATCCGAGGGTGCGATCCAGCGCGCCAACGCGGCTATCCAGCACCATGTCGGAAATTCTGATGGTGAAAACCGAGACGATCAGCAGCGTCAGAAGAAATACCCCGCCGACCACGGCAACCGCGGCGACGACGTCGCTGTTGAAGTACTGTTTCGCGTAAGGCAGGAGCTTGCCGTAGGAATAAAGCGTGGCCGCAGCCGCCAGAATCCACGCCGTGATGGACAGGACCTCGCGCATGAAGCCGCGCACCATGGCGAGCAGCCCCGAAATCAGCATGACGAGGATCAGAACAATATCGAGCAGCGTGATCGGCATATTGGCTTCCGAGCAAGGCTACGACGATTCGCTGACAGCTCGCGGCTTTGAGCGTCCGCCGCGTGTATAGCGGGGCTGCGCCATGCCGTCACCCGTCTTCTCGCGCTCGAAAGCTTTGCCTACCGGGGATAAAAGCAGCCCCAAAACGTAAAAACCGACAATTAACCTCATCAATAGCTGCGTTGATCACGCTTCCTGCCGCCCGACCCGCCGCAGGCCAGGACCGCTATCGCATGCAATATTGACCACGAGATTGTCGAGTGTGGCGATGGCCGAGAGGGCGAATCCCTCGGGGACCTCATTGCCCGCAACTTCCGGCCCAATGGCTTTGGTAAAACCTAGCTTTTGCGCCTCGCGCAAGCGTGCTGCGCTCTGCGACACGGGCCGCACCGCGCCGGAGAGCGAGATTTCGCCGAAATAGACCGCCTGGACGGGCAAGGGGGCATGGGTCAGCGATGAGACCAAAGCCGCCGCCGCCGCCAGATCGGCGGCCGGTTCCTGGATTCGCAGGCCACCCGCGACATTGAGATAGACATCGTGGCCGGACAGGCGCACCCCGCAATGGGCTTCCAGCACGGCCAAGATCATCGACAGTCGATTCGGGTCCCAGCCGACGACGGCGCGGCGCGGCGTGCCCAATGTCGTCGGTGCTACAAGGGCCTGGATCTCGACAAGCAGCGGGCGCGTCCCTTCGATGCCGGCGAACACGGCCGTACCCGGACTGCCGAGATCGCGCTCGGAGAGAAACAGGGCGGAGGGGTTGGCGACCTCGCGCAAGCCTGCGCCGGTCATTTCGAACACGCCGATCTCGTCGGTCGGGCCGAACCGATTTTTGATCGCGCGCAGGATACGGAACTGTTGCGAGCCTTCGCCTTCGAATGACAACACGGCGTCGACCATATGTTCGACCACGCGCGGGCCGGCGATCTGCCCGTCCTTGGTGACGTGGCCGACCAGGATCACGGCCGCACCGCTGCGCTTGGCAAATCGGATCAGCTCCGCGGCCGAGGCGCGGACTTGCGTCACAGTGCCAGGCGCCGCCTCGACGGTCTGCGTCCACATGGTCTGGATAGAATCGATCACCAAGAGGCGCGGCGTCACGCCAGCCGACATGGTCGCCACGATATCTTCGACCGAAGTTTCCGCAGCGACTTCGACAGTCGTCTCGACGAGGCCGAGCCGATCGGCGCGCAAGCGCACTTGTGCGACCGCCTCTTCGCCGGAGATGTAGACGGCGCGATGCCGATGTCGCGTGAAAGCGGCCGCGACATCGAGTAGGAGTGTCGATTTGCCGATACCCGGATCGCCGCCGAGCAACAGTACCGAGCCGCGCACCAGACCGCCGCCGGTGACGCGATCGAATTCGGCGATGCCAGAGGCAAGGCGCGGCGCATCGTGAGTCTCACCCTTGAGCGGTTCGACGGCAAATGGCCGTCCCTTGCGTGCCGTCCGCCGCGGACCTTCAGCGCCTTCTTCAACGAGCGTGTTCCACTCGCCACAAGCCTCGCACTTTCCCGCCCAGCGCGCGAATGCCGCACCGCAATTTTGGCAGATGAAATTTTGCGCGCGCGCCGCCATTACCCGCCCTGGTAAATCAGATGGCAACGCGGACCAAGCCTGGTCAAGATCTCGTAACCGATGGTGCCTGCGGCTGCGGCGACCTCGTCAATGCTCAACTCACCGCCAATTAAGGTCGCAAAATCGCCGCGGCGGACTGCGCTGTCGGCAATATCGGAGATATCGAGCGTGATGAGATCCATCGAGATGCGCCCCACTATAGGGCATTTTTTGCCGGCGACGATCGCCGAGCCGCCCGGATGTTCGTCGCTGGCGCTGCCGGCGCGTAACAGGCCGTCCGCATAGCCGAGCGCCACCACAGCGATGCGGCAGTTGCGCCGCGCCGTCCATGTGGCACCGTAACCGATCGTCTGATCGCGTGCGACATTGCGGATTTGCACGATGCGGCCGGTCAGATCGACGACGCTCTTCATCGGATTGGGCCGGCCGGGTGTTGGATTGACGCCGTAAAGCGCGGCGCCCGGTCGGGCGAGATCGAAATGCATCGTATCGCCGAGGAAAATCCCGGAAGAATTGGCAAGCGATGCTGGAACACCGCTATAGAGCGTGCGAAGTTCGCGAAACAGTTGCAGTTGCCTCGCGTTGAGTGGGTGTTCGGCGATGTCAGCGCAGGCGAGGTGACTTAACAGCAACGATATGCCGTGATTTTGCGTCTGTGCGCGCGGCGCCAGCGCTACGGCTTCGGCCAGCGAAACGCCGAGCCGATTCATACCGGTATCGACATGAAGCGCGGCGCCGCTCTGCAAACCGCGAGCGGCGGCGAACGTGTCCCATTCGGCAAGTTCGGTCATCGAGTTGATGACCGGCCTTGCATCAAGCTCGACGAAGCGATCCGCGCATTCGAGCGTGAAGCCGTGCAGCACGTAGATCGTGGCCGCGCGCGCGCTGGCGCGGACGGTTCGCGCCTCAGCGACATCGGCAACAAAGAATGTTTTGCAGCCGGCACGCGCCAGCGCCGTCACCACGGGTTTAAGCCCTAGGCCATAGGCATTGGCTTTGACGACCGCCGCGCACTCGACGGTTATCAATTGGCGGGCGAGGGTCTGCCAATTGGCCACGATAGCTGCAAGGTCGATGCTTAGTGTGCCGCCGGTTTCGGCCACGCTCGGGACCGATTTGGCCGGCGAGGGGCGTTTTGCGCGTGCCATGATTACTTTATGACCGCCGACATCCCAGTGGTAAAGCGCAGAGCGCGGCAGCCTAGAAATCTGGCCTGTGGACAGTGTCAAGATTGGCAAAGCGCGTGACCGCCCCGTCGAACTGTAATTCGACAGTGCCCGTCGGCCCATGACGCTGCTTGCCGATGATCACTTCGGCCTTGCCATCCACCCGTTCGCCTTCGGCCAGCCATTCGGCAAATTTCTCGCGGTTGGCCTCGGTGGGCTTGCGCATCTGGTGATAATATTCCTCGCGGAAGATGAAGAGCACGACGTCAGCGTCTTGTTCGATCGATCCTGACTCCCGCAGATCCGATAATTGCGGGCGCTTGTCTTCACGGCCTTCGACTTGGCGTGACAGTTGCGAGAGCGCGAGAATTGGAATGTTCAGCTCTTTGGCTAGCGCCTTTAGCCGGGTGGTAATTTCAGTGATTTCCTGGACACGGCCTTCGGCGGCGCGGCGGGTCGAGCCCTGCAGGAGCTGAAGATAATCGATAATCAACAGATCAAGCCCGCGCTGGCGCTTGAGCCGCCGGGCGCGCGCCGCCAATTGGCCGACGGTAAGGCCACCGGTCTCGTCGACGTAAAACGGCAGAGTCTGCAAGTCGATCGAAACGTCTCTGATCTTCTCGAAGTCGGTTTCGTCGATATCGCCGCGGCGGATCTTGTTTGACGGAATACCGGTCTGTTCGGAGATGATGCGGGTGGCAAGCTGTTCGGCCGACATTTCCAGCGAGAAGTAGCCGATAATGCCGCCATTGACCGTCGCCATGTGGCCGTCCGGCCGGACCTCGCCAGACCATGCCTTGGCTACATTGTAGCCGACGTTGGTAGCGAGCGCGCTTTTGCCCATGCCCGGCCGTCCGGCAAGAATAATCAAGTCGGACGGCTGCAGGCCGCCCATCTTGCCGTCGAGATCGGTCAGGCCGGTCGCCAGACCGGAAAGCCGACCGTCGCGTTGATACGCACGCGCGGCCATATCCACAGCGGTTGTCAGCGCGTGCGCAAAACGTTGGAAGCCGGCGTCGTAGCGGCCGGTCTCGGCGATTTCATAAAGCCTCTTCTCGGCGTCTTCGATGTGCTGGAGCGGCGTCGAATCAACCGGAGCGTCATAAGCGAGGTTCACCATGTCCTCGCCGATTGCGATCAGGTCGCGGCGGACGGCGAGGTCGTAAATCGTGCGGCCATAATCCTCGGCGTTGATGATCGTTGTCGCTTCGGCCGCAAGCCGGGCGAGATATTGATTGACGGAAAGACCGGCGATGTCGGTCTCGCCGGGCAGGAAGGTCTTGAGTGTGACCGGCGTCGCGACCTTGTTGGCGCGGATCAGTCCGCCGGCAAGCTCAAAAATGCGCTGATGAATTGGCTCGAAAAAGTGTTTCGGCTCGAGGAAGTCGGAAACGCGGTAGAACGCCTCGTTATTGACGAGGATTGCCCCGAGTAAAGCCTGCTCGGCCTCGATATTGTGCGGCGCGGCGCGGAACGTCGGTTCCGGAGCAACTTGCTTGCGGGCGGTCGAATCGAAGACTGGCATGATCTCGGTCAGAGGAATCGCGTGCTGTGGCCGATTTGCGGCACTGGGCCGAAATCAGGCGAAAGTTTGCTGCAAATTCGCTACTCAACATCGCGGCTCACTCAACGACGACAGCGGTCATCCGCGTAACCGCCACTTCTTTCGATAGTGGAGTCGGCGAACAATGGAAGCGCCGATTGCGGCTTTCCCCCGTTACCCACTGTACTCGTCGCCGCGCTCGAAAAGCACGACGCCACACTTGACGCAGACAGACTGGTCCTTGGTTGACTGCTATTCGCCTGCGAGTCGCAAGGGCGGCGCGTACGCGGCTTCGGCCGTGCGCAACTGCGCTTCCTCGCGCGCGATATAGTCGCGCCTGGTCGGGATCAGGCCCTTCCGCTTGGTCATCTGAATCTGGAAGACGACCATCTCGCCCATGCGAAATGCCATCTCCGAGCAGGCCAGATAAAACTCCCACATCCGCACAAAGCGCTGGTCATAGAGGCGCACCACCTCGTCGCGATGCGCGAGGAAGCGTTCGCGCCAGGCCTTGAGCGTCTCGGCGTAGTGAAGCTGCAAAACTTCGACATCTGCCACGATCAAGCCCGCCTTTTCGATCGCCGGGAGAATTTCCGACAAGGCCGGAATGTAACCTCCGGGGAAAATGTATTTCGCAATCCAGGGATTGGTGATCCCGGGCGGGCTGGAGCGGCCGATCGTGTGCAGGAGCACGACTCCGTCCTCGGCGACGAGCTTCGCGCATTTATTGAAGAATGCGTCGTAGAAGCCGATGCCGACATGCTCGAACATGCCGACCGAGACGATCCGATCGAACCGGCCATCGACATCGCGATAGTCGACAAGCTTAAATGCAACGTCTTGCCGGCCGCGCTCCAGCGCCCGGGCCTGCGCGCGCTGGTATTGTTCCTGCGACAGCGTAATGCCGGTGACCTGCGCGCCGGCGATCTCGGCAAGGTAAAGCGCCAGTCCGCCCCAGCCGCAGCCAATGTCTAAAACTGTGACGTCGGGTGTCAGCCGCAGCTTGGCGGCAAGGTGACGCTTCTTTGCCAGCTGCGCGTCGTCCAGCGACTGATCGGGGTTCTCGAAATAGGCGCAGCTATACTGCCGGTCGCCATCGAGAAATAACGAATATAGGCGACCATCGAGATCGTAATGATGCGCGACATTAGTGCGCGAGCGGGAGCGTAGGTTGAATTGCTGCAGCCGCCGAAACAGATAGCGCAGCAAACGCGGCAGCAGCCAATTGCGCCCCCCAAGCCGCTCCTGGGCCAAGAGCAACGCCAGCAGATCGGCAATAGAGCCGCGCTCAACGATGAGCGATCCGTCCATATAGGCTTCGCCAAGCTTCAATTCGGGATCGAACAGCACCGCCCGTTGGGCCGCGGCGCTGGCGAACCGAACGGTGACCGGACGTCTGCTGTCGTCACCAAAAGTGCAGGTACGGCCACCCGCAGTTGTCACGGTCAATGAGCCGTGGCGGACAAACCGGCCCAGAAATGTGAGCAGTAAACGATCCACCGCTTGCTCTCCACTCACACCGCCCGTTGTGCAGCAGTCTACATTGGCGTCAGGTCAAGGCTTTTGCGCCCCGGGGCCGTTCGATCACGCTTTTCGCGCGGGTGGAGTCTTGTTATTGCCGTCATTAAAACAAAATCCTCCTTGACCAGCAATGGCGTAGAGCACAGCGAGGGGCGTGCGCGACCAGAGACTGTCGCAGCGGTTCGCAATTGGGGTATGTATGATCGCTAAGTGGGGGAGATTTCGGGGGATCAGCGTGCTTCGGCGTCTTGCGCCATTCGCATTGATTTTCGCGCTTGTCATGGCTGCTGCCGGAGCGGCGCAAGCCCAGACCAATATCGATCAAGGCAAGCCGGCCTCCGAATTGTTCGCGAACTATTGCGCTGTATGCCACAAGTCCACGCGCGGCCTGGCGAACGGCCGGAGCAATCTGACCCTGTCGTTGTTCTTGCGCGAGCACTATGCGAGCAGTCGTGAACAGGCGGCCGCGCTCGCCGCTTACGTGATCAACGCCGGCGGTAATGCGCCTGCGCCGGCGGCTAAGCCCGAGCGAGCGAGAGTCGAGGAACCCAAAGGCCAGGAGGCAAAGGGGCAGGAGCCAAAGGGGCAGGAGTCTAAAAGCCAGGAAGCCAAGGGCCAGGAGCCCAAACCTCAGGGCCACGAGGCCAAGTCTCACCCGACCTCGGCGTCGGCAAAATCCGAACCGGAAAAACCGGGCAGGGCGCATGAGGAGGCGGCGCCCGGCGAACAGGAAACCGCTCCCGTAGCTGCAGCTCCGTCCACCAATCCCGCGCCGAACTCAGCTGAGCCTCGCTTTCCCGAGGTCACGCCAACGACAAGCGCGGGTATGTCGTCTGAATCGCCGTCAAATGAGGACGCGCCGGTGCCGCGCGACAATATTCCGGACTAAGCGGCCGAGGGCTGCAGGCGCGCTCCGCTCAGGCGTTTTCCCCCGCCGGTGGCGTCTCCGGCTGCTCCGTCTCTTCTTGCGGGCGCGCGGCCTCGCCTGCGCCGGGTTCGAAGAAGGCTTCGGCGGTGATCGCTGCGGCCTCTTGTTCGGTCGGCTCGCGCAACTGGGTGACGTCCTCGCCGCGCCCGATCCGCGCCGCCTCATCTTCGTTGCGCGCAACGATCACGCTGATCGCAACTTCCACTTCAGGGTGCAGCGCGATCGGCACTTTGTGCTGGCCGATGTTCTTGATCGGCGCGTTGAGCGCAACCTGATTGCGGTTGACGCGAAAGCCGGCATCAGCGAGCAAGCCCACCAAATCGCGCGGCGAAACCGAACCGAACAATTGCCCAGCTTCGGACGCTTGCCGCAACACAGTAAAGCTTTTGCCGTCAAGCTTGCCGGCGACTCGGCCTGCTTCGCTCTTGAGCGTAAGCGAGCGTGCTTCGAGCTCGCTTTTCATCTTTTCAAAGCGCGTGCGATTTTCGTCGGTGGCGCGGAGCGCTTTACCGCGCGGCAGCAAAAAGTTGCGCGCGAATCCATCCTTGACGCGCACGACATCGCCCATCTGGCCAAGCCTGGCGATACGTTCGAGTAGAATGACCTCCATGTCGTCCTCGCTTAGCGGATCACGTAGGGCAATAACCCGAGAAACCGCGCGCGTTTGATCGCCTGGGCAAGTTCACGCTGCTTTTTTGCCGACACCGCCGTGATACGGCTAGGAACGATTTTACCGCGCTCAGAGACGAACCGTTGCAGCAGTTTGACGTCTTTGTAATCGATCTTGGGCGCATTGGCGCCTGAGAATGGGCAGCTCTTGCGGCGGCGGAAGAACGGACGACGGCCGCCTGCGCCTTGCGGTGACATTGCCATCGTTTAGTCCTCCACCCCATTATCGACATCATCGCCATCGTCGCGGCCGCGCCGGTCTCGATCGCGACCCCGGTCGCCACGCTCGCCGCGGTCGCCACGATCACCGCGGTCGCCACGATCACCACGATCGCCGCGATCGCCACGGCGTTCGTCGCGGTCACGATCGCGTTCGGCGCGCCGCATCATCGCCGACGGGCCTTCCTCAAGCGCATCGACCCTGATCGTGAGATAGCGGAGAACGTCCTCGTTGAGCCGCTCAAGCCGTTCGATCTCGTTGATCGCCGGCGGCGGCGCGTCGATATCCATCAGTGTGAAATGCGCCTTGCGGTTCTTGCGCAGGCGATAAGAAAGAGACTTGACGCCCCAATATTCGGTCTTCTTGATTGAGCCACCGAGTCCTTCGACGACACCCTTTAATTGAGCGGTCAATTCCTCGACCTGTTGCGCGCTAGCGTCCTGGCGCGCAAGATAGACGTGTTCGTAAAGCGGCATGGCTGCCCTTTCCTCGCTGTCGTGCTCGCCCGGGCGCGAAGCCCCTCGAACCCTTCGGGAAAGGCTCGAATGCTCTGAAGGCGGGAACACCGGACGCCGGGCCCGTGGGCCCTACCATGCAAGATGATGCGTCTTACAAGGCCGTCCGTTCAGCCCCCGGCCGGGGTCGAGCGGAAGCGCGCCTTATACGCGGCTCGTCCAGAAAGGCAAGAGACACCGCGAATGACGGCTAATCCTTGATTTTCCGCCCGTCTGCCCAAGGCCGGCCGCCTTGACAGAGCCGCCATCCCGGTATCTTTCGCCGAAATCCTTGCGCTCAAAGTCTTTGCGTGGCGGCGCCGATCCTCGAGGGCAAATTACAGCCGATGACACTTGCGTTGGTTTTTCCCGGCCAGGGCAGCCAGGCCGTCGGCATGGGCAAGGCTCTGGCCGACGCTTTTGCTCCGGCGCGTTTCGTGTTCGAGGAGATCGATGCCGCGTTGGGCGAGAGGCTCAGCGATACGATCTGGAATGGTCCGGCCGAAACCCTCACGATGACTGAAAACGCCCAGCCGGCGCTGATGGCGGTCTCGATCGCGACGCTCCAAGTTCTTGAGCAAGAAGCTGGCCTCGACATCACGCGCGACATCGCATTCGTCGCCGGTCACTCGCTTGGCGAATATTCGGCGCTCGCTGCCGCACGCGCGATTTCGGTTGCCGAGGCTGCACGTCTATTGCGCATTCGCGGGCGCGCCATGCAAAAGGCGGTTCCGGTCGGCGCTGGCGCAATGGCGGCGCTGATCGGTCTCGAGCTGGAAGAGGCGCGGGGGATCGCAGCGGAAGCATCGAGCACCGGCGTGTGTGCGGCCGCCAATGACAATGGCGGCGGCCAAGTCGTGTTGTCGGGGTCGAAGGCGGCGGTCGAAAGGGCGGTTGAGATTGCCAAAGTGCGCGGCGTGAAACGGGCGATGCTGCTGCCGGTGTCCGCACCTTTCCATTGTCCGTTGATGCAACCCGCCGCCGATGTCATGGCCGAAGCCTTGGGAAAAGTCTCGGTCGCCGCGCCAATCGTGCCGGTGGTGGCCAACGTGCCGGCGCGTCCGGTCAAAGATCCAGCGGAGATCGTGAAAAATCTGGTCGAACAGATCACCGCGACGGTTCGATGGCGGGAGTCGGTGCTCTTCATGGCGCAGTCTGGCGTGTCCACGTTTTTCGAAATCGGCGCCGGAAAGGTGCTGACCGGTCTGATCAAACGTATTGCCGAGGGCGCATCGGCGGCCGCGATCGGATTGCCCGAAGACATTGCCAGGTTCAAAGCCCCCGCCGCCTGAGCTAAGGCTGGGCGGGCAAGCGTCACGCGAGCGTCAGGGAGCCACAATGTTCGAACTCACCGGAAGGACCGCGCTGGTGACGGGGGCGACTGGCACAATCGGGGCCACGATCGCGCGCAGCCTTCACGACCAAGGCGCGACGGTCGCAATCTCGGGAACGCGCCGCGAGGTGCTCGATAAGCTTGCTGCCGAACTCGGCGGACGCGTGCATATCCTGCCTGCCAATCTCGCCGATGCCACCGAGACCGAAGCGCTGGTGCCGCGCGCCGAAGAGGCGATGGGACAGCTCGACATTCTGGTTGCCAACGCTGGCGTCACGCGAGACAATTTGCTTGTACAATTGCGCGATGAAGATTGGGAGCAAGTGATCGCCATCAATCTGTCCGCGACGTTCCGGCTGTCGCGGGCCGCGGTGCGCGGGATGATGCGGCGTCGCTTCGGACGCGTCATCGCGATCACCTCAGTGGTGGGCATAACCGGCAATCCGGGCCAGGCCAATTACGTTGCCGCCAAAGCCGGCATCACAGGCATGATCAAGGCCATGGCGCAGGAATATGCCAAACGCGGCGTCACCGCCAATTGCGTCGCGCCCGGATTCATCGTCACCCCAATGACGGACAAACTCAACGACAAGCAACGGGAAGCCATCGTTGCGAAAATTCCGGCAAGCCGCGCCGGTACCCCAGCCGAGGTCGCAGTCGCAGTCGTCTTTCTCGCTTCGAACGAGGCTGGTTACGTGACTGGCCAGACGTTGCATGTAAATGGCGGAATGGCCATGATTTGAGCGCGATAGCAGATGGGGAGGACGATGTGCCGGCGCGCTGGTCAACCGTTTTGAAGTGTGGTAACCGAACCGAACTCGGGCTGGGGGAGCCGGAATCCCGGAGCGCCGGGCGCAACGTCCGCCTCTGATCGGCATCGACCCACGGCTGTCGGCAAGTTCAATGAAGCAGTTGGACAGAATGGAAGCGAGCTTGACGGGCCGCGTTGCAAGATGAGGTTGGAACGATGAGTGACATTGGCGAGCGCGTGAAGAAAATCGTCGTGGAACATCTCGGCGTCGAACCTGACAAGGTGACTGAGAACGCCAGCTTCATCGATGACCTCGGCGCGGACAGTCTCGATACCGTCGAGCTCGTGATGGCCTTTGAGGAAGAGTTCGGCTGCGAGATTCCCGACGATGCCGCGGAGACGATTTTGACGGTGGGCGACGCCATCAAGTTTCTCGAAAAGAACGCAAAGAGCTGACCGTTTAGTCGGCCGGCATTTTTTGCATGATTGAGTTGGACTGCCGTGGCCCCCGCATATCGTCATATGCGTAAGGGCGATGTCCAGGCCGCGTTCGCCGGGAGTGTCCGCGATGAGACGCGTGGTCGTCACAGGGCTTGGACTGGTGACGCCGCTCGCGTGCGGGACTGAACAGAGTTGGCAGCGGCTCCTTGCCGGCCAAAGCGGCATCAAGCGGGTCGAAAAATTCGACGTTTCTGACATTCCCTGCAAAATCGCCGGTCAAGTGCCGCGCGGCGACGGTGCGGACGGAAGCTTCAATCCCGACGAATGGATGGAGCCGAAAGAGCAGCGCAAAGTCGATGACTTCATCATCTTTGCGATGGCTGCGGCAGGACAGGCCCTTAATGATGCCGGCTGGCATCCGCGCGAATATGCCGACCAAATTACGAGTGGAGTTCTGATCGGCTCCGGAATCGGCGGCGTCGAAGGTATCGCGGAAACGGCACTGCTGCTGCGCGACCGCGGGCCGCGCCGAGTGTCGCCGTTCTTCATACCGGGACGGCTGATCAATCTCGCGTCGGGTTATGTATCGATCAAGCATTCGCTCAAGGGGCCCAACCACGCCGTAGTCACCGCTTGTTCCACCGGCGCGCACGCGATTGGCGATGCCGGTCGGCTGATCGCGCTTGGCGACGCCGACGTGATGTTGGCGGGCGGCACGGAATCGCCGGTCAACAGGATTTCACTCGCTGGTTTTGCCGCATGCCGCGCGCTTTCGACCGGTTTTAACGACACGCCTGAGCGCGCTTCGCGGCCATACGACCGCGATCGCGATGGGTTTGTCATGGGCGAGGGGGCCGGTGCCGTCATCCTCGAAGAATATGACCATGCCAAAGAGCGCGGCGCGCGGATCTATGGCGAGCTCATCGGCTATGGTCTCTCGGGCGACGCTTACCACATCACTGCGCCGGCGGAGGACGGCGATGGCGCGTTCCGGTGCATGAGCGCCGCAATTCGCCGCGCCGGCATCGCGGCCAGCGATATTAATTACATCAATGCGCACGGCACATCGACGCCGCTTGGCGACGAAATCGAGCTCAAGGCCGTCGAAAGGCTTGTCGGCAATGCCGCCGCCAATATCGCGATGTCCTCGACCAAATCCTCCATCGGCCACCTTCTCGGCGCCGCCGGCGCAGTCGAAGCCATTTTTTGCCTGCTGGCGCTCCGCGATGGCGTAGTGCCGCCGACGCTGAACCTCGACAATCCGTCGGTTGCGACCCCGATCGATCTGGTGCCGCATACGGCGCGCAAGCGGCCGGTCGAGATCGTGCTTTCGAATTCGTTCGGATTTGGCGGCACCAATGCTTCACTGATTTTCCGCAAACTGGCGCAATAATGCTGGTGTTTCACAGTCCGCCACATTTGTTCCGCACTCGCCTGCGATTGACGCGTAATCTCGCCTATCGCGGCGCGGGACCGGATACGGCGGAATCCACAAACAACTTGTATCCGCGCTTGGTGCTGTCATCACAAAGTCGGTCATGCGGATCGTAGGACTGGATGTGCGACGGTGACAGGAGCTAACCCCCCGCCTGGCGGCGGAGAGCGCGACGGTCCGTCTTTGCGGGCCGCAGCGGCAGACATTGGCAAGAGCAGCAATCCGGCTGGTCGTGTTCCGCCGGCGCGCGCGTCCTCATTACCCATGGCCGGCGGTCCGGGCAGCGATCGGCGGGCGGCGAATGCCACCGATGCGGCGGCGCGCTCCGACCGAAGCGATGCTAAACGCATGCCGCGCAGTCCACGGGCGGCGATCGAGCCCGACCGCGTCGATTTGCCGGCGCGCCGTTCGTCGAGTGCACGGCATCCCTTGGTCGTCATTGGCAATGCCGTCATCAGCGCTTTTGTGCTTTTGGCTCTGGCGGCGGGTATCGCGCTGTTCTTTGGCAAGCAGCGCTTCGAGACGGCGGGCCCGCTTGCGGCCGACCGCGTCGTTAACATTCCGCGTGGCTCCGGGATGCGCGATATCGCCGATATTCTCTCGCGCGAAGGAGTTATCGATCAACCGTGGTTGTTCATCGGCGGCGTACTGGTGCTCAAGGCGCGTGAGGATCTCAAGGCGGGCGAATACGAGTTCAAGGCGCATTCCAGCGTGCGCGACGTAGTCGCCACGATTGTCGAAGGCAAGGTGGTCGCCCATCAGGTCAGCATTCCGGAAGGGCTAACGTCGGAGCAGATCGTCGCGCGGCTCCTGCAAGACGACATATTGGCCGGCGACATCAAGGAAATTCCGCGCGAAGGCACCTTGCTGCCGGACACCTACAACTTTGCCCGCGGCATGAACCGCGAGCAAATGATCCAGCGTATGCAGCAGGCGCAGCAGCGCTTACTGCGGGAAATTTGGGATCATCGTTCTGTGGACTTGCCGCTCAAGACGCCGGAGCATCTAGTCATTCTGGCCTCGCTCGTTGAGAAGGAAACCGGCAAATCCGACGAACGCACGCGCGTCGCGGCGGTATTCGTCAATCGGCTCAAGCAAAGGATGAAGCTGCAGTCCGATCCAACCATCATTTACGGTCTGGCAGGCGGCAAGGGCACGCTCGGACGTCCAATCATGAAAAGCGAAATCGAGCAGCCGACGCCGTACAACACCTATGTCATTGATGGGTTGCCGCCGGGGCCTATCGCAAATCCGGGCCGAGCCTCGCTCGAGGCGGCGGCGAATCCGGCGCGCACGCGCGAACTCTTCTTTGTCGCCGACGGCACTGGCGGCCACGCTTTCGCGGAGACCTACGAACAGCACCAGAAAAACGTCGCGCGGCTGCGATCGATCGAATCCGATCAGAAGGATCAGCTCCCGCTCGGCGACCAAATGGCTTTGCCCGCGCCGCAGTCCGCGCCGAGCGGCGCGGCTGCGCCGTCATCTGTGCCAGCGCGCGCCGGAGCGCCGAAGCCGCGTCCGCCGGCGGCCCATTAATTCGGACGTTTTTTCAATGCCGCATCGATACTTGTGACCGGCAAAGGCCGCCGGTAAGTTCGGACGCGTTCTAGCTGCGGGGTCTAAGTTCATGGCGCTTTCGAGCATGACCGGGTTTGCTCGCGGCCATGGCATGTCCGGACCTTATGCCTGGACCTGGGAAATAAAATCGGTCAACGGCAAAGGATTTGATTTGCGGCTGCGCCCGCCCGCGGGCTGGGACGCGGTCGAGCTTCCGGTTCGTACGCGCGCCGCCCAAACGCTGACCCGCGGCTCTCTGCAGGCCAATCTGACGGTCGAACGCAGCGGCGCGGCGCCAAGCGTGCGCGTCAACACGCCGGTGCTCGAGGCGATTTTGGCGGCGGCGCGCCAGTTGGGAGCGAAGATCGAAGCTTCGCCGCCGTCGCTCGATGGCTTGCTGGCGCTTAAGGGCGTGATCGAAATCACCGACGCCGCGGAGGATGAGACCGCGCGACGCAGCGCCGAAGCAGCGGTGATTGCCGGCTTTGCCGACGTGCTTGGCTCGCTCGTCGAGATGCGCCGCGCCGAGGGCGCTGCGCTCGCGCGCGTACTGGCGGTGCGTCTTGACGAAATTGCCGCTTTAGTAGAGCGCGCTGAGCGCGCACCGGGTCGTCGGCCCGAGGCGATACGCGCGCGGCTTGCCGAGCAGGTCGCCACGCTGCTTGCGCAGTCGGAACGTTTTGATGCCGACCGGCTGTACCAGGAAGCGATCATGATCGCGACCAGGGCCGATGTGCGTGAGGAACTTGACCGCCTGGTCGCGCATGTGGCGCAGGCGCGCCGGCTCATCAGCGATGGGGGACCGATCGGCCGGCGACTCGATTTTCTCGCCCAGGAGTTCAACCGCGAAGCCAATACACTGTGCGCCAAAGCGATTGATGTTGAACTCACCAATATCGGCTTGGAGCTTAAAGCTGCGGTCGAGCAATTTCGCGAACAGGTTCAAAACGTGGAATAGCCATGGCGAGGGCGCGACGCAGTCAAAACAAAATCGCCCGCCGTGGCCTCATGTTCGTGCTGTCCTCGCCGTCGGGGGCGGGGAAAACGACGCTCTCACGCCTGCTCCTACGCGCGGACCGCAATGTCGAACTGTCGATATCGGTGACCACGCGCCCAAAACGCCCCGACGAGGTTAACGGGTGCGATTATCATTTCATCGATCGCGCCCGCTTCGACACCATGGTGGCGAAGGGCGAACTCCTGGAATGGGCGGAGGTGTTCGGGCATCACTACGGAACGCCCCGCAGCCCGGTCATCAAGGCGTTGCAGGCTGGCCGCGATGTATTGTTCGATATCGATTGGCAAGGTACACAGCAGCTTCGCGAGCGCGCACCCACCGACCTCGTCAGTGTCTTTGTCTTGCCGCCGAGCGTGACGGAGCTGGAGCGCCGCCTCAAATCGCGCGCGCAAGACAGCAAAACGGTGATCGGTTCGCGTATGGCCAAGGCCGCGGGCGAAATGAGCCACTGGCCGGAATACGACTATGTCATCGTCAATCGCGATAAAACCAAGGCGTTTGCCGAAGTGCGCGCCATTCTTGCGGCGGAGCGGCTCAAGCGCGAACGCCAAGCCGGTCTGTCGGATTTTGTGCGCCGACTGCAAGCGAAGCTTTGAACCGGGCGCATTCGCCTGGTTAGCGAAGATCGCCAATATCTAATTTTAGGTGGCCAGCACCGTGCGCCCGACCACCCGACCGGCGCGCAAATCCTCGAGCGCCATCTGCGCTTGATCGAGCGGTCGCGTCTGGGTCGGTATCGGCGCGATTTTGCCGGAACGCGCCAGTGCGAGGAGCTCGCGCGCTTGCGCCAGGGTGCCGGTTAATGTGCCCTCGATGGTGATGGCCTTGATCGCGATCATCGCGGCGGGAATCGAGAAACTGCCGCCGAGGAGTCCCGAGACAACGACCTTACCGCCGCGCGCGAGAATTCCAGTCGAGAATTGCAGCGACTTGTCCGAACCGACAAAGTCGCAGGCCGCATGGAGGCCGCCGCCGCTCGCCGCCATGACGGCCTTGCGCGCCTGCGGATCGGCGGGATCGAATGCCTGCGCGGCACCGGCGGCGAGCGCCGATTGCCTTTTTTGCGGATCGATGTCGGCAACAAACAGGGGCTCGCGGAATAGCGCGCGGGCGAGCGCGAGCCCCATCATGCCGACGCCGCCGAGGCCGACGAGCAGGACTGGCCCGCGCTCCGCATGGCCTGCAAGCCTGCTGAGCGCGGCATAGGCCGTAAGTCCGGAGCACATCAAAGGCCCGGCGAAGCTCGGCGGCAGTGGCGCATGGTCGATGAGATAGCGTGGATGCGGCACCAGAACGTAGGTCGCGAAACCGCCGTCGACCGCGACGCCGAGGTGATGATGCGCGGAACACATGTTCTCTTCGCCGGCACGGCAAGCCGGACAGGTGCCACAGCCGATCCACGGATAAACCGCGACCTGTTGGCCGATAACAGCTTCCTCGGCGCTTTCCCCTGCCGCTTCAATTACGCCGGCGATTTCGTGACCGAGTGTAAAAGGCAAAGCGCGATCTTTGGTGATATCGAGACGCTTGTCGCCGCCAAGCGCGAAATAGCCGTCCTGGACGTGCAGGTCCGAGTGGCACACGCCGCAGCAGGCCACACGCACCAGAACTTCGCTGCCGCGCGGTATCGGACGATCGGCAATGGTTTCGCGCAGCGGCTCCCCATAAGCAACCAAAGACTGGCGGCGAAATTTGCTCATGCGGTGTTATCGCCCGCGGGACCTTGCATTTCAATTGGGTGGTGACGGCGGCGCTGAAGCCCGAGATAGCGTGCCAGCAGAACATATTCCTCGACCGAAACATCTTCAGCACGCCCCGTCGGATCGAGTCCCGCCGCTGCGATCAGCGCTGGCGTGTCAGTTTCCAGCGAGCGTAAACTCTGTCGCAACATTTTTCGCCGTTGGCCGAATGCCGCCTGCGTGACCGCTTCGAGCATGGAACGATCGCAGGGCAGAGGCGCCGGCCGTGGCACGAGCCGCACCAGCGATGATTTCACCTTCGGCGGCGGCACGAACACCGACGCGTTGACGTCAAATGCGATCCGGGCTTCGCAACGCCACTGCACCAGCACGGACAAACGGCCGTAACTTTTTGACCCGCGCTCCGCGACAATCCGTTCGGCGACTTCCCGCTGAAACATCAGAGCCGCCGAATCATACCAGGGCGGCCACGGTTCGACGCTCACCCACGTGACGAGGAGGGCGGTCGCAATATTGTAGGGCAGATTGGCGATGATACGCGCACCGTTCGACGGCAAGCGCGTGCGCGGATCGAAAGTCAATGCATCGGCGGCAACGATCTCAAGCCGATCTGGATAGTGTGCGGCGATTTCCTGCAGCGCGGCGATGGCGCGGTCGTCGCGCTCCACGGCAATCACACGGGCTGCGCCGAGCGCCAGAAGCGCACGCGTGAGCCCGCCTGGTCCGGGTCCGATTTCGAGTACCGTGATCCCGTCGAGAGCTCCCGCGGTGCGGGCGATACGCGCGGCGAGGTTAAAGTCCAAAAGAAAATTCTGGCCGAGCGATTTCCGCGCGGCAAGACCGTGCCGGCGAATGACATCGCGCAGCGGCGGCAACTCGTCGAAAGGCTGCTTCAC
>Ga0310913_10000031_pt1 | contig 49693 bp, 43 predicted proteins | sample GREbulkMGOX082_FD_203447 | JGI IMG/M metagenome (GOLD analysis project Ga0310913, IMG submission 203447) | Lab enrichment of tropical soil microbial communities from Luquillo Experimental Forest, Puerto Rico - GRE.bulkMG.OX082 | ecosystem: Environmental > Terrestrial > Soil > Tropical forest >...
GCGTTGGCGTTAGCGTTAGTCCGATCTGCATGCGCGAGTAGCAATTCACGCCGCTCGGCACTTTATCGGGTAGCGATTGCCGGATGGTGTTGGCGCGCTACCACTAGTGGCCGGGGAAAATCCCTCCCTCCACCAATCTGATCTGCGCAAGGTCGCGGAAAGAGGAGCGCACCGTGTGTGACGCCTGTTGGCCCTTTGTATAAATTATGGAGGGCTGTGTTTTCGGGGGGCTCTCACACATGCAGGACCACACATGCAGGACCTTGGAAAGAGAATTTATTGGTTCGGCTGTTTTGTGGCTGCGACGGTTCTTGGAATTGGTGTTGTTGACTACTGGTCCAACGACCACCGATTGACTGCATTCCTCTCCTGGGCTGTATTGGCGGCCATTACCTGGCTAGTCGGCCGCGCATCCTTATTTGTTCTGGCTCGCCGTTAGCTTGGTGGATGCTCTAAACGATGCCGTTTCTTGCCGCCGTGGTCGGAACGGAATTCGGGGTGCCGGGTTATCGCCCTCGGACGGCGCAACCATCTCCCCTTGCGGGTGCTTCGCCGTTCAAGCTCCGCGATTGTGAGGCAGCCGCGGAGCTTTTATTTAACCGAAAGCTCCCGGCATTTACCGCACCGCACGAAATTTTCGGCAGTGCCAAAACCCGCGTGGAGTGTCCAAGACAGAAACTCGCTTGACGGCGGTCTCTTTCGGAATAGGCTTAAGTGGTGCTGCCGTCCTCCTCTGTGACCAATAGCGCATGGTCAAGTGTCGTAGGACCAGCATGGAAGCCTCGGGGGGCAACCGTCCGAGGCTTCTTTATTCAGTGATCGAATGCCCGAACGCCGTTTCCCTCCCCCGTGGTCCGTCGAGGATAAGGCCTGTCAACACTGGTGGCCTGCCGCAGTGAGAGGTAGGCCCTTTTTCCGCCGTATCGCTGGGTAGAGACGGCGCTGTTAGATCGTGGTTAAGAAAACGTTAAGCAAACTTTGACACCGTATCAGGATGCCTGTGTTGGCGCGTTCCATGAGACGGATTGCTATTGTTCTTCTCATTTCTGTTCTCGCGGCCGCACGAGGACGGGCAACGGATTACGCCACGATGGGGGCCGGAACTAGCAACTGCGGGGAATTTAGATCAGCCCGTACTGGACCAGAAGTTGCCGCCTATTTTAATTGGGCGCTGGGTTTTATGAGCGGGTTGAATACCAGCCGGTTAGCCTCTGGCTTCGTCACAAAGAACATGGCCTCGATGTCAGTAGATGAACAGGAGATGCTTCATTGAACGAGCCGACCGGATGCTCGTTGCAGTAATCCAGCGCTAACTGTTACGTTGGCCCCAACGTAACGCTGCCAACATCGCCAAAGAGGCTTCCTTCTTAGGGGGTCGCTGCGCGTTGACGTAGATCAATGCCCCGATTGCGATTGCGTTGTTCTGATTATGAGCCGCGTCTTGCGGCATGGGACGCGGCTGTTTCCTCAGGAGTACCAAGGGCCGCTGAATAGGCGGCTCGCGACGTTCAGGTCACTGGGCGATAGCTGGGCGGATACGACAACGCCACACGGACGGTTGATGCTAACAGTGTTGGGAGGGCTCGCAGAGTTTGAACGTCACTTGATCCTAGCCAGGACAAGCGAAGGCCGCGCCAGGGCTCAAGCGAGCGGCGCGCGGTTCGGTCGCAAGCTCAAGCTGACTGTGCATCAACAGCAAGAGGCGCTGAGACGGAGGGCAGCGGGTAAAGCCCTCGTTGACATCGCGAGAAGCTACGCAGTCTCGCACTCAACTATCTCACGTCTTGCGTAATGAAGTGGGCCAGACTGCGACTTGGTTCCGCCAGTCTGGCCCTTCACCACAACCGGACGTCCCCCATCCGGTCATGGCTACGCAATCTCGAACCTGACCTTTCAACCTCCGAACAAATCTGGGTCGTATTGCCGGCTAACCCTCGGAGATAACCAATCACGGTCGTCTAATTTCCTGACTAGCGCGACCAGTTCGGACGGCAAATCTTTGGAAACTTGATAGCGTTCTCTGAGATCGTGGCCGATCCGTTCCCTGATGAACCACCAGGTAAGTCCGTCATTGAATGAGTGCCCCTCATAAAATGAGTGCACTTGGAGCATCGTGAGACCCCATCCTTGGCCGCTCACGCGTATTATTGCTAATCACGGGAACATAAGTCCGTTCCCACACACACAGCTAAAAGTGAGTTCCAACAAATGGAACTTTGATTAAACTTGGGAATGAGCATCGCAGACAAAATCGTAGGGATCGCTTTGGTGCTGATCGTACCTATTGTTTTGCTGCGCTGGCTCGGACCCAGGCCTCCCAAAGTGCCGAAAGAGAAAAAACGACGATCAAGAAAGAGTTGATCAATCGGGTGGCTCGGCGCGGGCCACTATCTCGGGCATCGGAATTTGCAAAGCACGGCGCTGGCGGAAGGAAGGTTTGCGCAATTCTGGAAGGACTAACGCGAAGGCGAGCGGGGCAAAGGTGCAGCCTCAATACCCCGCTCTAACCATCAATCCCCGCATGGTGAAAGGGATTAATGGCTACTTCAAATCTAAGCGCGCTAGTGTGGTTTGGGCGTGGTGATTGTCTGGAGAGTGTTCTGAGAATGTTCGCGGCTTATTCAAAGCAATCCCACAGACTTATTCGCAACAATCCCACAAGAATAGACACAAATTTATCCCGCGCCTATTGCGTGAGATAATCGAATCGAGAGAATGACGACCCCGACCTCGGACGGGGGTTCGGGGGATGGGCTACCAAGATCGGGGCCGGGTTCTCACGCACACGAGGACCGGCCTCGACTTTATAGGAGCCCTGACGACAACAATATAAATTAATATAAATTATCTGTTACCCAAACTAAGGTTGTGGGTAACGGACAACGTTGCACTGCAACTTGAAAGCGTAAGTTCTTGATCTCAGATGCCGATGGCCTATCGGCCGATCTCGCACTCAACAATCTCACGTCATGTATAACAAGGCGAGGAGGGGCTCGACCAGGGGCTCACCCGTAACTATCTAAAAGTCACAGCGACAATCCCTTACTGAGGTATCAGCAAACGATGAAAACGAGAGTAGAAAAACTAGGACCCCAATCGTGGGTCGTCTTTGTTAATGGTCAGCGTCACCATGAAACCTTCCTCACGCGCGCAGCTGCCAGGAGAGAAGCTAAGAGGCAGAAAGAAACCAACAAGATCGACAATCAAAGCTAGACGCTGAAGGTCTTACGAAGTGGGCGGGTCAGCAATGGCTCGTCCATTTTCTATTAGCCAAAGAGTTCGGGCCACTGGCGGCCCGAGAGATTTTTGCGGATGTCATGACCGCGGAGCCTCCGCTCATGATCCAAAAAATCCCAAGTGTACAATTATATTTACCCAACTGAACCAAATCGTCTGCAGCGAAGAATAATACGATCCAACGATTCTAAGTCAGATCAGTGCAAAACAGTGTCGTGCTTTGCTTCTTCAGTCACCTCGTATACTTTGATGTCATCATGCGGAAACTGATTTTTGAGTAACAAACCTTCTCTCAGTGCGTCCCTATACCGTCGATGTATTGAATTAGTTCGACCATTGACTTTAAGGACGTAGTACTCATGAGAGAGGCTGCCATAGGTCGCAATCCCATTTTTCATGAGACCCCCCATCAATGCCGCCTCGACATTGATTCGAGGCGTTCCCCTACCCTCACGAGTCTAGGTCAAACCTGCATTAAAGTTTGCTTAATCTCGTTCCACGGAACGAAAAATTTGAGGGTTGTTGCAAAGGCGCCACGCCTGACTTTCCAGCAATATCTGTATCAAACAGTGGCAAAATCTCCTGAACGCATACTTGATCGATCAGGCGTTCTCGTTTTAGATCGATTAGATGTGCTCTTTTCATCGTGGGTAGATTTGCTCCGATCCCTTTCGTCATGACCATCACCAGAGTCGCATCCGGCATATCAATCCAATAAGCCCGTCGGACAAGCTTGTTGGAAGCATCTCTGACGAAGGGACTATCAGGATTGGCAGTTAGGTCAGGTTCGTAAAAATGAGTCATTTATACACCGAACGGAGTCTTCATCGCATCTTTCGCTGCGTTGGCGTATATCTCGCTGAGGACTTTTGCCTGCTCGTTGAACGAATTCATTTGCGTCGTCATAAACTCCGTTTGAATTTTGGCGACGTCTTGGAAATCCTTGGCTTGGCTAAGTTTTTGCACAAACGCAAAAGTAGCAGTAACGTTTTGCAACGCATTGCTCAAAAGTATTGTATTTAGATTAGTGTTACTCCAAGGATACGTTGACATGGCCTTTTGCAGCCAACCAAAATAACTCTCCATCGCCCCCTGAGTTTGTTTCGTGATCTGCTGAGCAGTCTGCGCCGCAGTGGCTGTCAAGGCTTCTAGCGGGTCCTGGTCCTTTGCCATGGCTGTATTCTCATAAGGGTCATGATGTCATTAGGTTCGTAAAAGCAGCTCACAGCAGACTTCCTTTTAATTAGACCGGCTTCGTCGTTGCCTGTGCTGTTTTCATACAAATCTCCAGGATGGTTTTGGTCTGCTCGTTTAGAGAACCCAGTTGCTTGCTCACAAATTCGGTCTGGATTTTCACCACGTCTTCCAAATTCTTGGCCTGACTGAGTTTCTCTACAAGTCCGACAGCAGCCGTAACGTTTTCCGTCGCATAGGTGAAAAGTTTTTTATTTAAATCAACATTACTCCATGGAGAGGGTGACATGGCGTTCTGAAGCCAGTTAACGTAAGTCTCCATTGCATGCTTAGTTCGTTCCGTGAATTCCACATGGGGCTCAATATCTTTCAAGGATTCCAACCGTTCTTTGTCGTTCATGGCTGCATCCTAATCCTGCAGTAAGTCACGAGTTCAGACGCCTCGTAAGCATAGGACGAAACTACGACACCTAACCGGAAAAATTATACTACAAAAGGTGAGCAAACTCGATAAGCTCGGGGCACCGATACTCCCTGACTTGGCATGATCACTACGGATTTGATTTACGACATCTCAGTCTGGCTATTGCCGGTACTTATCGCCATTACTTTTCATGAAGCGGCCCACGGATACGTTGCTCGCTTCCTTGGTGACGAAACGGCATCACGACTCGGGCGTGTTAGCCTCAATCCTGTTCGGCACATAGACCCATTTGGCACTATTATCTTACCGGCACTATTGCTCCTTGCTCGGTCGCCATTCTTGTTCGGATACGCCAAACCAGTGCCGGTTAATTTTCGGGCACTTCATCCACCCCGTATTGGCATGGTGCTTGTTGCGGCAGCGGGACCAGCAATGAATATCGGCTTGGCCATTGTTGCCGCCTCGGCTTTTCCCCTTATTGTTTACCTGCCAGCCGTCGCTGCTCAATGGGCCGCTTTGAATCTAAAGAATGCCCTAATCATCAATGTCGTTTTGGCAGTGTTCAATGTGTTTCCTCTGCCGCCACTTGACGGTGGACGTATCATCCTTGGTTTGCTTCCAAATGTATTAGCCAAAAAGTTCGCCCGTATTGAGCCTTATGGACTGATGATTCTTATCGGACTCTTGATTGTCCTGCCGCTGCTAGGCTCTCAATTAGGAATAAATCTAGATTTTGTGTCGTACCTCATCTCGGTCGCGACAAATGCCGTTATCAGAACCATCCTCCGGTTGACCGGCAATAGTTACCTGACCTAAATCAATGGCCAAAATGACTGTCCCTGGCTCTTGTCGTCGAATCGATGTCGTCGGACTTGGAAAAATGATGTTCGCTTGATTTATTGTTTTTGATGAAAGGATTTATGACTGCATAAGTTAGAGAAAATTCCAAATTCACCAGTGATCTCGGAGGCGGTTAGACAATTGTTGAGCAATCAACCCATTGAAATACCGTGCAAGAGGGCGGATTTTGATTCCGCCATTCGGAGGTTCGAATCCTCCCGCCCCAGCCATATCAGCGTTCGCAAGTGCTCGCAGCATTTCGCGCTCGTTCGCAGTCCGTTGAAACCACGACAAAAATATTTTGATTCGTGCCCGCATTCGCTCACAGTTGATCCCTTGAAGCCGGGTCATCCGCCGAGGCTGTCGGGTTCTGGCACTTCAGGCGGCAAAATCTCCTGAACGCATACCTGATCGATCAAGTGTTGACGCTTCAAATCAATCAGGTGCGCTCTCTTTTCATCGTTGGTCAGATTTGCGCCAATCCCTTGCATCATGACCGTGACCAAAGTCTTATCAGTCATGTCCATCCAATAAGCCCGCCGGACAAGCTTGTTTGAAGCGTCTCTTACGAACGGACTATCGGGATTGGCAGTTAGGTCAGGTTCGTAAAATCGGGTCATATCGCGACATTGCCTATCAAGTAGGACGCTTTGTCGCGTCCTGCGCCGCCTTCGTACAAACCTCGACGATGGTTTTGGTCTGCTCGTTGAGCGAACCTAGTTGCTTGCTCATAAATTCAGTCTGAATTTTCACGATGTCTTCCAAATTCTTGGCTTGGCTAAGTTTCTGGACAAGTCCGACAGCAGCGGTAACATTTTTCGTCGCATAGCTGAGAAGTTTTTTGTTTAACTCAGTATTATTCCATGGAGACGCTGACATCGCGTTCTGATACCAGCTGATATAATTCTCCATTGCATGCTTAGTGCGTTCCACGAGTTGCACATAAAGCTCAATATCGGTCAAATATTCTTTGTCAGCCATGGCCCGCCCGCACCCTAAGTGATGGAGCGGAATCTCTTTGTGGCAGAATGCGAGAGCAACTGAAGACCTCTGATCTTTGGGCGCATGTTGGGTCGCTCTCAGTCTACCCCATATCCCTCGACAGCATAATCAATCCGAGCATCGGGAAATGCCCCCTTGACCAGAACAGTGCATTTATTTGATCCCCAATTAACCATGTCCTGCCTTAATTAAAATTCTCAGTGTGTCTTTGCCGCACTAGTGGCGGCATCATTCTGTTGGTTTGATTCGTTTGTTGTCATGACAAAGGAGGGTGCCATGAAAGCACTCGCTTTACTGACGGCAGCGGCGCTGTCTCTCCTTAGCGTCGCGGCCTCCGCACAAACCTACGGAACGCCGTACGGCAAAGGCAAAGCTCCGCCGCCGCCACCGGTTGTTACGAAAGGCTAGTGCGGGCGATTGGGGGGACCGGCGATTGTGCCGGTCCCTTTCTTTTTGCCCGCTAAGAGAAACACCTCACCGGAGCTTTGAGGTGATCAGCGATAAAGGGCGTCAAGATCGGCCGGCCGAAGCTCGCGGCCGAATTGCGACATGAGATCACCTCCCGAGCTGCTAAGGGTGAGACGCTGCGATGCGGTACACAGCGCTCGTATGAAGATCGTATGCGAAGGTGGTTCTCGGCCAGGGAGAAAAAATCCCATAAAGCGGCGGGAGCAAAGCGCCACCTTCACCATGGAAATGCCGAGCCAACTCCGCAATTTTACCCACTGTTACTGGCATGACTCCTGCGGTTCGTGGAATCCTTCCTTGATGGACTCGTCTCTGTAGCCCATCGCCGCGGAAGTCTTGGTATGTGGATGACAATCTCGCCATAGTCGCGCTAGCGGCTCATCGTTCAATTGCGACTTGATCGACGAACATGATAATTCTCACTTAATGGACGATAGAGTATTGAGCGTTCGCTGGATCTTAGCCGGCAAGGCACCGCAGGATGTGCCGGTCACCGTGAAAGGCTGGGTACGCACCCGGCGGGATTCGAAGGCGGGCATTTCGTTCGTGCACCTTTCGGATGGATCGTCTTTTCATCCGGTGCAGGTGGTCGCGCCGAACACATTGTCCAATTATGCCGATGAAGTCCTGAAACTCACGACCGGTTGCGCGATAGAGGCGACGGGAACGATCGTCCCGTCGCCTGCGAAGGGCCAACCGTTCGAAATGCAGGCGAGCGAGATTAAGGTGATCGGCTGGGTAGACGACCCGGATACGTATCCGATCCAACCGAAGCCACACTCACTAGAGTTCCTGCGCGAGGTGGCACATCTTCGGCCGCGAACGAACGTGATTGCGGCAGCGACTAGGGTGCGACACACCCTGGCGCAGGCGATCCATCGGTTCTTCGACCAGAACAACTTTCTTTGGATCAATACACCGATCATCACCGCGTCCGACGCGGAAGGGGCGGGCGAACTATTCCGGGTATCGACGCTAGACCTCGCCAACCTTCCGCGCACGCCGCAGGGTCAGGTCGATTTCGTGCAAGATTTTTTTGGCCGTGAAGCGTTCCTGACAGTGTCGGGGCAGCTTAACGTGGAGGCGTACTGCCTAGCGCTCTCTAAGGTCTATACATTCGGGCCGACGTTCCGTGCGGAAAATTCCAACACTAGTCGCCACCTCGCCGAGTTCTGGATGATTGAGCCGGAGATCGCTTTCGCCCACCTTTTGGATAATGCAACACTGGCAGAGCAACTACTGAAATTCACCTTCAAAGCTCTGTTGGAGCAAAGCCAGGAAGATCTCGCCTTTTTTGACGAGCGGATCGAGAAGGGCCTGGTGGCGAAGCTGCAGGGGATCGTCAGCTCGGAGTTCGTGCGCATGGACTACGGCGAGGCGGTCGCTGTGCTTGAGCGAGCAAAGGAGAAGTTCGAGTTCCCAGTAAGGTGGGGCATGGACCTGCAGTCGGAACACGAGCGCTTTCTCACGGAAAAGCATGTGAAGAAGCCAGTGATCGTGATGAACTACCCGAAGGACATCAAGGCGTTCTACATGCGCGCGAATGACGACGGCAGAACAGTTGCTGCTATGGATGTGCTCGCACCCGGGATCGGTGAGATCATCGGCGGCAGCCAGCGCGAGGAGCGCCTCGAGGTATTAGACGCACGCATGGCGGAGCGCGGCATCGATAAAGAGCATTACGGTTGGTACCGAGATCTGCGCCGTTACGGTACGGTGCCACACGCGGGTTTTGGCCTCGGCTTCGAGCGCACCATCGCTTACGTCACGGGCCTCTCCAACGTGCGCGACGCGATTCCTTTCCCGCGAACGCCCGGAAATGCCAGATATTGATGCGCAGGACTTCGGTTAAAACCGCTGGCCGAGTATCTGCCGACAGACTACGAGCAGTGTTGGTGTAAGGTGACGCAATGACCGATGAAGCATTCTCAATTGTCATCCGCGGCGGAACTGCGGTTCTCCCGCAAGGTGTTGCGCGCGTGGATATCGGCATCCGAGACGAGACCATTGCTGCGATTGGAGAGCAGCTTGGTGCGGGCATCAATGAAATTAATGCAGCCGGCCGGATTGTCGCTCCCGGCGGCGTCGACCCGCACGCGCACATCGAGCAAATATCAGGGGGAGGGCTCCTCAACGCCGACAGCTTCGCAAGCGCAACCACCTCGGCGGTCTATGGGGGGACTACGACCGTCATCCCGTTCGCTGCCCAACATGTCGGTTGTGCCCTCGATCGGGTCGTCGCCGACTATCACAATCTCGCTGATCGGGGCGCTGTGATCGATTATGCCTTCCATATGATTCTGGCTGATCCGAGCGAGCAAACCCTAAAGACGCATCTGCCTAAGCTTGTCAAAGAGGGTCACTCCTCCATCAAGGTCTTCATGACTTATGATCGCATCAAGCTCGACGATGAGCAGGTGCTCGATGTGTTGGCAGCCGCGCGTGACAACAGTGCATTTGTTTGCGTCCATGCGGAAAACCACGGCATGATTTCGTTCATGTCAAAGCGGCTATTGGCGAACGGCCTGATTGCTCCGTCAGCGTTTTGGATGAGTCATCCGCGCCTCGCCGAAGTTGACGCCATCCAGCGCTTAGTGGCGATGTCTCAGCTCATCGACCAGCCCATCATGGTTTTTCACGTCTCCACTGCCGAGGGCGCCGAAGTGGTGCGTAAGGCGCGAGCGAGCGGTGTTAAACTCTTCGGCGAGACGTGTCCGCATTATCTCCTGTTGACGGCCGACGACGTTAACAAGCCAGGGCTCGAGGGCGCGAAATGGATGTGCAGTCCATCGCTGCGGACTGCATCCGACCAAGATGCGCTCTGGCAAGCTTTGGCACGCGACGACCTACAGGTGCTTTCATCTGACCATGCGCCCTATCGATTCGATTCCAGCGGAAAACTGAGCGCCGGGGCCAATCCGACATTCAAGCAGATCGCCAATGGACTTCCGGGCGTCGAAGTACGCTTGCCGCTTCTGTTCGATGCGGCCGTGACGCGAGGGCGTCTCGGTCTCGAACGCTTCGTTGAACTCACAAGCACTGCTCCCGCGAGACTTTACGGGCTTCATCCGAAGAAAGGTGTGCTTGCCGTCGGCTCCGACGCTGACATAGCGATTTGGAATACAACAAAGACGGTGCGGCTCTCCTCTTCCATGCTGCATGACCGAGCGGGATACACACCGTATGAGGGTCGTGTGGTCAAGGGCTGGCCGGAAACTGTACTCAGCCGCGGCCGCGTCGCCGTGCGCGACGGTGCATTGCACGTGACGCCAGGTTCGGGGCGTTTCCTGCGACGCGCTGCGGGGGAGGCTGCTAAGCCGACTGGTCGGCTGTCCGCCGAATTTGCTCACTCGACGGCCCCTTCCAAGCCAGCGCAGCGCGCCTCGACGGCGTGACTTTCCGCCGGGCCAAAGCCATTCGCATGCCTGGTCCGCGCCTCGACAGGGACGATCTGGAAGAGCTTGAGCGATTGATAACCCGGTTGGAGCGGCGATTGTCCGCGAGACTTGGCCGGCCCGGTGTCGCCGCCTGATCGAAAATCGCCTTATGGGCGAGCTTATGCTCGGCTGCCAAAGGTTTTCGCAGTGCCGCCGAGCCTCGCCCGACCAATGGCCATGGTCACAGCAGCTTGAGTGGGCTCGACCACTGGGATACTCAGCGCGGCCTCAAGAACAGGTCGATACTTCGTCATTCCGGCGCATCCCATCACAACGACGTCCGCGCCGTGAATGTCACGGAGCCTTCGTCCGCAATCAGTCATGCGGGACAGCGTCAGGTCCTCGTTGGCAAGATCAACAACGCTGACGTCGATCGCAAGTTCTGCCGCTAGCCTGGCGGTAACTCCCATCGCTCCGAAATACCGTAGATGGCGCGGAATCGACGCGGGAAGAATTGCGATCACGCCGAAACGCTGCGCAAGGGAAAGCGCGGTGAGAACTCCGCACTCGGCGATTCCGAATACCGCTCTTGCACTTTGCTCACGCAGCGAATGCAGTCCGGGATCAGAGAAACAAGCAATAACGAAAGCGGCAGCATGATTTTCTAAGGCGGCTGCTCGCTTGAGCAGCGGCCCAATCACGCTATCGACATCGCGCTGCGACTCAATTCCCGGCGGACCCTCGGCGAGAGTCAGACATTCGATTTCGGGCCCGTCATTCGAGCGCAGCGGCTCAAGCGCTTCGTCAATCGCCGCCGTGATCGACTCTGTGGAGTTTGGGTTGATAACGTAGATCGTGGGCATTTTTGTCTTTGGTACAGCGCGAGACAGTTCACGAGTCATTCCGCAGGCGGGATGGCGCCAGTCTGAGAGGTGATACGGCCATAATGCTCGATGCGGCGGTGACGCGCAAAATCGAAAATAGTTTGCTTACCGAAGATCGTCGCGTCGAGATCGCAATCAGCAAAGATCAACTCATCATTCTCGGTCTTCGCCTCGGATACGATTTCGCCGTCCGGATTGACGATCATGCTGCCGGCAATCATGTGGTGTCCGTCTTCCGTGCCGCCCTTTGCCACCGCAACCGACCAGGTCGAGTTTTGATAAGCGCCGGCCTGAACGGTCAGACGGTTATGGAACTGTCGCTTTTGCGGCCCTTCCTCAGGTTTTTGCGAATTGGTAGAGGGCGTGTTGTAGCCAAGTACGATCAGCTCCACCCCCTGCAATCCCATGACACGATAGGTCTCGGGCCAGCGCCGATCGTTACAGATACACATCCCCACAATGCCGCCCATGGTCCGCCACACCGGAAAGCCAAGGTCGCCAGGCTCAAAATATCGCTTTTCCAAGTGCTGAAATGTGCGTGTTGAATCATATTCCCCGTGGCCGGGGAGGTGAACCTTGCGGTATTTACCGACGATCCGCCCGTCCGGATCGACCAATATCGCGGTATTGAAACGATGCCCGTCGGCCGTGAGCTCGGCGTAGCCGAACGAAATGCCAATGCGGTTCTGTGCTGCGGTCTCGAATAACGGCCGCGTCGCAGGATTCGGAATTTCGCGCTCGAACCAGGAGTCGATCTCAATTGGATCGGTCATGTACCAGCGAGGGAAGAATGTCGTAAGTGCGAGCTCCGGATACACCACGAGATTGCAGCCGTTGGCTTTCGCCTGTTCAAGCAGATCAACCATCCGGCGGACCACCACCTGTCGGCTCTCGGTTTTTTGGACCGGACCCATCTGCGCACCGCCAACTCGCAAGATTCGGCTCACGCATTTCCTCCTTCACCCCATGGTGAACCTAATCGCAAATCGGCATTGGAGGCAACGCTCGGATCGATTTCGCTGTGTCGCGCTCGCCGCAGAAAGAGATGCGGCCGTCCCCGAGGTTCACGTCGCAATCCGCCTTTCCAGGCGGCTGATCAACCGCACAAGCGGCCACAGCATCGCGAGGTAGATCACCGCGGCCAGCACGATCGGCGACGAGTTGAAAGTTACCGAGCGTGCCATATCAGCAGAATAGAGCAGCTCCGGTAGCGCCACCACGCTCGCAATCGAAGTGAGCTTCACCACCTCGACTGTATTCGATACGAGATCAGGCAGAACGTTTCGCACCGCCTGCGGCAGCACGACATAAGCTAGCGTCTGATAGGCCTGCAGCCCGGTCGAACGCGCGGCATCCCATTGCCCAAGACCGACACTCTCGATACCTGCACGATAGATTTCGCCATAATAACTGGAAGTGTTGAGGAAAAAGGAAATGGCGACGGCAGCTAGAGGTGACAGCCGAAAACCCGTAAATGGTAAGCCGGCGTAGACAAAGATCAGCAACACCAGTGGCGGGATGGAGCGAAAGAAATCGATTACCACGATCGCCGCCCACCGCACCGTGCGCAGCCGCGATAGTAATATCAGCGCAAATGCGAGACCGCCGGCTAGTCCCAGCGGAACGACGATCAGGCAGATGATGATAGTCTGTTTGAGGCCGCCAAGAATGAGCGGAAACGCCTGTTCCATGACTCCGAGGTTGAAGAATTGCTGGAGGATCGTATCCATCAAACACTCCGCCAGCCAAATCGGGTCTCCAGAAAACGGCCAAGCGCGACTACTGGAATGAATAAAATCAGATAAGCAAACGCACCCATCATCAGAGGTGTGGCATTGCCAGAAAACGATTGAGCGGAGGTGGCCTGATTAAGGATTTCGCCCACTCCAATCACTGTGCCGAGTGCGGTGTTCTTGGTAATAGCGATCGTGCGATTGGTTAGTGGTGGCACAGTGAGACGGATCGCCTGCGGCAATACGATATAGACGAGCGTGCTAAAAAAGCTCAAGCCTGTGGAGCGCGCCGCCTCCCACTGGCCCTTAGGAATTGAGAGAATGCCGGCCCAAAAAATCTCTTCAGCAAAGGCAGCCAGGACCAGTGCCAAAACCAACCATAGGACGGCAAAAGACGGGAGGTTGATACCGATATTGGGCAAACCGAAATAGACCAGTAGGATCAGCACGAGCGGCGGCAGCGCCCTGAACATGTCGACGAAGATGACAATCAATGTATTGAACGTTAGGACTCGAAACGCGCGTACAATCGCGAGCGCAAGGCCGAAGAGAATGCCGGTGACGACAACGGCTACTGCGATCTCTATCGTCACCGCTGTACCCTTGAGGATGTCGGGAGAGTAGCGCTCAATCAATCGCCAATTGAAAAACGCGTCGAGAAAGCGAGGCCAAGCTCCCATAAAAGTTTCCTCGACTCCTCTTAGCGTGTGAGTTCGGCGACGAAGGCGCGCGTGCGTGTTTCAGTCGGGGAAGAGAATATCTGGGACGGTGTCCCTTCCTCGAGGATCTGGCCGTGATCCATGAAAATCACACGATCGGCAGCATCGCGCGCAAAGCGCATCTCATGGCTGACCACCAGCATGGTCATGCCGCCGCTTTTAAGCTCGCGCATGACGTTGAGCACGCTGCCGACAAGCTCTGGATCGAGAGCGGATGTCGGCTCATCGAACAGCATTATCTTCGGTTCGAGGGCGAGTGCACGAGCGATCGCGACACGCTGCTGCTGCCCGCCGGAAAGCTCGCCAGGATAAGAGCGGTTTTTGTCGACGAGACCCACGCGATCGAGCGCCGCCATACCGATTCGGTCGGCCTCGGCCCGGGTCTTGCCGAGCACCTTGGTGATCGCGAGCGTGACGTTACGCAGCGCCGTCATATGCGGATAGAGGTTGAACGACTGGAACACCATGCCGATCCGGCGGCGCATGGCGTTGACATTAGTCGAACGCGCCATGATGTCGGTGCCGTCAACATGAATCGAACCGGCAGACGGCTCTTCTAGGCGATTGCAGCAGCGCAGAAGTGTACTTTTACCCGACCCAGAAGGTCCGATGACGAACACCAGCTCCTGCGCTTTGACGCTGAGATCGATGCCGCGCAGCACTTCCACATCGCCGAAATTTTTGCGCAGGCCGCGAATTTCAAGGATCGACGGGCGACCGTCTTTCATCGACAATCACTGCTTGTAATGCACCGGCGGCAATTCAACTGCACGATGGCGTGTGCGGGGTTGGATCATAACCTGGCATGTCGGGCACGCCGTACCCTGGGAAGACGGTCACCGCAGCCGAAGCTGGCGCCGGCGCGACGCCGAACCATTTCTCGTGCATCTTTGCAATCGTGCCATCGAGCTTCATGCATTCAACGGCGACATCAAGCGACTTTCGTAACTCAGGGGAATCCTTGCGCGTTGGGGCGGCCCATACGAGACCTGTCGAATAGAGATACGACAATTCCAGTTGTGGGCTATTTTTGACTGCCCAAGCGATGGCGGTATTGCCAGCGACATTAGCGTCGGCGCGCCCGACCAAAACCGCTTGCACCGCGTCGGTCTGTGTGCCGAATGAATCGATCCTCCAGCCTATCTTCCCTTCAAGGTCATGCGCCCACGCTTCGTAGGCCGATCCCTTGTTGACAGAAACGGTCTTGCCCCTGAGATCTTCGAGCTTCTCAATTTTCGGCGATCCCTTCTTAATCAGGAACTGGAAGTCGGTGTTGAGATAGCCTTCTGTGAACAACATGTTTTCGGCGCGTTCCTTCGTTACCGTCGTCGGAGCAGCAATGAAGTCGTAAGTACCGGCCTGCATCGCTGGGAGCAGTCCGGAATATTGGGCAGCATCAATCGTGATGTTGCGCTTCAGGCGCCTGGCGAACTCGTTGGCGAGGTCGATGTTGAACCCCTGATAGCCGCCACCCGAAAGATTTGGAAAGGCATGCGGCGCGAACGTGCCATCGACTCCGGTGTGCAGCGGCGGTAATTCGTCGGCACTGGCGCACACGACAAGAAATAAAACCGCAGCGACAGCCGAAAACAGGTGTCGGGTCATGACTTTCCCCTCAACAGAACTAGCGACTTTCAGCGGACTATAGCAACCGGCTCACGGCCGACAAAGCCGGTACGTTGGGCAGCATGCCGAGATAAAGCTCTATCCAGATGCAAGATGCTGCGAGGTTCGGCTGCTCGTGCGCCTGGCGCTCGTTTAGCGGTTACTCGCCGACACCTCGGCGACTTCCGCAGAAATCGCATCAAGCAACACTTCGACCCATTCCCGCCGAATACGCCGGGTTATTAAAACCATGCGGCTCGTGCGATCGTCGGACGGCCAATGCCTGAGCCAAGCAGGCGCGTGGAAAACGTGTTGTACCCCGTGGATTACAGCCGGCTGCTGCGGACTCTCGGCGACGTTCACAATCCCCTTGAGGCGTAGCAAATCGGCGCCGCAATGCTCGGCCAATGCTTCGAGAAAGAGCGTCAACGCGACGGCTTGGATCGGCTCGACGCGCACGACCGCAAAGGATTTGATCTCGGCGTCATGGGCACTGTGATTATGCTCAGGAGCCTCCGCCAGCCACGAGCTGATGTCGAGCACTCGAGCTCTCGCATCATGCAGTGCGACGCCGAAGAGATTGTCGGATTCAATCCGACCATAAACGGCGCGCGAGGTCGGCGCCCCTGGATTAAGGGCGGTAAGGCGGTTGTGCAACGAGGCCTCAACCTCGCCCGTTAGATCAAGCTTGCTGAGCACAATGCGGTCCGCGACCGCGACTTGCTTTCGTGAAATCGCTTCGCGCTCGAGCGTGACCTCACCAGCGACGGCATCGACCGTAGTCACAACACTACCCAGCACCAGACGGCTCGCAAGGGCCGTATCAGTCATCAATGCGTGGAGGATCGGGGCAGGGTCCGCGAGTCCACTGGTTTCGATCACAATGCGATTGAACCGCGTGCAAGCGCCTTCGTCACGCCGGCGCAACAGATCCTGCAGAGTTTTGGTCAGGTCGCTGCGAACCCTGCAGCAGAGGCAACCTGTGGTGAGCGCAATGACGCTGTCCTCGGTCTTTTCGATTAAATCATGATCGAGCGCAACTTCACCGAATTCATTGATCACGACAGCTGTGTGCGAAAACTCGGGCTGACGGAGCAGATGGCTGAGTATTGTTGTCTTACCACTACCGAGAAATCCGGTAAGCACCGAAACTGGAATTAGCTCTATAGCCATCATGACGGCGCCACGGGCAAAAGCGCGACACGGACACGGCAGGCCGCATAACCGGGGTCAAGAGCCCCACGGACTTGGCGCAGGACAGCCAAGAGCGAAATAGCTGGACGCATTCGGCCGTCAATTGTGATCGTCCATCGGAACACTGACCCCGCTTGCGCAGGCTCGATTCTGATCTCCGGTTTCGCGCCGATGACGATGGCGCCGTCACCCGTTAGCTCGATAGCGCCAGCGACATGCCAGGCCGCAAGACTCTGAGTGATAAGTTCGTAGACAAGATCGATCGAGAGACCTCTCATAACACCGCCCTGGCCAGTGTTTGCGACGAGATTTTACGCTTGAGATAACGGCCGTCTCGCGGGCCACCGAGATATTGGCCGTGTTCCACCATAACTTTGCCCCGCAAAATGGTTGTGACCGGCCAGGCAAAGATGTCGTGGCCCTCCCACGGGGTATAGTCGGTCTCGTGCAGATCGGCAGCGCGCACCTTGCCGCGTCGTTTGGGATCGAGAATTGTGATATCGGCGTCGCTACCGGGCGCTAGCGCGCCTTTCTTTGGATAAAGCCCCATGATCTTGGCGGCATTAGTCGAAACAAGGTCAACATATCGGGTCAGAGGATAACCGCGCCGCGTGACCATTTCGGTGTACATGACACCGAGCCGCGGCTCGACACCGGAATTGCCACCGGTGGTGTCGTCGATGCGAATGCCGATTGTTTTATCCTTGAGCGTGCAGCAAAGCTCATCAGTCGCAATGCAGTGGATCAAGTCGTTAGCCGTTCCGCGCCAAAGTGCCTGCTGGTCATCCAGCGACTTCAGCGACGGATAGGTATGATAAATTTGACCGTTCGGACGTTTATAGTCCTCTGATGAATAGATGAGATATTGGTGTAACGTCTCGCCGTAGATCGGCAGCCCTTTGCTGCGCGCCTCGGCGATGGCCGTTACGCCGGTGCCGGCGGAGACGTGCATCATGTACAGTGCCGTGCCGGGCACGCTTTGGGCAAGGCGTAGAATACGATGGAAGCTCAAGTCCTCGGAAAGCTGATTGTGGACTTCAGCCAAATTCTCAAAGCCAACGCGGCCCTCACGAACCAGCTTGGCGTACATATGCATGACGATGTCATTGTCTTCCGCGTGGATGACGCCAAGCCCTCCTTCCTTCGCAAGAACCTGGAATGCCTCCCAGATATCACCAAAATCGATCATACGGCCGCTGCGCGACGGCAGGATATTGGTGGTGAATATCTTCAGCGTCGGGTAACCCGCCTGGATCGCCTCCGCGAGCTGACTACAAAATTCCGGCGGCGGCTCAGAATGCAACATGATGTGATACGCCCAATCGCAGGGGCTTTTTCCTACGAAATCCTTGTCACGATCCTCGATGGCCTCGAGTGCCGTAGCGCCGTCGCGCCAATAGGCGAAATCGATAAATGTAGTTGTACCGCCGTGAAGCGCTGCGCGGCCGACCTGCTCAGGGCCGGCGGTGACAAGTTGTGACCCGTCGGGCTTAAACCACACATGATGCAGGTGTACGTGCGGGTCGATGCCACCTGGTATGACAATATGACCCGTAGCGTTAATGACACGCTCGGCGGTTTCGGCCGATAATACATCAGCGGCCGCGATCGCAGCGATCGTCTCGCCAGCAACCGCAACGTCCCCCTGCACAACGCCTTGAGGCGTTACAACGTCGCCGCCGCGAATGATCAGATCTAACATTACTCCTCCTCGTGCCCGGCCTTTCGTATAAAGGTCGGTCAAGGTGCGGCGCAAGTTAATGTCGTGCGCACCTTGGTGTTTGCTATTATTGTTTGCAGTGGCGCCAGGCCAATGCGCGGCGGCTCACGCGGTCGCCGCCTTTCGAGCGGTGATAGTCTGGCGTACCTCGAAGCCCTCAAATTTCGGATGCTCCAGATAGAGTGGCCCGGTTGTCTCGTTGCCGGCACGCCCGTGCGCGGCCCGAAATTCTTCCGACTTGGTCCACGCCTCGAAGGCCCGCTTGCTCTGCCACACGCTGTGCGAGGAATAGAGCGTATAGTCTTCCGCCTCCGGCCCCTTGAGCAGATGAAATTCCAAGAAACCCGGTACACGATCGAGATAAGTATCGCGTCCCAGCCATACTTTTTCGAACGCGTCCTCGGAACCTTTTTTCACGCGAAACCGATTCATGGCAATGAACATGCTTGGTCTCCTTTTCCTACCCTTCATTCACTGTGAGGTGAATCAGGTAACGTCTCGATGTGCGTCATGTCGAATGATACAATTTTGTATAGCAAGGCAAATCGGCGGGGAGGAAGTTATGCGGGGCTTAAGGGCCGCTCTACGGGCATTTGAGCGAATGGCCTTTTCGACGCGGTTGTCTCTAACGCAGCGATCGATTTCCTAATCGACCTCTTTTTATGGATGAACCGATGTATCTGGCGACTAGTGCGATCTTTTGGCCTTCCCTCATGATCGATTAACCTGCGACAAGCCCGCCCCAACCAGGACCCTCCCATGGAATATGCCTCCGCCGATCTCTCGCCCCGTGAGCGCTACAAGGTGCTCACTTCCTTTGTGCTGCCGCGGCCGATCGCCTGGGTGACCAGCTTGAGCCAGACCGGCGTCGTGAACGCGGCGCCGTTTTCCTTCTTCAACGTGTTCTGCGAGAACCCGCCGCTGTGCATGTTCGCGGTCAATCAGCGGCCCGACGGGCGGGTCAAGGACACCCTCGTCAATATCCGGCGAACGGAGGAGTTTGTCGTCAATCTCACCGATGATCCGCTGGCGCGCGCGATGCATGAATCAAGTGGCGACTTTCCCTCTGATATCGGCGAGCCCGACTATCTCGGTCTCAAGCTTGCGCCTTCGAGCAAGATCGCAGTGCCGCGGCTTGCCGACGCGCCCTTTGCGATGGAATGCAAGACCTGGAAGACCATCGAGGTCAACGGCGACCGCGTGCTGATCATGGGCGAAGGTATCAATTTCTACATCCGCGACGAGCTCTGGGACCCTGAGAAGATGCGCGTGCACGTGGATCGCTATCATCCGATCGGGCGCATGTTCGCCGACCGCTATTGCCGCACCGACGATCGCGTGATCTTTCCGGCCGCGGAGGGCGTGCGGAGCACGTAGTTCGGGAATCGTAGTGTGGGCAAAGGCGCGACAGCACCGTGCTGCCGTAAATAGGCCAACGCCGTAGGTGGCGATGTCCATGAGAAACCACGGCAGCGAAATCAGTATCGTGCGCGTGCGATAAGGGCGGGAGAATAGCACAGCGAAACCAGTAGGCCGTCGGCGCCCGTGGTCGTTTGGCGTGACGCTAACCGACCAGAGATGAGACAGCTTGCCATCGTTCGCGCTTGGCATCACGATAGCTGGTCGCGAATGGCTGCAAGGCCAGACGGAAACGAATGATGGGCGAGAGTGACCATGTTGTTGCCGAATTGGCGGCTCGAATTTTTGCAGACCTCGGCGACCCACAGACTATCAACCGGCTAGATGACGGCGCTTGGAAGACACCATTTTGGAGAGCGCTCTCCGATGCCGGCTTACCGTTTGCTTGGGTTCCGGAACAGCTTGGTGGCGCCGGGGCTAGTCTTGCTGACGGCTTCGCCACGCTAGGCGTTGCCGGACAATTCGCTGTGGCCGTTCCACTTGCGGAGACCCTGATCGCAGGCTGGCTGCTGACGCGCGCTGAACTGAAAGCGCCCGATGGACCCATGACGATTGCCCCGAGCCGGCCGTCGGATCGGATCATTTTCGACAAAGACGCCACGCTGAGCGGTCGCGCAATCGGCGTTCCATTTGCTTCCGAAGCGCAAAACATCGCGGTGTTGGCCCAGGGCGAGGCAGGAATCGTCGTTGCACTAGTCTCCACAAGTGATTGCATGATTGATGAGAGGCAAAACCTCGCGGGCGATCCGTCAAACGACGTGCGGTTCGAGCGTGTGCAGCCCTCGCGTTACGCGCAAGCACCGTCAGGTTTCGACCACGCTGCCTTGATGCTCATGGGGTCGGTCAGCCGGAGCGTACAGATCGCCGGTGCACTTGAATCGATTTTGTCGTTGACCGTCTCTTATGCCAATGAGCGCGTCGCCTTCGAACGACCGATCGGAAAATTCCAGGCAGTCCAACAGAATCTCGCGCGGCTCGCTGGAGAAACCGCAGCTGCGCTTGCAGTCTCAGGTTCCGCCGCCAACTCGATCGCTGAAAGCGACGGTTTTGATGAAGCGACATTTCTTGAAGCGGCCTCGGCAAAAATTCGCTGTGCCGAAGCCGCAACGGAAGGCGCTGGTATCGCCCATCAGGTCTTTGGTGCGATTGGCTTCACCAAGGAGCATGTTCTGCATCGCTTCACACTGCGGATGCTAGGGTGGCGCGATGACTTCGGCAGTGAAAGTTATTGGGCTGCCGAGCTCGGCAGGCGCGTTGCGCAACGCGGGGCGGAAGAGTTTTGGCCGATGGTAGCGGCGCGATGAGTACGAATTTGCAATTCGATCAAATTCGCCTACCTCCTGAATGCGACGCATTACGACAAGAGGTGCGCGCGTTTCTTGCCGAGGAAATCGACAAAGGCACCTTCGATCCATACCGGTCAGGTCATGGCGACTCGCACGACCGCGCTTTTAGCAAACGTATCGGCGCCAAGGGCTGGATCGGAATGACATGGCCGAAAAAATATGGCGGACACGAGCGCAGCTTCCTCGAACGTTACGTCGTGACAGAGGAATTTCGCGTCGCGAATGCGCCCGTTCGGTCGCATTTCGTAGCGGACCGGCAAAGCGGTCCTATTTTGCTCAAATACGCACCCGAACACGTTAAAGCGAACATTCTGCCGCGTATCTGTCGAGGTGAACTGTGCTTCGTCATTGGCATGAGCGAACCAGGCTCTGGCTCGGACCTGTTTGCCGCCAAAACCAAGGCAACAAAGGTTAACAAAGGCTGGCTTATCAACGGCACCAAGATTTGGACAAGCAACGCCGATATGGCTGATTACATGATCGCCCTGTTTCGCACTTCGCCGCCGACCAATGAGAATCGGCGCCATGGTCTCACGCAATTTCTGGTGGACATGAAGGCGAGCGGCATCAAGGTCAATCCGATCTATCAGATGAGTGGTCAGCGCGATTTCAATGAGGTTGTCTTCGAGGACGCTTTTGTCCCCGATGATCATGTCTTGGGTGAGATTGACGGCGCCTGGAAACAGGCGACCAGTGAACTGGCTTACGAGCGCAGCGGTCCGGAACGCTTTCTGGAAACATTTTACGTCATGCTTGAATTGATTCGTGCCGTTGGGCCCGAGCCCGACATCCGCTGCGCCGAAGGCCTTGGCCGACTGGTTGCACAGCTCCACACCTTGCGTCGTATGTCGGTCTCGGTGGCCGGCATGCTGCAGGCCGGCAAAGAGCCTGTGGTCGAGGCCGCGATCGTGAAAGACCTTGGGACGATCTGGGAACAGAAGCTGCCGAATCGGGTTCGCGAGCTCACGGCATTTGTACCACCCGAGATCGCCAATCGGGTGACGCTGGAGGAGCAGCTAGCGTTCGCGACGACCATCGCGCCGAAATTCACCATCCAGGGCGGCACCACTGAAATCCTACGCGGCATCATCGCGCGCGGATTGGGCCTCAGGTAGGCTTATATGGCTGACATTGGAAAGCTGCTATGGCCGCAATCAGTCGCTGTCGTTGGGGCCTCGTCCGACGTGCAAGGACTACGCGGGCGAATTCTGCAAACGATTTTGAGTCATCCCTTCGCTGGCAGGGTTTATCCGGTCAGCCGCAGCGCGACTGAGGTTCAGGGACAAAAAGCGTATCCATCGGTCGACATTCTCCCCGAACTTGCCGACCTCGCAATCCTAATTGTTCCTGCCCAATACGTGCCGACGGAGCTAGAGCGTTGTGGCCGTGCGGGTATCAAAGCGGCGATGATTCTGTCCTCTGGTTTTGCCGAGGAGGGGGAAGCGGGCGGGCGTATGCAGGATGAAATCTCTGTCATTGCGCGCCGCCATGATATGGCCGTTAGCGGCCCCAATTCAGAAGGGTTCGCCAACATCGCTGCGTCCCTCTGCCCAACCTTTAGCCCCGTAATGGACAAGAATGCCGGTCCGATCAAACCTGCCCAGGCGCTCGGTGCAGGCCAAATATCAGTAATTTCGCAGAGTGGCGGGTTAGGCTTTGCGGTTTTCGATCGTGCTCGCCCGCGCAACCTCGCCTTCCAGCATATCGTCAGCACGGGCAACGAAGCTGCACTCGAAGCGTTCGACTTTGTCGATTACATGCTCGACGAAGGAATGACCGACGTTTTTCTGCTGTTGCTTGAAGACGTGAAGACACCTGAGAGGTTCAAGCGTGTCGCCGAAAAGGCGCTGCACGCTGGTAAACCGATCATCGTCGGCAAGATTGGTCGATCAGAAGCAGGAGCGCGCGCAGTCGCTTCCCACACCGCGGCACTTGCCGGTTCGGAGGCGTCCTATCGCGCGATGTTCGATCGCTATGGCGTGATCGAAGCGCGGGAACTCGATGACATGATCGACCTCGCGGTTGGCTTCCTCGCCTGTGGGGATCGTATGCCAGTGGGCAAGCGCATCGGCATCTGTACCGCGTCTGGTGGTGCCGGCGTATGGATGGCGGATGCATGTGTCGCGGCAGGTTTGGAGGTGCCGGTTCTCGACGAGGCGACGCGCAAATCAATCGACGTGCACATTCCTTCGTACGGGACATCTCAGAATCCAGTCGATTGCACCGCGCAGGGAGTTCACAAACTTGGCTACGCGACTTTCGCAAACCTGCTCGCGCAATCTCCTTTGATTGATGGAATCACGGTGGTCGTGACCGCGCGGCGATCCGCCTTCCTCGAAATCGACTTGCCGAAACTTGAGGACCTAAAAAAGAATACCCGCAAACCAATATACATGTGGACTTATACTTTGCCGTCTGATCGCAGCGTAGAGATTCTCAATGCGGCCGGTTATCCGCTGTTTACAAGCGCATTTGGCTGCGCGCGTGCCATACGCGCCATGGGCGATTACCGCGCTTCACGGGAGCGGACATTAAATAAGCCGCAAACCGCGTGCGCACCCCACCCGGCCTGCGAGAAGGTCCATGCGGCACTAGCAGCAGGTGCCACCGTCTTGAGCGAATACCATGCACGTTCACTACTCGAGGCCTATGGCATCGATGGCAATCTCGGCACCCTTGCAGACTCCGCTGCAGAGGCTGAAGCGGCTGCTAGGATCATTGGGGGACCCGCGGCTGTAAAAGTCCAGTCCGGCGATATCCCGCATAAGACGGAGGCCGGCGCTGTCGCACTAAATGTGCGCCCTGAGGACGTGCGAGCCGCCTACGAGCGCGTGTTGGAGAATGCCAAACAGTTCGCACCGGCCGCGCAGATTGAGGGCGTCCTGGTGCAGGCCATGGTTCCAGCCGGACGCGAGGTAATTGTTGGTGTCAGCCGCGATGAAGTTTGGGGCCCGCTGCTCATGCTTGGCCTCGGAGGTGTCATGGTCGAGGTAGTACGCGATGCGGTGTTCGCGCCAGTGCCACTCGATCACGAGGCGGCGCTCGCGCTGATCCACCGCCTGAAGGCCAGTGATGTTTTTGGCTCTTACCGCGGCATGCCGCCGGCCGACACCGGGGCGTTAGCAGATCTCATGGTCAAACTTTCGCAATTCGCATTCGATCACGCAGATGACGTCGCTGAAGTCGATCTCAATCCCGTCATCGTGCATGGCAAGGGTGATGGTGTAACCGTAGTCGACGCCTTGATCGTCAGGCGCACTGTACGACGGGGAGAACGCCGTACCGCAGCTGAGTAGGAGACAGAGCCATGGGTGATATTGGCATCGAAAAGAGCGGGCACGTGGCTTTGGTCGAGATTCGGCGACCACCGAGCAATTTCTTCGATATACCATTGATTAAAGAGATTGCTGGCGCTTTCGAGAGCTTCGATGACGACATTCATGTTCGGGCTGTTGTCTTGGCCGCTCAAGGCAAGGCTTTTTGCGCCGGCGCCAATTTCGGTGATGGTTCGACTCTTGATGCGCAGGGCCGCCGTCCCAACGAGCCCGGTCCGGGTGTCGCCCCACTTTACGTCGAGGGCAACCGACTGTTTCGTACCAAAAAACCAATTATCGCCGCGGTACATGGCGCGGCCGTTGGTGGTGGCCTCGGGCTTGCGATGGTGGCCGATTTTCGCGTGACCTGTCCGGAAGCGCGCTTCTGCGCCAACTTCACGCGACTTGGCTTTCACCCCGGCTTCGGTCTTACCGTTACTCTGCCGGCGGTGATCGGCCAGAACAAGGCCGCCCTGATGTTCTACACCAGCCGCCGCGTAACTGGTGAGGAAGCCTACAAGATGGGTCTTGCCGATGTGCTGGTGCCGCATCAGCAGGTGCGTGATGCCGCGATCAAGCTCGCCAGCGAGATCGGCGAGAATTCACCACTGGGACTTATCGCCACCCGAATGACCATGCGCGGCGATATCGCCGATCGAGTGCGCGAGGCAACCGACCATGAGTTGGAAGAGCAAACACACTTACGCAAGACAGAAGACTTCAAGGAAGGTGTGAAAGCGGTCTTCGAGCGGCGCCTCCCAAATTTCACAGGTCATTGAGCCCATAATAGCTATCGCTACGATGTCCGCTTTACCCCCGAAAAGCAGACATCCGTCAGCGCGGTCTCGATGTCCGCTTTGTGCCCACCTGGTTGCCGGTCTCGTTACTGAGCGGCCGTCTCGCGCTGCTACTTCTCTGGGAACAGAAAAGTGAGTTCAGCGCGCAACTGCCAGTTTGGTGAACCGGTTGGATGAACGACATTGTAATAGGCGGCTATGTTTGCGCTCACTGGCTGGTCGCCGATTTTGAATATTCGGCCAAAGCCGCCGCCAACCGGCACGACCCACTGCTGACCCGGTGCCGCTAGCCAGTTCGCTGTAACGAGTGGCGACGAGGTTAAATACCAGCCGTGCGCCATATTGTAGTTGATGAATGGCTGCGCGAGGAACGTGTTCACAGAGGGCAACAGCGGATTACCGCCTACCGACCACTGATTATTGAGCAGTACACCCATCACCCAATGGCCCGGGGTCGTCAGAAAGACGGCTGTAGGGCCGAGCAGCACGCGCCCGGTGCCGAGGATCGGATCGGTCGCGGACGGAATGGTAAACACCGGGCCGACGCCCCAGATCAGTGCACCAGAGTGCAGAGGCGAGAAGAACAATTCTTCTGTGATGTCGCCAATTCCATTCGTGTTGCTGTCTAATATCGGGTTGGGTTGACTGATTACCGGCACGATGGTGCGAGCGATCAAGTTCCAGTCTGCGCTGATGTGCAGTGGCACGACCGGCTGGATGTTCAGTACTTCCTGCGTGCGGTTGAACGGCCCAGCGTTGAAATTGGTATTGCTCTGGAATGGAACGCTGACGAGATCCGCGATTGGATTCTGAGATTTCTTCGCCAGATCTTCATCTTCCGAAGGGTCGCGAGAATAGCCGCGGCTTGTCGCGGCGGCCGCATCGGAAATGCCGCTCTCGAACTTGTAGTTGATGCCGGCCTTGACCAGTTGAACGTCGCGATTTAGCGCCACGGCCGGAACCGTTGCCGAATTCCAACTCGCCAACCCGATGAACTCATACTCAAGGTTAATCGTCCAATGGGACTTGAAACCGTATTCGAGACCTGCGCCGACAAGCCAGCCGTCTTTCGTACTGGACCCGTTCCAAGTTTGGCCATAAGCATTCACCTCGGCGCTGCTATGTACCCAGCCACCACCCAGCTTGCCGTAGACGAGCCAACGATCCTGCACCACGCCAACACGGGCTGCCGCTGTCCCAATCCAGTGCTGACTAACAGAACCGAGGGTCAGGGTTGGCAGCGTCGGGTGATCGAAAGTCGCCCAGTCGAAATCACCTTCGACGCCATACAGGAAATTTCCGGCTTGAAAATTGTATCCAGCCTGGACGCCGCCAATGAATTCGGTGAGGCCGCCGTAGAAGTTGTTGCCTGGAATGTTCAGATTGCCACTGGTCCACGCGCCGCCGAAGTTCCCACCGACATAAAGTCCTGACCAATTGTACGGCGCTACGGAAACGGTGGGTGGCGGCGCTTTGACTGCCATGTCGGCGGCATACGCGGGAATGCTCACGCTAATTAGCGCGACGCTTCCGAGAACCAAGCCTTTCATTTGCTTCAACTACGGGGCGTTTTGGTCAACATCGGCGGCGGTGAAGATGCGGAGGACGGCGGTGCCGGCGACAGCACAAACGTGAGCCAAACGTTCCAACCATCCGGCCGGTTGTCGTTGGCGAACTCCCCATAGCCCTTCAGGTTCACGTATCCCTGCATGCCCCCGACTGGAAAAATATATCCGATCTGCGGGCCGATGCCGATGACGCGGGATTCGAAGGGACATAACACCGGGGCACAGCCGCTGTCTGGCGAGAGCTGTTCGTAGAAATAGCCGACAAGGCCGACCTGCAATTGTTTGGTCAAAAACTGCGATGCGCCCCAATCTAAGTGGAAATCAATGCCGTTGGTGTAGTTTGTCGAGTGATTCTCGAAATTCCCTGTCAAACCAGCAACTGCTGAAAATTCGTGGCCGGTCTTCGGATCGAAATAAGTGTAGCCGACGCCGCCGTCGATGGCGCCATGGCCGAGGCCGATATTCGCCAGATTGCTGGAGCTGTACAGGCCGACTGGAATGTCGCCGGTCAGATAAACCATGTAATTGTTGACACCGGCGTTCCAGCGATCGGTGAACATTGGAATGAGATCGGTAAAGCCCGTCGTGTCTTGCTGGAGCGCTACCGATCTTGTGATGGACAGTGGAGGATTGTCGATGGTCGCTGTCGCAGACGCGTTCAACGACGTGTCGTTATTACCGTAGCCAAAAAGGAGGAAGGCCGACGCTTGGCCGCCTAAGAACGGGGTCGCGAACGTGTAGCTTGGAGCGAGAAACCCGATGGTCGCGTCTGCGTGGACGTTGGCACTGACGCTGATGTTGATCGTAGGATTGAATCGTCCGATCGTGATTTCGCGGGCCACGGCGGCATTGCCGCTCGCCGAAACGTTAGTGTTATAGAGGATCGACGTCAGCGACCATCCCGGCTGCTGCGGAGCGGCAGCCAAGCTGCCGAAAAAGCCCGGTATCCAGAAGCTGACGCCGTCTTCGTCGGCCAACGACATCGTCGTTGTGAACGCGACTGCCGCGAAGGCAACACAGGCCGTGAGGACGCGAGCCCAAACGTGCGATCGACAAAATGAGCCTGTCTGTCTCATGATACCCCCAACCGCTGGCTCGCCTCCTTAAGCATTATTTTAATAAGCCTAATCGGTGACGTTTCGCGCCACCCATCAAATAATCCCCAGATTTCCGGTCTTTTGTAAGAAATTTGCTGCAGGCGTGCTTTGCCGGTCACAGCATATTGTGACTAGGGCAGTCTGGCCCGCCTGATCTGCGGCGCGCGCACCGGCTTTGCCATAGGCTCGAGCTTCAGCGGCGGTGCCGATCATGATGGCCATCGTCAGGGGTCTGGGGGCGGCCGTGACAGATCCTGGCGCTGAGTTGAAATTCCCGAAGGTCGAAGCATAGACGAAGCGGAAACGCTATGAACGGCATCCAACCATTGCGATGAGCGACGGTCGCAACGATCCTGAGCAGCAGACCGAAGAAGAAAGGATCTTTTTCAACGAAGTCTTAGACGAGTAACTGGAAGCGGTCGCCTCCGGCCCGATTGCAACATTCACCTTAGCGATTGTTCTCTTTGCTTGTCAGTTTTGCTGAGTTTTTAGGTGCTGAGTTTATGTTCGCGTCCTTGATCTGAATCAAATTCAAAGCTGCCTCCCCGGACTTATCGTCGCAAGACTTCTGGGGTTATTTGACGCAGGCGCCACGGCGCAGAGTGGCCGAGATGACCTGTTTGTTCCCGAGCGCCGGTAACGTGAAGGTGCGAATGGGCGAAAGCGTTGTTGCGTTAGTCGATCGGCCGGAACAATCGGCGCCAACAAATATGATATGGATTCCAGGCGCTACGTGCCGCATGGGATCCGATCGGCATTACCCGGAAGAGGCGCCGGTCCATCGCGTCACTGTTGACGGCTTCTGGATTGACCGCACGCCGGTCACCAACCGGCAGTTCAAGCAATTCGTCCGCGCCACCGGGCACGTCACCTTTGCCGAAATTCCGCCGAATCCAAAAAGCTATCCCGGCGCGCTGCCGCATATGCTCTATGCCGGGTCGCTGGTTTTTACGCCGCCCAATCATCCAGTCGATCTGAGAAACTTCGGCGAGTGGTGGAGCTACCTGAAGGGCGCGAATTGGCGTCATCCCTATGGTCCGAAGAGCAACATCAACGGGCTCGACAATCATCCCGTCGTGCACGTCGCTTATTCGGATGCGCTCGCCTACGCTAAATGGGCGGGCAAGGACCTGCCGACCGAAGCCGAGTGGGAGTTCGCCGCGCGCGGCGGCCTCGACGGCGCCGAATTCGCCTGGGGCGACGATTTCACGCCCGGTGGACAGCATCGCGCCAATACCTGGCAGGGAAATTTCCCGCACGAAAATAAATGCGAGGACGGATACGCGCGCACCTCGCCGGTGATGGCTTTTCCGCCGAATGGCTACGGCATCTACGACATGATCGGCAACGTCTGGGAATGGACCACGGACTGGTGGACGGCCAAGCACGCGCCCGATGCGGCGAAGCCGTGCTGCATTCCGGAAAATCCGCGCGGCGGGCCAGTCGAAGGAAGCTACGACCCCTGCCTGCCGGCGGCCAAGATTCCCCGCAAGGTCATCAAAGGTGGCTCACATCTGTGTGCGCCGAACTACTGCCGTCGCTACCGGCCGGCCGCCCGCCATGCCGAAGACGTGGACACGTCCACAAGCCATCTGGGATTCCGATGCATCGTTCGAGGGACGGGTTGAGGGGCGATTCATGTCTGCGAGAGGAGGACTTTGGCCATGAAAGTATCGCGTAAGTTATGGCTCGGGTTGCTGGCGGGGGCCGCCGCCGTTTCAATGGTGAGCGCGCCCGCATCCGCACAACAGCAACAGAAACCCAACATCCTGTTCATCATGGGTGACGATATCGGCTGGATGCAGCCGAGTATCTATCATCGCGGTTTGATGGTCGGTGAAACGCCAAACATCGATCGAATCGGCAACGAAGGCGCGATCTTCATGGACTATCTCGCCATGCAGAGCTGCACCTCCGGGCGCAACGCGTTCTTCACGGGAATGTATCCACTGCGCACTGGCATGATCCCGCCGCAGCTGCCGGGCAGCCCGTCTTATCTGCAACCGGGCACACCGGCGCTCGCCAAGTTCCTGCTCGATCTCGGCTACAACACGGGCGAGTTTGGCAAAAACCATTTGGGTGATCACACGGCGGCACTGCCGACCGCGCACGGCTTCCAGGAATATTGGGGCTATCTGTATCACCTCGATGCGATGCAGCAGGTAAGCTTCCCCGACATCAACAAGAACACGACCACGCAGACCGTGGCGCCGCCATGCAGGAACACGCCAATCCCCGGCATTGCCGAAGTGCCCGGCGCCGTCGATCCGAAGACCACTGTTTGTCTGACCCCTCCGCGCAACGTGCTGTGGTGCAAGTCGTCCGACGGCACGGAGAAGAACCAGATGTGCAGCGACCAGGGCCCACTGACCCTGGATCGCTCGAGAACGGTTGACGAGGAGATTTCTGCCAAGGTCGTCGACTTCCTCGACCGCAACGATCCAAAGAAGACCGGCAAGCCGTTTTTCGTCTGGTACAACCCGGCGCGTATGCACGTTACCACCATGCTGTCTCCCAAGTATGAAGCCATGCTGGGTGAGGCGGGTGGCAAGGATTGGGGCATCGAAGAAGCCGGTATGAAGCAGCTCGACGACAATATCGGCGACGTCCTCAACAAGCTCGATGCCATGGGACAGACCAACAACACCATCGTCGTCTTCACCACCGACAATGGTGCAGAAGCGATCAGCTTCCCGGACGGCGGCGTTACGCCGTTCAAGGGTCAGAAAGGTGAGGCCTGGGAAGGCGGCTATCGCGCGCCACAAGTCGTCCGCTGGCCTGGGCATATCAAGCCGGGCACGGTGAGAAACCAGATGTTCGCAGCGCTCGACTGGCTGCCGACACTCGTTGACATCGCCGGCGGTCCGAAAGGCGACGGGCTTAAGCAGCAGATCGAAGCCGGACAATATCCCGGCATCGTCAAGACCACGCTGGATGGCTTCGATCAGCGCGACTATCTGGAAGGAACCTCGGACAAGTCGGCGCGCGATCACTTCTTCTATTACTCGGGATCGACGCCGTCCGCGGTTCGCTACAAGAACTGGAAGATGTACTACACCATGTCGCAGCCCGGTCCGGCTGGCTGGATCATGCCGCTCGTTCCGTTCCACTTCACTTTGGTGCAGAACATCAAGCGCGACCCGTTTGAGCAGTCTGTCGGCATCGACCAGAAGACCGCGATGTCGCTTGGTGGCGCACTTGGCGGACCAACAACGGCCTTCATATACGACTGGAATATGTTGCCGATCGGCCAGCAACTGTGGCTGGCAGAACTGGAGTCGTACCAGAAGTTCCCGCCGCTTCAGGCTCCCGAAACCTACAACCTCAGCGGCATCCTTGCCGAGGTTAAAAAGAACCTAGCAAACCACCCGAGCGACTAGGGTACTCGTTCTTCGGCGCCGCGCTGCTTCTCTCTGTGGAGGGGACAGCGCGGCTTCTTTTTCTTTGAATCACCGGAGACCGCCATGAAGGCAAGCCTACAGGGCTCTGGCATCAACCGTCGTGTTTTTGTCTCAAGCCTGGCGGTGCTTCCTATCCCTGCAGTACTCCGCAGCAGGGCCGCGATAGCGCAGGACGCACGAGGTCAGCTCGCTTCGTGGAATGACGGGCCGGCAAAACAGGCGATCATCGATTTCGTGCGAGTCACGACGGATTCTTCGAGTTCTAAATTCGTGCCGCCCGAAGAGCGCATTGCGACCTTCGATCAAGACGGTACGTTGTGGGTCGAACATCCTATGTACACGCAGGTTGTTTATTGCCTGGAGCGTGTGCCGGTAGTGGTAGCGCAGAAACCGCAGCTTAAGAACCGCGAGCCCTTTAAGACGGTGCTTTCCGGCAATCGCGAGGCGATGGCTAAGCTGTCGCTGCGCGACCTTGAGGAAATTCTGGTGGCGACATTGACGGGTATGCCAGTGGAGGTATTCGAAACCGAAGCAAAGAAATGGATTGAAACCGCCAAGCATCCACGCTGGGAGCGTCCCTACACTGATCTGACCTATCAGCCGATGCTGGAAGTCCTGCAATATCTGCGTGAAAGCGGGTTTAAGACCTACATCGTGACCGGAGGCGGCCAGGACTTCGTGCGGATTTACTCTGAGAGAGTCTACGGCATCCCGCCCGAGCAGGTGGTTGGCACAGCAAGTGGCACCAAATACGGCTACGACAAGGACGGCAGGCCATTTCTGACCAAAGAACCCAAGCTTCTCCTCAACGACAATAATGCCGGTAAACCCGAGGGCATCCATCTGGAGATCGGCCGCCGCCCGCTCGCGGCATTTGGCAACTCGACCGGCGACCGGCAAATGCTGGAGTACACGGGGGCAGGCAGCGGTTCGCGACTGATGATGGTGCTGCTGCACGACGATGCGCAGCGCGAATACGCCTACGGTCCCGCGCAAGGGCTTCCCGATACCAAGGTCGGCATCTTTACCCAGGCGCTTTACGACGAGGCGAAAAAGGACAGCTGGACTGTCATCAGCATGAAGAACGATTGGAAGCGCATCTTTGCCTTCGATTAGACGAGCGACATTGCTCTATGGCTGATTAAGCCGCAAAAGCCTGGCTTTCGCCCCGCCTGGCGCGAATCCGGCGGCAGGCACAAAACTGTGCGCAATTTCATTTCCCTGTGGATGCGAATTCTGTGGGCGGTGTTTGGGTCCGCCACCTGAGTAATTATTGGCATGGGGTATGCATGGTCATCTTTGTCAGGGTGGGCCATGTCAAATGGGGGCTGACAAATGCAGCAAGGTGCAATCTGGATCATTTACACGCTGATGTTCGGTTATCCGGTTCCGACACACGATGAACACGAATTCACCAACCGAACCGCTTGCGAGATTTACAAGCATTCATACAACGAACAGGTCGTCGACGCGTTCAAGCTCGTGTGTTCGACAAAATAGGCGACAGCGCGAGGTTGTCCGAGTTTTTCAGGGCCTCAAAAGCGCTGCTGATCTAACGTGCGGAACGGCGACCCCGGCCCGCGCCGGCTTTTCATTTCCGATCATCGCATCAACAGAGATCCGGCGAGCAGACATCCGGCGAGCAGGCGCGCGCTCGGTCTGCATTCGGACTTGAGCGAACCAGGTTTCAACCATGAGGCTGGTTGCGGATCAGCGCAAGCCAATATTTGGCTGCCTAAGAAAGTAACACTTCTTTGACTTGCGGATTTCGCAATGCTCCCGGTTTACAACGGGATTCTTGATCTGAATCAAATTCAAGATCGCCGCACTCAATCTAACGTCAGGTCTCGCAAAACACGTGCCGTGGCCGCCGGGTGGTGAGCAATCGGCGCAAAGCGATGTCGTGGCGTCATAAAAAAGAGAGGAGAGCGTGATGAAGGCCATGGATGAATGCGACAGCAAAAACTTAATGAATCGCCGCAATATGCTCTTGGCCGGCACGACGTTTGCCGCGGCGTCGGCGCTTAGTTCTAGCGTGCAAACGGCGGTCGCACAGGCACAGCAGGCGGCGCCGTCGGGTAAGCCGAATATTTTGGTGATCATGGGTGACGATATCGGCTGGTTCAACATCGGCGCCTACCACCAGGGCATCATGTCCGGCAAGACGCCGAACCTCGACAAGCTCGCCGCCGACGGCATGCGCTTTACTGACTATTACGCCGAGGCGAGCTGCACCGCCGGCCGCGCCAATTTCATCACCGGCGAGATTCCACTCCGCACTGGCATGACCACGGTCGGCCAAGCGGGAGCCAATGTCGGCATTCCGGATGAGGCTTGCACCCTCGCGACCGCGCTCAAATCGCTCGGCTACGCGACCGGCCAGTTCGGCAAAAACCATCTTGGCGACCTGAACAAATTCCTGCCGACGGTGCACGGCTTCGATGAATTCTTCGGTTATTTATACCATCTCGATGCGATGTCCGATCCGTATTGGTTCGACTATCCGCAGGATTGGATCGACAAATACGGCCCGCGCAATCTGGTTCACTGCTATGCGACTGAAACTGACGATCCGACCGAGATGCCGCGGTGGGGCAAAGTCGGTAAGCAACGCATTGTCGATGAAGGGCCGTTGAAGCCCTTCAAGGATATGAGTGCGGACCATCAGATGTGGCAGAAAGGCCGCGACGCCAAATACGACATGGAGACGTTCGACGCGGTGCTGGTCGAGAACAGCAAGGCCTTTATGGATAAGGCCAAGCAGGCCGGCAAGCCGTTCTTCATTTGGCACAACACCACGCGGATGCACGTGTTTACGTATCTCGCTGCGAAGTATCAGCAGAAGATGAACTCCCAGAGCAATTACGGTCTCGAAGAAGCCGGCATGGCACAGATGGACGACGACATCGGCGACCTGCTCAAACATCTCGACGACATCGGTGTCGCCAACAATACCATTGTCATCTTCACCACCGACAACGGCGCTGAAGTCTTCACCTGGCCGGACGGTGGCATGACACCGTTCCGCGCCACCAAAGGCACGGTGTTCGAGGGTGGCTTCCGCGTGCCGTGCATCGTCCGCTGGCCCGGCAAGATCAAGCCGGGAACGGTCGAGAACGGCTTGATCTCTGGGCTGGATTGGTTCCCGACCCTATGTGCAGCTGCGGGCAATCCAAACATTACTCAGCAGCTTCTGGAAGGCGTCAAGCTCGGCGACCGAACCTACAAGAACCATCTCGACGGGTACAATCAGATGGACTTGCTCACCGGCAAGGGACCCTCTGTACGCCACGAGCTGTTCTATTTTGGTGGACCGACGCTGGGCGCTATCCGCATCGACGACTTCAAGTTCCAGTTCTACCAGCAGCCGTTCGGCTGGCCGGGAGAAAAAACGACGACCGACATGCCGACGATCGTCAATCTGCGCCAGGATCCGTTCGAGCGAACGCCATCAATTCGTGGCGAGACGCTCAACAACATGGGTGGCGGGTACATGAACGACTTCTATGCCCGCGAGTTCTGGCGCTTTGTTCTCGTCCAACAAGAGGTTGCGAAACTGGCGGAAACGGCAATCAACTATCCACCGATGCAGGCGCCGGCCTCATTCAATCTTGAAGCCGTCAAAAGGCAAATTGACGAAGTGCTAAAGAGCCACGAAGGGCAATAGCCGAACAACGAACGCGGCGGGAGCGTCATCAAGCGCGCCCGCGCAACACTCGAAAAACGTGTTTAATCGAACCATCGGAACTCAACAAACCGATGAAATTCGAAAGGGGGTTCCGATTGGAGCTTTCGGACGGACCAAGATGATCACGCTGAGAGTAGCAGCGGGCGGCGCTTTGGTTCTCGCTCTGTCGATCTCGATAAGTAACGCGGGTCCGTGCGCGGGCGCCATTGACGCCATGCAAGCCCGCATCGACGCCAAGCTTGAGGCAAAAGCCGCAGCCGGGCCGACTGCAAAAGAGGGCGTAGCGGCCGGCATAGGCCTGCAACCGACGCCTCAGTCGATCGCGGCGGCGGAAGAGAAGCTCGGCGATATATCGGCGCGGAAAGTTAAGGCTATCAAGCGAGGTATGGCGCGTGCGCGAGCTGGAGATAAGGTCGGCGACAGGCGCGCATGCAATAAGGCTCTCGCCGCCGTGCAGCGCGTGCTCGGCCCATAATATGTTTAGGACTATATTGTTCTTGATCTAACAACGAGGGTGACATGCATCTCCATCGCTTGGTGCTGATGACGCTGACGTCGATCGCACTGTCTTGTCTGCCAAGTGCGGCGCAGGCGCCGCAGTCGTGGGCGCAGGTCGGCGCGCTCACGTGCACGGTCAATCCAAATATCGGCTTCATCTTAGTTGGCCACCAGCCGATGGAATGTACGTTCACCGCGACGCTGACCCCGGCGCCGCCGCAATACTATGACGGCGCAATCAACACCGTCGGGATCGATGTCGGCGTCAGCGCGGGAAGCGTACTCGCTTGGGGCGTGTTTGCGCCGACGAGCGGCGTGCCGCAAGGCGCGCTCGCCGGCGAATACGTCGGTGCTTCGGGCGACCTTGGCATCGGCGTCGGCGCCGGCGCCAATGTTCTCCTCGGCGGTTCTGGGCGCACCTTCGCCCTGCAACCACTGTCGTTGCAAGGCTCGCTCGCTTTCAACGTCGTGCTCGGCGTGTCGTCATTGAAACTACGGCCAGCCGCCGGCAGATGATCCGGTGCGCATCATCTCGACAGCGGCCACGGCCACCGTTTTATTGCTCACGGCTCGATCGGCGCACTCGCAAGCGATTCCCGATTTGAACGTCGATCCGGTATGTCGCGGCATCGCTCAACAGGCGGCAAATCCGTCTGAGAAGGGCGGCCCCGATCTTGCCTTCTCGCAATGCGTCCAGAGCGAACAGGCGATGCGGCAAAAACTTGTGGGTGAATGGTCGACGTTTTTGCCGAGCGAAAAGACCAACTGCATCGGCGCGCAAGGGGGAGGATTGGCGAGCTATACGGATCTCCTCAGCTGTCTCGAAATGGCGAGAGACGCCCGCCAGCTCAATATCAATAAAGGTAAATAAAAAACAACGGCACCACGGCCGCGCGCGGGTGCCGTATTCGCGGAAGGCTCGGCACCAACAATCCAGGCCGTGTGCTTTACATGTTTTCCCCGGTTTTCACGGGTGTGGCAGAACAGTCACACCGAAGTAAATCTGTGACCCGCCTTCGCCTCGACCGATTACAGCCCCGGTTCTGCCCCGATCGGCTGTCGAATTTTGCGTGGTTGGGGGTGGGGTATGCCTGTTGGCCCTTGGGGCACAGTCCGTCATGGAGACCTTGCATGCATGATCGCGCCAAAGGCGCGGCCAATGGCGCGATCATTGCTTGCGTTCATTGCGGTCGCCCCGTTACTCGCGGCGCTCGGCGCCTGCGCGCCGTCGCCATTCGTTCAGAATAGAACGCAGTTTGCTACGCCGACGCCGGCGCCGACCGAGCAAGCAGCGCTCGATCTTCGCACTATACCGTCCAGTCACATCGCCCGTCACTCGGTGGTGAGGAGAAAAGTATCGGTCGCGAGAAAATACGACCCAGCGATACCGGCGGTGCTGAATACGCATCACCACGCCGCCCGAGCGAATTCATCGTCCTATGGCGTGGCGAGCTTCTATACCGAGGACGAGTGGACGGCGAGCGGCGAAAGATTCAATACGCATGCGCTCACCGCGGCACATCCGACGCTGCCGTTTGGCACGCGCTTGCGGGTGACGAACGTCACGAACGGCCGCTCGGTCGTTGTCCGCATCAATGACCGAGGACCATTTGTTCACGGGCGTGTCGTCGACTTGTCGGGCTCCGCGGCGGAATCGTTGGGAATGGTCGAACGCGGCATCGCCAAGGTGAAGCTTGACGTGGTGCAGAAGAATTCGACCAATTAGTTCAAAACTATTTCATTACTTTGCAAGCCCGAGTGCGGTTTTCGCCGCCTCCATAATCGTCGTATCGAGATTCATGCGGCAGTAATCCTCGACCTTATCCTTGTTCTTTGCCATGGTGCCGAGGTCGACGACCGTATTGTTCTTCAATCCATTGAAATAGCCGCTCAGCCAATTCGCGATCATGGGCGCTCGCGGACTGAACGTCTTATCGAACAAATATTGCCGGCAGGTGATCTTGGCGACGTCGACGGCCATTTGCGCACTTGCTTCTCGAGTGCAGAACATCGACAGCGCAACAAACGCGATCAACCAAGCTTTCATCGGGCGTCCTCTCGTTTGACCCTAGTCATCGACTGTCGAGACCGGACGCTTGCGTGATCGTTTCCGGCGCTGCTTGCGGCGCAGCTTGCGGAACCGGCGCGACGAAGCCGCCGGCTGCCGCGTCGGCAAGGCCGGCGCGGTCGAGCTGCTCGTCGTGTTTGTAGACGTCCTCACGAAACTCGACTGTGCCGTCGCCCGTCACCCAGCCGGTGAGATAAACCCAGGCCACCGGAATCTTGTGCGGCAGGTTGATGATCTTGGTCTCGCCGGTGGCGATGCCGGCGTCGATCGCGGCGCGATCCCAGCCCGTCGGATTGTCCTGCAAGATCCAGGCGGCGAGATCGCGCACATTGTCGACGCGGGTACAGCCGTGCGAATCGAAACGATAATCGTCGGCGAACAATTTGCGCGCATCGGTGTCGTGCATATAGACCGAATACGAGTTGGGCATGTCGATCTTGAGATTGCCGAGCGCATTCCAGTTGCCGGCGTCCTGGCGCACAGTGAAATTCGGCGATCGGCCCATCGACCAATCGACGGACGATGGACTGATTTCTTCGTCATGCGCGCCAAGGAGCCGCATGTGCATGCGGCTGAGATAGGTCGGATCTCGGCGCATGTGGTTGGCGATCTCGGTCTTGGTGATCGATAGCGGCACGGTCCAGGTCGGGTTGAGATCGACCGCGGTGATGGTGGCGGTCAGCGTCGGCGACGGCTTGTCGATTTTGCCGACGATGACGCGATAGCGGCGCTCGACCGTGCCGTGGCCCACCGCCTCGACGAAGGCTGCCGGAATGTTGACGACGACGTACCGCTCGGCAAACAGAAAATCCATGCCGCGCAGCCGTTCGAGCGAGGCCTCGAGCTGTTTGATGCGGTCCCCGACCGACACATTGAGCGCCTTGAGCGTCTGCGCGCCGATGGTGCCGGTGGCGTCGAGGCCATGACGTAATTGGAATTTCTTCACCGCAGCGGTCACCTCGTTGTCGTAGCTGTCGCTTAAAGCCACGCTCGCCTGCAGGTCGCCAGTGATGACGAGGTGGTTGCGCAACACCGCAACCGCGGGACCGCTCGCGCCGGGGACGAGTGTCGCATTGGCGGGCACGATCGGCCAGCCGCCGCGCACCGCGATGTCCGAATAACTCAGCAGCGTCTGTTTGATGCGCAGATAAGTGCCGTCATCGAAAACCGGCTGCGATGACGTCGCCAGCTCGGCCGCGGACCGTGATTCGGGCGTCGAAGCCGCGGGCGCTAGCTTGCCGGGTTGCGCTGCTGGCTTTAAGGGGAGGGCGGGTTTGCCGGGGACGGCCGGTTTGCCCGGCACCGATTGCGGCGGCCGGTTTGTTTGTTGCCCAGTAACCCGTTGATCGGAGTTTTGGGCAAGCGTCACACCCGCGATCAGGGTGGAAACAAGCCCGCCAATAAAAAAGCTTCGCATGTCAGCCGTCGCCCTCCCAGCTTTTAACGAACTGCTGCCCGAACGCCGAACTCTCCGCGTTACTCGACCGAAACATTGACGTGGATCAAAGCACCGGATCAGGGCATAAACCAGAGGCCGGACAAAATAATGGCTTCGCCTTTCAGTCTCGGAGAATGCGGGATAGCGCGCCCAGGGATCGGCATTCTGCACAGCCTTACAACATCTTCTGTGGTGCTGATTTTTCCTGCGCGATGGCGCTTCGGTACTTACTGCACAAGTTTAAGCATGGCCGCCATTCTTTCGTGCCCTGGCAAGACGTTACGCAGGAAATAAGACTCGCGGACTGTGCCGGTGGCGCGTTTCACCTCCGCGTTGCCACCTCAACGCTTATCGACCGGCGGTGGAAACGCTGCGTCCAAATCTTGAAGCTCCTGCGGCGTCAACGTCAGCGTCAGCGCGACAGCGTTCTCCTTCACATGGCTCACCGAACCGGATTCCGGAATCGCAATGACGCGGCCACCGCGGATCGTCCACGCCAGCGCAACGGCAGCCGCGGAACAACCGTGCGCCGCGCCAATTCGCGTGAGCGTCGGATTGCGAAGAATTCCAGCACCGGGCCCGCCAAGCGGCGAATAGGCCATCACCGGCACGTCGTGCCGCTCGCACCATGGCAGCAAATCGCGCTCAATGCCGCGGTCGTCGAGACTGTACGGGACCTGATTGATCGCGCAGCGATCGCCTTTCGGGAGGCGCAGCAGTTTTTCCATGTCGCCGACTTTAAAATTGGACACGCCCCAGGCGCGGATCTTCCCAGCCGCTTGGAGATCCTCGAACGCGTTAACGACATGAGCGAAATCGCTGACCCCGTTCGGCCAGTGCAGCAAATAAAGATCAAGGTGATCGGTTCCGAGCCGAGAGAGGCTTGCCGCGCAGGCGCGCGTGATGCCGTTTCCCGCGACATGGCTGGGCCAGACTTTGGAAACCAGAAATACGCGCTCGCGTTGTCCGGCGATCACCCGGCCGATCAATTCCTCGGAGCCATATAGTTCCGCCGTGTCGATCAGCGTCATGCCGAGATCGATGCCGGCGTGAAGCGCCGCTTCTTCCTCGGCTTGAGGGTGCCTGCCATGGCCGAGCCGGGCCGATCCCAATCCCAAGGCCGGTACGACGCGGCCGTCGCGAAGTTTCACGGCCCGCTCGCCACTTGCTGAATCGAGCGCACAAGCTTGCGATGTCATCATAGACGCACCTGCCGCCACGCAGAGTCCACTGAATTCCCGCCGGTTTAGGGCTATTGTACGCTTCATGTGGCTCTCTTTTTTGAGCATGATCTTTTCCGAAAACCGGTGTCCACTTTTCGGGATCATGCTTTAAACACCGCTTGTGCACGAAATGTGAAAGCTGTGGCCGCGTAGTCAAGAGGTCGTCGGACCATGCGAGGGTTCCGAGGCAAATGTTCATGATGCATCTGCGTGCGGCTTTGGTTTGTGTGGCTGCGGCCATCTGCGGGGCTTTGACCGCGCTCGCGCCAGCGACGCCCGCACCTGCCGAGCACGCCGTGCTCCTTGATATTGACGGCGCGATCGGTCCGCCGATCGCCGATTATATCGCGCACGAACTCGAAGCCGCGCGTTCGAGCGACGCCCGGCTCATCATTCTGCGGATGAACACGCCGGGCGGGCTCGACACTTCGATGCGCAAGATCATTAGCGCGATACTCGCTTCGCCGGTGCCGGTCGCCACTTATGTCGCACCGAATGGCGCGCGCGCCGCCAGCGCCGGCACCTATATCGCCTATGCAAGCGCGATCGCGGCGATGGCGCCCGGCACTAATATCGGCGCCGCCACACCGGTTCAGTTCGGTGGCAGTCCGCTGTTCCCATCCGACCAAAAATCACAAAAGGATCAAAAAGACCAAAGCGAAACCAAATCGGCTGAGTCATCCGATCCCGAGACACGCAAGATCATTAACGACGCGGTCGCCTACATTCGCAGCCTCGCCGCGCTCAACGGCCGCAATCCCGATTGGGCGGTTGAAGCTGTGCGATCTGCCGCGAGCCTGCCGGCGACCGAGGCGCTCTCGCTTCACGTCATCGATGTGATTGCCGACGACGTGCCGGATCTCCTACGCAAGATCGACGGCCGCGAAGTGACGGTCGGCGGAAAACCGCAGCGGCTCACGACCGCAGGACTTGAGGTCGAGACCCGGCCGCCGAACTGGCAGACCGAACTTCTGATGCTCGTGACCAACCCGAACGTCGCTTTCATCCTGATGCTGATTGGGGTCTATGGCTTGATCTTCGAATTTTTCAACCCGGGGGCGGTTGCCCCGGGGCTCATTGGCGCGATCAGCCTGCTCGTTGCCTTTTACGCGCTGGCGTTCATGCCGATCAATTATGCCGGCGCGGCGCTCGTGCTGCTCGGCGTCGCGCTGATGCTTGCCGAAGTGCATATTGGTGCCTTCGGCGCGCTCGGCGTCGGCGGCATCGCCGCCTTCGTGATCGGCGCGGTGATGATGTTTCCGGCGCAGGTGCCGGGCTTTACTTTGTCCGGCGGGGTGATCGCTGCCACTGCGCTCGGCAGCGCGGCGCTCTTGCTTTTGGCGCTCGCGGCGGTGTTGCGGCGGCGGCGGCCGGTGGTGACCGGGCATGAAGCGCTGATCGGCGCCGAGGGCGAAACCGTGTCCTGGCAGGGCAGCGAGGGCCGCGTGCGCGTCAAGGGCGAAATCTGGCTTGCGCGTTCGGATGCTGCGCTCGCCGCCGGCAGCCGGGTGCGGATCGTCGGCCGCGACGGGCTCGTCCTTCGCGTCGAAGGCGTCCGGTCGGCGTAGCTATTTAAGAAAAGGAGCACCGCCATGCCGTTGATTGCCGCCGTCGTCGTCGCCGTATTGGGCCTGACTTTTATCTGGTCGTCGATCCGCATCTTGCGCGAATACGAACGCGGCGTCGTCTTCACGCTCGGCCGCTATACCGGAACCAAAGGACCGGGGCTGTTTCTGCTGGTACCATTTCTCCAGCAGATGGTGCGCGTCGACTTGCGCGTGGTTGTCGACGAGGTGCCGCCGCAGGACGTAATTTCCCGCGACAACGTCTCGGTCAAAGTCAGCGCCGTCATTTATTTCCGCGTTGTCGATGCCGAGCGCGCCATCATCGAAGTCAGCAATTACCTCGCCGCGACCAGCCAGCTCGCCCAGACCACGCTGCGCTGGGTGCTCGGCAAGCACGATCTCGACCAAATGCTGGCGGAGCGGGACAAGCTTAATGCCGACATCCAGGACGTGCTCGACAAGCAGACCGAGGGCTGGGGCATCAAGGTTTCGACCGTGGAGCTCAAGCGCATCGATCTCAACGAGAGCATGATCCGCGCCATCGCCCGCCAAGCCGAGGCCGAACGCGAACGCCGCGCCAAGATCATCAATGCCGAGGGCGAGCAGCAGGCGGCGCAGAAGCTAGTCGATGCCGCCCGCATCCTCGCCGGTAGCCCGCAGGCGATGCAGTTGCGTTATCTCAACACATTGTTCGATATCGCCAGCGAACGCTCGTCGCTGATCGTGTTTCCGTTTCCGATCGATGTGCTGCAGGCGTTTGCGGGGGGTCAGAGGTCGGATGCCAGTGATCAGACGACAGAAGGCAGATGATGCTCCCTTTCTGTCGTTGTCTGTCCTCCGTCTAAATCGTCTGGTTATACTCGCCGACCTCTTTGTGCTGGCGGAGCACGGCATCCATCGCCTTGAACATTTCGCGCATGCGTGCTTCCGATGCCGGGCTCTCGACCACGACGACGAGTTCCGGCTTGTTGGAAGAGGCGCGCACCAGTCCCCAGGTACCGTCGGCCACAGTCACGCGCACGCCATTGACCGTGACCAGATCGCGGATCGGCTGGCCGGCAACCTTGCCGCCGTTCTTCGCCTCGCGCTCGAATTGTTTCACGACGTCTTCGACCACGGCGTATTTGATCTCGTCGGGGCAGTGCGGCGACATGGTCGGCGACGACCAGGTCTTCGGCAGCGCGTTCTTCAGATCGGCCATACTCTTTTGCGGATTGCGATCGAGCATGTCGCAGACCGCGAACGCGAAGATCAGGCCGTCGTCATAACCGCGCCCGAGCGGCTCGTTGAAAAAGAAATGGCCGGATTTTTCGAAGCCGGCGACTGCGCCGATCTCGTTCACCCGACGTTTCATGTAGGAATGTCCAGTTTTCCAGTAATCGGTGCGTGCGCCGTTCTTGATCAGCACCGGATCGGTCGCAAACAGCCCCGTCGACTTCACGTCAGCGACGAACATTGCGCCTTTGTGCTGCGATGAAATATCGCGCGCGAGCATGACGCCGACTTTATCGGCGAAGATTTCCTCGCCCTCGTTATCCACCACTCCGCAGCGGTCACCGTCGCCGTCGAAGCCGAGCGCGACGTCGGACTTGCTCGCGAGCACCGCATCGCGCATGGCGTGCAGCATCTTTAAGTCTTCGGTGTTGGGATTGTATTTCGGGAAAGTGTGGTCGAGCTCGCAATCGAGCGGCACGACCTCGCAGCCGATCTTTTCGAGCGCCTGTGGCGCGAATGCGCCGGCGGTGCCATTGCCGCAGGCGCAGACGACTTTGAGATGCCGCTTGAGTTTAGGCCGGTCGGTCAGGTCGGCGAGATAACGCGCCGGAAAATTTTCGACGAACTGATAAGCGCCACCGGGTTTGAACACAAACTTGCCTTCGAGCACGATCGCTTTCAATCGCGCCATCTCGTCGGGGCCGAAGGTGAGCGGCCGGTTGGCGCCCATCTTCACGCCGGTCCAGCCATTGTCGTTGTGCGAAGCCGTCACCATGGCGACGCAAGGCACGTCGAGATCAAACTGCGCGAAATAGGCCATTGGCGTGAGCGCGAGCCCGATGTCGTAGACTTTGCAGCCGGCGGCGACGAGCCCATTGGTCAGCGCCATCTTGATTGAGGCCGAATAGGACCGGAAATCGTGCCCCGTGACCACGCGCGGCTCGACGCCGAGCTCGGCAATGAGCGCCCCGAGGCCGAGCCCCAGTGCTTCGACACCCATCAGATTGATCTCGTTGCCGAACAGCCAGCGCGCGTCATATTCGCGAAAGCCGGTGGCCTTCACCATCGGCTCGGATTCGTAGGCGTAGGTGTTCGGTTTGAGCGACGGCTTCGGCTTGGGAAACATTGGCGGCAGCGCTTGTCGAGGTTGGAAGGCAGTATCCTAAACGAACGAGGATGGGAATAGTTGCGCCAAGACGGAGTGGGTAAACACGATCGATAAATCTAGCTCTTCCTTGGCTTCGCTCGCCGCGTGGCGGTTGCCGCAATCGGATCATCCGGCCAGGGATGTTTGGGATACCGCCCGCGCATTTCGGCGCGCACGGCGGCGTAGCTGCCGCGCCAAAATCCGGGCAGATCGCGCGTGGTCTGCACCGGCCGCTGCGCTGGCGACAACAGTTCGATTGCGAGCGGCACCTTGCCGCCGGCAATCGCCGGGTGGCGATCGAGTCCGAACAATTCCTGCACGCGGATCGCGATTTTTGGACCGCCGTCGCCCGCATAATCGATCGGCACGCGCGAGCCGGTCGGCGCTTCGAAATAAACCGGGGCCTCGGCATCGAGCCGCCGCCGCAGCGGCCAGGGCAAGAATTCGCCGAGTGCTGTCGCAAATTCATCGGCGGTGAATTCGGCAAGCGCGGTCTTGCCGGCGAGCGCGGGGGCGAGCCAGGCTTCCGCGCTGGCCGCAAGCGCTGCGTCGGAAAGATCGGGCCAGCTCGCACCCTCGCTTTGCCGCAGAAACATCACGCGGTCGCGCCACTGGGCCAGCGCCTTGGTCCAGGGCAGCCGGTCGATGCCGAGAGCGGCGATGCTTTCGGCAAGAAGGTTTGCCGTGTTCTCGTCTGGCATGACCGGCACCGGCTGCTCGCCGAGAACGAGCGCGCCAAGCCGGCGGCTGTTGCGGCCGCGCAGCGAAAGGCTTGTGGCATCGAAAGTAATGTCCTGCCGCGCGGTGATGCGATCGGCAAAGCGCGCTTCGATTTCGCCAAGCGTGATCGGCGCAGCGGAGAGAATGCGGCCCTGTGCGGCGCTGCCGGCGAGTTCGGCCACCGCCAGGAACGGCTCACGCGCGAGTGGGGAGGCGGGATCGAGATTGGCGCCGCGGCCGTTCGCCAGCACAAACGCGCCGGCCGCGCCGCCGCGATTTTTGGCGATACGTTCCGGAAAGGCCAGCGCGATGAGCGCGCCGACGCTCAGTTCACTTTTTACGCGGCGAAGAGGAGCTTCCACCACCGCCGCCCACCTTTGCGCCATGGCGCGTGCGTCGCGCGCGCGCGGCGCGCGATCGCGGTGAAGCGCGCCAAGCCGTTCGCGCATGTCGACATCGTCGCCGCCGAGACCGCGCTCGCTGATCAGCGCAGCAATTTCGGCGGCGATCATGCCCTCGCCAAGCCGCGCCGCATCGACCACCATGCGCGCAAGCCGCGGCGGCAACGGCAGCCGGCGCAATTGCCGCCCCTCTTCGGTGATGCGCCCGTCGGCGTCGATGGCGCCCAGCGCGGTGAGGAGCGCCTTCGCTTCGGCGAGTGCCGCGTTGGGCGGCGGATCAAGAAAGGCGAGCTTGTCGGCATCGGCGCCCCAGGCGGCGAGATCAAGCGCGAAAGCGGACAGGTCAGCGGCGAGGATTTCCGGTCGAGCGAACGGTTCGAGCGCCGCGGTTTGCGGCTCGTCCCACAGCCGATAGCACAGGCCCGGTTCGGTGCGCCCGGCGCGGCCGCGGCGCTGATCGGCGGCCGCACGCGACACCCGCACAGTTTCGAGCCGCGTCACGCCGACATCCGGCTCATAGCGCGGCACGCGGGCAACGCCGCTATCGACGACGATGCGTACGCCGTCGATGGTGATCGAGGTTTCGGCGATCGAGGTCGCCAGCACGATCTTGCGGCGGCCGGGCGGCGCCGGTTCGATGGCGCGCGCCTGCTCGTCGCCGCCGAGCGCGCCATAGAGCGGGACGATATCGGTCGTCGCATCATTGATGCGGTTTTCCAGCAAGGCTTGAGCGCGGCGGATTTCGGCGGCGCCCGGCAGAAACGCCAGCAGCGAGCCAGGCTCGGCGCGCATCGCGTGCAGGATCGTGTCAGCGACTTGCGGCTCGATCGGCCGCGCATCGCGCCCGACATAGCGGGTCTCGACCGCAAAGCTCTTGCCCTGGCTCTCGATTACCGGCGCGCCGCCCAAGACTGCGCTACCCATGAGCGCGGCAACGCGCGCGCCGTCGATCGTCGCCGACATCACCAGGATTTTTAGATCCTCGCGCAGGCCTTGCTGGGCGTCGCGCGCCAGAGCAAGCCCAAGATCGGCATCGAGCGAGCGCTCGTGAAACTCATCGAACAGCACCGCAGCGACGCCTTCGAGCATGGGATCGTCGAGGATGAGACGGGTGAAAATCCCCTCGGTGACAATTTCGATGCGGGTCCGGCGCGACACTTTCGAGCCAAAGCGCACGCGCAGGCCGACGGTTTCGCCAACCCGCTCGCCGAGATTGTGCGCCATGCGCTCGGCCGCGGCGCGCGCGGCGAGCCGGCGCGGCTCGAGCACCAGGATGCGGCCCGGTTTCTCCGATCGTTTCGCCCACGGTTCCGCGGCAAGAACGAGCGGCACCCTCGTGGTCTTGCCGGCGCCGGGGGGCGCCACCAGAACGGCGGCATTATTGGCGCGCAAGGCCGCGGTCAGTTCGGGCAGCGCGGCATCGATGGGAAGCGGCGAGGAGTCCACAATGCGACCATGAAGATGCTAATACGATGCGAGCGCTTATATATTGACCATCATGCCCACAGCACAAAAAGCTTCGCCGGCGCCGCAAAAGGCGCCGGCACAAGCCAAGAACCAAGCCAAAAACCAAGACAAGAGCGAGTCGGCCAAGCCGTTGCAGAAGGGCGACCACCTCTTCCTGGTTGACGGCTCGTCCTACATTTTCCGCGCCTATCACGCGCTGCCGCCGATCAACCGCAAGTCGGACGGCTTGCAGCTCAATGCCGTATTCGGCTTCTGCAATATGCTGTGGAAGCTTCTGCGCGACATGAAACCGGAGGACAAGCCCACGCACCTCGCCGTGGTGTTCGATCTCTCCGAGCGTACTTTCCGCACCGAAATGTATCCCGACTACAAGGCGCACCGCCCGGACCCACCGGACGATCTGCGACCGCAATTCCCGCTCATCCGCGAGGCCGTCAAGGCGTTCGATCTGCCCTGCCTCGAACAGCGGGGCTTCGAGGCCGACGACCTGATCGCGACCTATGTGCGCGAAGCTTGCGAGGCTGGCGCCACCGTGACCATCGTCGCCTCGGACAAGGATCTGATGCAGCTCGTGCGCGACGGCGTGATCATGTTCGACACCATGAAGGACCGCAAAATCGGCCGCGCCGAAGTCATCGAGAAATTCGGCGTGCCGCCGGAGAAGGTCATCGAAGTGCAGGCGCTGATCGGCGATTCCACCGACAATGTGCCAGGCGTGCCGGGCATCGGCGTGAAAACTGCGGCGCAGCTCATCGGCGAGTACGGCGACCTGGAAACGCTGCTCAAACGCGCCGGCGAGATCAAGCAGGAGAAGCGCCGGCAGACTTTGATCGACAATGCCGAGAACGCGCGGCTGTCAAAGAAACTCGTCACGCTCGACGATCACGTCAAGCTGGACGTGCCGGTCGGCGCGCTCGCTGTGCACGAGCCCGACCACAAGCGGCTGATCGCGTTCCTCAAAGCGATGGAATTCAACGCGCTGACGCGCCGCGTCGGGGAGTTTGCCGGGATCGATGCGGCCGACATCGCTCCGGAAGCGCTTCTTGGCGGCAACGGCGCTCCATCTGCCGCACCGGCCGCAGCAAGCGTCCAAGTAACGAGGTCCGCCGGCGGCGGAACGTCACCGCAGCTGCCGCTCGGGCGCCCGCCGCAGCCGGCTGACGCTCGCAGAGCCAAAGGCGAGGAGGCGAGCACGCTCACGCCTGCCGCGCTCGCTGCGGCGCGGTTCGGGGTTGCGCGGAACCAGAAATTCGATCGCTCCAAATACGAGACTGTGCGCTCGCCCGATCGTTTGCGCGCCTGGATCGAGCGCGCGTGCGATGTCGGTTTCGTCGCGCTCGATGTCGAGACCGACAGTCTCGATCCGATGCAGGCGCAGCTCTGCGGTTTTTCGCTCGCAGTGGTGCCGAACGAAGCCTGCTATGTGCCGCTGTCGCATCGTCAACAGGGATCTGCCGGCGAGGACAATCGCGGCGGCTTGTTTGGCGGCGGACGTGCGGCAGATCAAATCGAAGAGGCGGCCGCGCTCGCGGCGATCAAGCCGCTCCTTGAAGATTCCGGCGTGCTCAAGATCGGCCATGACGTCAAATTCGACTGGCAGGTCTTCGCGCTCCGCGCCATCGAGATCGCCGCCTACGACGACATCATGCTGATGTCCTACGTGGTCGATGCCGGCCGCGCCAGTCACGGCCTTGACGCTTTGTCGGGGCGCTATTTCAATCACCAGACCATCGATCTCGGCGAGATTACAAAACCCGGGAAGAACAAAATAACCTTCGACTGCGTCGACATCGGCAGGGCGACAGAGTTTTCCGCCGAGCGCGCCGACGTAACGCTGCGCCTGTGGCAAGTGCTCAAAGCCCAGCTGCCGGCCGAGCGTGTGCTCAATGTCTACGAAACTTTGGAGCGGCCGCTAGTGCGCGTGCTGGCCCATATGGAACGGCATGGCATCTCCATTGATCGCCAGGTGCTGTCGCGGCTATCGGGCGAATTTGCCCAGGAAGCCGCCGGGCTTGAGGCCGAGATCAACAAGCTTGCCGGCGAGCCGGTCAATGTCGGCAGCCCCAAGCAGATCGGCGATATCCTGTTCGGCAAACTGGGGCTACCTGGCGGCACGCGGACCAAGACCGGGCAATGGGCGACCGGCGCACGCATGCTGGAAGAGTTGGCCGAGCAGGGCCACGCGCTGCCGCAGAAGATTCTCGATTGGCGGCAAGTCTCGAAACTCAAATCGACCTATACCGACGCGCTGCCGGGCTTCGTCAATCCAACCACCCATCGCGTGCATACCAATTACGCGCTGGCTTCGACCACGACCGGACGGCTGTCGTCCTCGGAGCCGAATCTGCAGAACATTCCGATCCGCACCGAGGACGGCCGCAAGATCCGCCGCGCTTTCATCGCGACGCCGGGCCACAAGCTCGTCTCGGCGGATTATTCGCAGATCGAATTGCGGCTACTCGCCGAGATCGCCAGCATCGAGCAATTACGCAAGGCTTTCCGCGAAAACCTCGATATCCATGCCATGACGGCGTCGGAAATGTTCGGCGTGCCGGTGAGGGACATGCCCGGTGAGGTGCGCCGCCGCGCCAAGGCGATCAACTTCGGCATCATCTACGGGATTTCGGCGTTCGGCCTCGCCAACCAGCTTGGCATCGGCCGCGAGGAGGCCGGTGCCTATATCCGGAAATATTTTGAGCGCTTTCCAGGTATCCGCGATTACATGGAAGCGACCAAGGTCTTTGCGAAGAAGCACGGCTATGTGCTCACGCTGTTCGGCCGCAAATGCCATTATCCGGAAATCGGCGCGTCCAATGCCTCGATCCGGGCATTCAACGAGCGCGCCGCGGTCAATGCGACGCTGCAGGGCAGCGCCGCCGATATCATCCGCCGCGCCATGATCCGTATGGACGATGCATTGGCGC